>Ga0256404_1001172_pt1 | contig 65630 bp, 55 predicted proteins | sample RumenRJG_01DNA_FD_185990 | JGI IMG/M metagenome (GOLD analysis project Ga0256404, IMG submission 185990) | Bovine rumen microbial communities from Lethbridge, Alberta, Canada - RJG_01 | ecosystem: Host-associated > Mammals > Digestive system > Stomach > Rumen | place: Canada: Alberta | collected...
TTTCCCATAAAAAGCATTCCTTTCTGGCGGATTTGGCTTCACGGTGCAAAGATATGAAATAATTTCCATTCTGCAATCGTAAATGTTTTTTTTCCGCCCTTCCGTGTCTACTTATCATGGTGCAACAGTACTATCCTAATAATGAACTCAGCGGGCTATTCTGTCAGTTTAAACAGTTTCTTATCTTTGCATTCCAGAAACAAATAGTTCAAAGTCGTAAAAAAGCACTTGCGTTAACGCTGGAGACATCAATTATTTCCAACGCGAAGGTTTCATTTTCAATACCTTTGAAGGGAAGATGATTCAATCCGGCTTCCGTTCCAACAATTCAGGCAAAAGCGGAATGATCTCGAACGAGTTCAAATTCTCCGTAACAGACAATACAATAGCCGAACAACTGATCGCTGTTCGGGCAAACATGTGGATCTGAAATAGAAACGCTATATGGGCAAACTGCCGTGGCGCGGTAACTGTTAAGACATTGTCTTCGGAATACCGTCCATAGACAATGTACAATCAATCAACATTCTGCCACCATTGGTGGCAGAATTAAACTTTCTTTACATGCCTTATGCCTCGGGGTCGTGGCCTTTGCTCATATAGGTGTAGCCCTTCATCAGACCGGTATTGGCATTGCCGATAAAACTCAGGACTATTTTACCCTCATCGGTGTTGCCATACTGCTCTTTGATGAGCTCGACAGCATGCGACACACCCAATCCCTTCTGGTACAATATCCTGTAGATGTCCTGAATATTGTTGATCTCTTCGGGCGAATAGCCCCTGCGCTGCAGTCCGAGAGCATTGACACCAGCGAAGGATATCGGATAGCGGCCAGCCTTCACGAAAGGAGGTATATCCTTGTTGACCAACGAACCGCCCATCGTTATCACGTGCGAACCGATATGTACAAACTGCAATATTGCCGTCTTGCCTCCCAGCACTACCCAGTCGCCCACAATGATGTGGCCTGCAAGGGTGGTATTGTTGGCAAAGACACAGTTGTTGCCAACAACGCAGTCGTGAGCCACATGCACATATGCCATAATCAGGTTGTTGTTGCCGACGACGGTCTTGCCCGATGCCGACGTGCCGCGGTTGATGGTGCAGCACTCGCGGATGACGTTGTTGTCGCCTATCTCGACCGTAGTGTACTCGTCATTGAACTTCAAGTCCTGCGGAATAGCAGCGATGACAGAACCGGGGAATATCTTGCAATTCTTGCCTATACGCGCCCCAGGGAATATCGTGACATTAGGACCAATCCATGTTCCGTCGCCTATGACGACATCTTCATATATCGTGGTGAAATTACATATCTTGACATCGTTCCCGATCTTTGCCTCAGGATGCAAATCATATAGTATTGCCATTTTTGTTGGTATATTTATTCGTTTATCTATTGGTTTTATAACAGTCACTTATCTTTTTGGCCAGCTCGGTATTGGCGTGGTGGCCAGGACAGCGCAGCGTGAATCGGCCCTTCAGCGGCGCACCCACAAGGTATATGTCACCAATGAAATCGAGCAATTTGTGACGTGCCGGCTCATTGGCGAAATAGGGTTCTATGGTATTCAGCACACCATTGTGCACACGGATGCTGTCCTTGTCCTTCCCGAAGAGGGTGGCAAGCCGCTGCTTCTCGTCGTCGCCAAGGGGCTTGTCGACAAAGACCAAGGCATTGTCGAGGTCACCGCCCTTGATGAGGTTATGGGCCAACAGGGCTTCTACCTCATGAAGGAAAACAAATGTGCGGCATTTGGCAAACTCGTTCTCGTAACAGCCAATATCGTCAATCTCAGCTGTCTGGCTGCCAATCAACGCGCTGTCGAATTCTATCGTGCTGCGTACCTCGAAGGTGTCCGACGGCTCGGCGACGAGTTCGATGTTGTGTTTCTCGTCGCGCCATTCTATTCTCGACTCTATTCTCAAATAACGACGTTCCTCTTCGAGTTGAGCTATGCCCACGCTACTTATCTGGTCCACCCACAAGCGGGCGCTGCCGTCAAGTATCGGAACTTCTGGCCCGTCGACCTCAATAAGGGCGTTGTCGACCTGCATTCCGTGCAATGCCGACATCATGTGCTCTATGGTCGAGACCGTTGCCGTGCCTATTCCTATCGTTGTGCCATGGTTTGTGTCGAGGACATTCCCTGCCAACGCAGGTATGTCTACATGTGGAGTAAGGTCTGTGCGACGAATCGTAATTCCACTCCCTGCATGGGCAGGACAGACGGTGGCATGGGTGAACTTGCCCGTGTGAAGCCCCGGTCCTGACAGCGTGAATGGACTTTTTATCGTTGTTTGGTGTTCCACTATTCTATCTTTGGTTTATTTGATTTGTGCTCTTTTTTACTTGACAAGTTTGTAGTTGACCATCTGGTATATGTCGGCTTCCTGGTTCTCATAACCACCCGTCGACGACGACTGCTCAACCCTGAACGGGAACAGCATGTCCTCCGGTCTCTTGAAATTCTGCGGATTACGCCAGTATTCCGCTCCGTTCTGCCACAACGCCATGGTGAAATACAGCATTATGTCATGAGCCACACCTGCATAAAGCGTGTTGGGCTCGGTATGGAACTTGTCTTTATACGTGTCTATAAATTTCTTGTGCAGCGTATTGCCATAGTCGAGATACCCCATCGTCACTGTGGTGTAACGCACATGCTGCAACTGGTCGAAATCGACATTGGGATATTCCGTCAGGTAATTCTTTACTGTTATCAGCGTCGGTGCATTGCTGCTGATGGTCGACAGCCGGTTCAGCAACGTGTTGGCATACACCGTATTCTTGTTTCTGTCCTGGTTATAGAGACTGACGATGACGTTGTCCGTGGTTGTCTTCAGCGTCGACAGCAACTTACCGTTGGCTGCCCAGTCAAACATGGTGTACTTTATGTCTTTTCGTGCCGAAAGCTGCTTCTCAAACTCCTCTCGGAACAGTTTCTCGTCGGTAGTCGACGACTTGTTGTTGGAATGGATCACGTAGAGGTTGCCGCCCTTATGCTTTGAGGCAACGAGGTTCAGTATTTCCTTCACCGTCCCCTCGACCGAGGGCATGTATTTCACGACATAGGGGTTGTCGGACACCACATCTTCGCGCGACGAGAACGGATTGATCACAAATACCTGGCTTTGTTTGGCAAGTTCGGCAAGCTTGTGGAACGGTTTCTTCACCAACAATGCTATGATGAAGTCCGAATTGGCTACATTGTGCGAATTGTAGGCTGCTACGACATCCTCGTCTTTGTCCGACGTGAGGTCGACAACATTCAGCACCACATCGACACCCCTCGACTGCAACTCGTCGAGCGCCATCAGTATTCCTTCGTAGAATTGTATGAATTCAAACACTTTGTACTCTTTCTTGCCACGCTGCTCTATATCGAACTTCGATGTAGATATCTCATTGATTTTGTCGAGATTGAGAGGCATGACCACCGAAACGAATACACGCGACTTGTCCTGACGGTCGCGGACTTGATAGTTGAACGACGACGTTGTGGTGAAATTGTAATACGAAGCCTGCTGTTTGGGGAAATTTTCAGGCACCTCGTCGAAGGGATAAGGATTCACCACCGGGCGTCTCACTGGTGTTGCCTGCGCCTCGTTGCCCGTGGCGCTTTCCGACACTTTCACAGCCTCATCCTTCACGCTGGCAGCTTTCTGCTTGGCTGCATCCTCTGCTGCTTTCTGTTTAGCAGCCTCTTCTGCTGCTTTCTGTTTGGCAGCTTCCTCTGCGGCTTTCTGTTTAGCAGCTTCATCAGCAGCTTTCTGTTTAGCTGCCTCTTCCGCTGCCTTCTGCTTGGCTGCTTCCTCAGCGGCTTTCTGCTGAGCCTCAGCACGCGCCTTGTCAACGCTTTCCGCTTTCCGCTCTCCGCTTTCCGCTACCTTCGGTGGTATCTTCAGCATCTGGCCGGCCTTCAGCTGCTCAGTGCGCAGTTCGGGATTGGCCTCGACAATCTGCTCCACCGTAACACCATATTCGCGCGACAGGCTATAGAGAGTCTGCCCGCTCTCAATTTTTATATAATGTACACGCGTCGAAGGTGAGACAACTGCATTGGCATTGGCCGACACAGCAGCAACACTATATTCGTTCTTGGGCAGCCACACGGTGTCACCAACCTTCATAAGATGAATATCGGTCTTGATTACAGCATCATAGTATTTCAACCCGTATGCTCGCGCTATCGAAAACACAGTCTGCCCTTGTTCTACAATATGGACATAATACTCCTTATTATTGATTTTCTGAACTTTGTCAGACACCTTCACTGCCACCGTCTTAGTCCCTTGGGCTGATGCAATCCCCACAAAAAAATAGAGCAGGAATGCACTTACACATGTCGTTATCTTTACGGTTTTGCGGAACATTTAGTTTCTTTTATTTTTTTTAGGATTCGCAAGCCTGTAGCTCACAAAAAAATTATTTTTAAATCTGTAGATTACTCCCACTCTATCGTTGCCGGCGGTTTCGAGCTTATGTCGTACACCACGCGATTCACGCCTCTCACTCTGTTGATAATCTCGTTCGACACCTTTGCCATGAAGTCATACGGCAAATGCGACCAGTCTGCCGTCATGCCATCGACCGACTCGACAGCGCGCAGCGCGACGACACTCTCATACGTGCGCTCGTCGCCCATGACGCCCACCGACTGTACCGGCAGCAGCATGGCTCCGGCCTGCCACACCTTGTCGTAAAGGTCGTTGTCGCGAAGCCCTTGAATGAAGATGTCGTCGACCTCCTGCAGTATTCGCACTTTCTCGGGGGTGACATCGCTCAGAATACGGATTGCAAGACCGGGACCTGGGAACGGGTGGCGTCCAATGAGTTCCTGCTTGATTCCCAGCTGGCGACCGACCCGACGCACCTCGTCCTTGAAGAGGCTGCGAAGCGGCTCGACAAGCTTCAGCTTCATGTAATCAGGCAACCCACCCACATTGTGGTGCGACTTGATGGTCTGCGACGGTCCCTTGACCGAGCTCGACTCAATGACATCAGGATATATCGTACCTTGTGCCAGCCATTTGGCATCGGTAACCTCCTTCGAGGCATCGTCAAAAACATCTATAAAAGTCTTTCCGATAGCCTTGCGTTTCTTCTCCGGGTCGGTAACGCCGGCAAGGACGCCGTAGAAACGTTCCTTTGCATCCACACCTCTAACATTCAGACCCATATCCTTATACGATTCCAGAACGTTCTCGAATTCGTTCTTTCTCAGCAAGCCGTTGTCCACAAAGATGCAATGCAGGTTATGTCCTATGGCCTTGTGCAGCAACACAGCGGCCACCGACGAGTCGACACCGCCCGAAAGTCCGAGTATCACTTTGTCATCGCCCACCTGCTCACGTATCTGACGCACCGTCATCTCTATAAACGACTCCGGTGTCCAGCTCTGGTCGCAGTGGCAGATGTCTACAACAAAATTCTTGAGCAATGTCAGGCCGTCCACCGAATGGTGCACCTCGGGATGGAACTGGATGGCGTAAGTCTCTTCGCCCTCAATCTGATAGCCGGCATACTTGACATTGTCGGTCGAGCAGATGCAGTGATAATTCGAAGGAACACTCTCGATGGTGTCGCCGTGACTCATCCACACCTGCGAACCCACCTCGATACCCTTCATCAACGGCGACTGCGAGTCAATATATTGCAGGTTTGCGCGGCCATATTCCCTTATCTTCGACTGCTGTACGGTACCCCCGCCCCACTTGGCCAAATACTGCGCGCCATAGCACACAGCAAGCAACGGCAAGCGCCCTTTGATGTTTCCCATCTCCGGAACGGGTGCATCGGCAGCATTGCAGGAATAGGGACTACCCGAAAAAATAACACCCTTCACATCGCTCCCAAGCTCGGGAATCTTGTTGTAAGGATGTATTTCACAATAAATATTAAGCTCGCGAATCTTGCGCGCTATAAGCTGAGTGTATTGAGAACCAAAGTCTAAGACAATTATAGTGTCCATTTTTCGTTTTTTAAATAAAAAACAAAGATAGCATTTTTTTTTATTCTGACACCTAAAAATGAATTTCCACACCATCTTTTCACTTTTTTACACTTGTATTAAAAAAAAATACTATTTTTGCACTTCATGAAAAAGACCGCATTATCATCATTTATACTCATAGCTATCACAGCATTAAGCAGTTGTAACGGATACGACAAAATGTTGAAAAGCACCGATTACGATGCAAAATTCAACGCAGCCGTAAAATACTACAACGAAGAACGCTATTCCCGTGCACGCCAACTCTTCGAAAACCTGACGCTCTATTACCGCGGGAACGAGCACTCCGAAGACATCGCCTGGTACTACGGACAATGCCTCAAGGAAGGTGGCTTCTACTATACCGCCGCCTACCAGTTCCAGACGTTCACCAAACGATTCCCCTACAGCTCGCGCGTCGAAGAAGCCGCCTTCCTGTCGGCCTACTGCAAATTCCTCGACTCGCCGGAACACAGCCTCGACCAATCGACAACAAAAGAGGCCATTACCGAATTCGAACAGTTCACCGAGCGCTACCCGCAAAGCGCACATATCCCTGAGGCCAACAGCTATCTCGACCAGCTGCGAGAGAAACTGATGCTCAAAGACTACGAAATCGCCATAGGATACTACAACACCGAAGCCTATCGCGCCGCTGTGGTAGCCCTCAACAGCTTCATCAACAACTACCCCGACTCCAAACGCCGCGAAGATGCCATGTATTACATTATCAAATCAGGCTTCGAATACGCTATCAACAGCCGCGAAGACAAAATGAAAGAACGTCTGCAGCAGGTAGTCAACGACTTCGACAAATTCGCCACGACTTTCAAAAATTCCAAATATATGACCGACTGCCAGAACATCTACACGCGCTGCAAAGCCGAGCTGGCAAGAATCGAGAACGAATCAAAACAATAAAAATTTTCTAACCATAAATGGAAACAAAAAAATCACGCCCCATCAACACCACCATCACCCGCAACACCGAACTGTTCAGCGAAGGTACTGGCAACATCTACGAAACCGTTGCTATCCTCTCGAAGCGCGCCAACCAGATCGCTACCGACATGAAACGCGAACTCCACAAAAAAATCGAAGAGTTCTCCTCCGGCATCGACACCATGGACGAAATCTACGAGAATCGCGAGCAGATAGAAGTTGTCCGCCACTATGAACAGATGCCAAAACCCACTCTCCAGGCTACCCAGGAATACCTCGACGGTGAAATCTATTTCCGCAACCCGGCTAAAGAAGACCAGAACATGCAGCGTCTCGAAGCCATGGAAAACGAGACCATCGCTGAAGGCAATACCGAAAAATAAAACTCCGCAGCTATGACCGGTCCTCTGTCTGGCAAACATATCATTGTCGGTATCACGGGCGGCATCGCCGCCTACAAAGCACCCATGCTGGTCCGCCTTCTCGTTAAGGCTGGCGCCGAAGTGATGTGCGCCACAACAGAGCATGCCCTCCAGTTTGTCACACCCCTCACGCTCGAGACGGTGTCGAACAACCACGTCTACACCGACCTCTTCGACAACAAGAACCCGCACTCGACCGAGCACATCTCGCTCAAAGACTGGGGCGATGCGCTCGTCATCGCTCCCGCAACTGCCAATATCATAGGCAAATATGCCAACGGCATTGCCGACGACGCGCTATCCACATTACTCCTCTCCTTCCGCAAGCAGGTTCTTGTCTGTCCTGCAATGAACACCCAGATGCTTGAAAGCCCTGCGTTGCAACGGAATATGGACATACTGCGTTCGCAGGGCGTCGCCTTTGTCGAGTCAGCATCAGGCGAGCTGGCATGCGGGACATACGGCAACGGACGTATGGCCGAACCCGACGAAATAGCAAAACAGGTCTGCGCCCTCTTCACCCCCCGCAACGACTACAAAATCCTCATCACGGCAGGACCAACCTACGAGAAGATTGACGCCGTACGCTTCATCGGCAACTTCTCGACCGGAAAGATGGGATTCGCCCTTGCCGAAGAATTAGCCAACCGGGGCTGCCAAGTCTCGCTGGTCACCGGCCCCACACACCTCGACATCAAGCATCCCAACATCAAGCGCATCGACGTCCTCTCGGCACAAGAGATGTACGATGCCGCAACGAGCGAATTCCAATCGTGCAACGCCGCAATACTCAGCGCCGCCGTCGCCGATTTCAGACCCGACCATGCAGCCGACTACAAAATCAAGAAACAGAGCGACACTGACGACATGACCCTCCATCTGGTACAGAACCCGGACATCCTCGCCACGCTCGGCAAATCGAAACGCGACAACCAATTCCTCATCGGCTTCGCACTCGAAACGGACAACGAACTCGACAACGCACGCAAAAAACTCGAAAAGAAAAACCTCGACTTCATAGTCCTCAACTCGCTCCACGACAAAGGTGCCGGATTCGGACACGACACCAACAAGGTTACCATCATCGACCGCAACGGCAACATCCAAAACGGCGAACTCAAAAGCAAACAACTCGTAGCCAAAGACATCGCCGACAAGCTGTTCCTCTACCTAAACAACCTATAAAATCCTTTCGCCTATGAAAAACCGCAGCACAATCGCACTTCTGTTGTCTGTGGTGGCAATCGTTATGCTCATTTGCGTTTGCGCCACCGACAAAGATTCATCCGATTCGAAAAAACATGTACGGCAACAACTGCCGCCAATCTTCTCGCCCGCCATCCCCGACACGATGTCGTTCGCTGGCGAGAGTGTGCCACTCGACATTTACTACGTCCGCGAAGGGCTGGACCGGGAACTTATTGTCAACACTTTTGGCCACACCAATACGCTGCTCTACTTCAAACGCGCCCACCGCTTCTTCCCCATCATCGAACCTATTCTGAAGAAAAACGGCATCCCCGCCGATTTCAAATACCTCTGCGTTATCGAAAGCGGACTGACCAACGCCACGTCGCCGGCAAAAGCTCAAGGCTTCTGGCAGTTCATGAAGACCACAGGACAACGGTTCGGCCTCGAAATCAACGACGAAATCGACATGCGCAACCACCTCGAAGCATCTACCGAGGCCGCCTGCAAATATCTGAAACTGCTCAAGAACACCCTTGGCAGCTGGACTGCCGCAGCCGCTGCATACAACTGCGGCGAAGGAGGGCTCTCTAAAAACATGGACAAACAGAGCATCGACTCCTACTACGACACGCGCCTAAATAGCGAAACAACGCGCTACGTCTACCGAATCCTCGCCGTGAAACAAATAATGCAACACCCGCAGGACTACGGCTTCTTCGTGCGGCCGTGCGACCTATATCCCACCATCCCCACTCGTACCATAACACTGAGCGGACAGAACATCGACATCTACCAGTTCGCAAAAAACAACGGCACCACCTACAAGATGTTCCGCGAGCTCAACCCTTGGATCACAACCGAAAAGCTTATCAACAAATCCAACAAGTCCTACTCCGTCAAGATTCCCGCCGATGCCGGCACAAACCTGTCAAAAATCCGCACCGAGCGTGACAAGGGTACTGACTATATCACCAAAATGTAAACAACTATCACTCAATAACAACCTTGAATAAACTGAAAATACTCGGTGCCAGAGAGCACAACCTGCAGAACATCGATATCGAACTGCCGCGCAACCAACTGGTCGTCTTTACCGGACTCAGCGGAAGCGGCAAGTCGTCGCTTGCCTTCGACACAATCTATGCCGAAGGTCAACGACGCTATATGGAGACCTTCTCCGCCTATGCACGCCAATTCGTTGGCAATATGGAACGCCCCGATGTCGACAGCATCGACGGACTCAGCCCCGTAATCTCTATCGAGCAGAAAACCACCAACAAAAACCCACGCTCCACCGTAGGTACCGTCACCGAAATCTACGACTTCGTACGCCTCCTCTACGCTCGCGTCGCCGACGCCTACTCGCACGTCAGCGGCAAGCTGATGATCAAACACACCGACAGCCAAATCCTCGACATCATCAACAACGATTTTGCCGGCAAAGACATACTCATTCTCGCCCCTCTTGTCCGCAGCCGCAAGGGACACTACCGCGACCTCTTCCAGCAGGTGGCAAAAAAAGGTTACCTGCGTGTGCGTGTCGACGGCGAGATTCGCGAGCTCACCTACAATATGCAGGTCGACCGCTATAAGACTCACGACATCGAACTTGTAATAGACCGCATACGCGTAGGCGAAAAAAGCCAGCGAAGACTCGAGGAGGCCGTCAAGTCTGCCTTCCGACACGGCAAGGGCATGCTGATGGTACTGGAGAACAACGGTTCCGCCGACCCCAAACCGCGCTATTTCAGCCGCCTGCTTATGGACCCTGATACGGGAATCTCATATCCCGAACCGGAGCCCAACACATTCTCGTTCAACTCGCCCTATGGTGCCTGCCCTCACTGCAACGGTCTTGGCGAAGTGTCCGAAATCGACATCAAAAAGATTATCCCCGACCCGAAGAAAAGCATTCGTGAAGGCGCCTTCGACGTGCTGGGCAAATACTCTCCGACCAACTACCTCTACCGGCAACTCGAGAACCTTGGGCGACGCTACAATTTCACCATCGACGACCCCATCGAAAACCTCAGCGACGACGCCATAAACGCCATCCTCTACGGACCCAGCGACTACATAGGCATCAGTGCCGACGACGAAGCCGGCTACAGAGGCGTTTTCCCTGGCATAGCCAACTATATCAGCGAAATGGCCACCGACGAGCAACCGGCAGCCCTCCAGAAATGGGCCGCCAGTTTCATGAACACAATCCCCTGCCCAGCCTGCAACGGTCACCGCCTCAAGAAGGAATCCCTCTGCTTCCTTATCGATGGAAAACATATCGGCGAGGTCGCTTCAATGAATCTTACCGAATTCTACGACTGGGTATCAGGCCTGGAAGAGAAACTCAGCCCCGCACGACAGGAAATCGCCCACGAAATCCTTCGCGAAATCATCACCCGCACAAGCTTCCTCATCAACGTCGGCGTAGGCTACCTCTCGCTCAACCGCAGTTCCAAATCGCTCAGCGGCGGTGAAAGCCAGCGCATCCGCCTTGCCACGCAAATCGGTGCCAAACTGGTCAACGTGCTTTACATCCTCGACGAACCCTCCATCGGGCTCCACCAACGCGACAACCGTCGCCTCATCGAGGCCCTCAAGGAACTGCGCGACCTGGGCAACTCAGTAATAGTCGTCGAACACGACCGCGACATGATTCTCAGTGCCGACTATATTGTCGACATCGGACCCGGCGCAGGCATTCGCGGCGGAAAAATCGTGGCGGCAGGCCCGCAGAAAGACTTCCTCAAAAACAAGACCCTCACCTGCGACTACCTCGCACGCCGACGCGACATCACTATCCCGAAACGGCGCAGCATCAAAGGGCACAAGCACTTGATACTCGAAGGCGCATCAGGCAACAACCTCAAGGATGTCACCCTCGACTTGCCGCTGGGACTCTTCGTCTGCGTCACCGGCGTAAGCGGCAGCGGCAAGTCGTCCCTCATCAACGAGACACTGCATCCAATCCTCAACCAGCACTTCTACCATTCCCAGAAGCGCCCCCTGCCCTACCGCAGCATCAAGGGTATTGAGAATATCGACAAGGTCATCGAAATCGACCAGGCTCCCATCGGACGCACACCACGCTCCAATCCAGCCACCTATGTCGGCATATTCGACGACATACGACAGCTCTTTGCCCAGCTGCCCAGCGCCCGAATAAGGGGATACAAGCCCGGACGCTTCTCGTTCAACGTCAGCGGTGGACGCTGCGACACCTGCAAGGGTGCCGGCGTGAGAACCATCGAGATGAACTTCCTCCCGGACGTCTATATCAACTGCGAAGTCTGCAACGGCAAGCGCTACAACCGCGAAACTCTGGAAATCAGATACAAGGGCAAATCCATAGCCGACGTACTCGAAATGACTGTCAACGAAGCCGTCGAGTTCTTCGAGCCCTACCCGAAAATTGCACGGAAGCTTCAAGCCATCAAAGATGTAGGACTCGGATACATCACCCTCGGACAGGCCTCGACGACCCTCAGCGGCGGCGAAGCTCAACGCATAAAACTCGCCACAGAACTCTCCAAGCAGGACACCGGCAACACTCTCTATATTCTCGACGAACCCACCACGGGCCTCCATTTTGAAGACATACGTGTGCTGCTCGAAGTGCTGCAGAAACTGGTCGACAAGGGCAACTCCGTTCTCGTCATCGAGCACAACATGGATGTCATCAAAGTAGCTGACTGGATCATCGATGTCGGTCCCGATGGCGGTATCAGAGGTGGCGAAGTGGTCTTCAGTGGCACTCCTGAGCAACTTGCACAGCAGCCGGACAACTTCACAGGCATCTACCTCAAAGAGGAACTGCAGGCTTCTTCGAAAGGCAAACACTAATATGCCATACACGACAATATGAACACAGCAATAACAATCATCTACCTTCTTTGTGTGCCTCTCGTTGTGATGCGTTTGGCGAAACGGTGGACCTGGATAGAAAAAGTCAGCCCTATGACGGTACTCTATGTTGTCGGTCTCGCCGTGGCCAACCTCATTCCTGCCAACAACGGGGTCTTCAACATCGACCTTGCCACGAACACCGTTTTCAGCAACGTCGCCGTTCCTCTGGCCATTCCTCTTATGCTTATGGGATGCAACCTGGGCGGCTGGCAGGTAGGCAAAGCCTTCAAGGTGTTCCTCTCCGGCATCTTCTCGGTGCTGATAGTGACGCTTGTCGGCTATTTCCTCTTCCGCTCGGAATATAACGACAACGAAGGTTTCGCCCAGGTATGCACCGTAGCCACAGGTATCTACACCGGCGGCATCCCGAACATGGGAGCCATCAAGCAGGCCGTCGGAATGCCCGACCAGACCTATCTCTACATAACAAGCTACGACCTCATTGTCACCGGCCTATACCTTGTGTTCATTATCTTTTTCGGCAAAATTGTGTTCCGCAAACTGCTGCCAGCCACAAGTTCTACTAACAGCAACACCGACTCCGAAACTATTACCCACAACGAGGACGAGAACACCGAAGTAAAACCCTTCGACAAGACACATCGCAAGGCTTCTTTCCTTGCTATCGGAATAACACTTGTCATTGCTGCTGTCTCCTATGGCGTATCGCTGCTTTGCTCAAAAGACGGGAGCCCTAACATGACCGTGCTGATCCTCCTGCTCACCACTCTTGCCATTGCAGCCTCTTTCCTGCCGTCCATGCGCCGCCAACAGCATTCGTTCGACCTGGGCCTATACTGTGTCTATGTATTCTGCCTGGCGATAGCTACTGCGTGCAATGTGCGCGAGATGGACATAGCCGGCAGCCTCCCGATACTGTACTATCTGGGATTCATCATCATAGGTTCGCTGATACTGCAAATTCTCTTCGCAAAACTATTGAAAATAGACGGTGACTCGGTGATGGTTTGCAGCGTAGCCCTCATCAATTCGCCACCTTTTGTACCGCTTGCAGCAGCCCTTCTCAACAACAAGGACATCGTAGTCCTTGGCATAACCATCGGACTGCTTGGCTACATGCTTGGCAACTATCTCGGAATAGGCATATTTCACTTGCTGCTTGCACTCTGAGACTGCTCGTAGCAGATCACTCGTTCCTTCACATCTGCCGGTATCGGCGCACTCGTGCCAGTCGAACGGCTGTAACCCGACATCACGGTACGGCATGTGGCACACGCCTGTCCGCTATCTGTATTGATTATCTGCTGGGTGACCTGCATACTTTTGTTGCCCCAGTGCGAAACGGTAGAAGTGACTGCTATGTTGTCTTTCCAATGTATCTGACTATGGAAATCGACCTCAAAATGTACAATCATAACGCAGAAATCGCCCTCGTCGGGCGTGACGGGAATACCAGCATCAGCAAAAAAATGCGACTTGCCGAGGTCGAAAAATTCCATAATGACAGCATTGTTGACGTGACCCATCATGTCCACATCGTTGAATCGAAGTTGTAAAGGAAGTGTATGCATTAGTGAGGGTTTGAGGGTTTAAGGGTTTGAGGGTTTGAGGGTTTGAGGGTTTGAGGGTTTGAGGGTTTGAGGGTTTGAGGGTTTGAGGGTTTGAGGGGTTAAGGGGTTATGAGAATTAAGTGCGGTCGGGGTGTTTTTTTAAGGAGAAGAAGAACTCGAGGCCGCCACCTTCGCGGTTGCGCACATATATGTCACCGCCATGGAACAACGTTGCATGCTTAACTATAGAGAGGCCTAAACCCGTGCCTCCACTTTTGCGGCTGCGCCCCTCGTCAATGCGGAGAAAACGGTCGAATAGTTTTGGCAGATACTTGTTGTCAACTCCTTTGCCGGTATCAAAAAAGTGAATATAATACCTGTCGTCGTCTTTCTTGTAGCACTCAATACCTACCGACACATTGTCGCCCGCATACGAAATCACATTCTCGAGCAAGTTACGGAAGATGCTATAAATCAGGCTATGATTACCATCAATAGTCATCTGGTCGGGCAACATGTTGCTCACAACGATATTCTTCGATTGGAATTGCATATCGAGCTCGGCAATGGCCTCGTCAGCCACCTGCTTGACGAGAATCTTCTCGCGCTGGAAGAGGTCCGAAGCCTCCTCCAACTTGTTTATCAGCGACACGTCGTTGATAAGATCCGAGAGACGAAGTGTCTGAGAGTAGCAGCGTTCCAGGAAGTAGTGGCGCTTCTCCTCTTCGACCGGCTTGTCGCCTAAAAGTATTTCAAGATAACCTCGAATGCTGCTGACGGGCGTCTTCAGTTCGTGGGCGATGTTGCTGGTCATCTCCTGCTTCAGTTGCCTGTTGCGTTCCTGCTCACTGATTATCTGCTGTTTCGACTCTTCCAGCGTTTGTGCCAACTGTTTCAGCTGACGGATTAGCCTACGCTGCCGCAGGTGGTTCCATCCGAGCAAAACCAGAAGCACCACAACAATGCACGCAACAATATATACCGACAACGGTATTTTCATCTCGTTAGCTTTCTTTTATTGTTTTACATACACATATCCGAATCCCGTATGGTTGACAATCCGGTCGGCATAAGGCCCCAATTTCTTCCGCAAGCGGGCGATGTGGACGTCTACCGAGCGGTCGCTCACAAAGGTATCCTCATCCCACACCTTCCCGATGATTTGTTCGCGCGTGAAGTGAATGCCTTTGTTTTCCGAAAGCAATGACAGTATCAGGAATTCCTTTTTGGTCAGCGTGACCGGCTGGCCATCGATAAGGACCGTTTTGTGCTCCTTGTCAATACCGATACCTTCCGCTGCCGACAGCGATGTACGTTTCAGGACTGCCTTCACGCGAGCCAGCACCGTCGGGAACGAGAAAGGCTTCGGAATATAGTCGTCGCCCCCCGACTCGAAGCCGGCAAGCAAGTCGCTCTCCGAACTGCGCGCCGTGAGAAATATCACCGGCGTCTCGTTGCCTTCAGCGCGCATCTTGCGCACCATGTCGAATCCCGACATGCTTTCCATCATCACGTCGAGCAGCAGCAGGTCGAACTTGCGCCCCTCCTGAATCATCGACAAAGCCGACTCGGCAGAATAGGCATATTCCGTCTCAAAGCCTTCATTCTCAAGGTTGAAACAGAGTATCTCGCACAAGTCGGGCTCGTCGTCAACTACAAGGATTCTTGTCATTGGTTGAGAAGTGACTTGACAATTTCGGAGACAATGCGATTGTCGGCTTTGCCAGCGAAACGCTTCGAGGCCTGCCCCATCACTTTGCCCATATCCTTGGGCGATGTGGCTCCGACTTCAGCAATGATAGCCTTGACTTCCGACTCAATCTCCTCGCGGCTCATCTGCTTCGGAAGATAGCGTTCAATGACCGATGCCTGGAACATCTCCTCGTCGGCAAGGTCCTGGCGATTCTGCTGCACGTAGATGTCGGCAGCCTCCTTGCGCTGTTTGACCAGTTTCTGGAGCATTGCAATTCCGGCAGCGTCGCTGACTTCGCCATTCACGGCATCCTTGCCGGTTTTCAGAAGCAAAATGGCAGACTTGATGGCTCTGAGCGATTCCAAAACATCTTTCTCTTTGTTGAGCATTGCCTGTTTGATATCGGCATTGATTTTATTTTCAAGTTCCATATATATAGTATTTTATTATTTTTTGAAGGCATAAATAAAAACCCATTCAAGCAAAACAGGGAAGCACCTTGTGTACTTCCCTGTTCTTGTGGCATCGACTGGAATTGAACCAGTGACACAAGGATTTTCAGTCCTCTGCTCTACCAACTGAGCTACGACGCCATCATTTCTATCGAAATCGGCTGCAAAAGTACAACTATTTTACAAACTGACAAAATATTTTTTTCAAAAGCAACATTCCTGACAAACGAACCCGCTAATTATCAAAAGATAACGCAACTATTAATTTTTCAGTACCTCGTCCAAATCACGCTTCCTCTTTCGTCTGTTCGACACTGTTTTCTTCAGAATTTGACTCTTCAGACTTGCTTTTTTTCGGTGCAAGGAACAGCTGGTCCACAATCAGCAAACCTACGCCAACACACACTGCCGAGTCTGCCACATTGAAGATGGCATTGAAGAATTCGGCATTTCTTCCGCCCAACAGGGGCATCCACTCGGGCCACGTCCACTGCCATATCGGGAAATAGAACATGTCGACAACCTTGCCATGCAAGAAGCGACCATAGCCGCCATATTCCGGAAATGCTGTCGCCACCTGCCAATGCGTGCTCTCGTCAAAAATCAAGCCATAGAAGCAGCAGTCGATAACATTGCCGACGGCACCGGCGAAAATAAGCGCCATGCTTATCAGCAGCGTATAGCGCGTGTCACGTTTAATCTGACGGACAATGTAGTAGCCTATAAGTGCCGATGCGACAATACGGAAGAGCGACAGCACGAGTTTGCCGGCGTCGCCTCCAAACGACATGCCGAAGGCCATTCCTTCATTCTCGACAAAATAGAGTTTGCACCAGTCACCAATCATGTCTATACCACCACCTATGGGGAAAGTTGTCTTGATCCAAATCTTGAGCCACTGGTCGACAACAAGTACCGCAACGACGATGGCGGCACATATAAGGGATTTATTGCGGATAGTTTTATTCATAAACAATTATTACAAAACGAACTACACATAACAATTTTCAGAAAAACATTTGCAAATATACACAAAATAATCATTCACGCGACAATGTCTCGCACTGCTCCACCAGTTCGTCATACCACTGCTGGCCGAAACGTCGGACTAATGGCTCACGAAGGTATTTATATAGCTTCTGGCCTTCGCTCCTGCCCTTTGCAACTGCGCAACGGCAAATGTCCCACTCGTGATAGTTGACAGCCTTGAACTCGCCAAAGTCCTCTATACGTACAGGATAGAGGTGACAGGATATAGGTTTAGGATAATCTATCTTGTGGTCACGATAGGCCTTCTCGATAGCACACAGCGTGAATCCGTCCTCGACAACGGCGTATGCACATTCGCGATTATTGACCAACGGTGTGCATGGCATACCTTCTACATCAATGGCCGACACGCCCTCTTGCTCCACCACATCAATACCCTCTGCCGTCATATATTGTTTCACAATAGGATATATACGCTTCAAAACAGGTATCTCGTCTGCGTCGAGCGGTGCGCCACAGTCGCCCTCGACGCAGCAGGCTCCTTTGCACTTGCCCAAATCGCAGCAGAAACTGACCTCGGCAAGATTGTCGGATATTATACAGTCGTCAACAATTAACATTAGGGTTTGAGGGTTTGAGGGTTTTAAGGTTTTAGGGTTTGAGGGTTTGAGGGTTTGAGGGTTTGAGGGTTTTAAGGTTTTAGGGGGGGAACACTACGAATTATTACTCACTATTCACTATTCACTATTCACTATTCACTATTCACTATTCACTATTCACTATTCACTATTCACTATTCACTATTCACCAATCACTATTCACCATTCACCATTCACCAATCACTTTAATAATTTTATCAGCCAGGACTGCGGCCAGTTTGTACTTCGACTCGATGGTCCAGCCTGCCACGTGGGGGGTCATCACTGTGCGTGGCGATTCGAGGAGATAGCGGAAGTCGGCGGGCAACATATCGAGATCGAGGCCGTCTTTCGACATATCCTCATATTCAATGACGTCGAGCGCTGCACCCTGCACCCTGCCCTGCTCCATCGCAGCAACCAGGTCGGCAGTCTTCACCACAGCGCCACGCGAGGTGTTTATCAGGCATATAGACTTTTCGAAAGCATCGAGAAATGATGCGTTGACCATATAATGGGTTTCGTCGGTCAACGGCACGTGGAGGCTTACGATGTCGGCCTGCTGCTGCAGCTCTTCCAACGACACTTCCTCGACGTATGAGGGGGCGTAGCCCGATGGCTTGTATTTGTCGTAGGCCACCATGCGGCACTCGAATCCTTGGAGCCGCTTGGCGAAAGCACTGCCCATATTGCCGAAACCTATGATGCCAACCGTGCGGCCTTTTATCTCAAAACCACGGTTGGCCTCGCGCCGCCACAGTCCTTGCCGCACCTCGGCATCGGCGGCGGCAATGCGGTCAGCAATCGCAAGAAGCAAGCCCACGGCGTGCTCGCCCACAGCGTCGCGATTGCCTTCGGGCGAGTTCAGGCACTTGATGCCGAGCTTTTCGGCATAGTCCACATCGATGGTCTCCATCCCTGCCCCCACGCGGCCTATGCAGCGCAGGTGGCGAGCGTGGTCGATGAAATTGCGGTCTATAACAATCTTGCTGCGCACCACCAGGGCGTCGTAGTTCCGCACCTCGGCCAGCAGCGATTCGTATGTGCAGTCAGTCCACACACGGCAGCGGTGGCCGGCGGCCTCAAGTTTTTCGACCAGCACATGATGTGTGCTGTCGGTAATCAAAATGTTCATTTCCTTTTCTTCTTGAAATAATACCCGTCGTCGTGCGAGAACGTGCCGTAGCGCGATTGCGGCATTCTGTATGTCTTTTGGGTTGCGCCGCCAAAGACACCTATGCCGCCATCGATGTTGCAAATCACCTGCACCGGCTCACTGAAAAGCCCGTCGAACAAGTCGTATTCCGCGTTGGCCGAGGTCTGCTCGTAGCGGTACAGTTCCTTCGAAAGACTTCTGACTTCAAGCAGAATCGGAATTTGGGCATAGTCAAACTCGTCAAGATTTGGCCAGATACTGAAAATAGCCGTAAATTCGTGCTCACCGTTCTGGAACAGTTCACTGCTGAAAGTCATTTCGTCGCCGTAGAAACTACCGTCATAACCATCAATGGCATCGACAAGATCGTGACTGTTTACCAATGGATCGTTTACAGAGAACATAGTACTACGCATATGTACCGTGTCCCAATACGATAGTCCACTGCTATTGAGAAATTCCCCAGCGTACTTTATCGACACCGAATAATAGTCATCGTTGCCGTGGCTTTTCACCTTGAAACGGACTTTATAATAGTAGTTGTCCTTCCCGTAATAACCGCCATATTCATCATAGTAGTTTCCATTTCCGGTATCAACCACAAGATCAAGCACCTCGACCTCGGGCATCCGCGGCATCGTCGTCGTCGCGCTAATCTCTTTGTCGCAGCCCGGCACGGTGGCTGTCAACCGCAGCGTGTCGCCAGGCTGCGGACGCAACGTGAAGGTATAGCCGCCATAGAAAACGCTGTCCTCCATCCAGTACTCCCCATCAGTATAATAATAATGACTACCCGACAACAGGAAGCCGCGCGGATCGTACACGCCCGTATAGGTGCCCGTCCCGTCGCTCAGCGTCACCGTTGCATCGGTAACAGTGCCGAAACTCCTGTTGTCAAGAAAGAAACGGCTATATCCGACATAGACCGACATCAGCGAGTCGCTGACCGGCTTGGAAATCATCACCACGTAGGGCTTCACCTCGCCGGGGTCGAAATCGACGGGTTTTTCGCAAGCCCCAAGCAGTACCACGGCTGCCAATATTATATAATGTAAACGTTTCATCATCTTAAAATTTATCGTTTTCGTTTTAGTTTTCGTACGAAGTTTTCGTTTTAGTTTTCATACGAAGTTTTCGTTTTCGTTAAAATTTGAAACTATATGATATCGATGGGATTATAGGGAACAACGACAGCTGCACCAGCGACGAGCTGTAGTGTACCCCGTTGATGACCGAATGCGTATTGTTCTTTTCGTAGACCATAAAGGGGTTCTTGCGATTGTAGAGGTTGTAGACGCTCAGGCTCCAGGTGCGGATGCCGCGCTTCTTCTCCTTGTGGAAGTTGACACCGATGTCCATACGGTGGTATGCCGGCATGCGGAAGTTGTTGCGGCTCTCGATGTACGAAACCGTCTGGCCAGTAGTGGGGTCGACATATTCCTGCATAGGCAGCGTGCCAGTGTTGCCCGACGAGAAGACCCACACTGCGCTGCAGTCGAAGTTCTTGTTGGGCTTGTAGCTCAGCATAATGGAAATGTCGTGCCGGCGGTCGTACTTGGCAGGGAAGGGCTCGCCGTTGTTGATTTCCTGTCCTTTGCGGTCGAACTGGCGCATCGTCTTGCTCCAGGTGTAGCCCACCCAACCGGTGAAGTCGCCTATGGTGCGTTGCGCCAGCAGCTCTACGCCATACGACCAGCCGTCGCCCATGAAGACCTTGTCCTCCCAGCCCGACGAAGCAGCAAAGAAGTTTGCACCGTCGCGATACTCAATCATATTGCGCATCTTCTTGTAGTAGAGTTCCATCGACAGGTCGGCCAACCCCTTGAGGTTGTAGAACACACCTGCCGCCACCTGGTGGGCGTGCATAGGCTCGATGCGCTTGGTCACCGGCACCCACAGGTCGGTGGGCAGGCTGATGCTGCTGTTCGACAGCTGGTGCATATACTGCGTCATGTAGCTGTATCCCGCCTTGACAGACAGGTCGTCGCTTATCATCAGTCGTCCGCTCAGACGTGGCTGCAACGATGGGTAGAACTTGCCCTGCACGGCAAAGCCCGTCAGGTTGACGCCGCCGTTGATTTTCAGCGTCTCATTGATGTTCCAGTCGTCCTCGATATAGGCGCTCAGCTCGTTGGCGTGGATCTTGCTTTCGCCCAGCACAGTGTCGTAGACCGTGCCGCCCGAGTTGTCGCCCTCTTCCATACGATTGCCAGTCACATCGGGCTGGAAGATATGATGCAGCAGGCTGCCACCGAACTTGACCGTATGGTCGGGGTTTGGCTGGAAGTCGAAGTCCACACGCCCCGTAATGTCGCGGATGCCCGACTTGTAGTACATCTCGGCTTTGTAGTAGTCGACGTCGGTATAGTTGTAGTCGTACTCTTCCAGGCCGATGTTGATGTCGTTGCGATAGCGCGTATAGGCTCCTGTAACGTTCATGAACAACCTGGGAGTCAACTCATAGTTCCACCTGAGCGACCCCACAAGGTTGCCCCAGTTGTAGCCCATCTTCATCTTCTCCTCGCCCGTGCTGTTGGCGTCGTAAGAATAGTCGTAGCGCATGCGGGCATAAATCTTGTCGTCGCCCGAATACCAGCTGCCTATCAGTCGGCTACGGCTGCTGAAGCGGTGCGTCACTTTGGCGTTGAGGTCATAGAAATAGTATCCCGCATTCAGACGGCCCTCCTCCACAGCACCGATGGCCATAATTGCCGGCTGCGCCAGGATGTCGAAATAGGTGCGGCGAAAGCTTACGTTGAAGGTTGTCTTGTCTTTCCATATCGGGCCCTCGAGGTTGACTTTGGCGGCGATAACGCCCACCGAGACGTTGCCGTGCAGCTTTTTGTCGTTGCCGTCATTGCTCGTGATGTCGAGTACACTCGACAGGCGTCCTCCGAAGCGTGCCGGGAAGCTGCCCTTATATAGCGTGATGTTCTTGATGGCGTCGGCGTTGAAGGCTGAGAAGAAACCACCCAAGTGGTTGACGTTGTAGAGCGGCACCCCGTCGAGCAGAAACAGGTTCTGGTCGGGACCGCCACCACGAACATACATTCCCGACATACCCTCCGTGCCGCTCTGCACACCGGGCAGCAGCTGAAGGGCTTTCAGCACGTCGGCTTCGCCAAAAAGCACGGGTACCGATTTGATTTGCTCGACGGGGATATCTATTGCACTCATCTGCGACGAGCGGTGCGAGCTGACTTTGTCGGCCGTGATAGTCACCGTCTGCAACTGGTTGCTCGCTTCAAGGTTGACATCCAATTTGTTGTCAGATGTCAGCTGAATGGTGTCGAAATAGGTCTGATAACCCACATACGAGATGCGGACAACGACTTTGCCCTTGGGCAGCGTGAGCGAATAGCGGCCTTGCGCGTTGGTTAGCGCACCTTTGCCCGACACCATATCGTAGACCGTGGCACTGATAAGTGTCTCGCCCGACGATGCATCTCTGATAGTTCCACTAATGGTGTAGCTTTGGGCAAGGACATCGGACATTGCCACTACAAGCATCAGTATCAGTATTTTAATTCTTTTCTGCATATATAATATATTAACTTATTCACCTGAGAAAAAATCGTTTATCCATCCTTTCGGTTGTGTTTTGGTAAGAATCGTACCGCAGTAGCGGCAATAGCGGGCCGCCGGGTCGGTCTCAGTGTGCCCGCAGTGCGTACAGTAGCGCGACTCGACGTCCGACTGCTGGACAAGCGTCTTGTCGTCATATTCGTTGAACTCTTCCGGCACATCGACCTTCTCCTGCTGATTATCGTCCTTGCGGTATTCGCGCACCGTCTCGCCCACAACAATTCCGGTCGGCACCGCTATTATCGAATAACCGAGCAGCATGACTAATGTCGAAATGAACTGGCCCATTGGCGTCACTGGGGTAATGTCGCCATAACCGACTGTGGTTATTGTCACTACCGCCCAATAGATAGCCGTCGGGATGCTTTTCATCGACGGATTCTTACCCGACTCGAACATGTATATCACAGCTCCAAGAATAATGGCCGTAATGAAGACAAAAAGCATGAAAATAAGTATCTTGGTAACACTGCGCCGCATTGCGTTGAGCAAATGGAAACTCTCTTGTAGGAAACGTTGCATATTGAATATGCGGAATATACGGAGAGTCCTCAACACGCGGAGCACCGTGAGGGTCTGTGTGGCCGGAATCAGCAGGCTCAGGTAGGCCGGAAAAATCGACAGGAAGTCGATGATGCCGTAGAACGAGAAGACATACTTCCACGGACGCTGCAGACAATAGATACGCAGGTAGTACTCAAGCGTGAACGTTATGGTGAATATCCACTCCAGGCTCTTCAGCACCCAGCGCATATTGGTGTGGACCGCCTCGAAGCTGTCGAGCATTATCACCAAAAGGTTCAGACCTATCAGCACGAGCAGCCAGATGTCGAACTTCTTGCCCGCCGGCGTGTCGGCTTTGAAGATGATGCGGTATATCTCGCGCTTGGTGATGTTTCTGTACTTTTTAGGCAGCAGGACCTTGAATATCAGCCAATGCATGAAGTTTCCCACTGCATGCACCGTCCGGCTGCCTATGCGACGGTAGTTCAGCCCGCTGAAAAAAGTATACGCTTTTTTCCACAGCCACACAAGCGGATGGCTTATGCAGTACCATAACAGCATCAGCAGCTTGACAAATATACTTTTCTCTTTCTTTTCAGACATGACGTTTCACATATAGAAGATTGCGGAATTCAAATATTTGGGATGCCACGCGCCGCACGTCGGCAGCCGTCGTCTTCCGGTATATCTCGGGGTCGGTATTGGCCCACTCGGGATGACCCAACCACTCGTAGTAGCACATCGACATCGCACAGTCCAAGGCTTTGTATTGCGAGAATAGGAAGGTATTCTCATATTTGTTCTTGACTTTCTCTATTTCATAGTCCGACAGTGGTTCCGTCGCCACAAGGGAGAGTTGCTCTTCGACAGCTTCGACAGCCGAGCGGCAGTCCACTCCCTCGCGCAGCTTGCCCGAGACGACAAACAGTCCCGGATCGCGGTCTCCTGTGATGTAGGCATCTATCTCCGAAAACATGTTTCTGCGCTTCACCAGCTCGTTATACAGACGCGCCGACTGCCCGTTCGACAGAACATCGCTAATCATATCGCATACAGGAAAATCAGCATCAAGACGGCCACACATGTGGTAGCCCAGATATATGGCATCGGCCGGCACATTGCGCTCAATGGTCTCTGTACGGGACTCCGTCTGGCGCGGCTCGACAGGCAACGCTCTCCTCTCCACCCTTCCCGATGGTATGTCGCCATACCATTTCTCGACAAGTTCCAGCACCTCTGCAGCCTTGACATCACCAGCCACGGCAACAATGGCGTTGCTCGGACAGTAGTAGCGGTCGAAAAAGTCACGTACATCGTCGAGTGTGGCATCTTCCACATGCCTGATGTCAGCTCCGATAGTACACCATCGGTACGGATGCTCCTTGTAGCACAACGGACGCAGGTGCATCCACACGTCACCGTACGGCTGGTTCATGTAACGGTAATTGTACTCTTCCGTCACCACCGACTGCTGGACTCTCAGGCTCTTCTCAGACAAGTCCAGCCCCCTCATACGGTCCGACTCCAACCACAGCGCCGTCTCCAGATTGCCTGCCGGCACCGTCAAGTAGTATTGCGTGAAATCGTTGTTCGTATTGGCATTCGACTCCCCGCCCACCTCGGTCACCACCCGGTCATAGTCCGGAACATTGCGTGTGCCGCCGAACATAAGGTGTTCAAATAGATGGGCAAAACCGGTAAGGGAGGGATCCTCGTCGCGCGCGCCAACGCCATAAAGAGTGTTGACCGACACCATAGGTGTAGAACCGTCTTCTATCACAATAAGTGTCAATCCGTTGCGAAGCACATATTTCTGGTACGATATCATCTGACAAACGATATTTATTCTATAAAACGCTGACTCTTGTATTTTATTTTAGTGTGCCTTTAATTTTCGTTTGACCCACTCGGTACCGTTGGTTTGCCGAAAGCGTTCAGAAGGCGACACACAAAGTTTTTTTTCCGCTTTCCCGAAATAAAACAAACTTTTTCGACACTAATATATTATTTTCCTAAAAAAAAATTAATTATGACCCGACGATTTGCCTTCTTTTTGACATTCATCCTGTTTTCCATCTCACTTTCTGCACAACCCGGCGGCCCTGGCGGCCCGCCTCCCGGTGGCGGATTCCCCGGCGGGCCACGAGGTCCACGCAGCGAGCGCCAGATGCAGCAAACACAACAGAAAAGCACCACGGTGAAGCAAAAGAAGGCAAAAGCAGGCTCTACATTTAAGGTCGTGGGCTCGCTCATCGACAGCACCAAAAACGAACCGCTCATGTACTGCAACGTCTCCCTGCTTGAAAAAGCTGACAGCAGCTTCGTGAAAGGCGCCACCACCGACATGAACGGCTATTTCGAAGTCAAGGATGTGCCTGCCGGCGAATACCTGCTGCGCATCAGCTATGTAGGCTACACCACCCGCTTCGTACCCGTCAGCGTCACCAACAACACTGCCCTTGGCTCCATCAACATGAAGCAGGGCTCCGAAGTGCTCAAAACCGTGAAAATCACCGCAGCACGCCCGCTCTATGCCGTCGACGGCGAGAAGATGGTCTACAATGTGGCCGACGACCCCACCATACAGGCCGGCACAACCGAAGACGCCCTGCAGAACGCCCCAGGCGTTGAGGTCGACGTCGAGGGCAACATCACCCTGCGCGGCGTCAGCAGCGTCGAAATATGGGTCAACGACAAGCCGTCGAAACTCACCGCCGAGAACCTCAAAACCTATCTCCAAACACTGCCCGCCAACGCCCTCGACCGCATCGAGACCATAACCAACCCCTCGGCAAAATACGCCACCGACGCCGAAGCCGTCATCAACATCATAACCTCGGCACACATCAAGAAAAACCACTTCATCAGCTTCGGCCTCAACGCAGCCACACAGCCCAACATAAGCCCTTGGCTCAGCTACACATGGGCCAACGAACGACTCAACATAAACCTCTTCACCAACCTGCGCTACAGCACCAGCAAGAACGACTCGTGGAACTGGGGCCGCACACGGCAGGACAACCCCCTCTATCCCGGCAACCTCGACTCGCTGCAGGACGTGATGTACGAGGTTGACAGTTCGTGGAGCGAGGGACGCAACATAAGCGGAGGCTTCGGCCTCAACCTGAGCTATGACATCGACAGTATGAGCGACGTGAGCTTATGGAGCAACTTCAACCTGAACAGCTCCACTTCGAACAACGACCGTTGGCACAGCCGCGAAGTGTATCTGCCGTCGGCAAGCAGCTACCAGTATGATATGATGAACGATGTGTCGACGCTCAACTTTTTCGGAATGTTCGGCGGCAACTACACCAAGAAGTTCGACCGCGAGGGCCACAATATGCGCATTTTCCTGTTTGGAAGCACAAACAACAGCAGCGGCGTCACCTCGTACAGCCGCATCTACAACCAGACCGACACCTCGGCCTTCAACCAGAACACCTTCAAATACTACGACAACACGGCTCACGGCACCGACATCAACATCCGCGGCCGCTACAACCGCCCCTACAGCAAGGACGGCGAAATGAGCTACGGACTCAGCTTCGGCACCGACAACAGCAAACGCGACTACAGACCTTATATTCTCGACACCACCTACAACGACGGTGTCACCATCCTCGACGCATCGCTCTACGACGCCCTGCGCCGCTACATCTACGAAAACCACGAGAATGAAGTCGACGCCGACGTTGAATGGACTCACCGCTGGGGCGGCTTCACGCTGCAGCTCGGAATGGGAGCCCGCCTGACCAACGCCCACTTCTCGTTTTCCGAGACAGGACTGCAGGCCGGCGACGACTACTCGAAAACGTTCCTCACCTACAATCCCTCCATCCACCTCAGCTACCGCACCGAGCAGATGCACAACTACAAGCTCAACTACTCGCTGCGTATGCGCAATCCCACAGGCAACAACCTAACGACCTACCGCACCTACACCGAAGACAGCTACAGCACCGGCAACCGCGACCTGACGCAGAGCTACACCCACAACGCCGAGGCAGGATGGACCAAGTTCTTCATGTGGGGCAGCCTCGGAGTGGAAGGCTACGGACGCCTCTCGACAGGCGAGATCGACAACCTGACCGACGTCACCGACGCCATCGACCCCTACATCGGCCGCATCATCCAATACTCGACGCCCTACAACATCGGCTCGTCGTGGCGCTACGGCACCTCGCTCAACGCCACCTACCGCCCCAGCGGATTCTTCAACCTGCGCCTCTACGCCAACATCTACGACTACGGCTACTCGATGCAGTACGACAAGCTGGGACAAGACCCCTACACCGACAGCAAGTGGAGCTACAGCATACGCCTCAATATGTGGACCAAGGTGTGGAACCGCTACCAGATCCACGCCTCGGCCAACTACACCTCCCCCACCCTCGGACTGATGTCGACCCGCAGCGCACGCTACTGGGTCAACATGGGCGTACGCGCCGACTTCTTCAACCGCAAGCTCAGCGCCTACATCAACATCCAGGACATCTTCAACTGGGGCAAAAACATAGGCCAGGCCTCGTCGAACACCAACCCCTACTTCTTGAGCGAAAGCAAGTTGCGCACCCTCAACAGCCGCTACATCAGCGCCGGCATCACGCTGCGCTTCGGCAAGATGGAGCTTGAAAAGAATAGCCAAAGCGGCAGCGAAGCCGACGGCACCTCCTCCGCAACAATCACCACAACAGCCAGCGAATAAACGCCCTGAGAGCGGAAAACGCAATGCAAGGAGGTCGGGACCTCCCCGAACCGACACACAGATAAACGGAAAACAAGGAGTACATTTTCCGCATGACGAAATTGTCGTTTTCGTTTTAGTTTTCGTGTAAAGTTCCTCGTTTTTGTCATCGTTTTCGTTCACGTACAAAGTTATCAAACAACACCATATAAAAAAATCAAAAAAAATTTTGTCAGTATCAAAAAACTTGGTACTTTTGCACCCGCTTTCAGAGGAAAAAACTGATATTGTCCTATGGTGTAACGGTAGCACATCTGACTCTGGATCAGCTTGTCTTGGTTCGAATCCAGGTAGGACAACAAAAAGACGCTCCCACAGGAGCGTCTTTTCTTTTTTATCACAATTTCCGCCGTAGGCGGAATAAATCTACAAGATCTATAAGATCTCGCTCGCGTCAGCGAGCAGGAGATTTTTTTTAGCGATTTCAAACAGGAATTGCCAGTAATTGGCCATGAATTATTCAGTAATTTTTTTGAACGTGAATGCCCGTAAATGCCCATGAATGCCCATAAATGAATTTTTAAAACGGCGAATTACTCTAATTACTCGAAAGCTACGCAGGACGGACTTGATTACATGCTAATTACTCTAATAAATTATATTAATGCGTCAACATTCCCGCCGTAGGCGGAATTAATCTACAAGATTTACGAGATTTCGCTCGCGTCAGCGAGCAGGAGATTTTTTTTTGATAATACAATAACCGCGTCAGCATTCCCGCCGGTCACCAAAACAGTGTGACGACACAACTGCCAGATATCATTCAATGTCCTCATTGCGGCAAAGTTTATCAGGTTCGACCCGTCGCGACGGATGTTCCCTCCGTTGCGGCGGATCTGTGTTGTCGGACGAGCCGACGCCACGGCACCGCCGCTGCTTGATATAAAGATTTCCAATCTGCAAACACGATTCAAATAGATATGCTTTGAAGGTCCGTCGCAACAGACCGCCAGCCACATTTTGCAATAAAACCGCCATTTTTGCATTAACTCCGTAAAGGGCGCCTATAATAATTACTTTTCAAACGGCGTGGTATGCCTGCGAATACCTAATGAGTAAAGAAAATGCAATGAGCAATTAAACGAATTGAGTCCGACATTTGATTAAACTATGAAGGAGGACGTAGCTGCCCACTCGCAGGCTCCTCTACGCGCTCCACAGGAGCTTGTACCAAGCAAAACGCGAACGTTTCGCAAAGCGAGAGAAAAGAAAACTTGTTTGCTTTTCCGTGCCAAAGAAATGTCAACGAAGATAATTAAGCGATTTTAGAGGTTTCCAATAGATACTACTGATAAACCAGCCACTGTAAGAACTCGCATTCTTGCCGTGTGCTTTTTAATGGTGACACAATAAAATGTTGCAATAGTCGTTTCTGATATACAGAACTAAACAAATTAATATATAAGGTCAAACGCACAATACTAACCGCCGATTCCCGTTAACCTTGTAAAAACAGCGTGTTGAAGACTCCTGCCTACATATCGCCACAACACACAACTGCACACCTCCGCGCCTCCGCGGACGGAGAAATATAGCACTTGCAATATGCTTATTTTCAACATGTATTTTACAACAGGAATACATCAGATTTTACCGGCAATGTTTATTTCCTGATTAGGTATACTGTTTTTTTATTATTTTTGCATTTTTATATTATATCTTTAAATAAAAGACAATCTATTGAAAAACAAAATCTATATAGAAACCTACGGGTGCCAGATGAATTTCGCCGACAGCGAAATCGTCAGTTCTATCCTCAACAAAGCAGGATACACAAACTCTCGCACTCCTGACGATGCCGATTATATCCTTATCAACACCTGTGCAATCCGCGACAACGCCGAACAACGCATTCGCAAACGGCTACGCGAACTGAAAGCTCTGCAACGTCAACGCCCTACCCTCAAAATAGGCATCCTTGGATGCATGGCCGAACGTCTGCAGAAACAGCTGATGGAAGAAGAAGATAACGTCAGCTTCATCGTCGGCCCGGATGCCTACCGCAACCTGCCCTCCATGCTGAGCCACATTGCGCAAGGCGAACGGCTGGCAGAAACAATGTTGAGCGAGACCGAAACCTACGACGACATCGAGCCCGTACGCTACGACTCCAATGGCATCACCGCCTATATCAGCATTATGAGAGGTTGCCAGAACTATTGCGCCTACTGCGTCGTGCCCTACACCCGCGGACGCGAACGCAGCCGAGACCCACAAACCATCGTCAATGAGGCTCGCAAACTCGTCGAAAACGGCTACCGCGAGGTGACTCTACTCGGTCAAAACGTCAACAGCTACCACTGGGAAAGCGCAAAGCGGAATGCGGAAAGCGAAGAGCTTGACTCTCATACCTCCTCTCTCATCTCCGTGGGGTTCCCTGAACTGCTGGACATGGTTGCAAGCATCGACCCTCGACTTCGTGTCCGCTTCGCCACCTCTCACCCTAAGGACCTTAGCGACGACCTGCTGCACGTTATGGCAAAACACGACAACATCTGCAAATGCATTCACCTGCCGGTCCAGTCGGGCAGCGCTCGAATGCTGAAACTCATGAACCGGCACTACTCTCCCGAATGGTACCTCGACCGCATCGATGCCATACGACGCATCCTGCCTTCTTGCAGCATTACTACCGACGTCATTGCAGGCTTCTGCTCCGAAACCGAAGAGGACCACCAGGCTACCCTCGAAATGTTCAGGCGCGTAAGGTACGACTATGCTTACATGTTCAAATTCTCCATGCGCCCCAACACCTACGCCGCCAAACACTTGCAGGACGACATACCCGACGACGTAAAAACACGACGTCTCGAAGAAATCATTAATCTACAAGGACAAATAGCCCTCGAAAACAACCAAAAGGAAATTGGCAAGACCTACGAAGTGCTCGTCGAAGGTGTCTCGCACCGCTCCGACCAGCAACTATTCGGACGCAACAGCCAGAACAAAGTCATCGTCTTCGACCGCGGCAACATACAACCTGGCCAGTACGTCCACGTCCGCGTGACGCGCTGTACCGCCGCAACTCTCATCGGCACCGTAACAACAAAGCAATAAAAAATATCATCATGTCTCGAAAACCATTCTTCAAAGAACATCCCTGGACGCTCCACACTCTCTTAGCTATTGGCGCTTCTCTGCTCATTGTCATCATCACGTTCATCATTCTGAAGCACTACGGGCGTGTTGGCCAAGAGTACAAAACACCCTACGTTGTCGGTTCCTACATCGACGAACTGGACAACAGCGATGGCCTGGACCTCAAATATATAATCATCGACTCAGTATACCAGCAGGGCCAACGCGGAGGCTACATCCTAAGACAAGATCCTGACTCTGGCTCCATGATTAAGACTGGTCGCAAAATCTACCTGACAATCACTTCCTACGTCCCAGACAACGCCATTGTGCCCAACCTGCGCTCGCTTAGCGTCAGACATGCAATATCGCAACTCGAAAACGCCGGCCTACATGGGGGTCGCCTGCTCTTCGTCGACGACCCGCACCACGTCGTCCTTGAACAAAAATACAAGGGGCGCACCGTCAACGAAGGACGGCGGCTGGAAAAAGGCGCCTTGGTCGACCTTGTTGTCGGCCGCGGCTCCGGCTCGACCGAGAGCATTGTACCCTACCTGGTAGGCATGTCGCCCACCAAGGCACGGAAAAGCATACTCTCTGCCTCGCTCAATGTGGGAACCGAACACTACGACGGAATCACCGACATGAGCCATGCCATCGTATACAAACAACTGCCTGAATACACAGGACGCACAGGCGCCGCTTTTGGCAGCGGCGTGGAATTGTGGTACTGCGACAAGTCGGTCGTCGCCATGGAGGAACTCGAACGCATGAAGAAACGCCAGATGGAAGACTCCATCCGCGCCTTGTACGAACCTGACGACGACGGCGAATTCCGTTCCAACCCGCTTGGCCTTACCGGACTTGATGAATTCTAACCTACTGCATCATGCTGACAAAAAAACTGTTCCCGACACTCATCCTCATCGCAGCGCTTCTGAATATTGCTTGGGGTCAGGAGATTATAGCACCGCTCTCGTCCTTGCCTCTCCTGCCCTCTCCCAAGTCGGCAGACACGTTGACCATCGAAATACCTTTCTTCGACGACTTTTCCGACTACGAAGGCTCTCCCTCCGTCGACCGATGGCTTACAAACCAAGCCTTTGTCAACAAAGACTACGCTCCCCTGCCGCCCACCGTGGGCATGGCAACTCTCGACGCTATCGATGGCAACGGGAACATATACGCGCACGCCACAACAAATATTTTCGGTGCCGATACCCTGGCCTCGCAAATCATACGGCTCGACTCTATAACAGGAAGCAACCAGCGCAAACTGCAGCCCTCCGACTCTATCAGCCTCAGTTTCTACTACCTGCCGGGAGGATGGTATGGTAACCCGTGGGAACTCGTAGGCGATGCCCCTTCGAGCAGCGACTCGCTCTTCCTCGAGTTCTTCGATGCCAACCAAAACGCCTGGAACGTCGTTTGGTGTTCGCCGGGCTTTACCGTCGACACGGCAGGCCTCAGAAGCCACTGGCCCTGGAAATACGCCTACGTCAAAATCGACAGCTCGAAATACTTCAACAAAAAATTCCAATTCCGTTTCCGCAACTACGCAAGCCTCGACCCCAATCCCAAGGCTGGCATCGCTGGCAACTGCGACCAATGGAACATCGACTACGTTTTCATCGGTACCAACAGGACTGTCGCCGACAGCTTCTTCCGCGATGTCGCTTTCGTCGAAAAGGCTCCTTCCATGCTACGGCAATACTATGCCATGCCTGCACGACAGTTCTCGCAATCCGAAATGGCTACCAACATCGAACTGAAAATCGTCAATCGCTACAACCAGACTCTTGCTTCAAACTACTCATACTCTGTCTACTCCTCCGACGGACAACTGATAAAGAACTACGACGGCGGATTTGAGAACGTACCGCCCTTCTTCCCTAACGGAAATTACCAGAGCAACACTCTGCACAGCAAACCTCCTGTCAATTTCTCTTTCGCTGTCAACAGCTCACCCTCTGAGTTTTACATCACTCACGTCGTTCGCGAAGGTGTGAGCGGCGACAACAGAAGCGGCAACGACACAATCACTTTCAGACAAGTGTTTGCCGACTACTATGCCTACGACGACGGAATGCCGGAAAACGGTTATGGACTCACCGCACCAGGCAACAAAGTCTGGCTATCATGCCGCTACGACCTGTCGATTCCCGACACCCTGACCGCTGTAGACCTCTACTTCAACCGGACTCGAAACGACGAGAACGCTCACATCCAATTCCAGCTCTGCATCTGGCGATGCTCGAATGGCATGCCCTCGACTCTTCTTTACAAAGATTCCGAAAAGTCGACACCAGTCTTCGATGGCATGAACCGTATGCACCGCTACAAACTGTCGACTCCGGTGCTTGTCAGCGATACCATATTTGTGGGGTTCGAACAACTGTCGAACGACTTTATCAACCTCGGGTTCGACCGTTCCAACGACTCGCGGCGATATACCTACTATCGCACCTCCGGCGAATGGATGCAGAGCATACTGCGCGGAGCGGTTATGATGCGCCCGGTATTCGGCTCGAAAGCCGTTGTCGACATAGCACAAACTCCAATAGAAGAACTCGACTGCTCCTTCTTCCCCAACCCGGCATCCGACAAGATTCACATCCGCAGCAACAACCCAAGCTCGCTCATGCGAATATCACTGTCCGATATGCATGGCAGAACGCTCCTCGACGACACTCTTAGCGAAACCATCGACCTAAGCCCTATCCCCAACGGAATCTATATCCTGCGTATCTACAACACCTCGACAGCACAACAGACAATCAAGAAACTTATCATCAGAAAATAATTGCCCGCCGATAATGGAAAACGAAGAATCTCAAGAAATAGAACTCTACGAAAACTACCGCTTCACCGTAGACCGCGGACAAGAGACTATGCGACTTGACAAATACCTGCAGATGCGCATTGAAGGCGTGTCGCGCAACAAAATACAAGCCGCCGCCAAAGCTTCATGCATCCTCGTAAACGACAAAGCTTCAAAATCGAACTACAAAATCAAGCCCCTCGATGTCATCAGCGTCCTCCTGCCAACGCCGCCGCGCGAAATAGAGATTATTCCTGAAGACATCCCATTTAAGATAGTGTACGAGGACGACGACGTTCTCGTCGTCGACAAACAGGCTGGTCTTGTTGTCCATCCGGGTTACGCCAATTTTACAGGCACCCTGCTCAATGCCCTGGCTTTTTACTACGACGGGAAAAAAGACAAGCAAGGCAATCCGATTACGCCTTATCTGGTTCACCGTATCGACAAAGACACTTCCGGACTGCTGCTCATCGCCAAAAACGAAGACGCTCAAGTCGCTCTGGCCAAACAGTTTTTCGAACATACCATCGAACGAAAATACAACGCCTTGGTGTGGGGCGACTTCAACGAAGACGACGGAACTATCGACGGCAACCTCGCACGCTCTCAGAAGGACAGACGCATCATGGCCGTTTACGACGACCCCGAAGTGGGCAAACACGCCGTAACACACTGGCATGTGCTTGAAAGATTCGGATACGTCACACTCGTGGAATGCGTGCTCGAAACAGGACGGACTCACCAAATCCGCGCCCACATGAAACACATAGGCCACCCGCTGTTCAACGATGCCGCCTATGGCGGAGACCAGATTCTGAAGGGTACCACCTTCTCCAAATACAAGCAATTCGTGAACAACTGTTTCCAACTGCTGCCACGGCAAGCCCTGCATGCTCTGGTGTTAGGATTTGAGCATCCCACAACGCACAAATTGATGCACTTCGAGTCGCCTATTCCTGACGACATGGCCGCAGTACTCGGCAAATGGACCACTTACGCCCAAAACTCAAAGGAAGTGCTTTGATGAAATAAAACATCAATACTCCCACATATCCTGACTGATGTCGAGCAGCTCGGACTCGATGCGCTCGGACTCCCATATAGCTTCCGGACCCGTAAGGTAATCAAATATCGTACGGTTGTACACATTCGAAATACGGGTAATGAAACTGTTGAACATGCGGTTGATGAAGACAAACTCCCACGAGGGCTGGTCCGCTATATTCTCCTGCCAGGTGGCCTCGTTACGTGCCATGATACGGCGCACCATGGGCGACAGCATGGGTATCCAGAACAGCTCAGCTGTGCCTATATAGTCCATGTCTCCGTCATGCTCCTTATACAGCTCCTTTGTCAGGCAGAGACCAATAATGCGCACATTCTGCTCCGTAACCTGTTTGTCAATATACCACGACTCCTTAATCCTTATCTGAAGCATCTCCTCCGAGTTGAACTCCTTGGGCACCAGCACCGTTTTGTACTCATAATTCTCCTCATCGTCAACAATCTCAAGCACTATGGTATCCGGCTTCGTGAACTGATTGACAAACATCGCATTGTCCAATGGTATCTTGAACTCGTCGTCACTGTATATCGGTATCTCGCCCGACACGACGGCGTCCCATATCACATAAGCAAAATTCTTCCTGCCTTCCACACCCTTGCGCTCGACAGGATAATAAAAGAAATGATTGAACTTCTCTCTGATATCTATCGTCCGCCACACCGTCTGCTCCCACACGACATCGCTCTCCCTGACAAAAGGCACAGCAAGCCCTTCGCGCTCTTTTGTGGTATGACGCTCATAGAAATGGCCGACCTCACCGTCTATCGTCTGTGCCGACAACAGACCGCCTACACCGAGCGCGAAGCACAATATTATATGTCGTAGAGAGAAGCCTTTCATAAAAAAAAAGAGTTAAGAGTAATGAAAACTCCTAACTCTTGTTGTTTTGGATTGTTACATTTTTAGTATTCCCACATATCGGACTCAATATCCCATATCTCGTTCTCAATGCGCTGCGATTCAAGTATCGCATCAGTACCTGTCAGGTAGGCCGAGACCGGACGGTTCATGACATTGGACTCACGATAGCAGAAACTGTCGAAGTAGCGCTCAATGAAAATATCGTCATACGAACGCTCAGCATGCGAATTATGCTCGTCGTAGGCCAGAACCTTCACAAGCGCATTGCGCACTCTGATGTCGTCCATCGGTACCCAGAACATCTCGACATTGTCGCAGACGCGCTCACCGTCACGATCCTTGCAATAGTTGTAGACAAGGGTCATTCCAGTGATACGGACCTTCTGACGGGTGTCCTGCTTGTCGATGTACCAGTACTCCTTCAGACGGGCAGAATAAACCTCCTCGGGTCTGAACTCCTCGGTGATCAATGTGTCGCGACCTTCAGTCTCATCTCCCCATTCGTCATATTCGGCAATGTGGAAATTGTAGCTGCGAGTCAACTGACTTATCATCTCTTCGTATGTATAAGGAGTCGTCAGGTCATCTTCCTTGAACACTTCAATATCGCCATTCTTAAGGGCATTCATAATTGCAGTGGTAAGGCTTACACGGCCCTGCGTATTCTGATTAGGATCCGTAGGGAAATAGAAGAACTGGTTGAACTTCTCGCGGAAGTCAATTGTTCTCCATACAGCACGCTCCCACACCACATCAGACTCACGCAGATAGGCATAAGGCATGGCGTCACGTCCCCTTACCTGGTCTCTTTTGTAGAAGTCGTTGAAATTGTGATCTTCCTCAGCATCGATAATGCTCTGTGCATTGGCGGTGAAACCACCGGCAACGAACAAGAAGAGGCCTAAACAAAACAATATTTTCTTCATTGTATTTGAGTTTTAAATTTACTTCAATCGCAGTGTGCAGTCAAGCGAGTGGGTCACACCATCGGGCGTTTTAACAGTCACGTCGGTGATGTAAATCTTCTGACCACGCTTGGCATTGTTGATACGGCTGATCATCTCGGGAGTCAGACGGTTGCCGCTACCATTGAGGTCAAGAGCTCCCGAACCCTGCACGTTGAAGACAAACGAGTTGATCTTCAGTGCCGGAATCTGGAAGTCGAAATCTTCCATCGAAGCACGCAGGACTGGGTTGGCAGTAATCTCTGTCTTGGAAGCCTGATCGCCGCTCTTGAAACTACCGATACGCAGTGACGGTTTCGGTATTCTCTTGATACGGATTTCTTTGGATCCCATATCCTTTGTCTGACCATCGATCTTGGCAACAACCTTGAGGCTCATCTTACCAATCTTCGAGGGCTTGATGATATAATTGCCATCGCCTGCATCCTTCACTATGGTTGCATTACCCGTAGTGATGGAAGGAGTTATATCCTTCGAGGCGACACCAGGGACACCTATTGATACAGGGTTGTCGATTCCCGCATACACCACATTCATCTTCACAAGCTCAGTGACAGCAACAGGTGCTGCAACAAAATAGCTCTCGTCGAATGGGTATTGCTCCTCTTTACCATCCTTCATCATGTATACAACACCATGAATCTTACGCTCGCCAGGAGCACCGGCACCGGCAGTGTAGGTGATGGAGCCATCGGCACCGCTTCTGTATTCAGCACCGTTAATGACAGCACGGAACTCGCGTTTCGAGTCGTATGCACCGACATTGACCTTCATCTCGTACTTGCCGCCTTGAATGACATAGCTCGATGTCGGACGGCAGATAGCAGCAATCTGGTCGAACTTGAAGTCTTCCTTGCCAATCATGCCGAAAAGCTTTTTGACGGCGTCGTATTCGGCATTCATCAGCTCCGATTTCATACGTGAGAGACATACAATATCGGCAACGGCGATAGCACCGTCAAAATTGTACTCCTCCCAGTTGACAAGACGACCTGCATGCTCGCTCCAGAATTCGCCCTCGACATTCATACCGAAGTTAACATCGACGGTGTCGTGAGTGAGGCTGGTATCCTGGAAAATAGCTGCCACTTTCTCTTTATAAGCAATAATAGCATTCTTGATATCGATGGCCTTACCATTTCCTTCTTTATAGAAATAGTGCGTACCCATATCAGTGTTGTCCTTCTTATCAATAATATCGAGACCGCCCAAGTCCAATGCTACCTTGGCACTGTCGAGCAGAGGGTTGCCACTGCCGTCTACCAAGGGGATTTTACGTTTGGTGGTACTCTTGTCGGCATTGTGGCGGACCACATCGGCCGATTTCTGCATGTAGCACAGGAAACCGTAGCGACCTTCGTCGATAAGATTCTTGACGGAATCGGTATATGCTCTGATGGTCTGGGCAGCCTCATAATATTTGACTGCCTTTGTGGAATCAGCCATCATGGCCTGATCGAACATGTCGTAGGCCTCCAAAAGTTGTGTTTCAATATTCTTGTTACTCTCGTTCATAGCATCGCCCACCGTTACGAATCCGTTGAGAATCTCGACAGATACGTTCAGTGCCAGCAGGGCGGTGTACACGAGGTACATCATTGCAATCATCTTTTGCCTCGGGGTCTCCGGGCAATTTGTAGCACCCATATTCTATCTTTTATTTAATTCTACCATTAGTGAATTACATTAGTTTTCGCAAGCAAGGGTGCTTGCGAAAGCATCAGATGCGGGTCTGCATGGCAGCGAGCATATTGCCATAAACGTTGTTAAGCTCAGCAACCTTGCGTGTGAGGGCATCAACCTGCTCTTTGTACTTCAGCACGCCTTCGGCAGACTCTGCAAAGTTGGCCACCATGCTCTGCATGCGCTCCTGTACCTCCTTGGTAGCCTCAAGCTGAGATGTGGAGTTCTGCATCTGCAACTCATACATAGCATTGATTGACGAAAGGCTGGAAGCCATTTTCTTGAGCTCGTCGACATACGAGGTGTCGCCGGCACGCAGCGTCTGAGCAGTCTCCTGATAGATATTGGACAGACTGTTGACAGCAGCGGTAGCGCCTTTGAGACTCTCGGAATACGAAGACGAAAGCTCGGCATCATGGTTAATAGAATCGGTAGTACGTTTGTATGCTGCGGTGAGGTCGTTGGCAGCCTCGGCAGCAACATCAAGATTAGTAACAAACTTGTCGGTAGCAGCAACTGCAGTGGACATATTGCTCAGCGAGCTGGCTGAATTGGCAAGGTTCTCCATGCCTCTTCCGAGACGGTCGACCAGTTCGGGACCTATCTTGGCGTCAGCAAGCATCTTATCAAGCTCTTCGGTGACAGATTCAGATTTTTTAGTGCCTCCCATGACGTTGTCCTCGCCTTTCATACCTGCGAGTTCCGGATATACCAGACTCCAGTCCCACTCGATGTGAAGCGGCTCGAATGCCGAAAGGAAGAAGATGGCAGCCTCTGTACCCATACCGAGAATCAGCATAGGAACAGCACCAGGCCAGTGGTTGATTTTGAACAATGCACCGATGATAACTGCCGAAGCGCCCCATCCATACAGTTTACTCATGAAGTTCTTGTAACCTTTACTACGAACAAGGTTGTCAATTTTACTCATAACTAAGATTTTTAAATGTTATGTTTACTTATTTTTTTAATGTATTATTTCTTTAATATATACTGCGTCGGTCTTGCAAGTTTAGATTGTTGTTATTTTGCAACGTTCGATGCAGATTTGAGGTTGTCACCCTTCACACGGCCCAAGTAAGGCTGTACGCAACGGAAACCGATGTACGACTTGGCAGTGTCCTGATATTCATAGGAACGGGTCTGGACCTGGATAAAATACTTCTGGTCTTTCCAGGAACCGCCACGGATAACCTTCTGTTTCATTGCCGGCGAATCGTCGTCCTTTGCATTATAATTGTAGAAAGGAGACAGAGCGTTGGCCATAACATAGGTGGATTTGTCGTATGCGTCAAGGCACCATTCCGAAACGTTGCCCGACATGTCATACAGACCAAAGTCGTTGGGAGCGTAGTGGCCGACCATAAGGGTCTTCACACCACCATCGTCGTCGTAAGCACCTTTGAGAGGCTCATAGTTGGCGAGGAAGCAGCCATTAGGATTGCGGACATAGGGACCGCCCCAGGGGTAGCTTTCTCCTGCTATACCACCGCGAGCTGCATACTCCCACTCAGCCTCGGTAGGCAGACGAAAATCGTTCATCTGGGTATAATCGATTGACTCCAAATAGCGGTTGAGGAAATTGGAACGCCAGATGCAGAATGCCTTGGCTTGTACCCAACTAATTCCAACAACGGGATAGTTGTCGTAAGCCGGCGAGGTGAAATACTGACGGGTGAAGTCCTCATTCATGCTGTATGTATAGTCGTGAACCCAGCAGAGTGTGTCGGGATAAACGTTGACCACTTCTCTTTTAATGAACGACGAACGGTTATTGAGACCTTTCGGACGCGGAGCGAACATGGTGCCCTTGTACTCATCCTTTACTGCAGTGGAAGACTCCTTCTGCGAAGCTCCCTGGTAGACCACCTTGCCACCATCTTTAGTATATGCACCATAATCAATCCAGTAATACTCATAGTTGAGCTTGGCGGGATCGATGGTACGACGGCGATAGAAGCGGTCCTTTTCCGGCAGATAGAGGTCTTCGAGGGCCTCACGAGTTTCTTGCTCGTCCCAGCGGATTTTTTGTTTTTTGTCGAGGATGGCGGGTTCGAGGGGTTCGCCATACTCATCTTCTTCAATAAGATAACCGTCGATACCAGCTTCGCCGAGCATACGACGGGCAACAGAATCGATGACCCAGTTTACAAACTGGCGATACTCGTTGTTTGTTATCTCTGTCTCGTCCATGAAGTAGGAGCCGACCTGCATGGTACGCGGTTGCGACGGTGTACCATAAGTTGCATTCTGGGTACCTGCTCCCATGCTGAAATTGCCTTGATTGATGAAGACCATTCCCTTGAGGTCTATATCCTCAAAGACAGGACGGTTCTGAACGCCGACAAGTTCTCCCTTTTCGGACGAACCGCAGCTCCATAACAGAACTACTGTTGCAAGCAAGAAAAAAAACTTTTTCATATCTATAAATGATTTTAATTTCTATATAATATTATTATTAACAAATGATATGTAGTCTATTTCCGAATTATTACGTATTTTCTGAATAAAAGTTTCGTTTATGCCAAAATTTAGAGAAGATAACGTGTATTCTGATATACCGAAGGAAGCTTCGGAGGGATGATAATCTTGAAGCAGTAGCGGAGGTATGCCTCTATAGAACCGAAGCTGAATCCCGATTTATACACACCGAGTTTGCTTGTCGTAAGGTCATAGGCAATGCCTATCTTCATCTTCATCCAATTGACACCACCGAGTATGGATACAGCATCCTGGTATCGGTAGCTGATACCTCCCCAGAACAGGTTCTGATATTCCAGAAGACAAGAAGCGTCGAATTGGAAGACAGAGAAATCAGCCGTACGGACCAAAACGGAGGGTTTCAGACGGAACGACGGATTCGACGGAATCACATATTCATAGCCTCCAAGTAGATAGAGGATTCGGCTCGTTCTGAAATTAAGCTCGTCGCTATGTGCTCCAAGAAAGTTCTTCAATGAAAATCCAAAATAGTATGAACCAGGCACCTGATAGTAAACACCGAGAGATGCATCAATCAGGAAATCACTAACTTCCTGGTTATTCAGCAAGGGATCGGATGTCGAAGAAGGTATCTGGTTTATAACGCCAGTCAGGTCGTCATAGCCAAACAAGCCCTCAGCACGCGTAATGCTATAAAAGTTGCCTTCGATACCTGCCGAGAGATTTCCCGGTCCCCAATAGATTCGGAACGCATAGTCAAGAGCACCGCTAACCGTTGAGTTGTAGCCAATCTTGTCAGCAAACAAGGTGACACCCAGACCTCCGTGCAGAATCTTGACAGGTGAATCGAACGAGAATAAATAGTCGGTGGGCAACGATCCCGGTTTACCACCTGGTGTTGGCGCGTCTAACCTCAGACCCAGCCATTGGCCTCGGTACATGAGTGAACCGCACATGGATCCTGAACTTCCGGCATAGCCGGGATTTACAGCAAGGCGGTTGAACATATACTGAGTGAACTGAACCTCCTGTTGAGCATTACCAACACATGAAAATCCCAATATCAAAAGCAAAATTGATATGTTTTTTTTGATTCCGATTTTCATGTTGTTAATGTAGTTAATATAATATAATAATTTATTTTTCAAAACACTGCAAACAAAACCACCTTGTTCGGATATTCCGACACAAAGTATTTTTTGACTTGCAAAGATAACAAGAATTATCTATTCTAAAACTTTTTTTCAAAAAAAAATATAACGAAATATCACATTCGTCTAAAAATCAATCAAAAACAATCTTGTTATTTAGATGGAACTATTTTGGAATCAGGGAACATCGCCTGAAGCTCTTTTTTGACAGCTTCAACTCGTTGTTTTGTCGAAGTAAGTTCAAGAACGACGCTGACACCTCCAGGGCGTCCGGCGTTGACATATTTCACATATTCCTGATATAGCACCGGAATGCGCCGCACTTGTGATTTCGCATCGCTCAGGTTGGCATTTCTCAACAGCTCGAGGTCATATACGGCAACATTGTCTGTTTTTTTAGCATCTGCCTGCTCTGTTGTGTCGGCACGTGAAGACAATATCATTTGCGCCGACAGGCCTATGTCCACCATAGCCTTCAGACGGCCTTCCGACATGAGTTCCGACAACAGTTCCTGAGCCTCCCACAGCGGACGGTAGTGGTCCGGCAGCACCTTGACTTCTACACGGTGTGATGAGACACCTATTTGTTGTGCCGCACGGCGTGTCATGTCCAGCACTTGGCTTCTGGGGCAGCGGTCATTGATTCGGACTATCACTTCCTTGCCGTTTTTGGGGTTCGTCACCAGAAGGAGAGTTCCGAATTTCAGTGTGCGGTGCGCCGCCGTGAATTTGTCTTGCATAAAGACCTCCCCGCTGCTTGTTTTCCGGCCCACAAAGCGGTCGCTGTAGTATGTGCCGTGCATCGTGATGGTCTCCATGCTGTCCGAACCCGAGCCCTGGGCGAACAGATTCATTCCATACGTCAAGAGGAGCAGAAGAATTGTATTTCTCGGATTAAAAATCATTGATTACCAATTAACCGCATCTGCATGAAACCATTTGTCCTGAAGCCGCAAGGTCTGCTCTATCACATCGCGCACACATCCCTTACCACCCGCATACAGAGAAATGTAGTCGGATATTTCCTTTATTTCGACAGCTGCATCGGAAGGGCACGCAGCCACGCCACAATGCGACATGATTTCGTAGTCGGGTATGTCGTCTCCCATACAGAGCACTTGGTTCGTTTTCAAACCATTGGTTTCAAGGAATTTCTTATAAGTCTCCATTTTGTTTGCACAACCCGTATAGATTTGAGTTACGCCGAGCGACTCCATACGATTGTTGATGCTCAGCGATGTAGCTCCCGAAATCAAGGCTATGATATAACCTTTCTTAACAGCATATTGTATTGCATATCCGTCCTTTATATTTCCACATCTTACCGTTTCCCGGTCAGCGTACATCCATACGCTCCCATCGGTCATCACACCGTCGAAATCGAAGACAAAAGCCTTTATGTCATGCAGTTTTGCTTTGTAATTCATTGTGATTGTCTTTTTTATTTTGATTTGTGTGCTTTGTCGGCATAGTCGAGCACATGTTCATATACTTTTCTCCACCCCTGCCATCCGAAATCATCGCACAAGCTCTGGTTGTGCCAAAGGAGCGAGAGCGTACCTCCGACAAGCTTTACCTCGTCAACAAGCTGACGGAAAACAGTTTCAGCCTCGTCGGGAGTGGATTTCTTATAGTAATAGAATGTAGAATCCATTGCTGCAAAGGGGTGTATCGTCAAAGGTTTCTCACAATCGCTCTCGAGGTCGAAAAACGGGTAGGCTGTGCCAGTTCCTGAACGGAACCCCGCCTCGTCAGCATAGCCCATCGTATAATCATGAAGGATTCCATTATCTATCAAGACATTGTATGTCTTAGGCAACATCAGGCGCAGGAAATGATTCCTGTTGCGTACAGTTTTGCGATGCAGGACAGAAGCCAGTCGCTCGCTTTCTATGCCCACCAACTCTGGCTCGTCGAACGAGGCATACGAGGAGTGCAGCCCCATCTTGGCATTGTCGCACAAGTGCTTCAACAGTTCGCAGAACTCCTTGTTCTGATACGATATCGGTTTGTCATAAACATTATAATCTGCCATCAAGGGGAAAAATTTCAGCCTCATGCCGGAGTACTGGCGATGCAGGTCGATGATATAGTCGAAAGTGTCGAACGGGTCTTCTTCCTTGCGTGTCAGGACACGCATACGTTTCCTCAGGGCACCCTTTCGGTCGTGCGACAAAAAGTCGCGTCCCATTCCTGTCAGCGTCCTGAGAATTCCTTTGTTCCTGTAGCAATATGCGGCGTCGATGTCGATTGTGTCTTCGAAATCGAAATTCCGCGCGGGGACTTTGATGTCCTGATAGCACGATTTCAGTTTGCCGGCAAGCATCAATGCCCATCTGTCAACTACCGCCATCTGGAGGAATCCCTCCTTATATGCGAGGCTTTCCGACGCCGGAAAGCGTCCATGCGTATCTGTGAAATGCGGCAGGTATTCCTCATAGCGCGACAGGCAGAAGAATGCCGAGGCGAAAATGTCGAACGGGAAATCGCTTTCGCTGTTGTAGACCGGAAAGAGCGCATACGTGTCTTCGTACTTGAAACAGCGTGGCTGCTGCTCCTCGATTGTTGTCTGGAACAGCAAGTCCGAACAACGCACAAAAAGCCCCTCACCTATTTTGTGGCGGCCATAACACATCTTGGGACCGTCGAAACCAGTATACAAATCGACGTCTGTCGTTATTTCGAATTCGGTTTTAAGGATATACCTGAAAATTACATTTAGCGTATAACCCAACCGGTTGGTCAGTCGTGGTACATGAATGAGCAGCATAAGCCTTCAAATAAAATGCAAAAATACAACATTTTTTCAAATGCACAAAATCGGCCCACCGAAAACGAGTCGTCAGAACTTTATAAACGTTTCATTACCACGTACATTCATCGAACACACCACCCCCAACGGCAGTGCCAGATTTTCGGTTCCGATATGCCCAAACGGGCCATGGTAAACAACCGGATAGCCATACTCCGACACAGCATTGCGCACAATTTCCTCGGCAGAGTATCCAAACGGGACTTCATTATCGTGCATCTGGGTCAATGCGCCTACTATCAATCCTTTGAGACCTGCCAACTTGCCAGCCCTCTTCAGCGCCATCATCATACGGTCCACGTGGTATAGCATTTCGTCCAAATCCTCAATCAACAGGATTTTCCCTTCAGTGTCAATTTCCGAAGCGGAACCCAACAGACTGTATATGACCGACAGATTGCCACCCACTATCCGCGCCCGGCATTCTCCCGGACGGTTTGGCACAGACACATCGTCATTGACGAGAGTGTATTCGCACTGACAATCAAACAGCAGTCGTCTGAGGCTTGTCAACGATGGGTATGCTGTCGTCGCAGCGTCCATGGGGATATTTATAGGCATTGTGGCATGCAAAGTAGGTATGCCATACAGCGTTGCCACATGGCAGTGCAAAGCCGTGACATCGCTAAAGCCGACAATCCATTTTGGTTTCCTCTTGAAGAGCGTGAAGTCGAGGCTGTCAAGAATCCTGACCGTGCCGTAACCTCCGCAGGCACAGAAGACTGCGCGGACCGACTCGTCGTCGAGCATTGACTGCAACGACGAAGCCCTGTGTCTGTCGTCACCGGCAAACTGGTTACAGACGTCATACAGCCCATCGGCAAGTCGCACCTTCAACCCCCACGATTCAAGCAGTTTTACAGACGGCTCGACCATTTCCGGTGTAGTCTTTCGGGCTGTTGCCACGATGCCCACGGTGTCGCCCGGTCGTAACTTCATTGATTGTATATCTGTCATGACTAATGAAACGAGCTTCGAGGTGCTTTATTGCCCAAAACAAAAAAATCTTTTTTTCAAGCATTTACAAAAAGTGAAAAGTTAAAAACAAAAATAAAAACGTTTACATCCGCTTGTATTTCAAAAAAAATCGTAAATTTGCATTTTCTTTTTTACATCAAAAAACATAAATCAACCATTAAAAATCCAAAACAAAATGACAATTCGCGAAATAGCCAAATTGCTTGACGCATCTGTCTGCATCGGTGAGAACCGGCTCGACGAAGAAGTAGAATACGGTTTTGCCTCCGACCTGATGAGCGACGTGCTAACTCTCAAAGACACCCCCATGCTCATAACCGGATTGTGCAATGTACAGACCATCCGCACCTGCGACATGGCGACGCTCGACATCATTGTAATTGTGCGCAACAAAAAAGTCACCGAAGACATGATCGAGCTTGCCGAAGACAACGACATGGTCATTCTCTCCTGCTCATATTCCATGTTCAAGGCCTGCGGCCTGCTCTACGAGGCCGGAATCAAACCCCTCTACTGACAAAACCACTATATCCAATCTCAAAATACTGTCAAAATGCACCAAGAATACACCGTTATCGAAGGCGATTTTGTCAACGCCGGAAAAGCCTCCAGCTCTGTCAAGAAAACCCTCAAACAGCTCAACGTCGAACCTGCCATCGTAAAGCGCGTGGTAGTGGCACTTTACGAAGCCGAGGTCAATGCCATTGCGCATGCCTACGGCGGCAAGGTCCTTGTCGACATAGACTCCGACAAAATCAAAATGGTCGTGGCCGACAAGGGTCCTGGCATACCTGATATTGCGCTTGCCATGCAGGAGGGCTACTCCACCGCACGGCCAGAAGTCCGCGACATGGGCTTCGGAGCAGGCATGGGTCTGCCAAACATGCAGAAGAATGTCGACAAACTCAACGTCACAAGCGAAGTGGGCGTAGGCACCACCGTGGAAATGGAAGTCAACTTTTAGCTGCACCTGACATTTCCACAGCGAAAACCGCTTCGCAAGCCGTCTGAATCTCAACAATCTATCATCAACCAATTCAACAACCATCCATCATGTTCGTACACGCATTACTAATAGACGACAGAAAATGCATCGGATGCATGCGCTGCCTGAAGACATGTCCCACCGAGGCCATCCGCATCAGCGAAGGCTCGGCATACATCCAGGAGCATCGATGCATCGACTGCGGCAAATGTCATGAAGTCTGCCCCACAAAGGCTATATATATAAAGCAGGACGACTTCGAAATGGTACACGAGTTCCCTCATTCGGTGGCATTGATACCATCGGTTTTCCTGGGCCAGTTTCCTGAAGAGATACGCGTGTCGCGAATATACTCTGCCTTGGAGGACCTCGGGTTCCGACATGTGTTCGAAGTCGAATCGGCCGCCAATATCTACGCCGAAGCCAAAGAGAAATACGCTCGCGAAAACCCTGACATCAGACCGCTCATATCCAGTTTCTGCCCGGCCATTGTGCGACTGATTCAAATCAAGTATCCATCGCTCGTCGAGAACATCACCCCCATCAAGGCTCCTCTCGACATCTCGGCCATATATTGTCTGCAGGAACTCCAGAACCGCGGCATTCCGCGCGAAGAGATAGGGCTCTTCTATGTCACCCCTTGCGCAGCGAAAATAGCCGCCGTTAAAGCCCCTATCGGCGAGAAACGCTCACTTATCGACGGAGTGATAAACATGGATTCACTCTTCAATCGCACATATCGCAAAATCAAGGAACAAGGCAAAAACTATATACCCAAACAGAACCGGACAATCAACCTGTCGTCCGACGCCATCCTAAGCACCCTCACCAACGGCGAGCGGCGCATCTGCTTAGCAAAGAAGTCCTACTCCATCGACGGCATTCAGAACGTGATGGATTTCCTCGACAAGCTGGAGAACGACGAAGTAGAGGATGTCGAATTTCTCGAGCTTCGCGCATGCGACCAGAGCTGTGCAGGTGCCTTGCTCAGCTACGAGAATCGTTTCCTTTGCGGCGCACGAATGTATGCCCGGGCCCGCAAAGCCGCCGAACGCGAGCGCAACGGCGAGGTGCCGCGCGAACGCGAGATGGACAAAATGAAAGACTACCTGATTGCCAACAGCCGGGTTGAAGCCCCACAGCCTCGCTCGATGTTCGTACTCGACAAAGACCGCAAAAAGGCTTTTGAAAAGATGAACCAAATCAACAAGCTCAAAGAGCGTCTGCCTCAGATAGACTGCGGACTCTGTGGCGCTCCGACCTGCGAGAGTTTTGCCGGCGACGTGGTGATAAACCGCATTGGTATGTCGCGCTGCATCTTCTACCAGCGCCACCTCGAACGCAACAACGACATCACACGCCAGGAGTGTATCGCCGCCATGAACGCCGTATGGGGCGGTGACAGAATGAAGGAATAACACCACATAAATATTACAATTACATTTATGAGACGACTTGTATTCTTTCTTATGATTGCAGCATTCACTGCATCGGCACAAAACACACAAGACACGCTTCGCTTTTCGACTCATTTCCTTGAAACACGGCTACAAATAGGACCTGGCGACAGCGAACCAGATCACGCAATGATAAATCTGGGCGTTGGTTTTGGACTGCAGTATGCTCACGTTCCCGAACATTGGGGATGGTATGGGTCTTTGTCATACGCCACGGGCCCCAAAAAAGACTACGCAGGAGCTGTATGCGGTGTTGTCTATAGGCCTTTCGATACAAGTCAAAAAATTGACATTCAATTTTACAGCGGAGTTACTCTTGCCTGCAAATTCGACCATCATTTAACCCCAAGATTAGGACTTGATGGTGGCTTACGCATAGCACCTGGAGCAAAAGCAAACAGAAGCAAATTTGCATGGACAAGTTTAGCGATGGGATTGACAAACTATTGGGACAGACCTTTTTTCACAATGAGTTTCAGCCTTGATTTGACAGCAGTAGTCACTGGATTACTTTTTCTACGATTGTATAATTTTTAGATTCCCGAAAAACTCGAAACAAAAAACACTAACGAGTCTCTATTACTTGCCCTCTCGACTGGAAATGCTCGAACAGGGCTTTGTAGAACCTGTGACATGACAGAGTCTCGCTGTTGCCGATGACAATCAGTTTCATGCGGGCTCGCGTAATGGCTACGTTCATGCGTCGCAGGTCGCCCAAGAACCCTATCTCCCCCTTGTCGTTGTCCCGGACCATACTGATTATTATCACATCGCGCTCCTGCCCCTGAAAACCATCAACGGTGTTGACGCTCACCTGACCCCGCAGGCGACGGTAGAAGCGTTGCATCTTCAGCAGTCGGCGTATCATGCGGACCTGTGCCCGGTAAGGGGATATTATTCCGACATCTACATTATCCGAGACCATGCGTTCCAATCCTATCATATCCACGTAGTCGCGCACCGTGTGCACAACCAAGCGAGCCTCGTCGGCATTGGCCAGGCTTCCACTCCGCGACCGACGCTCACCGCTCTCCGGTCTTACTTCTCCGTCCTCCGCTTCTCGCTCTCCGCTTTCCGCCGTGTCTATCCAAGTCAACGGAATGTCCATCAGGCTCACCAACCGGTCGGCCACCTCTGGCGCCGCCTTGAGCTCTCCGTGGTAGAACCAGTACGACGGAAATTCCATTATGTCGCGATTCATACGGTATTGCGTCGTCAGGAGGGTCACGCACTCCGGCTTGGTCTTGACAACATGCTGCATTAGCGTATCTGCCAAGCCTGCCCGGGCTGCTTCCACACACTTGACCGTTGGCGGCAACTGGCAATGGTCGCCACTCAACACAACGCGGTCGGCCTTCATGATGGCCGCCCAGCATGCTGGTTCGAGAGCCTGTGCCGCTTCGTCGATAAACAGGGTGCTGAACCTGTGATGCTCAAGTATATGGTAAGCACTTCCTATAAGCGTACAGCTGACCACACGCGCATTGTCAAAAAGGTCGGCATTTATCTTTATCTCAAGTTCCATCTGCCTTTTCCTCAACCGGCGCAGATGTTCCTGTCTTGAATGTGAGTTTTTGCCTTCTGCACTCTCGCGCAAAGTACGCCTAATGCTCCATAGTTCCGGATAATCGGGATGAGCCGCATAGCGTCGCTCATAGCTGCATTCCAGCATTTCGTCCGTCATCTTCAACGGGTTGCCTATTCGAAGCACATTGACGCTGCGCTTCGCAAGCTGCTCGCTTATCCAGTCGACCGCGGCATTGCTCGGGGCACATACCAACACCTGCGTCTCGCGCTGGAGGGTTTCTATTATGGCTTCAATCAGCGTAGTCGTCTTGCCTGTTCCCGGAGGGCCATGCACGACAGCCACATCCATGGCTGCCACCACACGGCGAACCGCTTTGTTCTGCATATCGTTGAGCCATGGAAACTGGATTGGCGGCAACTGCCGGCAACGCGGATGCAACGGTCCTATCAGAGTGTCGCGCAGTCGGACAAACTTTTCATCATTGGAACGCATCGCCATGCGCAAAGCGTCGTGCATCACCCTATAAGACGTGCCGTCGATGGCCGTCCGAATGCCAAGCAGACTGTGGCCAGACTTGTCGTTTATTGCCATCAGAGCCTGTTTCCCGGGCAGCTGAATCTGCATAATGCCGTCTTTGTACATATCGACAAAACAGGTGTATTGCATTTCCACAACATTGTTTCCGTCTTGCGACAAAAAGAAGAACGCGACAGGCCGTCCCGGTTCGAAGTCGTTTTCCAACTCGTCACCGTCGGTCTCATACGAAACAGTCAATATCAACTGATTAAGTGCGTTGTATCCCCATCCGTTTATTGCAATGGGATACTTGCAGTCAGCCTCGCAAACGCGACCGCTTATATTGTCTATGGTCAGCGCACGGCTATAGGCGGCCGTCTCGTAGGCGGCCTCCTTGTCGAGCAATTCGTCGAGTCGGGCAAGATGCAATATGCTTGATTTGTCATTCATAACGCACACTATCAAACGAAACATTCCCTCGAATCGTATGTTGCAGGGAAAATAAGTTTCGACAAGGCATTAACAAATTCAAAATCCGACTGATACCAATAATTAAGAAAAATATCTATATTTGCAAAGCCGACAGTTCGGCACAGACCAACACAGCACACACAACGTCAGTAATTTACACTCAACAAGTAAAATCAACATCGACATGCTTTTCATTCTTTTGGCCATTATGCTGTTCGCCCTTCCGCTTGCTGCGCAGGACAACACACCCAGTTTCGAATTCCACGGTTTTGTGAACCCCCATTTCTATGCCGACAGCCGCCAAGTCGTCGGGGGTCGCGAAGAGATGATGCTCTTCTATCCGAAACCCGAAGTGCTCTCCGACGGCACATCGGGCTACGACGTCAACAACGGATGGAATATGAATATGTTGAGCATCACTGCTCGGCTCAACCTTGCCGTCCATGGTCCCGACATTCTTGGTGCCCGCACCAAGGCATTCGTGGAAGGCGATTTCACGGGCTCTACCAATGCCACAAACAACAATCTGCGGCTTCGCCACGCCTATCTGCAGTTCGACTGGGACCACCACCGTATGCTTGCCGGACAGTTCTGGCACCCGATGGTTGTGCAGGAAATCATGCCCAACACTCGTCCGCTCAACATGGGCGCTCCTTTCCACCCCTATGCACGCTACAGCCAGTTGCGCTACTTCACGCATTTCGGCAGCTTTGAGGCTCTCGCCGTAGCACTTTTCCAACAGGACAACATGAGCCAGGGCTTCATCGACGATGCCGTAACTTCAAGCACCCATTTCCAACGTCGCGCCGCAGTACCTGAACTCCATCTTCAGCTGCGGTTCAACAAGGGCCGCCTTTTCGCCGGTGCCGCAGCCAATATGCTTACCATGCAACCCCACATCTACACCCGCCCTGCAAGCGAGATATTTTGCGACAACCAATACGACTGGACTCCCGTCGAACGGAAAACATTCACCACCCTCAGCTACTCGCTTTTCGCCAAATACCGGTGGCCAGAATGGGCTCTGTCTGTCCAGGCTCTACTCAACAACAGCATGTATGAGATCTGCTCCATGGGAGGCTACTACGCTTTCATTCACCACCTGAACACCCCCGGCGAGCCGGCAAAAATGGCCGCGCACTATACTCCCTGGCATTTCAACACCTTCTGGCTCGACTTCGGGCGTACCCAAGGACTGTGGCGCCCCGGCATCTTCCTCGGTTATGGGTACAATGCCGATATCAGAAGCGACGACTTCTACTACAGCAGCGACTTCACTTTCTTCGGACGCGGTCACAACATCGAGTACCTCTACCGCATACAGCCACGCATCGGTTGGCACCCCACCCCATCATTCAACATCTACGCCGAAGCCGAATACACCTTTGCACAATACCTTAAGCAACAGGCATCCAGCACCGACCCGACCCAATACAGACTTCTGCACGACAACGACGGCGGAACGGGCAATCTCAGGCTCATGCTATCGGCCGAATACCGCTGGTAAGGCATCGCAACACAAGTTCGCATAATTATTTTTGCAAAACGCTTGCACATATATAAAAAAAGCGTATCTTTGCAACTTGAAACGCCTTGTGCATATCATGCTAACGCATTATAAAATAAATAAATAATATTAATCCACAAACTTAATTAACCAAAAGGAGTTTACACAATGACAAAAGTTAAATCGCTGGCCGACCTCAAGGCCATGAGAGAAAAGCTTCAGTCGAATCTGGATGTCCGCGAAAAAGCCGAACACCCCGAATCGCTTGTGCAAATCAAAGTCGCTATGGCTACTTGTGGTATTGCCGCCGGTGCCAAGCAGGTAATGGAACACATGATGCAGAAAGCCGACGAACTTGGCATCCAGGCAGTCTTCACACAGACCGGATGCATGGGCTACTGCCACGCAGAACCCACCCTCGAGGTGCGCGTTCCCGGCAAGGATCCCATCGTTTTCGGACACGTCGACAACAACCGCGCCGACGAAATCCTCACCAAATACGTCCAGAACGGCGAACTGGTCGAGGGCATCATCCCTGTCAATTACGAAACAATCGATAAGTAAAGTTGAATCTGTCCGACTCGTCTGACAAGTCAGACCCGTCCGACTTTACCCCAAAAAAGAAAATCATGGCAAAATACAAAATGCATATCCTAATCTGCGGCGGTACCGGATGCAAAAGCTCCAACAGCCTCCAGATTATCGAAAACTTCAAGAATATCCTTGCCGAAAAAGGTCTCTCCGACGATGTCCAGGTCATCAAGACCGGATGCTTCGGTTTCTGCGAGCGTGGCCCTATCGTCAAGATCATGCCCGACAACACCTTCTACACTCAGGTGAAACCCGAGGATGCTGAGCGCATCGTCAACGAGCATATCATCAAGGGCCGTAAGGTTCCCGATCTGCTCTACACCAACCCTGAGAACAAAGAGCACGTCAGCGACTCCAAGCACATGGACTTCTACAAGAAACAGATCCGTATTGCCCTCCGCAACTGCGGTTTTGTAGATCCCGAAAACATCGAAGAGTGCATCTCTCGCGGCGGTTACGAAGCCCTTGGCAAGTGCCTCACCGAGATGACCCCCGAGCAGGTCATCGCCGAGATGAAAGCCTCCGGTCTTCGTGGTCGTGGCGGCGCTGGCTTCCCCACAGGTCTCAAGTGGGAACTCTGCGCAAAGAACAAAGCCGACCAGAAATACGTCATCTGCAACGCTGACGAAGGCGACCCCGGTGCTTTCATGGACCGTTCCATCCTCGAAGGCGACCCCAACAGCATCGTCGAGGCTATGGCCATCTGCGGCTACGCCATCGGTGCCTCCAAAGGTCTCGTCTATATCCGTGCTGAATATCCCCTCGCTATCGAGCGCCTCAAAATCGCCATCAACCAGGCCCGCGAATACGGTCTCCTCGGTAAGGACATCATGGGCAGCGGCTTCGATTTCGATATCGAGCTCCGCTATGGTGCCGGTGCATTCGTCTGCGGTGAGGAAACAGCCCTTATCCACTCCATGGAAGGCCAGCGTGGCGAGCCCACTCTGAAACCTCCATTCCCCGCTGTCAGCGGCTATATGGGCAAGCCCTCCAACGTCAACAACGTTGAGACCTTCGCCAACGTCCCCGTTATCATCACCAAGGGTGCCGCCTGGTTCAGCAGCATTGGAACCGAGAAATCCAAAGGTACCAAGGTCTTCGCTCTTGCAGGCCAGATCAACAACGTGGGTCTTATCGAAGTCCCCATGGGCATCACCCTGCGTGAGATTATCTACGAAATCGGCGGTGGTATCAAGAACGGCCGTCAGTTCAAAGCCGTCCAGACCGGTGGTCCTTCCGGCGGATGCTTGACAGCAAAACACCTCGACACTGCCATCGACTACGACAGCCTCGTCGCTGCCGGTTCAATGATGGGCTCTGGCGGTATGGTCGTCATGGACGAAACCTCTTGCATGCCTGCTATCGCCAAATTCTATCTTGAGTTCACCTGCGAGGAAAGCTGCGGCAAGTGCTCGCCCTGCCGTATCGGTAACAAACGCCTCTGCGAAATCCTTGAGAAGATCACCGATGGTCGCGGTACCATGGAAGACCTCACCGAGCTTCGCAACCTGGCAGCCGTCATCAAGGATACCGCTCTCTGCGGTCTTGGTCAGACTTCACCGAACCCGGTACTCTCAACCCTCGACAACTTCTGGGATGAATATGTCGAGCACGTTGTCGACAAGAAGTGCCGCGCCGGTGTCTGCAAGAAACTCATGAGCTACGTCATCGATCGCGAGAAGTGCATCGGATGTGGCAAGTGCGCCAAGGGATGCCCCGTCGAGGCTATCAGCCGTACCGACTACACCGCTCCCGGACACAAACTGGCCTCGATGGTTATCGACAGCACCAAGTGCATCAAGTGCGGTGCATGTATCAACAACTGTAAATTTGGTGCCATCTCTATTCAATAATATATAGTCTGACCCGTCCGACTAGTCTGACAAGTCCGACCAGTCCGACATAAATTAAAGAAACAAAATGATTAATCTCACAATAGATAACAAAGCGATTCAAGTTCCCGAAGGCACCACTATCCTCAAGGCTGCCCGCATGAACGGTATCGATATCCCCACGCTCTGCCATTTCGAGCTCGACGGGATGAATTTTGAAAACAAACCCGGCGGATGCCGCGTCTGCGTGGTCGAAGTGAAAGGCCGCCGCAACCTGGCTCCCGCTTGCGCCACCGACGTTATGGAAGGCATGGAAGTCCTTACCCACAGCGCACGCGTCATCAACGCTCGCAAGACTGTCGTCGAGCTGATCCTCAGCGACCACCCGAACGACTGCCTCCAGTGCGAGAAAAACGGCGACTGCGAACTCCAGAGCCTCACCAAACGCCTCGGCATCAAGGAAATCCCCTTCAAGGGCGAAACCTCTACCTACCGTAAGGACTCCACCCTCAGCGTCTATCGCGATATGGACAAGTGCGTCATGTGCCGCCGCTGCGAGACCATGTGCAACAAGTTCATGACCGCCGGTGCCCTTAGCGGTGTCAACCGTGGCTTCCAAGCCGTTGTTGCTCCCGCTTTCGAGCAGAACCTTGGCGACAGCAGCTGCGTCAACTGCGGCCAGTGCGTCCAGGTATGCCCCGTCGGAGCCCTCACACTCGTTGACGACATCGCCAAAGTCATGGAAGCTATCGCCGACCCGACCAAGAAGGTCGTTGTCCAGACCGCTCCCGCCGTCCGCGTCGCCCTCGGCGAGGAATTCGGCATGAAACCCGGCGAAATCGTCACCGGCAAGATGGCTGCTGCCCTCCGCCGCCTCGGTTTCGACCAGGTCTACGACACCGACTGGAGCGCCGACCTCACCATCATGGAGGAAGGCACCGAGCTCCTCGGACGTCTCAAGAAAGCCCTCGCCGGCGAAGAGGTCAAACTGCCTATGTTCACCTCCTGCTGCCCCGCTTGGGTCACCTTCTACGAGAAGAATTTCCCCGACCTGCTCGAATATCCTTCGACAGCCAAGTCGCCTCAGGGTATGTTCGGTGCCGTCGCCAAGAACTATCTGGCTCCGAAGCTCGGCGTCAAACGCGAAGACCTCGTCGTCGTCTCCATCATGCCTTGCCTTGCCAAGAAGAGCGAGCGCGCACGTGAGGAACTCAGCGTGAACGGCGACAGCGATGTCAACTTCACCCTCAGCACTCGCGAACTTGCCCACATGATTCGTCAGTGCAACCTCGACCTCAACGACATGCCCGAAGAGGACTTCGACAGCCCGCTCGGACAGTCGTCAGGTGCCGGTGTCATCTTTGGAGCTACCGGTGGCGTTATGGAGGCTGCTCTCCGTACCGCATACGAAGTCCACACCGGCAAGACCCTGCCGAAGATCGACTTCATGGAGACCCGTGGTTTCGACGGTGTCAAGGAAGCCACTATCGATTTCGATGGTTTCCCGCTGAAGATTGCCGTTGTCTACAGCCTCGGCAACGCACGCAAGATGATGGAACAGGTACGCCAGGGCAACCCCAACGGCTACCACTTCATCGAAGTCATGGCATGCCCCGGCGGTTGCATCGGTGGTGCCGGTCAGCCCTACCACCACGGCAACAGCGACATCATCCGCAAACGTATGGAAGCCATCTACCGCGAGGATGCTGGCAAACCCATCCGCAAGAGCCACGAGAACCCCGAGATTTTGGCTATTTACAAGGAGTACTACGGTGAACCCTGCGGCCACCTCAGCCATGAGCAGCTGCACACCCACTACTTCGACAAATCGGACAAACTCGAAGCAACAAAGTAAATAATGTTAAAAAGGTTTTAAAGGTTTAAAAGCTAAAAAGGTACTCTCACCTTTAAAACCCTTTAGACCTTTAAAACCCTAAAAACCCAAAATACAATGGCAAATATCAAGTTATCTGAAGATAAGGTCAACATCATCAAAGAGATTGCTAAATCCTTTGGTAACCGTGCCGGCGAGGTCATCAACGTCCTCCACCAGGTACAGGGCAAGTTTGGCTATCTGCCCGCAGAGGTGCAGGAAGTCGTCGCCCACGAACTGAATATCCCCGTGTCGCGCGTATACGGCATCGTCTCTTTCTACAGCTTCTTCACCATGGAGCCCAAGGGCGAGCATCCTATCGATGTCTGCCTCGGTACGGCTTGCTACGTGCGTGGTGCTGAGAAGGTTCTCGACGCTTTTGCCCGCGAACTGAACGTACAGGTGGGCAAGTGCACCCCCGACGGCAAGTTCTCGCTGAACACGCTGCGCTGCGTCGGTGCCTGCGGTTTGGCCCCTGTTGCCATGATTGGCGACAAGGTCTACGGCCGTCTGACCCCCGACCAGATCCCCGGCATCCTCGCCGAGTACAAATAAGATGATTTCACGGACCGATAGTCCGAAATCGTTAAAAATCGAGTTGCCAAATCAGTGGCAGCTCGATTTTTTTTCGTTCCCATGTCAGATTGTCGCCTACATTTACGTATATTATAATATGAGTAATTATTCGCCACAACGATATAATGAATATGAAAGGTTCATGGTGAGCCACCGGCAAACGGTGTGGCAGATATGCTTTCGCTTTGCAAAAGGCGACCAGGACAGATGTCGCGACTTGGTGCAGGAGGTGTATCTGACGCTGTGGCTCAAATTCGACCAGTTGCACGACGATGCCAGCGAACGGGAGCGGAAGGCATGGCTGAGACGTGTAGCGAGGAACGTGCTTATCGACTTGCATCGAAAAGAAAAGGACGCTGTTTTTTATGACATTTCCAATCTGCCTGACATACCTGAAAGTCCACATCAAGACGTTTTGTCAGAGACCATTGAGGAGATGACTGAACTGCTGAGCGACAGCGAAAGGCAACTTGTACAGATGCGCTTGGACGGATACGACGCATCCGAAATTGCGTCAGCTCTCAATATAAAGAGCGACGCTGTATATCAACGTTTTTGCAGAATTATAAAAAAATTGAAGGTTATTTATGGAGAACAATAATATACACCAACAGCTTCGCGCAATGACCGACGGCCTTGACGAATGGTGCATACGCCAGCGGCAACGTTCCAAAAGGCGCACTATAATACTGAACACCACTATAATGGCATCAGCCGTCATTGCCATTCTTTTAGTTCTGGTACAACCGGTTCCCGACGGGTTATATGTCAGCGACCGCAATCTGCGCGATATTGCTTTGGCAGACTTGAATGGGACAGCAAACAGGACATGACAATGAAAAGATATACACTCATAACACTACTTTTTTCACTTCTCGCCGTAGGCGCTGTCGCTCTGTGGCGTTTCATGCCACGCAAATTGAACGCCGAAGAGTGCAGCACCGTGTACCGACATTTCGCAGATATGCATTTGGACGGAGTGAGTGTGGTCTATATCCGCGACAAAAAGATTGATGACACCCTGCGCCTTCCCGTCACCGTGCTCCATGCCGAAACCGACCGCGGATGGCAACAGATAGACAGCATCTTCGGCTATGCCAGACGTATTGAAGAGATTTGCGGCATGCCCGACTTGCCCGACTCCGTAAAACGGGAGTTTATAGAATCCCTTCACAGTTTTTATGGCTATCACGCTCATCGCGACACTCCAGAAACTGTCGGCAACCGCGACGACATTCGACCAGACGACGTGGCGGTATTCATTTTCCTCAATCGTCGATGCGTGACGATTTACGAGCCTACTGATTTTGGAAGACAATATGAGGCTCTAAGCAGCAGAGCCATTGCGAACGAACAGGAGTTGACACAATAGTCCGAACACATAATATTCAAAGTATACCATGAAAAGATTCTACTTTATCATCTTTGTTGTCCTATGCTCATACGCTATGGGACAAGAGACCTATTTTGTATCCGACGGGATTGTGTATAACATCACATCCGAATCGGAACAGACTGTCGAAGTGGCATTTTACCAGTTCCTGCTTGACAATCCCTATAGCGGTGCCATCACGATACCACCGTCTGTGGTGCATGACGGGACTACGTATACCGTGACGGCATTGGGCAAGTCTGCGTTCGAAGGATGCACCGGGGTCACAAGCCTGACGCTTCCGGCGACCGTCCGCAGCTTTGGCTCCTACTGCTTCTACGAATGCAATTTCGCATCACTGCAAATGCCGGATTCGTTGAAGCATATCGGCGACCACGCCTTCCTCTATTCCAACATTTCATCATTGCACCTGCCTGCTGGATTCGAGGGCTATGGCGATGGCGCTTTCTGGGCAAGGAACCTGACGGGCATCACCGTTGACGAGGCCAACGCACACTACCGGTCTATCGACGGATGCCTCTACAGCAAGGACAGCCTGACCCTCTGTATCGTTCCCAGCGGGAAAACCGGAACCATCACAGTACCATCGTTTGTGCGGCATATCGGCAGACAAGCCTTCGGATTCAACAGTCGTGCCACTTCGGTGTCGTTACCCGAAGGGCTGACCTCGATAGGTGACTTCGCGTTCAATGTGTGCCATACGGTCAACAATATTGTCATCCCCTCCACCGTGACACATATCGGACTATGTCCTTTCTCCTATTGTCCGCAGCTCACCAACCTCACCATCGCCAGCGGCAACACCCACTATGTGATGGATGGGCTGATGATTTACAGTGCCGCCTTCGACACGCTCATTTCGTGTCACAAATCGGGTGTTAACGTGACGCTGAACCCAAACGTGAGAGTTGTCGGCGGATTCGAAAACAACACCTGGGTGCGCAACATCGACATGCCCGCAGAGGTGACCGACATCCTCGACAATTGTTTCAATGGATGCTCGTTTTCGGACATCACATTGCCGACCAATATGAAAAGGATTGGTGCTTTTGCTTTCGCAAACAACAACGCTCTCAACTCAGTGACCATTAATAGTCAGCTCGACACCATCGGTGAGGCTGTATTTCAGAATGGCTGGCTCGAATATATCAGATTCGCCGTCGGAAATCCTCCAGCTGTCAAAGGTAGCGGCCCACTGGAAGAAACCGGCAACGTAGGGACCATTTATATTCCATGTGGCGCTGACGCGACGTGGTGGACAGACGGCTATTGGAGCCAGTTTGCCGACAAGTACCACGAGGACTGCGGTGCCATCAACACGTCGGAGAACAGTGCAGTTTCCATCTATCCTAATCCAGCCACGGCACGACTGACCATTGCCCTTGCCGGTGGCGAAAGCATCATAGAACTGATCAACTCGAAAGGTCAGACCATACTGCTACAGAAAGCAATTGGGAAACAAGCCGAAATTGACGTTAGCCGCCTGCCCCGTGGGGTCTACTTTTTGCGGATAAACTCATCTGAAGGAACCCAGAGAGAAAAAGTTATACTACGATGACTTTAGGTAACCTCTAAAAATTCGTTTAATTATCTTCGTTGACATTTCTTTGGCTCGGAAAAGCAAACAAGTTTTCTTTTCTCTCGCTTTGCGAAACGTTCGCGTTTTGTTAGCAAAACAAATTTCTAAATATCAATTCGTTTAATTCGTACAATTGCTCATTGCATTTTCTTTATTCATTATGTATTCGCAGGCATACCACGCCGTTTTAAATAATTACTAGAGGTGCTCATTATTTTCAGAACACAAATCGCCTGCGTTCCTATATTCCTGTTTTAACGTATGGCCTCGATTGGTACGCTGCTGTCCATCAATCCGACTCTTGTGTCGCTGGCGTGGCGGTTCACGCCAGTGTAGGCCAGCGAGGCGTCCTCGTAGCGACGGAATTTGAGGATGGCGTCGTTCATCTGGGCGCGGTTGAAGACACCGATGCGCAGCAGCAGGTCGAAGTCGTCGATGGTGAGACCAGTGACTCTTTCGAAGAGCGACGGTTCCAGCTTGCGGATGACGTCCTCGAGGCTCTCCTCGCGGTAGTCGGTAAGGTACATGAAGATGGGTATGCGCGTGGCGAACTTCATCAGTTTCTCCTGCACCTCGCGCCGCTTGCTTCGGTACTCCTTCTCTTCGGCGGTCAGTTCCTTTTTCTTCTTGGGGTCGTCGCCAGCTTCACGCTTCAGTTTCTTGATCCGCTCCGCACGGTTGACGATGTTCTCGATGATGTCGCTGCCCAGTGCGCGGAATCCTTCGATTTTCATAATGGTGGCCATCGCCTCGGGACTGTCGAGCACCCGCTGCAGGGTGGCGTTGTCCACATTGACCAGCTGGGCGCTGTTCCATCGGCGCGCCAGCAGCGTTCCGCTGGTGCCGTTGTCCACAAAGTCGAGTATCTCGGTGGCATTCACCCGTTTCATCGAGCTGCCGTCGAACTGTAGGATGGGCAGGAAGTTGATGAAGTCATTCACTTTGTCGGTGATGCGGCGGTTGCTGTCTATATCCAGCTGGTTGGCATAGGTCACCACCTCGCGCAGGGCGCGGTTGGGGGCGAAGTCAAAGACATAGCAGGTAGGTTTCAAGATGGTCTTCTTCGTCGGGTCGTCCTTGTCGGTCGTCGTCCACGGGCTCTGCACACGGAATGCCGTTTGGAAGTAGGTCTCCGGACTCTTGCAGTTGCGCAGCATCAGCAGTCCGCCCAGCGGCCGCAGGGTGACGCCGGTGGTCAACTTGCCGCAGGTGAGGGTGATGGTGCGCGTCGTCAGCGGATTATCGCCCATAGCGTCGCGCACAGGCCCGAGGGCTTCAATGCCGATGCCGGCTTTCGTGCCGCTGCAGTTGATGATTTGGTAGGTTTGGTAGAATCCGTTGGCCGGACGGCGCAGCAGGGCTTCCATTGCGTCGCACGAGGCCACATTGGGTAGGAACCACATCGTGTGGGCGCAGAGGTCGAGCAGGCGCGTGTCCTCGAAGGGCAGCGGAGGATGCTCGTTGAGGGGCGAGCTGTTGTCACCATAGATGGGTGTCTTGCCGCGGATGATGTCGAGCCACTTCTGCACCGCCTTCTCGTGGACGAAAGTGGCCACTCCCCTACCCTTGCCCGGTTCGGCTCGGAAGAACTCATTGAGGTCGAAGCCGTCCATATCCCACTGCTCTATCATCGCGCCAAGGTCCTGCGGCATCTGGTAGGTCATCATCACCATTGTCGGCATCTCCAAGTATGGATTTTGCAAATTTGAATTCTGAATTTTGAATTTAGAATTTTCACCATTCGAAATTCGACTTTCAAAATTGGCCTTTGCCGCCTGTTCATCCTGATAGGTCCAGTTGAATATCTGGTTCTCCATAAATTCGCCCGTGGCGAGGGCGCGGAAAGGAGTGCCGCTGAGGTATAGGAAGTGACGGCCGGTGATGGGTATGTCCTCGTCGTCCCACGCGCGGCCGCTCTCCACGTCGATGCCACTCTCGCGCATCACCTCGTCCTCTTCCGTCTGGCGGTTCTTGGCCTCGCTGTCGCCGAGGTCGAGCAGACTCTTGGCGTGGTCGTTCCAGGCGCCGAAGTGATATTCGTCGAGCACAATAAGGTCCCAGTTGATGGTGTGCACCCATTCGTTCTTGGGCTTGATGTTGCAGTACTTGTCGCGGCCAAGGTAGTCTTGGAAGGAGCCGAAGACCACCAATGGGAATTTTGAATTCTGAATGTTGAATATTGAACTTTCGTAATTCAACTTTCGAACTTCAGAATTAGAAAAATACCGCCAACCTTCGAAGTCGCGGTGGCGCAGCAGGTCGTCGCGCCACGAGTCCTCGACAGCGGGCTTGAAGGTGAGCACCAATATCCGCTTGGCGCCCATTTTCTTTGCCAGCTGGTAGGTGGCAAAAGTCTTGCCGAAGCGCATCTTGGCGTTCCATAGGTAGTGGCTGGGGCGGTCAGGTTCTTCCTTGTCCATCAGTTCGAAGTAGTCCGCCGTGTCTTTCACCGCCTTCTCCTGCTCGGGACGCATTTTGTGGTCGAGGTCACGCACCGTCTCAATATGTGTGTCGCGATGGCGCACCGCCACGTAGGCGGCCTTGGCCTCGCGCAGCGAGCAGCGGCACCACTCCCCTATCAGCTCCTTGCCCATACGGCGCAGCACTTCGTGCAGGTCGTGGTCGCTGAAGCTCTCGCCGCTGCCGTCGGCATAGAAAGCGTTGTCGTGCCACAGCAGGTGGTAGGTCTTGTGCGGCTCGGTGATGGGGTGCTGCTCGTCGATGCGCTGCCGCACATCGGCCCGCGTCGTCTGCCCGATCTTGATCCATCCGGGAAACGACGTGTCGTCATACATATAAATCTGCGGCACCGCACGCCGCATAGTGGGTAGTATCTGTTCGTTGGTCTGCATAATATGTCAGTTTGTCCGTTATCATTTCAAACAGACGCTCTTATGCAGAAATAAAAATGTAATGGATTAGAAGAGGTCGGCGTGTGTGCCTGTATCGAGCATTAGCAATACCAGTTCGTCGTCATACTGCCTCCATACGAGAAGCCAATCGGGTTGGATATGGCATTCCCAAACGTTGTTACCAACAAAGCCTGACAGCTTATGAGGACGGTACTTCTGTGGTAGTGTGCCCTCCTGCTTCAAAATGGACAATACATCGTGAAGCTTAACCATAGGAAATCCTCTGCGCTGGCATAGACGCATAGAACGTTCGAACTTCTTGGAGAAACTTATTGTGTACGCCATTCTTTGCCAAGAATATGATCAAACATTTCGTCAACGCCACCTTTCCACTCGGTCACCCGTCCGGCAGCTTCGTCTTCAAGTGCCTGTTCAATACCACTCTTGCGCTTACGTTTGGTAGGTACGATTTCGATGCCATCGATACTTCTCACCAGTCTGCGGAAGCTTGGCAGAAGGCTTTCGTCAGTGATTCTCAATGTCAACTCGGTCATAATAAACTCCTTTTTTTGTCATTATAACGTCGCCAGTTCCCTTTTTATTGCCTCACCATTACAATTTTATTTCAAAGAGCGCTCTGTTGTGTTTTTTGCCAAGACTTTCCCCTCGGCGTGGGTTTTACGATCCTTCGGTGATCCGTCGGCGATGTTGGCCTATTCCATCGGGCGTATCATACTTTCGATAAAAGCAATCTCGTCTTCCGTCAGGCCGTATTTCTTGTACAGCATCTCGTCCGTCCACGGATGGGAGAAGTCTTGGAGGGGGACATACTTATATACTTTTGAAGTTGCATCTTGTGATATCTTTCTCAGTGATACCATAAATCTAAAGAATTTTGTCTGAATATATGAAATGACACTTTCTGATTCTACCTTTGTCCTAAAAGGCCCTATTAATATGTATGTTTCAGTACAACAAGTCCCTATATCCCCTAAAATCGGCTTATTTATTATTTGATGTGGCCAATCTTCACTAGCACCATATGCCTTTGTGATATACACTTTATAGGAATCAATCCACTCCCTATTTCTCACTATATATAATGGACTGATAAATGCGTAGCCTCCTCTTTGATAAATAATCACATCTCCTTTATCCCTCTTTTCATGTCCTTCAATATTGGTTGGCAATCCAAATGGTTTTCTTGAACTAACAATTTGAGAAAATGAAGGTTCTTTTTTGAGTGATATTTTTTCAAGAATCGTGACTGCTTCATTTCTCCGTATAAAAACATCATTGTCATCAATTTTAAGACATCTATGAGACTCTGAAATGTTACTACTATTTATATGCGTAACAATATGACATATCCCTTTGTTGTCTCTATCCCAAAGAAAGTAACAAACACCTCCTTTAATCTCAACACCATTACCGAAACAGTCTGATGCATTCAAATAATCTTCCAAATGTCTGATTCGTGTATCAGAAATCATCGTCTCCCTAAATTCGTCTAACCCCTTACCTCCAGCATACCACCTAGCTGGAATAATCATAGTAAGGTATCTAGGTCTCATTTTTTTTGATTGTTCAACAAAATGCTGATATATAGGAATTGCACTCGCACTATTGCCTCCGTCGCTCATCTGGTACGGTGGGTTTCCTATGATTACGTCGAATTGCATATCTTTATGGAATATTTCTTTGATTGATTTATGAATAAAAGGATAGGCGTAGGTTTCGCGGCTGTCGGTGCGGAGATACTCGCCTTTGCTGGCGCCGCAGTACTCGCAGCGGCCTTGCGCGTTCCAAGTGTGGTGGCAGCGGTCGTACAGCAGGTTGCCTTGCTGGTCGTGGAAAGCGGTGGTGACGCTGTACTCGCCGTTGGCAAGCTTGGAGCAGTAGAGCGTCCGGCGGCTCATCTCGGCGGTGAGGTCGGTACAGGCGATGCCGAAGACCTGATGGGTCATAATGTGGTCGATGCGCTTCTGTAGGTCGGGGATTTCCGCTTCCAACCCAGCCAGCAGCCGCTTGGCAATCTCGCGCAGGAAGACGCCACTTTTCGCACAAGGGTCGAGAAAGCGAGTCTTCGAACTGCGGAACAGCTCCTGCGGCAGCAGATCGAGCATGCGGCCTGCCAGCTCGGGTGAGGTGAAGACCTCGTCGCTGCTCAGATTGGCAAGGCAGTTCAATATGTCCGGTGAATAATCTTGTTTCATATCATTGTAGTGTTGCATTGTGGTCGGCCTGCGACCTCAAAATTTCAAGAAAATTGAATAAAAAATTTAAGAATTTTAAATCTGATTTTTTAATAATTTTGAGCGCAGCGACCTAATCATCATATTTATAGACTTGCGAGGTTTCATATCATTGGAGTGTTGCATTGTGGTCGGCCTGCGGCCTCAAAATTTCAAGAAAAATGAATAAAAAATTTGAAGAATTTTAAATCTGATTTTTTAATAATTTTGAGCGCAGCGACCTGATCATCATATTTATGGACTTGAGGGGTTTCATATCATTGTAGTGTTGCATTGTGGTCGGCCTGCGGCCTCAAAATTTCAAGAAAATTGAATAAAAAAATTGAAGAATTTTAAATCTGATTTTTTAATAATTTTGAGCGCAGCGACCTAATCATCATATTTATGGACTTGAGGGGTTTCATATCATTGGAGTGTTGCATTGTGGTCGGCCTGCGGCCTCAAAATTTCAAGAAAATTGAATAAAAAAATTGAAGATTTTTAAATTTGATTTTTTAGTATTGATAAAAAAATAAGGTAAAATGATGTTTGATTTTTCTGCTATATTTTTGATGTATTTTATTGATTTTTAACATTTTAATCAACAAATAACTGGAGAAATCTTCGTATCTTTGTAGTT
>Ga0256404_1001174_pt1 | contig 65577 bp, 45 predicted proteins | sample RumenRJG_01DNA_FD_185990 | JGI IMG/M metagenome (GOLD analysis project Ga0256404, IMG submission 185990) | Bovine rumen microbial communities from Lethbridge, Alberta, Canada - RJG_01 | ecosystem: Host-associated > Mammals > Digestive system > Stomach > Rumen | place: Canada: Alberta | collected...
CCGGTTTGTAATTGTTTTTCAACAACTCAATTATACCAAAACCATTGGTTTCATGCTATTTTTATGCCAGTTATTATTGAATTTTCAAGGTGCATAGGCACATTTTAATGTGCGAAGTTTGAGTAAATTAACTAAAAATATTCTTTTTGGCTGGACACTTTATTCATGTCAGGCGTTAGCCAAATAGAAATGATTGTGGAAATTGCACTTAGCCTGCCAGCAGTCATGTGCAATTTCCACAATCATTTCTGCCCGGCTGAACTGTTACAAAAAAAATTAAAAAAAATGAAAAAAGTACTTGCATTTTGTTATTCTATCATATATAATACATATTGTTGACGCGGGAAATTGAAAAAGCGACAATGTGTAAGCGCCGCTAGCTCAGTTGGTAGAGCACCTGACTCTTAATCAGGGTGTCCAGGGTTCGAACCCCTGGCGGCGCATTAAAGTCCTAGTTTGACAGACGTGGAGCTGTTGGGTTGGGGCTTTTTTGATTCTATAAATAGTTATCTTATTGTAGGTATTAATAAAAAATGCAGAATATAGAGAAAGGTGTATTTTTTTATACCTATCAGAAATTGAATGAAGGAGAGGGAAAGCATGTTATCCAAAATTAGCGTAAAAAAACCATATACAGTGTTGGTTGGTGTGGTTTTGATTATTGTACTTGGCGTTATGTCTTTGCGGAATATGAGTACAGATTTACTGCCAGATATGGAATTGCCTTATGCAATTGTTATGACTACTTATCCTGGTGCCAGTCCGGAAGAAGTAGAATCTACGGTTACAAAGCCGGTAGAACAGGCAATGGCGGGGATTAGCAATATGAAAAAGGTGTTTTCTATATCGAATAGTAATGTTTCCATTGTCATATTGCAATTTAATGATGGTGCAGATATGAATACCGCTACAATTGATATGCGAGAAAGTCTTGATAATATTTCGGCGTCTTGGAGCGATTCGATTGGAAGTCCTACTATTATGAAGATTAATCCGGATATGATGCCAATTATGGTGGCGGCAATTGATTGTGATAAAACAGATCGCTATCAATTGGTAGATAAAATGAATAAAGATATTTTGCCAGAGTTGGAAAGTGTAGAAGGTGTAGCATCGGTCAGTACTTCTGGAGAAGTGAAAAAGAAAATGGAAGTTGTGCTGAAGCAAGATAAAATTGATGCGGTAAATAAACGTGTACAAAATGCCATTAATGGAAAATTCAGTGATGCGGAGAAAAAAATTTCTCAGAATGAAGATAAGGTAAAGGACGGAAAGCAAACACTTTCAACGAAGCAGGAGGAGGCAGCACAAAAATTAGCGGATGGAAGTACGGCTTTAGATAAAAATGGTAAGAAGATTTCAGATACACTTGTGACGATCAATAATGCGTTGGCAGAATTGAATCTAAATGAGAAGACATTACAGGAATCAGAAAAACAGATTAAGTCGGGAAAAACGCAAGTTGCGACAACAAAAGCACAGTTAAAAGCTACCATTTCCTCATTAACTGCGGCAAAAAAAGGATTGGAAAAAATAAAGGATGCCTTGGATTCTTTATATAGTCAAAAAGCTTCTTTAGAGCAGATGATTGAAACAAGTGGCGAAACGACAGAGTTAAGAACAAAATTGATAGCAGTAGAGATGCAGATTAAGGAGGCAGAAAAGCAATTAACTGCTCAGGGCATGACACGAGAGGATCTTACAAAAAAATTAAAGGATTTAAATAGTGGATTAACACAGGCCCAGAGTGGATTGGATGCTATAGAAAAACAGGAAGAAAAATTACAGGATAGTCAGACAAAGATAACCGCAGGAAGAAAGAAGATTGCAGCAGCAAAAAAGAAGTTACTTGCTACAAAAGCACAATTGGAAGCCGGAGAAATTACAATTGAAAGTGCAAAAAACGAGTTAAATAAACAGACGACTTTGGCTGCAATAAAATTAAGTGTGGCAAACATGGAGGTAAATACTGGTTCAAACCAGTTGAAAGAGGCAAGGAAGAGTTTGCAAGATGCAAAAAAGACTGCAAAACAAAAATCAGATTTAAATGCAATTATTACAAAATCTATGATTGAAGGAATTTTAACAGCGCAGAATTTTGAGATGCCTGCAGGATATGTTACAGAGGATGATGCATCGTATCTTGTAAAAGTTGGTGAGGAGATACAATCACAAAAAGATTTGGAAGACTTGGTTCTTTGTGATTTGGGTATAGATGGATTGCGTCCAATACGTTTATCCGATGTAGCTGATATTGCGGTGACCGATAATGCAGATAAAACTTATACGGTTGTAAATGGAAATCCTGCAATTGCCCTTACAATAGAAAAGGCAACTGGATATTCTACTGGAAATGTGACGCATGATTTGGTAAAGCGCATGAATCAATTAGAGAAACAGGTAAAAGGACTTCATGTGAGTGTATTGATGAATCAGGGTGTCTATATTGATATGGTAGTAAATTCTGTTGTTCAGAATTTACTGGTTGGTGCTTTTCTAGCAATTATAATTTTGTTTTTCTTCTTAAAAGATATACGACCTACTTTGATTGTTGCATGTTCCATTCCGTTAAGTGTGGTAGCGGCAATTGTGTTGATGTATTTTAGCAACGTAACATTGAATGTTATTTCGTTATCAGGTTTAGCGTTAGGTGTCGGAATGTTGGTAGACAACTCCATTGTAGTAATTGAAAATATCTTTCGTATGCGACAGGAAGAAGGGGCTAGTGTTAAGAAGGCAGCCATAGAGGGTGCAAAACAAGTTGCTGGGGCAATTACAGCTTCTACACTTACAACTGTTTGTGTATTTGCACCAATTATTTTTACAGAAGGACTTACCAGACAGCTATTTGTTGATTTGGCATTAACGTTGGCATATTCATTGCTTGCCAGCTTGGTGGTCAGCCTTACACTAGTTCCTGCAATGGCACAAGGATTACTAAGAAAGGAAAAGAAACAGAAAGATAGAATAGAGAAAAAGGGTCGAAATTGGTATGCAATTCTATTAGAAAAAGTATTACATAAAAAGGCTCTTGTTCTGCTTGGGGCATTGGTTCTCTTGGTAGTTTTTGTAGGATTAGCCTTTTCAAGGGGAACTGTATTTATGCCAAGTATGGGAAGTACACAAATGACTGCTACCTTGTCTGCTCCAAAGGATAAGGAAATGACGGACCAGGAACTTTATGCTTTGTCAAATAAAGTAATTAAGAGAATTGTAAAAGTAGATGGTGTTGATAAGGTAGGCGCTATGTCTGGTGGTGGAGGCGTTATGTCTATGATGTCAGGCGGAAGTAAAGGCGGCATTAGTATGTATATACTGCTGGATGAGAATACGAAACGTTCGAATAAGGACATAAAAGAAGAAATAGAAAAAAGGACAAAGGATTTGAAGTGTGACCTTTCTGTAGCGGAATCTGCTATGGATATGAGTAGCATGATGGGTTCGTCCGGAATGACAATTGAGGTAAAGGGAAAAGATTTAGATAAATTACAAAAGATTACAGAGGACATTATTAAAAAGGTACAAAATGTAGAAGGAATTGAAACGATTACAAACGGAATGGAAGATAGTGAGCAAGAGTTTCGTATTACAGTAGATAAAGACAAGGCAATGAAGTATTCATTAACCGTTGCTCAGGTATTTCAACAAGTAAATGAAAGGCTTTCGGAAGCAAAAAAGGCGACTACATTATCTACAGATACGGATAGTTTTGGTGTGTATGTAAGTAGCGAAAAAGATACGAGTATGAGTCGTAAGCAATTAAAGAATTTAAAGCTGACATATACAGATACGGAAACGCAACAAAGTAAAACAATAAAATTATCTAAAGTAGCAAAATTTACTATGGCGGATTCACCAACTAGCATACATCATGATAATCAGACTAGATATATGAGTGTATCTATTACGATAGACGATAATCATAACATAGGGCTTGTAAGTGATAAGGTAAAGGGAAAATTAAAGAGCTATCATACGCCTGCCGGTTATGAGATTAAGTCTACTGGTGAGGATGAAACCATCAATGATGCTATGGGGCAGGTTGTTTTAATGATGATAGTAGGTGTCTTATTTATGTATTTAATTATGGTAGCCCAGTTCCAGTCCTTGTTATCACCATTTATCATTTTGTTTACGATTCCGCTTGCTTTTACTGGTGGATTTATGGGCTTGTATTTTAGCGGAAGTGAGGTTAGTGTTATTGCTATGATCGGATTTGTAATGTTAGCCGGTATTATTGTAAATAATGGTATTGTGTTAGTGGATTACATTAATCAGTTGCGAGCTTCTGGAGTTGAAAAATATAAGGCAATCATAATGGCTGGAAGCACTCGAATTCGACCAATTCTTATGACCGCACTTACAACAGTGCTTGGATTATTGCCAATGCTTATTACAAATGATAATGGATCAGATATGGTAAAACCAATGGCTATTGTAACAATTGGAGGATTGGTTTATGGAACACTGCTTACTTTGTTTGTAGTGCCATGTATTTATGCCGTGTTAAATCGAAAATCAGATGCAAAACTTGTGGAAGCGCAATTGGATGAATAATAAGATTTGTTTTCCTTTATAGAAAAAGTGCATCCGATAGAGCAAAAGACGCTCTGTATGGATGCACTTTTTCAAAATAGTAACCGTTTAGACGAACACCATTAGCCTGCAAGCAGGTACATGTAGTATGAACAATCCTTTCTGCTTGGCTGAACGGTTATTTATAGTAGTATTATTTTTGTGTTTTAATCCAATCCTGCATATATTTATTGATTACAGAAAAAGGAGATGGTCCCATGTTTAAAAGAAATGTGTGAAATTTTTTTGCATTAAACTTATTACCAAGTTGCTTTTCTGCATCTGCTCTTAAATTTGCAAATTCAATATAACCAATTACATATTGCAGATAATTTCCAGGATCATCTACTACAATATCAAATACTTCATCAACGGCACTTTGGTTTGTAACACCAAAGTCTTTTAAATAATTTGCCAATTCTTTTTTATCCCAACAATCATAATTTACACCAATATCCATTTCTGCGTACATGCAAAGATTAAAAATAGAATACTGTTTTGCATATTCGCCAAGATTTCCTGATAATTTTGCAATATCATAAGAGTAAATCTCAGCATAAGTTGCCCATCCTTCACTATATCCACCATAATTTAACATGGCACGTAATGGTGTAGGATTTTGTTGTTGGAAGTAAACGGTCTGTAATAAGTGTCCTGGATAGCCTTCGTGTGCCAGCGTTGGGAAAATGCTGGATAAATCGTTGTTAGACCCGTTGATATAAATATTATTATTTTTATAATTATCTAGTTGTGGTGTCAAATAAAAAGCAGGACTTACATGATCCTCCAGAGATTTATCAACGTATTTTACCTTATAATTCACTGGTTTTAATTCCGGAAAATCTGAGGTTACGGTTTCCTTTAGATATTCCACTATTTTGTTTGGATCTGTCATAGGAAATTTCATGTTATAGTAATAATCCCAAATGTTTTTGTCGTCCTTTGATAACTTGGCAATTTTTGTAGCGGCTGATTGCATTGTTTGTTTTAATGCACGCTTCATTTGTTTTATACTTTTATCGGAACCGGTACTTGCTTGTGCCATTTTTTCATAATAAGTTTTCCCTTTTGGGAAGTTTCCGATACCACCGGAATTTTTACCGGTACCTTTTAATTTGGTAATAGTATCGATGAGTTTTTCATAAGCTGGGATCACTGCTTTTTTAACTGCATTTTCATTTTGTTCTTTGTATGTTTTCTTTTCTTCGTCTGTAATCCACTTAAAAGAGTCTAGACGATCATTGAAGAGAGTAATAAGCAGGTTTTGGTCTGGATCACTTATGAAGTCATTACACTGTGAGATAATATTATCTGCTGTATGGTCACTCATAAATAAACCAGCTTTTGATTTTTCTTGTTCAAATGTTTCAATTTTTTCAAAATAATCATCCACAGTATAAAGGAGTTTTAAATAATTTTTTATATCTTTTTTGTTGGAGAAATTATACTCAGATAATAAAATTGGTAATTGTGCCTGAATGCCAGTTGTATTTCCCAACGCTTCCCCGTAAAGTAGATAATCTTCTTCATCGTTTTCGACTTTGTAGTAATCTTCTAAAATGTCGTAAGTAATTTTTTGGTCTTTTGTAAGTGCAGAGTATGAAAAAGAAGTAAGTCGTTTATATATATTTTCTACCTGTGCAATATTTTTCTTGGAATAATCTACCCCGTAGTCTCCCAAAGTTGGGGTATAATTGCTTATGCCATATTTTTCTGGGTTTTTAAGAGTATAATTTAAAGTAATACTGTCAGATTGTACCTCTTTTAAAAATAGTTCATTTAAAAATTGGTCAAAATCTGCCTGTTCCTGTTTGGCATCTACATTTTTTTTCTCGGTATAATGTGTCGATTGGGTTGTATTACTACAAGAAGTTGTTTGTAAACATACAGCAATCAGACAAATAAAAGCGAGAAAACGTTTTAATTTCTGTTTCATTTTTCTAATCCTTTCTATTGTAGTGTAACAAGTTAAAATTGGCGTATGGCCAAAAGAGTAACAAAGAGTTACATTATATATTATATCATAAAGGAAATAAAATCAGAACTAAGATTATATGTATAAATGAAATGTTTCCTACATAAATAATTATAATAGGATTAGCAAAAGTGTGGGTGTCTATGTTAATAAAAATTTCAAATTTACTGATTCCATTGGTTGTATTTTATATTGTGGGATATGGAATGCTAAAGAGGGTAAATATATTTGATGCATTTTTAAAAGGGGCACAGGATGGAATTAAAGTAGTAGTGGAAATTTTGCCAACTTTAATCGGTCTGTTAGTTGCGATTGCAGCAATACGTGCCAGTGGTATTTTTGAATGGATGGGAGAACATCAAAGTGGAATCTGGGATGTTTTGCATTTTCCGCAGGAATTGGTGCCATTGGTTGTAATAAAGATGATTTCCTCTTCTGCAGCAACTGGATTATTATTAGACATTTATAAAACCTATGGAACGGATTCACATATTGGGGTGATGGCATCCGTTTTAATGTCCTGTTCAGAAACAATTTTGTATACTATGGCGGTGTACTTTGCGGCTGCAAAAGTAAAGAAAACACGTTATACATTGGCTGGAGCGTTATTTGCTACGTTTGTTGGTGTGGTTGCAACCATATTTCTTGTTCCATAAAAAAAGAACAGGTGAAGAAAAAGTGAAAAACATCCGAAATATAATATAAGGTAAATAAGGAGAAAAGATGAAAGCGATTGGAATTGTAATATGTAATTATAATAAAGCAGAATATGTTTTAAAATGTATTGAAACGGTGCTTGCTTCTGATTATCAGGACTTTGATATTTATGTTGTGGATAATGCTTCCACCGACCATTCCGTTGAGGCAATCAGACAAAAATACAAAGATAAAGTGACTATACTTAAAAATAAAGAAAATTTAGGCGGTTCCGGGGGATTTAATACCGGAATTCGAAAAGTAATAGAAAAAAAGTACAACTATGTTTATTGTTTAGATAATGATGTACAGGTCACGCCGGAAGCAATCGGTTCATTGTATCGTTTTTTAAAAGAAAACCCGCAGGTAGGAATGGTTGGCTCGAAGGTTAAGCATTTGCAAATGCCGGAATATGTACAGCAAATGGGGCTTAAAATACGTTTTGATTATTTTTGCGCAGAAACTTTATATGCAGATTGTTTGGATAGTGAAGAAATACCGAGAGTAGTTTACTGTGATACAGTAGCCGCCTGTTCTGTTATGTTGCCAACAAAGGTAGTGTGTGAAGTTGGATGCATGCCAGAGGATAATTTTATTTATTGGGATGATATGGAGTGGGGATATTTGGTGTCAAAGGCGGGATACCAGGTAGCTGCCATAAGTGATTCTACGGTTTATCATGAAATGAGTGCCAATATGAGAAGGGAAAATACTTTTTCCAATTATTATTTATGGAGAAATCAACTACATTTTTTTATGAAATACACACCGGATTCCTTGCGGGATAAAATGGTTTTTTCTATGCTTTCGGCGGTGTTTGATGAAATGTATATTTGTATGTATCGGGAAGAACATAATATATCAGCAACGACTGAATATGCGTTTTGGGATGCAATTATGGGAAAACGTGGCAAAGCAGAATTGGAAAAAATATTGCCAAATGATTCTTCCAATCAAAGAGTACTGTCGGTGTTGAAAAGATATAAAAAGATCTGTGTGGAAGATGTGGCTGGTATAGGATTGGAAGATGCAATCAAAAAATTGGCACCAGAAATGCGTTTTGTTTCAAAGGAGGAGGCAGAAAGCACATGGAAGAGTTGCCACAATATCATGCGAGTAGAGGACACATCGTTATCTTGTATTTATGTGGACGAAGATTGGAATATTTTTTTAGATTCAGAGGATGCGCAGGTAATTGAACAGTATTCGTATTGCAAACAGCTTTTTCTTTATATGCATCAAAATGCATTTTATTTGCGCAGTAAGCAGATTTATGATGATAATTTAAAGGTTACTCAAAAAATAACAAAGATAAAAAACAATTAAAAAATTTAGCGATCAGTTGAAAAAGTCTTAGCTATAAATATATTGGTAAAAAAATAAAAATATGTTATAATAAATAGTGAAATATCCCCAGGCTTTACATGATATGTGAGTAGAAAGGATAAATAAAAACAGATTTCTGTTTTCAAGACTAATTAGCAGGAGGATTATAGTATGATAGAAAAAACATTAGCACTTGTTAAGCCAAACGGCGTGGAGGAAAATCATATAGGAGAGATCCTGGATGATTATGAGAAGGCAGGTCTTAAGATTCGTGCATTAAAAATGATTAAAGTAAATAAGGAATTTGCGCGTCAGCATTACATTGATTTAAAAGATAAACCATTTTATCAGGAACTGGTAGACTTTATATCCAGAAGTCCATTGGTTGCCATGATTTTAGAGGGTGAGGATGCAGTAGATACGGTTCGTCGTGTAAATGGAGCAACGGATCCGGCTGAAGCAGAAGAAGGTACAATCCGTTATAAATATGGTGGAGGAAAAACGGATAATACGGTACATGGTTCTGATTCAGTAGAGCATGCAAAAAGAGAAATATCAATGTGGTTTCCGGAATTTTTGGATTCATATTTAGATGATTAAAAGGTGAAAGGGCTGCGGGAATGCGCAGCCTTTTTTCTCTATAGACGAAGATTCGTCTACAAAGAAAAAAGGTTTCGTCAATTTTGCAGGCAAAATGGAAAAAGTCTTTTATGAGTGAGGGAGAGTTAGGAAGTTGATTTGGATTTATCTATATTGTTTCTTATAGAAATTTCAATTTCCTAGTGAGTTTTATGTAAGAAAAGAGGGGGATGTCATGATTCGTGAGAGTGATGCTAATATAAATAAAATATTGACGGAATTATCAGATGAGATTTCTTTTGAGTACGACGTTTCCTCTGATACGATGTTGTTTTCTGAACGATATAAAATGGTATATGGAAGAAAAAACAAAATACCACATTTTTATAGGGAATGTAGAAAGAAAGATTCTATTTCTGAAAATACACTTACACAGTTAGATGAGCTTCGGCGGATGATTGATTATGGGGATGTAAATCGTTATTTACAGATACAATGGCCGGATAAGAATGATAAGTATGAGTGGTGTGAAATTGTATTTCGACATGTGATAGATACTGCGGGGAATATAAAGGCAGTAGGAATTTGGAGAAATATTGATCGGCAAAAGAGAGAGCAGATTATGCTTAAATATCAGATTGCCACAGAAGATATTGATGGAGTACAAAATCGAAGCGGAATTGAACAGCAGGTGGGAAAAGAATTGCAATTGCTGGAATTAGGGGAAACGGCAGCAGTTTTTTTAATTGATATTGATAATATGAAACAGATACAGTCAACTTTTGGTGTGTTGGCAGCAGAGGAACTTCTTCGGTTGTTTTCAAAGGAACTTCTTGTGCATTTTCATGAAGATGGCATTGTTGGACATCTTGGAAGTGATAAATTTTTGGTTTATGTACGCTCGGTGAAAGAAAAGGAGACTGCCAAAATTTTAGCAAGACGAATGCAAAAGTTGTTAAAATTACTTTCTTCGCGGCTTAATTTGAATAAAGAAGTAACCACCTGTATTGGTATCGCTATGATTAAGGAAAGTATGCCTTATAAGGATGCGTTGACAGAAGCAGACATTGCTCTTCGCCATGGAAAAAACAATGGAAAGAATCAATTGGTGTTTTACAGTCACAATATGCATACGGAGCGTTATATTCGAAAACCGTCAATCGGACGTATGGAACGTAGCAAAAAAATGTATGACGAGGGAAAAATTTGGTCAGATTTGTTGGAACTTTTGTTTAACAATGGAAATACACAAAAATGTATTGAAGATGCATTGGAATTGGTCGGCGCATTATTCCGTTTGGACAAGGTAATGGTTTGGGAATATACAGCAGAGGATGGCACAATTTCGAACACAATACAGTGGGCAAGAGAGGGGATTCCCAATACAAAAGCACATCAACAGAATGTAAAGTTTTTAGATAGTGAAATTAATTATGTACATAATTCGGAAGGCATCTTTTATTGTACCAGTCCGGAATCTATGCCGGAACGTATGCGTGAATATGCCAACTGGGAGCGTATCGAGTCTTTATTGCAGGCGAGAATTATTGGGGATAATGATATTTGCCTTGGTTTAATTGATTTTGCAGTTTGCCAGTCTGGACGTGTGTGGGTACAGGAAGAGGTAGATTTACTTCTTCTAATGTCAAAGGTTATTGGTGAAGTGATTCGCAGACGCCAAATGTCTTCAAAAATGGAAAAATACTACAGTAATACAAGGGATATTTTAGACAACGTTGTAACCGGGATTTGTGTTATTGATAAGGAAACAAAGGAAATCTATTATCAAAATGATGCAATGGATGGGTTGATTTCTGAAATACCAGGGCAATGTGATTCTTGTATTTTAAATGTAGACAAGCAGGAAAATAATTGTTTGGTAGATCAATTTGCAAAATATAAAAATAGGGAAAATGGTTTAGTTGTACATGACGATAAGACTGGAAAAGATTATGAGGTTAAGTCTACCAGAATGCTTTGGGAAAATAAAAAGAATGCCTATATTATTACGGTGAATGAGCATCTTGCGTCTGCAGAAGAGTTAGAACGAAAGCGCAAACAAGAATATATGGAAAAAAGGTACGCGTTCATTTATAGTCATTCCTGCGATTGCATTTTTGATATTGATGTGGAAAATGATGAATACGATGTTACAATTGTAAAAGAAGGTGCTGCGTGGCCTGGACTTAAACTGCATGGAAATTATAGTGAAATGTTCGGTAATCAGATTGAGAAAAGCGTTGCAGAAGAGGATAAAGAGCGTGTAAAAAGTAAGTTCTCATTAGAGGCTTTGCGCAACAGTATTTGCTGTGGTGATAGTTTGATCATGGACAGTTTTGTAGTTTATAGTAGACAGGATAGCTTACACAGTAAGGAAATTCGTGCATTTGTTTTGGAGGAAAACGGAAAAAGAAATGTAGTTGCAACGTACTGTGATGTGACCGAACAAAGAAAAAAGGAAATGCAGGATGTATTGGAACGACAAAAATTAAATCAGGCAGTAGTCAGTGTTTATCCGGTAGTATTTTCTGCTAATATTACAAAAAATGAATTACTTATTATGGCGGATGCAAATGATATTTTACCACTGAATCGTCTAGATACTTATTTTTCCAGTGCTGTATTGGAATTAGCAATGTATTTACATCCAGAGGATAGAGATCGTTTTATGGCTACGTTTGATCGGGAAAATCTACGCAAGCGCTTTACAGAGGGAAATTATGAAATTGGAATCGAGTTTCGTTTCCGTTTTTCTGGAGGTACATACCATTGGGTTTCCCTTGCCTGCATTCGGATAGATAATCCGTTAAATGAAGAATTGCTTATCTATGTTTTTGCGAGAAATATTGATGCGCAAAAAAATATGGAGCAAAATTTAAAGGATGCATTGAGTGTGGCAGAAAGAGCCAGTGAGGCAAAATCAGATTTCTTATCTCGTATGTCACATGAGATTCGTACTCCGATGAATGCAATTATAGGAATGACAGAAATCGCCAAAACAGCAGTAGATAAACCAGAGAGTATTTCTAACTATTTAAGAAAAGTAGAGGTTTCAGCACAGTATTTATTGTCATTGATCAATAATATTTTGGATATGTCGCGCATTGAGAGCAATAAGATTGTGATTGAAAAGAAAGAATTTCGCATGCAATATTTGTTGGATAACATAAAAAATATCATTGCACCACAGGCAAAAAGTAAGGATATTCATTTTATGATTGAAAAGAAAAATTTGCTCGACCAGACGTACCTTGGGGATTCATTGCGTCTCAATCAAATTTTGATTAATCTTTTATCCAATGCCTTAAAATTTACAGAAGCAGGTGGAAGCATAACACTGTCCGTAAAAGAAAATAGAAGAGAAGGAAGCGAAAGTTATATTTGTTTTACAGTATCGGATACTGGTGCTGGAATGAGCGACGAATTTATGAAAAAGATGTATAAGCCTTTTGAACAGGAAGATGCTACCAGTGCACAAGGAATGAAAGGAACTGGTTTAGGACTGTCTATTACCAAAAATCTTATTGGACTTATGGATGGGCATATTAAATGTAAGAGTAAAAAGGGCGAGGGAACTACGTTTATTGTGGAAATTAAAATGGATACTGTGAATAAAAAAGAAAATTTGTGGACAATGGACGAGCCCGAAAAGAAAACGGTGGATAAACAGCGTTTAAATTTGTTGGTTGGAAAAAAGATTCTCTTGGCGGAAGACAATGAACTAAATCAGGAAATTGCAGTTACTATGTTAGAAATGCTTCATATTGAAGTGGAATGTGTAGGAAATGGAGATTTGGCAGTGCAAAGATTCCTGGAAAGAGGAAGTTTTTACTATGATATGATTCTTATGGATATACGGATGCCAGTTAAAAATGGACTGGATGCCACAGCAGATATTCGAGCTATTCATGGGAAATATGCAGAAGAAATTCCAATTTTGGCTATGAGTGCAAATGCATTTGCAGAAGATAAGGCAAAGGCATTTGCAAATGGAATGACGGATTATATTGTAAAGCCAATTGATATTGATTTGCTAAATGAAATGCTGGTAAAATATCTTACATAATAATTCAGCTTGGTATAAAGTTACAGTTCACAGATATGTGGACTGTAACAGTAGCCGTACTGTTTAGATGAGAAAATGAAGTTTTTAGTGTAAATTAAAAAAAAATATGTTATACTAGGCTGTGAGTGACTTAATAGATGAAATATTATGTTTTGCGTTGCAAATGATAGAGTGAAGATTTAGGAGGAAATAAAATGGCAATTACGTATAAGAAGCCTGTACCTACTCCGGAGCAGATTCGTGAGGAATATAAGGTACCACAGCATGTAAAAGATTTAAAGGTAAAGAGAGATCAGGAGATTAAAGATGTAATCACAGGAAAAGACGATCGTTTTCTTGTGATTATTGGACCATGTTCTGCAGATAGAGAGGATAGCGTATTAGATTATTTGACACGTTTGTCAAAGGTTAATGAAAAAGTAAACGATAAGTTAATTATTATTCCTCGTGTTTATACAAACAAGCCTAGAACAACAGGAGAAGGCTATAAGGGTATGGTGCATCAGCCAGATCCAGAGCAGGCGCCGGATCTATTAGGTGGTTTAAAGGCAATCCGTGAATTGCATATTAAGGCTGCAGATGTTAGTGGAATGACTTGTGCAGATGAGATGCTTTATCCTGAAAACTTTATGTATTTAGATGATATTTTATCTTATGTAGCTGTAGGTGCTCGTTCTGTAGAGAATCAGCAGCATCGTTTGGTTGTTAGTGGTATGGACATTGCTGCAGGTATGAAGAATCCAACGACTGGAGGATTAGGAGTAATGTTAAACTCTGTTCTTGCTGGACAGATTCCACAGGAATTCCTATATCGTCAGTATGAGGTACATACAGATGGAAATCCATATGCACATTGTATCCTTCGTGGTGCAGTAAATAAGTATGGTGCATCTTTCCCTAATTATTATTATGAAGATTTAGTAATGCTTAGCCAGTTATATGCAAAGAGAGAATTGCAGAATCCGGCAGCAGTAGTAGATGCAAACCATGCAAACTCAAACAAGAAATTCAAGGAACAAATTCGTATTGTTCATGATATCTTAAATTCAAGAAACTTAAATGGAGACATTCACAAGCTTGTTAAGGGTGTTATGATTGAAAGTTACATTGAAGAAGGTAATCAGCCAGTTGGTGGTGGTTGTTATGGTAAATCCATTACAGATCCATGTCTTGGCTGGGATGACACAGAACGTTTGTTATATGAAATTGCAGAAAAGTGCTAAGATTATAAAAGAAAAAAAGGGGAGTCCTAGACTGGAAGTTTATTCCGGTTTAAGACTCCTTTTGGTTCTATAAGAAAATGTAATATCTATTTATGAACCGTAATCTGTATTCAAATAGTTATCTATTTTTTTATATTGAATTTAATTGTTTTTTTGTTTCCAGCCAAATCTGTAAGTACAAGGGTATATTTCCCGGCTTTCTTTAATTTGGTTCCAGATTTGATTTTTTTTCTGTTTATAGTTGCCTTTTTTATACCAGCATTGTCTTTAAATACGACTTTTTTCCCAATTTTGTATGACTTTCCTGATTGGACATTCGTTGTTGGTAATAATTTGTCAATCATAAAACCATTGGTATGCATTTCAATTTGTTTTCCGGAAGTATTCTTATATTGGATATAAACAATACAAGGTTTGCTTGTTTTGGTAATTTTAATCGTATTATTCTTTACAATATTCCAAGTTTTCTTCTTTTTCTCACCCTTTTTTACAATTTGGTATTTTATCTGCGTGTTTTCTGTTGTAATGAGCTTTAATACCAAGGTCTTGTTTGTTATGACTTTGTATGTAGCAGTATTGCTTAGTTTTATAGAAGAAATATTTGAGAAAACTTTGCAAGTGTTTTCTTTTATAGAACCATTACTGACTGCAGGTACATTTGGAATGTCTGGTTCTTTTATATCTGTGTTGTTATCTGGTGATGTGGTAGGTGTTGGTGTGGTTGTCGCATTAGGATTGCTTGTCGGTGGCAGTGTTATAGCAGGTGTTGCAACGGGCGTTTCAGAAGGTGCTGCAAGGTTAGGGATTCCTGGAACAATAATTTCGCAAGAAAAGGAACCATAATGAAGGGTTACCTTATTTTCTCCAACATTATAAATAGTTTCATGTTCGAGCAAAATTCCATTAGTTAATGTGCTTAACGTTCCATCTGCATGAAGTGCGTAAATCTGAAGCGCATTTTTTGGTACGTCTTGTCCTACCGGCACACCAGAACCTATGTATTCGCCTGAGATAGATACTAATTCATTTGGAATTCCCCAAATTGTAAATGTGGAAGTAAATCCTAAGTAAGTTACCTGTATGGTGTTTTCCTGATTTGCTAAAATTGTATAAGGATTAAAAAGAATGTTATCTTCCTGGATAGTGGAAGAAGATAATTCTTCTGTTATACCATTGTTATAAGAAATCTCAATTTTAGAGATACAGTTTTTGTCCAGCTTGGTACCTTCAATCGCGGAGGCAATCGAAGGAGTCACAGAAATGCCAGTGATCTTTTTTTCTGTTACAGGGATCAAAAAAGTATCGGAGGTAATATTTTTATAGTGTACGACGGCAAGTATAGTATTACCAGTGTGCAATTTTTCTTCAATAGTAAAATCATCTGTTAGTTCGTTTGCTGTTTTGCGTGTTCCGTTATTGAACTCGACATTCATTATAATAGATTTTTTGTCAATCTCCCTTTGTCCATTAATAAATTGGAAGTTTTTACTATCAAAAGACGCGTATACTTTTGTAGGGATTACATCGGTTGCGTGCAAAATGAGTTCACAAGAAATATCGTTTACATAAACGGTAATTCTGTTTTCACCAACTTTAGTTAACTGTTTTTCAGAAATTTTAGTAAATTTAATATTTTTTTCTAAGGTATCATCTGGGTACTTGTAAATGGCAGTTACAATGATTTTGGAGATATCAATCGTATCGCCTACAAATAGTTCTTTGTCTTTTTGGTATTGTGCAGAAATTGCTACAATTTTATTTGGAGCAATCGTAAACTTTTCTGCAACAAAGACAGAAGGATTTTCTTTATAGGAAATCTTAAACAAATTTTCACCAAGTATAGTTTTTGTGTTCTCTAAAATCAAATCATCCGTTGTAATTGGTTGTGAAGAACCATCATTATAATATGCAATTCCGCCTGTTATAATGGCACCAGCAGTTACCAGTTGGTTTGCTACCAGATTTGTAATTGCATCGGAATTCCATTCTACAGAAATTTTTGATACCTGCTTTTCCTTTACTACAAGTTCACTCTTATAACTGATACCGGAATAAGTGATTGTATATGAATATTTTCCCGGAGTCAGCACTTCTGGAATTGCTCTTGTATCAACAATGTAGCCTGTGGTATCATTGTTTGTTAAAGACATTGGAACAGAGAAAGAACTGAGTGGATCGGTGCTATAGGAAGCAGTAACACCTAGGTTGCTAAAATCAATATCCTTTTTATTTACAGTGCCGTAAAGTTCTAGTTCGTTTTTTACTTGCAGTGAAGTAGGGGAAATAATATTAGTAAAAATGGCTTTTTTAGTAGATTGTGATAACATCCAGGATTCCGTTAAGCGTTTTGATGCATCAATACTACTGTAACCAATTATATTATGTAATTGTACTGTATTATTTTGTAAGCAGATATTACTATTTGGGTCCTTAAATATAAGATTTTTTAAGGTGTAGGCGCTATATTCAATTGAGCCATAAATATTTGTAACATCATAAGTGAGCGTTTCAATTGGATGGGTAATTGCAACCGAAACACGTGGTTTGCTTACTTTTCCTTTTGAAAAAGTTAAATTTGTAATATTTGAGTTTAGAAATGGTCTATCAGTAGCATCTTCTTGTCGAATAGTGCCTGTCATGGTGAGTGTATTTAACTTTGCGCAAGAGAAAAATAACTGGTCACCAAGAATTGTTTCCTGCGAATTAAAAATAATTGTGTGCAGGTTTTTGCAACCCTCGAAGCTATAGCTAGGAAGGAAATTTTTTTCTCCTAAAAAAGATATTTTGGTAAGACCACTACAATTTAAGAATGCGCCAACTTTTGCACTTGGATCGGAGTTTTTAAAGGTTTCAAACGATACATCGGAATGAAAGATAGCTTCTTTTTCGACGAGTTTTCCATTTTCATATTCCTCATAAAACGAATTTTCAAAAATACCCATTGCAGCACCATATAAGGGACCTTCTTGGACAAGTGGTCCTATGCATTCTAATTTTCTTAAGTTTTTAGAACCGGCCACAGATTTACATGCTAAAGTAACCTTACAAGGGAAAATGAGTTCTTTTACATTCGTGTTGTATAATCCACAGTATCGAATGGTAATGGATGTAAGATTTTTATCAAATGTAATTTTTTCTAGTGGTGCGGAATGAAAAGCAGAAGTTCCAATAAAAAGATCCGTTCCTTTAAAATTTACACTGGTAAGTCCAGAGCAGGAAAAAGAAAAAGATTCGGCCCTATTTAGGGCTGGTGAAAAAGTTTTTAGTGCCGAGCAGGAAAAAAAGGCATTCCTTTCGACAGAAACCGTGAGATCTGTTGTGGCAGCAACGGATTCGAGAGCGGTACAGTTATAAAAAGCACTGTCACCAATTTTCTTAATACTTTCTCCCAAAGTTACTGTTTTTAAATTTTTACAATCTTCAAAAGCCGAGGCACTGATGGAAGTAAGATATTTATTAAGAATGACTCCGGATATAGAGGAATTTTTGAAAATACCATCATCTAAAAGTGTAATGTAGGCTTTTATGTTGCCATCATAAGATAAATAATCTGGAATAGTTATGGTTCCGGTAAGATTTTCTGGATTTTTTACAGAAACACTTTTAACTCTTATGAAAGTTTCTTGTTTTTCATCATCAAAGGATACAATGCCGGATGCTGTCCAAGTAACACCGTTAATAGTTTGGGTTATACTAGTGTCATAATAGCCAGTTACTTTAGCATGTAAAATAACTTTTTTTGGCACTCCTAGAATGCTTAAGATAAATAAAAGCATTACAAATGTGGCAGTCCTTAACTGTCTAGTTTGATTCATATAAAATTCTCCTTTTTTTGAATAGTATCCCGATTTGGGAAAGTTGATAGTAATAGATAATAGATTTTGCGTAGATTGACATAGAAATGCGAGAAATATTGTTTGTACATAAGTATTTCTTGCAAAAAATGTGAAAAGCCTGGCTAAAATGAAGATGTAAAAAGTCAAGATGGCTTTGCGTTGCAAAATCAGTCCTTTTTGGGACTTGCATTGTTCTTTTTTTCTGCGGGGAATTTCAATAAAAAATAGTAATACTAAGAAAGTGTTGTCGTTCTATTTTTTATGCTCAGAAAAGCAGAAAGTGGAATACATAAAAAATGTAGACCAAATAAAAAATAACAAGTATTATCTGTTTGTTACAATACGTGTCATATTGTATATGTAGTGAAATGATTTGTCAAGACATAAAATTAAAATACAGATTTTTCTAGTAACAGTTTTGCCCGGCTGAACTGTAATAGAACAGTTATGAATAAACAAAAAATAATTGATAAAAAGTTGCAATAACATATTCTTTATGCTAAAATAAAGTCCTAACCTAGAGGGAGTAATCAGCATAAGGATATGTAATACTGTCGACATAATGGTGAAAGCCCGGTAGTATTTTAAATGATGAGACTCGTGGATAGACATTCTGTGCTATCCATGAGTCCTTTTTCTTTATGTGGAGATTAGTAAAAATACTTTAACCCTATAAAATTTTACACAAGGAGGAAGATATTGTATGAGTCTTTTGGAATTATTTATTTTAGCGGTAGGTTTATCTATGGATGCCTTTGCAGTATCCGTCTGTAAAGGGTTGTCACTTGGGAAAATTAAGGGAAAACACATGTGTATTGCAGGAGCGTGGTTTGGTGGATTTCAGGCAGTGATGCCATTGATTGGTTATTTTCTGGGATACGTATTCGCAGAAATGATAACAAAGTACGATCATTGGATTGCCTTTTTCCTACTTTGCTTTATTGGAGGAAAAATGATACAGGAAGCATTAGGAGAAGATGAAAATGTGGATGCAAAGATGGATCCGAAAAGTATGTTTTTACTAGCTATTGCAACTAGTATAGATGCGCTTGCAGTAGGTGTTACACTTGCGTTTCTTAAGGTGCAGATACTTCCAGCAGTATTGTTTATTGGTGTAGTAACTTTTGTCTGTTCAGCCATAGGAGTAAAGATTGGAAGTGTGTTTGGAGATAAGTACAAAGCGAAGGCAGAGATAATTGGTGGCATTATCCTTTTCGTGATTGGGTTAAAAATTTTGCTAGAGGGAATTGGTTGAAATACGACAATTAATCCTAGTGTGACCATTGGAAGCAATGTAGTTATAGGTTCTGGATCTGTTGTAACAAAGGATGTTCCAGATGGTGTAATTGCGGTTGGAAATCCATGCAAAGTAATTAGAAAAATTACAGAAGAAGATCGGATTTTTTGGGAGCGTCAGGAAAAAGAATATTTAGAAGATGAAGATATCAAAAAAGATAGTGCAGACCATAATTAATCTATTAAAAAAATATAAAACAATTAGAAACTCTCTTGTGTTTAAAAATTTCTTGTGCTACTATTGTGGCAAGCACAAAGTACGTAATATTAAGTTGTTATGTTACTATTCACAGCCGATTTGTATTAAACAACTAGACATGTCGTGCTCGCACGTAAGGGGCTGGTTGCTTGATACAAAACTGCCGTGTAGGCAGTTCTTCTGTACAGGAAGAAAAAGGAAGCTGCTGATTTTGCAGCGTTCTGTGCAGGTTTTGCACAGATTTTTCTGAATGTAGAGAAGAAAGGCTGTGAATAGTAACGTTGTTATGGAAAGGATAGGCGGTAGAATGCGTAATTTGAGATGGAAATTGCAAGATTTTATGCGGGGAAGAAATGGATTTGATGAATTAAATCGAGCACTGTTTGTTGGATATTTTGTCCTTTTTTTGTTAAATGTTGTGACAGGTGTAAGAGTGTTATATCTGTTAGACCTATTCGTGCTTATTTATATGTTGTATCGTATGTTTTCGCGTAAAATATGGGATAGGCAGCAGGAAAATAAGTCTTATACAGATTTTACACATTTATGGAAACTTCGTTGGAAATATCGTAAAGAGTATCGTGTATTTCGATGTAATAGTTGCAGTAAGATTGTTCGTGTGCCAAGACATAAAGGTAAGGTTGAGGTGACTTGTCCACAATGTGGAACAAGGAGAATATGTAGAACAGGAAAATAGATAGCAAAAAGACTGGTGTAGGAGAGTACACTGGTCTTTTGTTTTTTGTTCGTATCTTTTTGGACGGTAAGGTGGCTTTGTTACGGTTCTCTGATCTGTGAACTGCAATATGGTTTAGATAACGTTACTTATAAATAAAGAGAAGTACTTGTTTTTTTTGTTTTTATATGATATACTCATTCGCAAGTGTAAAAAGTCTTTTTACACTCTAGTATTCAGCCGAATCGGCAAACATTCCAATTAGGAACGTAACAGAAAAAAGGAAATATAGTCAAAGTAGTAGAGTTTTGTTATAATAATGCTAAAGATATAGAATACGCAAAGAAACGATTTATATGTGTAATTGGTTAAAATCTGACAATACCGCCATAATATAAAACCGTGCAAAGTGTGTTTTGGTTGTTATATGGATACTTTTACGTTAAGAATATTACATATAAGAAAACGCTACTGTCTTTGGGGAAGGACAGTGCATGAAGAAAAAAACAGAAAAAATAGGAAACAGGGTAGAGGCAATGGATTTTGTAGGAAAAACGATTGTCAGGAATAAGATGAAGCCATTTGATGAATTGACTTTTTCTGATAGCTTCCTTTTTGGGGAAGCAATGATGGATGAAACCGTTTGCAAAGATGTATTGGAAATTATTCTTGGGATTGTGATTGCTAAGGTCGTAATCTTAGAAAAGGAAAAACAGGAGAGCAACATACCAGAGCAGAAAAGCATTCGAATGGATATTTATGTGGAAGATGAGGGAAATACAGTCTACAATGTGGAGATGCAGGTGGAAGATAAAAAGGACACACCAAAACGAAGTCGTTATTACCAAGGTTTGCTGGATTCTAAGTTGTTACCAGCAGGAAGCAAATCGTACAATTTATTGAATAAGAGTTTTGTTATTTTTATCTGTCATTTTGAGTAACAGTTCAGCCTGGCAGGAATGACTATGCAAATTGTACGTGATTGCTAGCAAACTAAGTGCAATTTGTATAGTCATTTCTATCAGGCTGACGCCTGACATGAATAAAGTGTCCAGCCTAAAAGAATATTTTTAGCCAATTTGTATATTCTGGCACTTTATGAATGATCCCGGCTGAACTGTTACTATTTTTGGTGAGAAGAGATGTTGTTATACATTTGAAGAACGATGCTTGAAAAATCTTAATCTTCCACTCGGTGATGGAACACAAAAGATTTTTTTAAGTACAGTGGGAGAAAATAAAGAAGAATTATCGCCAGTGTTGGTGGAATTTTTGGAGTATTTGAAGAATCCACGAAATATAAAGATTAAGAGCAAAAAGATTGCAAACCTAAATAATCGGGTGGAACAGATCAAGATTGATGCGAAAGTGAGGTCGAGATATATGACTTTAAAAGAGTGGTTAGATGATATGGTAGAAAAAGAGATGGAAGAGTGGACTGCCGTGGCGGAAGAGGCAATTCGGACAGAGGCACATGCACAGGGATTAGAGGAAGGAAAGACCGAAGGAATAGCAGAAGGGCATGAGGAAGGAAAAAAGGAAAGTGAAGTAGAAATGTTTCGTAAACTGTATCAAAAAGGTTTTGATGTTATTCAGATTGCCGATATGTTAGATTTAGATGAAGAGTATGTTTCTGCTATTTACGAATTACTACAGAAATATCCAGAAAAAGAGGATAGACAAATTGCAAAATTGTATATGCAGAAAAAGGAATAATGCAGGGTGGTGTAACAGGCTGAATCCGTAAAGGATCAGCCTGTTTTTGTTCTTCTAATCAAAAATACGGATTGACTTTCTTTGCTATATATATTATATTAAACATATAGAAATAGTATGAAATAGAAAAAGAAAGGAGCTGGGTACATGAAACAGATATTGTGCTTTGGCGATTCAAATACATATGGGTTAATACCGAAAACAACAAAACGTTATGATTGGGGAGAGCGCTGGACCAGCATTTTGCAGGAGCGAGTGGGAAAATATGGGTACCGTATTGTGGAGGAAGGTTTGTGCGGAAGAACGACTGTGTTTGAGGATCGTACCAGAGCAGGAAGAAGAGGGGACAAGATACTTCCTGTTTTATTGGAGTCACACGGACCATTGGATACCATTGTTTTAATGCTTGGGACTAACGATTGCAAAACTTACTATAATGCTTCTCCAGAACAGATTGGGGAGGGATTGCAGGTTTTGTTAAGGCAAATTGCGGAGTTTGCACCAGAGAGCAAGGTGTTGATTATATCCCCTATTTTTCTTGGAGAACAGGTTTGGAAGACGGAGTTTGATCCGGAATTTTCAAAACATTCTGTGACCGTTTCACAGAAATTAGGTGATGTTTATGAGAAGATTGCAGAGCAATGGGGGCATTCTTTTTTACGTGCGGCTGATTATGCAGTGTGCAGTGAGGTGGATCAGGAACATTTGAATCAGGAAGAACATAGGAAACTTGCGGATGCCATTTTTGAAAAGCTAACGTTAGAAGTGTTGCGACGGGTGTCTTAAAAGAGAAATTTGAATAATTAGGTTAGTATGTAGTTGTATTGGAAATGATAGAAAGAATAAATTATATTTTTGTAGAAAGTATGTTAATGGGAGGGGATATATTGCAGTAGACTTTAGTAAAGTATTTATTGCAAGGTAAAATCTTAGTTTTTAATTAGTCGGGGTATTGGTGTATTTAGTTCTGAATTAAAAAAATTAAAGATTGATTGGAAACATATAGCTAATGTAGTGATGGCAATAGGATGCAAATTTTTTTGTTGAATGTTATAATAGCATTATTGTAAATAAAATTGTTGTTCTAGTGGAGGTTTTACAATAATCTCTACCAGAACATACATGAAAATGGAAACGGAGTTAAGGATGCTGTTAGTTAGAAAAATTAATCATGAAAGTGTAGAAATGTATGAAATAAAGGATAAATTATATTCGAAAGTGAAGTATTTACTGATGATGTTTGATATGCATAGAAGAGACTCTGAAGATGACTATAAAGAAATGAAATGGTTTGATAAAGAGGATTTTGAAGTTTCAGAGAATATTATAAAAGCAGTAATTATTTTTGATAAGAACGAAAAGATTAGTACAGAGGAGAAGGAAGAGTTGTACGAAATAGTAAGTGGTTTTTTGGAAGATAAATCAGATTGTGCATGGAATTTATCATTTTATGAAATGGATTTATGTGAATATTTACCAATACAATTGATGGATGATAAGGTATGTGATTATATAAACAAGGTTTATTTTAAGGTTACTGGGGATAATCTTAATTTACAAATTAAAAATGAAACATATAATAATTTAATTCAGAAGTAAATTTAACACGATCAAGCAAGTTCCTTCTGATATGCTGCACTAGCAGCGAATCGTGTTATGAGCAAGTAGCAGAGCGGATTGCGAATATCTGCTTGACTCGAAAAGGTGTAAAAGGAATATACAATTGCAAAAGATTGAATATAAGGTAAAGAAATTATATCACATTTTTCAGCCGATTTTCAAAATGGAAATGTATATTGCCTGTTTGCAAAAATGGATCAGGAAAAACTACTTCATTGACATTTGGATATATGCTTTTTGGGTGGGTAGCAGAGCGAAAAATTATGTATCATAATGTGTGATGAGTAAAAAATAATGTGTTTTGAAATGCCACATAATGCAATCAACAGTAGAGGAATTTTGAGATTAATGTTACCATTATCACAGGAGGTTTTTATGTAATGAAATATAAAAATATAATTTTTGACGTAGGGGATGTTTTGTTACAGTATCGATGGAAAGATATGCTTGTCGATTATGGATTGTCAGCCGAGGAGGCAGAGCGTGTAGGAACCGAATTATTTGATGATCCAGAAAGATTGTGGAGTGAATTTGATTTGGGCGAGATTCCGGATGAAGAGTTGATTTCCAGGTATAGTAAGAAGTATCCCAAGGATAAAGAAGCAATTGCATGGTTTATTCGTCATGGAGAATATATGCATGTAGCCAGACCTGCTGTTTGGAAGATGGTAAAAAAATTGAAGCAGGAGGGTTATGGAATTTATCTGCTTTCTAACTATTCAGAAGGTTTGTTTAAAAAACATACCGAATATGCAGATTTTATGCAGGATATCGATGGTATGGTGGTATCTTATATGGTGAACAAAGCAAAACCAGATAGAGCTATTTATCAGGCACTTTGCGATAAGTACAATTTGAAACCAGAGGAATGTTTGTTTTTTGATGATAGAGCAGAAAATGTAGAAGGTGCAGTGAAGTTTGGCATGGATTCTATACAAGTTGTATCACAGAAACAATTATTAACTGAATTAGAAAAGTTGTAATGCAAACAGTTGTCTTTATAAAAGAGTAAGAGTCCCCACTGTCTAAAGGCAGTGGGGACTCTTGTGCGAGGTTCGGGGTTCAAGCTCCATAACATGTTAGCTGCTATCACAGCATATCAGAAGGGACTTTTTTGATAATGTTAAAAAACAAAAGCACTTTGCTATAGTTTAAAACTATGGCAAAGTGCTATTTTTTTATATTTTACACTTTAGGGCTGTGTTAGTACAATCAATGTAACAGTTTAGTTGATTAAATAAAGACAGGAGGATACAATATGCAGACATCGGTAATTGGATTTCCAAGAGTGGGAAGTCTTAGAGAGTTAAAATTTGCAACAGAAAAATATTTTAGGAATGAAATTACACAGGAAGAGTTACAGGAGACAGCGAAGGAGATTCGTACATCACAGTGGAAATTACAAAAAGAGAGTGGAGTGGATTACATTTCATCCAATGACTTTTCTTTTTATGATTGCACACTAGATACAGCAGTGCTTTTTAACATTGTGCCAAAACGATACAAGGAATTGGGATTATCTGCGTTAGATACCTATTTTGCTATGGCGAGAGGGTATCAGGGAGAAAAGGGTGATGTAAAAGCACTTGCTATGAAAAAATGGTTTAATACCAATTATCATTATATGGTACCAGAAATTGAGGACGACACACAGGTTAAGTTGGTTGGAAATAAACTTTTTGAGGAATATCAGGAAGCAAAAGCAGAAGGTGTGGAAACAAAGCCAGTTGTAACAGGAGCCTTTACGTTATTAAAATTGTTGCGTTACACAGGGAAGAAAACAGAGCAGGATTTTGTAAATGCTATTATTTCTGTGTATTGCGAGTTATTAAGAAAATGCAACAGCCTTGGAGTAAAATGGTTGCAGTTTGATGAACCTTATTTAGTACATGATTTGACAGAAGAGGATTTGCAGTTATTTGAAAAATTATATAGCGGTATTTTGGTTTCCAAGGGCAACAGTAAAATTTTATTACAGACGTATTTTGGAGATATTCGCGATGGATACGAGAGAATAGGAAAGTTGTCCTTTGATGGAATTGGTCTGGATTTTGTAGAAGGAAAGGAAACTGCTCATTTAGTTAATAAATATGGATTTCCAAAGGATAAAGTGTTGTTTGCAGGCTTAGTAAACGGAAAGAATATTTGGCGTAACCATTACGAAAAGACGTTACAGGTATTAGATGGATTAAAAGAAAAAGGATATTCGGTAGTTATCAGCACATCTTGTTCTTTATTACATGTACCTTATACATTGGAAAATGAGACAAAACTTTCAGAGGAAGTAAAGAAATACTTTGCGTTTGCCAAAGAAAAATTAACAGAGTTGGCAGAGTTAAAGCAGATTAGTGAAGAAGCAGACAAAAGTGCAAATGCAGCCTATAAGAAAAATGTGCAGTTATTTCAGTCAGACAGAAAGTGTCAAAATGAAAAAGTTGCAAAAAGAGTGGCAGCCATTGAGGAAAAGGACTTTACCAGATTGCCTGTATTTGAGGAGAGAGAGAAAGTACAAAAGGATACTTTTAAACTTCCATTGTTCCCTACTACAACCATTGGTTCTTTCCCACAGACCGCCGATGTAAAATCTACAAGAACAGCATATAAACAGGGAAAGATTACGGAAAAAGAATATGTAGAGTTCAATCGAAAGAAGATTGCAGAGTGCGTAGAGTTACAGGAAGAAATCGGAATAGATGTGCTTGTGCATGGAGAATATGAGCGAAACGATATGGTGGAATATTTCGGAGAAAACCTGGATGGTTATTTATTTACAGAAAAGGCATGGGTACAATCGTATGGAACTCGTTGTGTAAAACCACCAATTATCTGGGGAGATATTTCCAGAAGTAAGGCTATGACGGTTGATTGGTCTGTGTATGCACAAAGTCTTACAAAGAAGCCTATGAAGGGAATGCTTACCGGTCCGGTTACGATTTTAAACTGGTCGTTCCCAAGAGAGGATATTTCCTTAAAGGAAAGTGCTTACCAGATTGCACTTGCTATTCGTGATGAAGTATTGGATTTGGAGAAAAATGGAATTTCTATTATTCAGGTTGATGAGGCAGCTTTGCGTGAAAAGTTACCGCTTCGTAAGTCTGATTGGTATTGTGAATATTTGGATTGGGCAATTAAGGCATTCCGTTTGGTACATAGTGGAGTGAAACCAGAAACACAGATTCACACGCATATGTGTTATAGCGAATTTACGGATATTATTCCAGCGATTGATAACATGGATGCAGATGTTATCACATTTGAGGCATCTCGTTCTGATTTGACAATTTTGGATTCCTTAAAAGAAAATCATTTTAAAACACAGGTTGGTCCTGGTGTGTATGATATTCATTCTCCAAGAATCCCAACAGTGGAGGAAATTGTAGCAGCACTTGAAAAAATGGCAGAAAAAATTAAACCGGAAAAATTATGGGTAAATCCAGATTGTGGCTTAAAGACAAGAGGCGTAAAAGAGACAAAGCCAAGTTTGGAAAATATGGTTGAAGCAACAAAACGCTTTAGAAAAGAATTTGAAAAGTAGGTAGCGTAAAGAAAAAATAGAGAAGTACCAGGGACTGTTACCGGTTTGGTACAAACAAATTTCGTTCTCTCTTGCGTTTCACTAAAAAATGGAATATAGTGTTTATGGGAAAGGTTACAGCGGTTGTAACCATAAAGAATAGGCGATTGCCGAATCTTATAAAATGCAGGAGGTATGATTATGAATTTAGAAACACTACAAAAAGATATGATTGCTGCAATGAAGGCAAAGGAAAAGTTAAAAAAAGAAACCATTTCTTCTTTGATTTCTGCCGTAAAAAAAGCTGGAATTGACAGTGGAGATCGTGAAAATATTCCAGAGGAATTAGTAAACCAGACAATTCTAAAGGAAGTAAAGACATTGCAGGAACAGGTAGATACCTGTCCAGCAGAACGTGAAGATTTAAAAGAAGAATATACACAGCGTTTAGCCATTGCTAAGGCGTATGCTCCAACACTTCTTTCAGCAGAGGAAGTAAAAGAAATATTGGAAAAAGATTTTGCGGATGTGATTGCAAGTAAGAATAAGGGTCAGATTATGAAAGCAGTTATGCCTTCTTTGAAGGGAAAAGCAGACGGTAAAGTGATTAACCAGGTTGTTGGAGAGTTGTGTAAATAAGACAAAAGCAAGGGACTGTCACAGGAGCAGAAGCATAATTTTTGCAAATGTGATAGTCTCTTTTGTAATTTTTTTTGTGTTTATCTCACAAAGTCTTGACGGTTCTGTTACTTTTATTGTATACTTTACAGGGAGAAAAAAATGTCGAATTTTGGAAAATGTTTTATAACAATTTTAGCTTTTTACGTTTTGCTTGCATTTCTGGGAATTGGTTGCCCGATACGTTTTATAACCGGTATTTCTTGCGCTGGTTGTTGTGAAGTAAAAGAAGGGGAATATGAATATACCATTTATACATCCTGCTGTAATGCGACAAAGGGAATTTTCTACTACACCACATATGATAATCGTCAAATTACAGCCGTTGCAATGCAAAAAGAAAATTTAGATTCCGAACAACTGATTTGCTATCCAATGAAAAAACAAGAACAAATTTGTTACCAGAACTAAGTACTTTTTAATTGTTGCTCACAGGATACCATTTGTAAAATTCCATATATATGCACATTCTGAACAGGGGCTTCCAATTTGCCCTACAAAAAGAAATGTGCTACTATAAATAATATAGAAGAAATCAATTAGCCTGCAATTATGAATGTTTGAAACATACGTTACAGTTTACAGGTTGGCGAACTGTAACAAACATACATTTTTGTGGGTTAAATTGTTATAAAAAAAGAAATGGAAGTGACTTTACAATGGAAAAAAATGAAGCAAAGGAACAGAAACCTAAGAAGGTATCGGACTCTAGAACGGAGCAATTGCGAGTAGTAATTTATCCAGATATTAATGGTTTTGGAAGATTGTTTGGTGGAAGATTACTGGCATGGATTGATGAGGTAGCTGGTGCGACTGCCCGAAGACATTGCGGATACAATGCAACTACGGTAGCCATCGACAACCTTTATTTTAAAGACGGTGCTTACTTAAACGACATCATTGTGCTGATTGGAAAGGTAACGTATGTAGGACGAACTTCTATGGAAGTACGTGTAGACACCTATCGTGAGGATCAGGATGGAACGAGACATGTTATCAATCGTGCCTATTTTGTAATGGTTTCTATGGGAGAGGATGGAAAACCAACCCCAGTTCCACCGCTTATTTTGGAAAATGATGGAGAACGCATGGAGTGGGAAAATGCGAAAAAGAGGCGGGAATTACGCTTGATGCGTAGAAAAGAGGGGTATTGATTGGCTTTTTATTTAGGTTGAAGGCTTTTTCCTATTATAAAACATTGACAGAAAAGCATGCCACTGGTATAATAAAAATCCAAAACCATGAGGATGGAGTGGATTTTTCTAGAGTATAGAGGCTCTATTTTTCGCCACGTAGTTAATCGTTGTTAGCTACGTGGCATTTTTTGTGCAATCAGAAACTTCATGTTATTGTGTAAAAAAGAATTAAGGAGGAACATATCGTGAATCAGGAATTTATGAGAACAAGACCTGTATTGCCTTTGGTCATTTCTATGGCATTGCCTATGACAATATCCATGCTGGTGAATGCATTGTATAATATTGTAGATAGCTTTTTTGTGGCTAAAATTAGTGACGATGCCATGACGGTATTATCGTTGGTTTATCCGATACAAAATTTAATGATGGCTACAACCGTTGGATTTGGAATTGGTATCAATGCTATGATTGCCTATTTTTTAGGAGCGAAAAAAGAAAAAGAAGCGAATATTTCTGCTTCAGTTGGAGTGGTTTGCAATATTTTTCATGGATTATTGCTTACGATCGGTTGTATTTTGGTTATGCCTGCATTTTTAAAAATGTTTACAAAGGATGCAACTATTATTGATTTGGGACTTCAGTATTCCAATATTGTTTTTCTATTTGCTATCCCTGTTTCCATATCCATTAGTCTTGAAAAAATATTTCAGTCAGTTGGAAGAATGCGTACATCCATGTTTTGTATGATAATTGGATGTATTGCAAATGTGGTATTGGACCCATTGCTTATATTTGGAATTGGCGTTTTTCCAAAGCTAGGGATAGAAGGTGCGGCAATTGCAACGGGCGTTGGAGAAATGGTTACATTAGCGGGATATATCATTATTTATTTTGTCAAACCGATTTCTGTTCGGATAAATATTTGTTATGTAAAATTTCGTGCCAATATTTTAAAAAGGATGTATGCAATCGGTGTTCCTGCAACGCTTAATATGGCATTGCCTTCCTTGCAAATATCTGTGTTAAATGGCATTTTAGCAGTATATTCGTCGGCTTATGTTTTGGTGTTGGGAGCGTATTTCAAATTACAAACATTCCTATATTTGACTGCAAATGGCGTAGTACAGGGAATGCGACCATTGCTTGCCTATAATTATGGTGCAGGAGAAAAGAAAAGGGTCAATCAAATTTATAAGACAGCCCTTAGAATTATTGCAGGGGTTATGGTAGTAGGGACGTTGCTTTGTATGTCTGTGCCAGATAAGCTTATTGGATTATTTACCAATAATGCACAGACCATTAAAATCGGACAAAATGCGTTAAGAATGATTAGTCTTGGTTTTGTGGTATCTTCCGTATCCGTAACCGCTTCCGGAGCCTTGGAAGGACTGGGAAAAGGTGCAAGGTCGCTTGTAATTTCTCTTATGCGATATTTGCTTATAATGCTTCCTGCTGCATTTATATTGAGCAGAAGTTTTGGTCCATCAGGGGTATGGAGTGCGTTTTGGATTACAGAATTTATAACAGCGATTGTAGCGTATAGATTATATGCGCAATGTCAGGATACCCGTAGTAAAAAGCCTGAAACCGCATAAACTAACTCAAATGGTAACAGTTCAGCCGGGTACATTCATAAAGTGCCAGAATATACAACATGACTAAAAATATCCTTTTTGGCTGGACACTTCACTCTGTACGCTTTCACACTAGGCTCAAAAATACTTCGCCAAGTGTTCAATGTGTCCCACAAGGGGGCGCTTTCTCACTAGGCTCAAAAATACTTCGCCAAGTGTTCAATGTGTCCCACAAGGGGGCGCTTTCTCACTAGGCTCAAAAATACTTCGCCAAGTGTTCAATGTGTATTCATGTTTGGCGTTAGCCCAATAGAAATGATTGTGGAAATTGCACTTAGCCTGCTAGCAGTCATGTGCAATTTCCACAATCATTTCTGCCCGGCTGAACTGTTACCTCAAATGAGTAAAAATGTTACCTGCCCGATTGCTACCTTTTTGTTTTTTTGTCAAAGGGTTTTTCTTGACAGAAGCGTTGGAAATTGTTATACTTTCATGGTATCCTATCCAAAAGGATAGGTGTATAATGTTAGAAAAAGGGTGAGTTTTCACCTACTTGAAAATGTCAAAAAGTTTCCGTGCAGCCGGGGAGTTAGCGGTGCCCTGTACCTACAATCCGCTACAGTAGGGGTGTTGTTCTTTCTGAGGATATTTTCTTGTAGGGCTGCCCTCTGTAAGTGGCGTTGACGTTTGGGTCTTACGCAATAGGAACTTGTGAACCGTGTCAGGTTGGGAACAAAGCAGCACTAAGCAAGCACTCTTATGTGATGTGAGGTCGCCTGAATTGAGTTAACTGCAGAGGTAACGTCTATGAGAGATATTCGAGGTTAGGGCGCACGGATTTAATTTTAAGAAATGAATTAAAAAGGCTATTTGTTATAGGTCACAGATATAGGAACTGTAACAAGTAGCCTTGATTTATTTTGAGCTTTTTTTCTATTTATTTCATTTTAAGCGGGTGCCTTTTGCCTTATTTTTAAGATACACCATCTATTTTTTCTCAAGTATTACCAGAAAAAATAATTAATAAATTTTTTTCAACTGCCTGTATTGCAGACAGTAAATGGAAAGCCTTGCCTTTATTTGCGTTGCTGTTTTTTTGTAATTGTAGTATAATGGAAACAGACTTATTTAGGGGCGAGAAAGGGGCAATTGAATATGGGATTATCGATGAATACGGTAAATCAGGTACCAAAGGGAACGGTATTATATATGCAGAATGCAACAGTAGAGAGTATCTGTTTACTTGTAAAGGGGCGTGTTCTTGTATACAACACAGGAACAAAGATTATATGTGGACCGGGAAGCTTTTTAGGGGCGAGTGATTTGTTAGAAGGTCGTTACGAGGCATGCTATTATGCAGCAGAGGATATACAAGTTTTTCCGGTTGCAGTAAAAAATCTAGAAGAAATGGAGACGCTGTTAGAAAATAGAACGGATTATCGTGGAACCGTTATTACTGCGTTAAGTCGACAGATTGTAGAATTATATAAAGTTTTTAATGTATTACATAAAGGGGCATTCTCCTTAAAAAGTTTCATGGAATCCAGTTATGAACTTTATCAGGAAATTGGTAAAAAAAATAGTATGTCCATTACCATAATACCTGCAATTGAAAATATGCGGGAATTGGAGGATGAGATGGATGTGGGTGATGCACAATATTACGTTGAGTGTGCTACATTGCCTATGGACATACAAAAAAAATATTATGCCCATGGTAGTAGAATCGCAGTGTATCATTTAGAAGATCAGCTTAAAGTTATTAGTGATTTGCAGGAATATTGTGAAACTTTGACAGATTATGTGCAGGAATTATTTCAGGGAGTTTCCGGAAATGAAAACGAATGTTTGTTCAATGCAGCTGCACAGATGGCATTAGATATGAAAAAGTCACGTCTTAATGTTGGGCAGATTATGAAATTAGTCAATGAGATAAAAGAGAAGACCGGTGAAGTAGAGAATTTCTTAGTGGCAAAGACAGGAAAGAAACTGTTTATAGATAAAGAAAAGATGGCGCAGGTATATTCGCTTCTTTTGGAAGATTCACAAGATTCCGAAGTGGCAGAAAATGAAGTTAGTGCCGAGACAGCAGTACGATATGCAGGAGTAGATACAGAAACTATTGAGAAGGAATTGAACGGTTCCTTGTCTAAGATATTAAAATATTCACAGCTTCCGGAAGAAAAATGTGCGGAGTTTCAACAGAGTGTACTTGCATTTATGAACATGAAGGATAAGGCAAGTACAGAAGATGATGCAAGAAAAATTCGAAGAACCTTAACAAATGGATTTTACGAAATATATGAAGCTGTATTTCTTCGAGATTATAAAGAAAATGCGCAGGACCGCTTGATTGACCTGTTCTTGCTCTATGGATTTGTAGATGAGCGGTTATTGAGTAAAGAACAATTAATTGAATTATATTGTTTGGAAGATCAGGATAATGAACAGGGACCATGTAAAGTATATAACAGCAAACAATGGCTTAGAGCTGTATTAGAAGGGAAAAAAGAACCTTCAAAGAGTGAGTTTGATATGGACTACAATGAAACTTTGCGTGACATGAAAAAGAGTGGCCAGATTACTGAAGAGGACATGAAGGCGGCACAAACCGATTGTATGAGGAAGTTTTCTTATGAAATTAAAAATATGTTCCGCTATAACAGTAAACTGGTAAGTGGTCAGATTAGTATATTTGTACCAATCTTGTATCAGGATAGTTTTATGGGGCACTTAGATCAAAGTCTGATGACAACAAATAAAGTAAATGATATTATCAAAAAAATTGTAGCGATTGATTATTCCGTTTTTTATCGCGAGGGCATGCAAAATGATCCTGAAAAAGGAATTGAGAAAGAGTATATTCAAGAGGAAATTTATCCAGATGTTATCTTGCTTCCAACGTATGGTTCCAATGGTTCTATGTGGCAGGAAATTGAGGGAAGAAAAAGAGCATCCCATGGTCGCTTCTTATTTCCAATTTTTTCTGAAAATGACATGGAAGATATCTTTATTCGTGTTTGTGGCCGATACCGTTGGGAACTTTGCAGAACTATTCAGGGAACAACATGGAATGATGTAAAATATAAATCACTTACGTCTGAATATGTAGATTATATCCAATTTTATAAACGAAATCGTGCGTTATCAGAGGAAAGAAAAGAAAAACTTAAAATGCAGATTCAAAAGGGTAGAGGAAATACAAGGGAAGTATTTGTACTAGATTATGTGCTTTGGGTTAAAAATGAAAGCAAAGGTTCTATGCGATTAAATAAGGTAGCCAGAGAAATTCTTGCAAGTTATTGTCCATTTGTAAAAGAGATTCGCGAGAAGTTGCAAAAACAGCCTTTGTATGAGGAAGCAATGGCGAAGTTTAATCGAGAACGTCTAAAGAAGTTGAGAGATATAGATTTAAGATATCGTACACTGGAAACAAAGAATATTGCGTTGACGCCAGAAATGCAAAAAACAAGAGAATTTTATAAAGATATGTAGCCATATCAAGATTAAAAAATTACAAAATAAGTGCTTGTGTTTGTTTTGTAGTTAGATAATGGAATACAAAATAAGAAGCGTTGCAGTTGAAAGTTATTTCCTGCAACGCTTCTTATTATTTTCGTTTTTTGGAATTTAAAATTTTAGTATTTTGTAGATGATTACTTCTGAACCAATGTCACTTACTTAAGTTCAAAATCTTGTTTCACGAGTTGCAATGCCAATATAAAATATTCCTTACTTTTTGCTAACTTTCTTTGTAGTACTATATGCTCCAAAAATCTTCTTTTTATTTGCATCAAGTTTATATGCCCTAACTTTTATATAATATACCTTACCTTTTTTGAGTTTTGTTAATGTTACATTGGTTTTCTTTGTGGCAACTGTTTTTAGGTTATGTTTAAATTTTTTATCTGTAGAAATTACAACTTGATATCCAGTTACCTGATTCATGCCTTTAATAGTAACTTTAATTTTTGTGTCGGATATTCTTTTGGCTTTAGAAATAGTGGCCTTTTTTACTATTATCTTTTTTTCTGGCTGTTTAGTAGGATTAGGCGTTGCTGTATTTGTTGTTTCTTGAGGTGTTGTTACTGGTGCACTGGAAGTTGGTGTTTGTGTTGGCACTGTTGTTGGAGTAGCAGAAGTTGTTACCTCTGGTGTTTGCACAGGCGTTACCGTTGCCGTTGCCAATGGAGTCTGTACAGGTGTTACCGTTGCTGTTGCTAATGGAGTTTGTACAGGCGTTGCAGTTGCGGTTACTTGCGGAGTCTGTGTTGAAGAAGTAGTTGCCGTTGGTTGCGAAGTTTGCGTTGGCTGTAATGTCACCATTGGAGTTTGTGTTGGTTTTTCACTTACCGCAGGAGTTGCATTTTTTGCTGCTTCATATTGGGAAATGTCCTTACACAGCATAGCTTCTTCCCCATCATTATCTAATATCAATTTATTTACTTCCTGCACATATTCTTCTGCTTTAGAGCCACTTTCACAAAAGATGGTCCATTTACTGGTTCTATCTTCTGGAAGGGTAAATGAAACCGCTTCATAACACAAGGAACGTGATTCGAGTTCTGTCACACTTTTTGGAATTGCAATATTTACTAGGTTTGTGCAATTACCGAATGCGACATATCCAATATAAGTTACACCATCAGGGATACGAATGCTAGTAATACCAGTGCAGCCTTGAAATGCCATAGATTCAATCCGTTTCAATTTACTTGGAAGATTGATTTCAGTAATAGCACTGGCACCATTAAAGGCTCCACCACCAATAATAGTAACATTTTCCGGTACTGTAACATTACCTGTGCAAGTAGTAGCGTCAATAAGTGTGCTGTCTAAAATAACAAAAGGATTTTCCTTTTGTTTGTTCTTTAACCATTTTGTATTTTTAAATATTTCTGAGCCTAACCAAGGTGTTTTTTGAGGAAGTGTAATTTTTTCCAAGTTGGTACAATTATAGAATGCATTATCATCTATGTAGGTTACACTATCTGGGAGAGTAATTTCTTTCATGGAAGTACATCCGGAAAACATACCTACGGGAATGCCTTTTAAATTATCTGGAAGTGTTACTTCTTCCAAACTGGTGCAATCACTAAAGATGCCATTTTGTAGTTCTTTGATACTACTTGGTAAAACAACCTTTTTTAACTTGGTGCAACGGCTAAATGCCATGGATTCAATATATTCAAGTCCTTCAGGAAAGACTACATTCACCATAGTATTATTGTTTAGAAATGCATATAAATCAATTTTTTTGACTCCGTCTGGTATAATGACGGTTTCGCTGTTTCCAGTATATTTTTTCAAAAGAGTTCCTTCGATCACAAAATCTTCAGATGTACTTGTGGCAGAATTCTTTACGGAAACGGTCTTTGCTTTTGCTGACGGCAGATAATGAGCGGTTCCCTGTATAGGGCTTGCTATCGTTGCTGCCAATAATGCAAGAATAACTACTTTTGAAATGTTTCTTTTCTTCATGACTATCATCCTCCTAGCTGTTAACTTTCTTGTAATTATATTCATCAATTGCTACAAAAATAGTATAACATATGTAATAATATTGTCAATAATTATTAAAAAACATTTCTGATAGTAAAATATCTTCGTCATTTTTTGCGTGTTTTTTGTAAAATTCTATTTTTTTGGTGCAGCTTATACAAAAAAATACGGCTATGGATTTATTCGTTATAGATATGGAGAATTAAAATATAGTAATACATAGAGCATTACAATGAACAACGAATAAAAAAACTAGGAGGGATGAGTTTTGTACAATATAGTTTTAGACTTCTACTTACATAAAAATAGCGTAACAGCCTTTAAAACTGCTACGCTGAGAAAGTCTAACTTTTTGAAGCCACCTCATTAAAACTTAAAACCTAATTTTTGAGGGGATTTTTAAATGCAAATCAATTAATGCTCTTGTGCAACCTGCTCTTTTAATTCTTCCAACTTCTTTTCTGCTAATTCGGTACGTTTTGTTAAGTCGTCCGGAATGTATTTTTTGCGGTATCTGTTTTCTGGTACTAGTACGCTTCCACGATACCAATAAAAATGGTCCCACTGGTCTTGAAGCTGGTCGGACCATAATTGTACAGGTGGTTCGATACCAGGAACATCTTTTTCTAGTTTATGAAAGATACTGCGATATCAGGAACATCTTTTTCTAGTTTATGAAAGATACTGCGATATTTGTTAATTGTTTCATATACAACCTTGTCATATTGAAAGGTTATGCGGTTACATATGCCACATATTACGAGAAACAGTAAAATGGTAATACCACAATGAATAAGTATACTTGAGATGCTGCTGAAATCTGTGAAAGCTACTATAACAGAACAAGCGACAATAATAGCAAGGATTCCAAATACAAGTCTAAAATAGCTTGCAATAGTAGCTTTTTTATACTTTTTTTGAATGTCACGGGTTGTAGCAATGGCATCATCTAATGCCGGGAGCAATTTGTTTAATTCCTCCTCTGAGTAATGTTGTTTCATTTTTTTCTCCTTTCTTTTTTGCTTTTAGGTAAACGTCAAATGTGTAATTTTTGCAATTCATTTGTTCGATTGGTATCAAATTACCTAAAAACAGATGTTAGACAATATTTTTATAGTAAAAAGTATAGCAACAGGAAAGTTGAATGGCAAATAAAATTGTGGCATTTTATTTATAGATATGTGAATTGTAATCAGCCAAATGTAATAGTATATGCGGATATATAGCTGCACAATCGTAACAGTTCAGCCGGGTACATTCATAAAGTGCCAGAATATACAACATGACTAAAAATATCCTTTTTGGCTGGACACTTTACTCATGTTTGGCGTTAGCCAAATAGAAATGATTGTGGAAATTGTACTTAGCCTGCTAGCAGTCATGTGCAATTCCCACAATCATTTCTGCCCGGCTGAACTGTTACGCACAATCTGAAAGTAATCCTGTTTGGCTTCTTTCAATCTTGTTTTTATAATTGCTAAATGATACAATAAAATAGATTATGTCTAGCTTTGTTACTATTTATGGCTGTTTGATAAAAATTAACTGCAAATAGTAATTAAGCATTTAAATGGAGAAAAAAATGGTTTTGAAAAATAGATAATTGTGAATTGAAATAAAGTATGATTTGTTTTCTAATATTTTACCTGAGAAGAGATACATTTTAGAGGAGGAGTCCGTATGGGACGAGCAAGTGATGGAATGAAGTGCATAGAAATACGTTCCCTTTTGAAAAAGGGTGCGTATGAGGATGCGATGAAAGTAGCAGATACAATTGATATATTGCGGGTAAAATCAATTGTTGATTTAAAATTAATTGCCAGTGTGTATGAGCAGATGGGTGAATATGCAGTAGCAAAGGATATATTGCTTTTAAGTTATGAAAAAAAGCAGAGTAAGATGACAATATACCGTTTGGCGTATTTATCTATAAAAACAAAGGAATTTGATGATGCAGAGAAGTATTATGATGAATTTTCAGAATTAGCGCCTGATAGTCCGGATCGTTATATTTTACGATACGGTATTGATCGTGCAAAAAATGTAGATTATGTACTTCGTATTGCCACATTACAAAAGTTAAAGCAAATTGAATATACGGAAGAATGGGGATATGAACTTGCTAAGATTTATCATAAGGCAGGGCTTTATGAGGAGTGTATTCGTGAATGTCAGGATTTGATTATTTGGTTTCATGACGGCATCATTGTGGATAAGGCAAAATTACTTTGCAAATACCACGAGGAAGGAAAACAGGCATTAGATGCCTATGGAGTGCTGGATAAGAATTTGTCTCCAGAAGAGATTGAGCAAAATCGGGAACAATTTTTTAATGATACCAGAGATTTAAATGATGTAAAGGCGGCTATGAAAGAAAAACAATTGCAGCAAATGATCAATCTGGATATGGAACATACAGTGGATTTGCGACAGGTGTTAAAAGAAGATGGAGCTGACCTGGATTTATTGACACAGGAAGTACATCGTGTTTGGGGAAAGAAAACGGAACAATCAACGTTTCAGAAAAGTTGGCAGGATGTTGAGCAGCCGGCAATGGAACCAATTCAGAAAACACCGATTCGACAGGCAGAGACAGAGGCGTTACTGGCTGCCAGTGTTGCGGAAGTTATGGAAAAAGAAGACACAAATCCTAACGGAGAATCTGAAATGCAAAATTCTGGTTTGGAGAATACGATACCGTATCATTTTGAACAGGAATATACAGAGTATCCAGAGCAGGATGGTTTTTCAGGGCAGGGATATGCAGAGTATCCAGAGCAGGATGGTTTTTCAGGGCAGGGATATGCAGAGTATCCAGAGCAGGATAAATTTACAGGGCAGGGATATGCAGAATATCCGGAACAGGATGGTTTTTCAGAGCAAAATTTGCAGGAACAGGAGGAGAATGCATGGTATGGTGTTGCACCAGAGATGCATGAAATTTCGCCAGAATCCTCTTATGTGGAATCTTTAGATAAACAGGCGTATGAAAGTAATACAGATATAGGGGAAGCAGAAACAGAGAGTTCTACGGAGGAAACGTTAGCAGAAACGGAAAATGTAATGCTGACAGAGGAAATGGTAGAAGAACCAAAAGAAGTGCATTTTGAGGAAGAACAGCAGGAAGGATTTGAGGAAAATCCGGAAGTGGAAAAGATAGAGGAAGAAGCTGTTGTTGAACCAGAGATAGAAGAACAAGAAGAAAAGCCAGAGGAGCCAATCGAGAAAGAGACGGTGGAGCAGGAAAAAACAGAAAAGTCAGAAAAGCCAGAAGGAAAACAAAGTCGTCGAGAGAGAAGAAAGGCAAAACGAGCTGCCCAAAGAGAAAAGCGTAAAAAAGCTACTATGTCTAAAATGCAGAAAAAGGAAGAACAAAAAGTTGCATCAGAAGTGGCTATAGAAGGAAACCAAGAGTTAAAATCGCAAGAAAGTTTGAAAGAGGAACTGCGAGAAGGGGTGGAACCAGAAGAGTTCGCTATAGACGAAAGTGAAGCATTGGAAGAAACAGTTGCCGAAGAAATGAAAGAGCCAAGAGCAGAGAAAGACTTCGAGGAGGAACCAAAGGAAGAAACGAAACCAGAAGAGTTTGTTGCTGACGAAAGTGAAGCGTTGGAAGAAACGGTTGAAAAAGAAAGGGAAGAGTCAGAAGCCGAGGAAAACTTCGAAGAGGAACCAAAGGAAGAAACGAGACCAGAAGAGTTTGTTGCTGACGAAAGTGAAGCGTTGGAAGAAACGGTTGAAAAAGAAATGGAAGAGTCAGAAGCCGAGGAAAGCTTCAAAGAGGAATCAAAAGAAGAAGCGAAACCGGAGGAGACTGCAAAAGAAGAAAACAAACCACAGAAGGCAGTAGCGCGTAAAGAAAAGAAAACATCTACGGAAACAAAACAAACGGAGAAAAAGAAGAAAAATACAACAGATGGAAAGACAGCACCGGCAAATAAAGAAATGGCAATTTTAAATCGTCTTCTTGGTCGTTTTGGCGGACAGAAAAAGAAGGCAGCAAAACAAGTGGAGGCAGAACAGCTAGATGAGATGGAAACACAGGATACTGTAGAAAGTCTGCCAGTAGATGAAACAAAAGAATCGAAAAATACAGAAGATACTGTGGAAAAAAATGTTACAATACCAATTGAAGAAGAGACAGAGAAAATCGGTGTAACAGATGAAAAAACAGAGAAGAATGTAATGGAAGAAGAGAAAGTTGAATTAGAGGAAATCGAGGAAGAAGCCTCTACGGATACATTAGAGGAAATGGAGGAGGAAGAATCCTTTACCGATCGGTATGGTATACTTCTTTGGGAGTATTTTCAAGACTATCAAGTGGATACACGTTTATGTGAGGATGTGTATACTGTTTTAGAAAAAGCCAAAGAGAAAGAAAGTGCCGGAAATTATATTGTTACATGCAAAAATAAGGAACGTGCGCTAGGGCTTGCCAGAAATTTGGCAAAAGCATTAGAAACATTGGAACTCACCCAAACACACAGAGTAGCAAAGATAAACGCAGAGAAACTAAATCGTATGCATTTAGAGAAAAATTATGATAAGATAAAAGGCGGTTGTCTGTTTGTGGAAGATGCAAAGAAGATGACAGCAGATACGGCACAGTCCATTATGAATGCAATCAATGAGTTACAAGATGACCTTGTGGTTATTCTTTCGGATGCGCGTCCATATTTAAAGGATTTATTAGAAGAATATCCAATGATGAGACGTTATTTCCCTTATGATCTTTCTATGAAATAATGGCTACTGCGTAGAGAGGCGTCAGTTTCTCAAGATGAAAATTTAACACGATTAAGAAAGTCCCCCACTTCTATTGCGTAGAGCAAGTGGTGGTTGGGGACTTGCTTGTATATCCGATTGACTATAGGATAAGAAATGGGATTATATCTGAAAAAATGGTAAAAAAGCCAGTTTTGGAATGGATATAGTCCTATTTTACTCTATGGGAAAGTGCGTTCTATAGAGAAAAACGCTCTGCGAGAAGTGAATTTAGGAGCAAAAGAAAGACCTTGACTTTTGGTAAAATCTCTCTTATGCTATAAGTTAGCGTAATATTAGTTACAGTTCAACGAGTATCCTTTAAAAATGTCAGAAAAAACAAAGAGTTAGGCATTTTTTTATGAAGACTTGTGAACAGGACAACAGATAGGAGGAACTACAGTGAGTGAAGCAGTGATTACAGGAAGAGAACAAAATGTATTTGTAGTCGGACATATGAATCCGGATACGGATTCCATTTGTTCTGCAATTGCATATGCAAATTTAAAATCTAAGATCACAGGAAAGAAATATACACCAAAGAGAGCAGGACAATTAAGTCCTGAAACAGAGTTTGTTTTAAAGCATTTTGGAGTAAAAACACCTGGATTTATTTCAGACGTACGTGAACAGGTAAAAGACATGGAAATCCGTGTGGTGCCAACACTTCACAAGGAAATGTCATTGAAAGCAGCCTGGGATGTAATGGATAAAGAAACATTATCTACACTTCCAATTTTAAATGAGGAAAAATGTTTGGAAGGTCTTATTTCTGTGGCAGATATTGCAAAATCTTATATGAATGTATATGATAGTGAAATTCTAGCAAAAGCGAAAACCCCATATCGCAATATCCTGGAAGTTTTAGAGGGAAATATGATCGTTGGAAATCCAGACGAAAGTGTATCTGCTGGTAAAGTTTTGATCGGTGCAGCAAATCCGGAAATGATGGAAAACTTTGTAGAAGAGGGCGATATGGTTATCGTTGGAGATCGTTACGAGGCACAGCTTTGCGCAATTGAAATGAAAGCGAAATGTGTTGTTGTATGTACCGGAGCTAATGTGGCAAAAACGATTACACGAATGGCAGAACGAAGAGGTTGCACATTGATTCAGACAAAGTATGATACGCTTATTGCATCTCGTTTGATCAACCAAAGTATGCCAATAGATTTCTTTATGCGTAAAGAAGGATTTGTTACCTTTACAACAGAGGATTTCTTAGATGACATCAAGAGTGTTATGGCGGAGAAACGTCATAGAGATTTCCCTATTTTAGATAAAGATGGACATTATATTGGAATGATTTCCAGAAGAAATCTTTTAAATGTAAAGAAAAAAGATATCATCTTAGTAGATCACAATGAAGTGGATCAGGCAGTAGATGGTTTACAGAGTGCTAATATTTTAGAGATTATCGATCATCATAAGATTGGTAGTTTAGAGACTATGGGACCTGTGTACTTCCGAAATCAGCCGGTAGGATGTACTGCAACAATCATTCGTCAGATGTATCGTGAAAACAATGTGGAAATTGAACCAGCTATGGCAGGTTTGATGTGCTCTGCAATTCTTTCAGATACGTTAGTATATCGTTCTCCTACTTGTACACAGCTTGATAAGGATACTGCAGAAGAATTGGCTAAGATTGCAGGCTTTGAAGTGCAAAGTTATGCAAAAGAAATGTTTGCTGCTGGAAGTGATTTATCAGGAAAATCACCAGAAGAAATTTTCTATCAAGATTTCAAAAAGTTTACAGCGGGAAATACAACATTTGGTGTTGGTCAGATTACATCTATGGATGGAGACGAATTGCTTAAATTAAAAGATCGTATGACACCATATATCGAAAAGACATTTGCAGAACATGGTGCAGATATGTTATTCTTCATGTTAACAGATATTTTAGAAGAGTCAACGGATCTTATGATATTTGGTGAAGGTGCGGAAGAAGCTGCAAAGGCTGCTTTCCATTCCGAAGAGGAGGACAGAATGTATCTTCGTGGAGTGGTATCTCGTAAGAAGCAGATTATCCCACCATTGATGAATGTATTAGATTAAAAGTTTGGGTTGCGTCAATATAGAGCAAAAAAAGGCAGGACCGTTTGCATAAGCAATGGTTCTGCTTTTTTTGAAAAGTTTCATTTGTGATTGCAATTTTTACAATTTAAACTGAATCTTGATTGGTCTTTTTAATGGTTTTCCGCCTCTTGATTTTACATTTGTAGTCACATGCAAAATGTAGGATTCATCTTTGGTATAAGAATCCAATGGTTCGATTTCGATCATGTTTGTATTGGCATCGTATGTAATATTTGTAGATAATGGTGCCATATTAGCGGTTGTTACATATAGGTTTATATTGTTGACAGTAGTAGGATCTAATGCAGTGTTAAATCGTATCTGCCATACAAATTTACCGGTCTTAAATTTCAAATTTTGGTGTACTTTCTCTTCGTATCCCTCAGTTACAGATTCAATATTTAAATACTCCATATAAAATCCCCCTTTTTATCTGATAGTATTCCGCTCTTTCAAAAAAGACATACTTATCTAATTCCATTATAGTAATTTTAGAGGGGAAATCAAGAAATACACTGAAAATTAATAGTTTTGTAAAGAAAGATTTATACTTTCCGGACGGGAAATATCGAAAAAAAGAATGGGATATGATATGATAAAAATAACAAATTTAACAAGAAAGAGGAAGATAACATGAGTAAAGAGTGTTGGAAACCAGGAAATATGTTGTACCCGTTACCAGCTGTTATGGTTAGTTGTTCGGAGCCTGGAAAACCAGACAACATAATTACAGTAGCATGGACAGGGACCGTTTGTACCAATCCGCCTATGGTATATATTTCTGTAAGACCAGAGAGACATTCCTATGATATGATAAAAAATAGTGGAGAATTTGTGATAAATCTTACAACACAAAGTTTAGTGAAAGCTACAGATTATTGCGGAGTACGCTCAGGAAGAGAGGTAGATAAATTTGCGGAAATGCATCTTACCAAAGAGATGGCTACACATGTGAACGTACCATTGATTAAGGAATCACCAGTTAATATTGAATGTAAGGTTCGGGAAGTGAAAGAACTTGGCTCTCATCATATGTTTCTTGCAGATGTGGTTGGTGTAAATATTGATCCGAAATATTTGGACGAAAAGGGAAAATTTTGTTTAAACGATGCAGGACTCATTATGTATTCGCATGGTGAATATTATGAAATGGGAGAATTATTGGGAAGTTTTGGATATGCAGTAAGAAAAAATAAAAAAGGGAAGGGAAAGGAAAAAAGAAAAGCGTAGGGTAGAGTGATCGAAATTGTTATGGGTTGTAGGCAATGTTATAGTGAGGGGGGTTCGTTATGAAAATTAGCTATATTCATATTAAAAATTTTAAATCTATACGAGATCTGGAGATTAAGGATATTGATAATGCATTGATTTTGGTTGGAAAAAACAATACAGGAAAGACGGTTGTAATTGATGCGATTTGTTTGGTTGCTGGACAATTTATGCCGAAGCCAAGGCATTTTTTGGATGCGAATAAAAATATATCAATTCATATGAAAATATCTATGGACGAGGGGGATTTACAACTTTTATATAAAAGAAAAGTGGTGAATACGCATAAGGATTACAATACCTGGTTTGAAATATTTAAAGAAAAGCTTCCATCTTATCAGGAGGGAGAACTTTCCTTTACCTGTATTGTTACGCCAGAGGGAGTTATAAAATACGAGGATGGCTTTAAAAAGAATAACGTATATATTCGGGAAGTATTCCCAAAGACGTATAACATTGATCATAGTCGTAATGTAAAGGCAATTCAGGATGAAGTGTTTCATTTTTATGATGAAAATTCATTGCGTGAGATTCAGAAAAATGCTTGTATGTTTGAGGAGAGTAAACCATGCAATCACTGTTTTCAATGTATCGAGAAGCTAGATAAAAAAGAACTAACTGCGTTAAGTTTGTTGGAGATGGTTCGCTTGATGCAATATAAAATGTTACAGGTGAATATTAGTGAGTTTACGAACCGTTTAAATGAACATTTTCATAAAAATGGAAGTGGTTCCCAGAAAATTAATATGCACGTAGAATTTCACCCGGAAAGTTTGTTTCAGATTTCTACAACCGTATATAATCGTGATCGTGGAACTATGGGAGATATTGCGACACTCAGTGAGGGGTTACGAAGTATTTATGCACTATCTATGTTGGAGACCTATGCGGAGGATGAAAATACAATTCCTTGTATTATTTTAATGGAAGATCCGGAAATATTTCTTCATCCCCAGTTGCAAAAGGCTGCAAGCGAAGTTTTATATCGCTTGTCTAAAAAGAATCAGGTGATTTTTTCAACTCATTCACCAAATATGATTTTTAATTTTTCTTCAAAACAGATCAAACAGGTTGTGTTAGATGAAGAGTATTATACAGCAATTAAAGAGGATAATGATATTGATGAAATATTAGATGACCTGGGATATACGGCAAACGATTTAATGAATGTAAGTTTTGTTTTTATTGTAGAAGGGAAGCAGGATAGTGTTCGGTTGCCATTGCTTTTGGAGAAATATTATTCAGAAATATATGATGAGCAAGGCAGAATCCAGCGTATTTCTATTGTGCCGACGAATAGTTGTACCAATATCAAGACATATGCCAATTTAAAATATATCAATAAGTTGTATTTAAAAGATCAGTTTTTGATGATTCGGGATAGCGACGGAAAAAATCCCAAACATCTTGTCAAGCAGTTATGCAGTTATTATAGTCAGCGTTCCAAGGAAGAATTGGAAGGTAATTTGCCAAGAGTAACACCTAAAAATGTATTAGTATTAAAATATTATTCTTTTGAAAATTATTTTTTGGACCCTGCCATAATGACTAAGATTGGTGTGATTAAAAACGAAGATTATTTTTATAATACCCTATTTAAAAAGTACAAGGATTATCTATACAAAATCGGAAGTGTAAAGCGAATGATCAAGGCAACCAACATTCGAATCAATTCCAGAGAGGATATTAAACGTAATATGGAAACTATAAAGATCTATGTACGGGGACACAATTTGTTTGACATATTTTATGGAAGATACCATAATGACGATCAGGTAGAAATATTGAAAAAGTATATTGATGTGGCACCAAGAGATGCCTTTAAAGATATTCTGGATGCAATTGACCGATTTGTATATTTTGAAAATCGAAAAAAATAGTTTTCCTTCCTGTGCGACTGTGGTAAAATTAATCTTATGCATTTGTGGTAGGAAATAGTAGGATAGAGAAACAGAATGGAGGAATACATACAGATGGATAATGTAGTATTGATTGGAATGCCAGGATCAGGAAAAAGTACACTTGGTGTGGTTTTGGCCAAAGTACTTGGTTATGGGTTTATTGATTCAGATTTAATCATTGAAGAGGAAGAAGGACGTTTGCTTCATGAAATCATTGCCCAGGAAGGTATTGATGGATTTGCGCAGATTGAGAATAGAGTAAACAGTCAAATTGATGTACATAAAAAAGTAATTGCTACAGGTGGAAGTGCCGTTTATGGAGAAGAAGCCATGTTACACCTTGGACAGATTGGAAAAATCGTATACTTGAAATGGGGCATGGAAGAACTTTCCGGTCATCTAGGTGATTTAAAGGAGCGAGGCGTTGTTATGAAAGAAGGGCAGGATTTTGCAGATTTATATGCAGAGCGTTGCCCGCTTTATGAAAAATATGCCGATATTACTGTAGAATGTGAAGGTGATTCTATAGAGGCGCTAGTAAAACAAATCGTTGCAGCTTTATAAATTGTGTAATTGGTTGATGTCATGCGAAGTAAGTATAGAAAATAGATTAGAAAAAAATATGAGTGGAAATATTTTGTAGGTATTTTCGCTTATATTTTTTTGCTTTATAGAAAAATGTGTTCTACAGAGCAAAAACACTTTGTGGGGATATATACTTGTTTACTTTGTTCTAAAAAGATATCAGGGTTATTGCATCGGGATTTGACGAAATACTAAAATTTAGTAGCATAATTTTCTCTTTGGAATAGAATAATAGTAAAAAAGCAATTTAAATCATCCGTAGACAGCGACGGAAGAATTAAAAAACAATCCGTAAGGAATCTTTTAAAAGTACTTGCTAAATTTGACGGTTGTGATATAATCAAAGAGATTATTTAAGAACAATAGGGTCGTATGCCCTTTTTTGAGTGAAAAATAGATAAAACAGGTATGTTATTTACCATTTAATATAGATTGAGGTGCGAAAATGGAACAGTATATTATGAAAGGTGGAAATCCTTTAAAGGGTGAGGTTACAATTAGTGGGGCAAAGAATGCAGCATTGGGAATTTTAGCTGCATCTATTATGACAGATGAAACCGTTACTTTGGAAAATTTACCAAATGTACGTGATATTCGTGTGCTTTTGCAGGCAATTCAGGAAATTGGAGCAAGAGTGGAATATGTAGATACAAATACAGTAAAGATCAATGGTAGTAATATAAGTTCTATTAGCATTGATTATGAATTTATTCGTAAGATTCGTGCATCTTACTATTTGTTAGGAGCTTTACTTGGAAAATACCGTAAATCACAGGTTGCATTACCAGGCGGTTGTAATATTGGTAGTCGTCCAATCGATCAGCATATCAAGGGATTTAAAGCATTGGGAGCTGAAGTTAGAATCGAACAAGGTATGATTGCTACAGAGGCAGAATCTTTAGTTGGAACCCATATTTATATGGATGTAGTTTCTGTTGGAGCTACGATTAATGTTATGATGGCGGCTGCTATGGCAGAAGGAAAAAGTATTATTGAAAATGCGGCAAAGGAACCACATATTGTAGACGTAGCAAACTTTTTGAATAGTATGGGTGCGAATATTAAAGGTGCAGGAACGGACGTTATTCGTGTACAGGGTGTTGAAAAACTGCATGGTACAGAGTATTCCATCATACCGGATCAGATTGAGGCTGGAACATTTATGTGTATGGCAGCAGCTACAAAAGGCGATGTGCTTATTAAGAATGTTATTCCAAAGCATTTAGAGGCAATCAGTGCAAAACTTGTTGAGATGGGTGCAACCGTAGAAGAATATGACGATGCTGTTCGTGTAGTGGGAATTGAAGATCGTTTAGGTCCAACACATATTAAAACATTGCCATATCCAGGTTTTCCGACAGATATGCAACCACAATTTGCTACGTTATTGGCATTATCAGAAGGATCTAGTATTGTTACAGAGAGTATTTTTGAAAATCGCTTCAAATATGTAGATGAATTAACACGCATGGGTGCAAAGATTACAGTAGAAGGAAACACTGCATTTATAGAGGGTGTAGAAGGTTTTAGTGGTGCTAAGGTTAGTGCGCCGGATCTTCGTGCAGGAGCGGCATTGGTTATGGCTGGTCTGGCAGCAGAAGGCATTACAACAGTAGATCAGATTGAGTTTATTCAACGTGGTTATGAGGCTTTTGAAGATAAATTAACTGCATTGGGAGCAGTCATTGAACGTATTCCTGTAGATGATGAAAAAGCAGTGAAGAAGTTTGAATTGAAAGTAGGATAAGTGAGGTAGATTTACATGAAGAAAAAGATTTTTAGTGTATTCCTATGTGTGGTATTTGTTTTATCTATGACAGCATGTGGGGGAAGTAAAAAGGATGGATTAGAAGGAACTTGGAAACTTTCCAAGGCTTATTTTGGTGATAAAGAGGTTTCACAGGAACAGTTACAAAGTGCTGGGATTGGTGGTACAACATTTTCTTTTAAAGATGGTGTGGTAACAATAGAGACTGCATCTACAAAGGACAAAGAAATTGCAGAGGGAGAATATTCTCTAAATGGAAATACCGTTATTATTTCTACAAAGGATGAAAAAGGTTCTTATGAGGGTACGTTAAAGGATGGAAAGCTTACCTTCACAGAAAGTAGTTCTGCTGTGTCAGAGGTTGCAACAGCAACTCCAACAGCAATCGGTAAAGCGGCGAAGAAAGATGTAAAGAAAAAGGCTACGAAAGCACCAGAAACAACGCAGAAGGTTGAGAAGGATGCACCTTCTTCCACAGCAGGAGCAAGTTCTGATGTAGAGATTAAGCTTGTATTTGAAAAGGAATAGTATAAAAGAGAAATAGAATTACCTGAAAAAGGTAGAAAAAGAGGAGTAGCTCTTCCTGATAGGAAGGGCTACTCCTTTTAAGTTAAAATTCATATTATATTTATAAGATTTTTTGTATATGTAAGTTTTTTAATTTTCCTAAATCTACAAATTGATTCTCTATTTTTATAACTGGTCTGGTAATATGTTGTGAATCAATCATTATGATTTCTCCAATACGGTCATCATTTAGTTGTACGGTGCAGTTAATATAGCTGTTTGCCATACCTTTCAAAAATGGTAATAAAAATTTGGGAGAAAACTGGCGAAAACCATCCTGCTCAAATACACTCATGGCATCAAATGGACAGTTTGCTTTTCGATAAATGCGAGGATTTGTCATAGCAACATAAATATCTGCGATGGCAACAATCTGTGCAAAATCATCGATTTCATCCCCTTTTAAGCCATTTGGATATCCGGATCCATCGGTTCGTTCATGGTGCATTAGAACAGCATTTAAAATTCGTTTGTCTAAGTTCTGGTCTTGTAATAAATGATATCCGTCTGTTGAATGCTGTTTTATAATATTGTATTCAGCAGGAGAAAGTTGGCTTGGTTTGTGAAGAATTGCAGATGGAATAAGTAATTTGCCAATATCGTGCAACATACCTGCAAGGGTAAGAAGTTGCAGGTCTTCCTCAGAATAGTTCAGCCAGCGTCCGATTGCATTACATAAGATAGCAACACTTACGGAATGAGTATAAGTTACATCATCACTATCAAGCAGACATTGAAGCATATGAATAATATGCGTGTTATTGCGGCCTTGGCAAATGATTTTCTCCATATCTTCTATTAATAAATCTGTATGAATTGGATCTTTTAATTGTCCGTTAAGAATGCAGACACGATCTTTTAGGTCAGAAACAACAAAATTGTATGCTTCGTTAAATTTTCGAAATTCCAGTGTACTTTTGATATACTCAGAATAGGTATCCGATGCAGCATCATACTTTGTTTTTTTTGATTCACCGTCTTCATTAATTTCAATTTCAATCTGCTGAATAGCATAAAATTTTAATCTTGTAATTGAGTGATTGGTAAGCTCCGAATGAGCTGGGATAATTAAGTAATCTTGCAATCCAAAAATGTCTTCTGCTACGATCATTCCTGGAACAGCCTCTTTTGTTGCTATTGTTTTGGTTTTCAATAAAAGTTCCCCCTTATGTATTCGTAGTGTTGTCTATAGAATAGACACACATATAATAGTATATACTGAAAAATATAAAAAGACAACTAATAAACCACCCTTTCAGTTGCTAGGGTGGTTAAGAGATACGTAACAGTAATTCTATTTGGCTAATTCTAGTTTGTGTGATGCCATGAATGTAGCACGTTCAGCCATATGCAAAACACTATCTACAATCTGGTGGCAAACAGCTACGATAAAGGTACAGTCATTGTCCACATTATGTACACTGTTGGTATAGTTTGCATGTTCTTGTTGAATAAAATGACAAATACTTTCAACTGTGTAAAAAGAGGAATTTTCTGCACGTTTTCGCTTGTGTTCCACTGCACCAACATAAGAGCGTAAACGGTGTTTTAAAACTTTTTCATATTGACAGTGCTCTTTGATATTTCCGTTATAAAATGCGTTATGAGGAAATGTAAAATAATCAGCAACATAGTGGAGAATCACACCAAGATGTCTGCAAAAAGAAGATGTAATTCCTTTTATTGGGTCATAATGTTGCAGTAATTGATGAAGTTGTTTTTTTAGATGTAAAAATGTGTCTTCCATACAGTGACGTGTAGTAATAAATGATGGAACGCAATCTGGAAGGATACTTCCCCAGTAAAATGACCTTTTGTAATTCATTAATATTTCCATTCCATTGCTGTTCATCAAATAATTAGCTAATGCAAGATGTGACTTTTTTCTCATAGTTCAGATAACCCCTTTCCGAAACTAATTGTTATTCGCTAGTAATTATTCTACTGCAAGTGTGTGTTTTTGGCAATGGAAAATAGTTGCAAATTATAAAATTACAAGGTATGATAGATAAGATGGTAGCGGTTTGACTGGTATAGTAATGTATGAAAAAAGTCTTGCTAATATAGTTTTTGGAGGACTAGGGAGGGCTGCTAGCATTCTTGGAAGATGTGCAGAAAATAAGGAGGAGCGAAAAATGAGGAAACAGACAAAAAGATTAGTAGCGGGAGTGATGGCAGGATTGCTGATGTTGCAATCACCTAATATAGCTTTTGCGGACAGTGAAAAGGTTGTTACACTTGGGGCTGACTTGACAACAGAGCAGAGAAGTGAGATGTTACAATATTTTGGAGTGTCTGAAAATGATGTAACAATTGTAGAAGTAAATAATCAGGAAGAACATGATTACCTAAAGGGAATTGCTACAGAAGCTGAAATTGGAAGACATACGTATAGTTGTGCCTATATTATGCCTACAGACACTGGAAAAATTAACGTAAAAACAGCACATTTGACATGGGTATCTACAAGTATGATTGCGAATACACTTGTAACAGCAGGAATTGATAGTTGTGATGTAATTGCTGCAGCTCCAAAAGATGTGTCTGGAACAGGCGCTTTGACCGGTGTTATTAAAGCCTATGAAAAGGTAACTGATGAAAAGCTGGATAAGGATAAGACGGAACTTGCTATGCAGGAATTATATACGACTGCGGAGATTGGACAAGATGTTGGTAAGGATGAGGCGTCTGCCGTTATGAATGAGGTTAAAACGCAAGTATTAAAGGATGGATTAACGGATGAAGATAAAATTGAGGATGTTGTAAATGATGTAGCATCTTATTATAAAGTTAATCTTACACCGGAACAGGTATCTCAGGTAAGTAAATTGATGTCACAGATTGGACAACAGGATTATAACTATAAAGAAATAAAGGGAACCATGGAGGGCTTACAGGATAAGCTTGTAGATAATATTGATGGTGTTAAAGAAAGTTTCTTGGACAAGACAGAAGGTGGAAGTGGTTTCTTTGCAGCAATTGGAAACTTTTTTGCGGGTATCTTTAAAGCAATTGGAAACTTTTTCGCTGGTTTGTTTGGTGGAGGAAGCAAGGGAGATTCAGATTCCCAAGACAGTATTTTAGATAATGTAGATGACAGTGCATTAGGTATAACAGCCACCGATGATCCAAATGGAAAAGGTGTTCAGACAACAGAGGCGCCAACAGAGAAGCCAGAAGATACTGCAACATCGGAAGTAACAGCCACAGAGGATGCTGGTGTGACAGAAGATTCTTTTACAGTAGATCAGGATACAAATAAAGTTGAAAAAAGTGAGACAAGTGCAGCAGAAGAAAGTGTTGAACAATAGAAAAAAGTTTTGCTTGTATAAAACAAAAAACGGAATGCATGTGCATTCCGTTTTTTGTTCTCGATTAAATTTCTATTTTCATTTCACCTTCTTTTAAAATTCCAAGTTTTTTCATGGCTTCTGCAATGCCCAAGGAAATGACTCCGGGTAATACAAAACAAAGAAGGCTTACTAAAATCAGAGCTTCGGATGCTCCAATTGTATTTTTTATAGTATCATAAGCTGAAAGGCAACCAGTCAGACCAGTTGTACCCATAGAAGCTCCCTTTGCAGTATTTCCAAATTTTAAAAATCCTGCACAGCCACCTAGAATAGCACTGGATATAAGAGAAGGAAGCAATATGTAAGGCCGTTTAAATGTATTTGCCAGTTGTAGTTTGGCAGTGCCAATCCCCTGTGCAAATAGGCCTACAAATTTATTATCATGATAACTTGCTACTGCATATCCAATCATGCTACAACAACAACCAATCGTTGCGGCTCCAGCGGCGAGTCCCTTTAACTTGGCAATATTGATGATTGCCAGTAAACTGATTGGCAGTAAAGATAGGATACAAGACAAACATGCAATGGTAATTCCCATAACAACATTATTTTGTTTCATTGCCCATTGAAATGCGTCAGCAATACGAGTATTGATCACATCAAATCCAGGTGCCAGGAAAAGTCCGGTAATCGTACCACAACCACCACCAACAATAGGAAGCAGGAGTAAATCGTATTGTGTCTTACCAAGAATAAGGCTACCGACTTCCAATGCAACATAAGCTGCAATAAATGCACCGAGGGGGTTGCCAGCACCAGACAATTTTACCATTCCGCCTACTTTAGAGACAACGGAACTTTCGAATATTGCATCTGCATGTGCTCCCACCATTCCGGCAAGCAGGCCACCCAAAGTAACTAATGGTGGTGATGCAAATTTTGCCGCCATTCCCATAGCAATGCCGGCGCCTGTCAGCATAATAGCAATACCGCCTATAGTAATAAGAAAGTCGCCAAAATCCTTTGTTATAAGGCTCCCCAATTGTTGTAAGATGATACCAAGTGCATAAGTACAAAATATGCCAAGTGCCATGCCGTTTGCACCATCTACAAAAATGTGTGATAATACTTTTTTCATAGAAATCCTCCACTTTTGTCCTTTTTTTCAGTTACTCTTTACACAGATAGCTTGGTTTGTAAAAAGTAACTTTCTCCACTCTCTTTATATATAGTAACGCACCATCTATTAGAGTAACATAAATTTAGAAGTGGGGCAAGTTTTAATTATGGTCTGTTTGTGTCAATGAATACTTGACACAAACAAATGCCAAGAGGTATTGCAACAATGTATCAAAGTCGATATAATGGCAATCGTGGGCATAATGCAGCGAAAACGAAAAATAAAAAGAATGGTAATTGTTTAGCTTGGCTGGACGCTTACCAAGTATGATAGGAAAAGGAGATATTACATATGAAAATGAAAAAAATTGCAGCCTTGGGTGTTGCAGGAATCTTGGCGTGTTCCTCGTTGACAGCATGTGGAAACAAGGTGACATTACCAAAAGAACCAGCAAAGATTGCAGCGGTAGCAGATAAGGAAACTACAAAGGCAGATAGTTTTGAAGGAAAAGGAACGATGACCGTTGCAGGAAAAGTAATGGGACAGGATATTGCAGTGGATGCAGATATGACGTTGACTTACTTCAAAGAGCCGATGAAGATAAAAGCGGATATCAATTGCAAAGCAAAGGATGATGAAGAGGTAAAAGTATCTGTTTATTTTATGCAGGAAGATAATAATTATGTAGTATATACTGGCATGAATGATGAATGGGAAAAAGTAACCTTGGATGAAAAAGATGAAAGTCAGAAAAAGTTAATCGAGATGTTGGATAAGCAAAAGAAGGAAGATAATAACAAAGATATGGAAAGTGTCTACAAGGGAAAGGTTGAAAAGTCGAAAGAAAAAGATGGAACAACGGTTTTAGAATATAAAATGACAGGTGACAGCATTGAGAAGATTATAGAAGAAAGTGGTGCCTTAAAACAGGCATCTGCTATGGGTATATCAAAGGATATGTTCACAGACTTAAAGGATTTAAAAGCAACATTAGTTGTAGATAATGATACGGTTCGTTGGAAATCCGTTGAAATGGATTGTACAGAGTTTACACAATGCATTGTAGATAAGGCAATGGAAACTGTAAAGACAATGTATGGTAGCTATTTAGATAAGTCAACAGACTTATCTGCAAAATTCGATAAGGTATCTATTAAAGTTACATTGGATAACTACAATAAGGCTAAGGATTTCAAATTGCCGGATAAGGCAAAAAATGCAAAGGAATCGAAAGAAGCAAATTCCTCTGGATTATTGGAAGGAGCAAAATAGATCTTGTAGTTGCGTGAAAGGAAATGCCCGCAAAAAAGAAGCTATGCATCAAATATTGTGCATAGCTTCTTTTTGTTGCAGGTAACTTTTATAAATATTTCTTCAATGTATCTACTTTATCTAATTTTTCCCAAGGTAAATCTAAATCATTTCTTCCAAAATGACCATAAGCAGCAGTCTGCTTGTAAATAGGTCTTCTTAGGTCAAGCATTTTGATAATACCGGCAGGTCTTAAATCAAAGTTGTTACGGATCAAATCAATGATAGTGTCATCGTCTAATTTTCCTGTTCCAAAGGTGTCGACCATGATGGAAGTTGGCTGTGCAACACCGATTGCATAAGAAAGCTGAATTTCGCATTTGTCTGCAATTCCGGCAGCAACCAGATTTTTTGCAACGTAACGTGCAGCATAAGCAGCCGAACGGTCTACTTTCGTGCAGTCTTTACCAGAAAAAGCACCGCCGCCGTGACGGGCGTATCCACCGTAAGTGTCTACGATAATTTTACGACCGGTTAAACCACTGTCACCGTTTGGTCCACCGATTACAAAACGACCGGTTGGGTTAATAAAGAATTTTGTCTTTTCATCTACCAATTCAGTAGGAAGAACAGTGTCAAACACATATTTTTTAATATCTTTGTGGATTTGTTCTTGTGTAACATCTTCTGCGTGTTGAGTGGATAATACAACAGCATTTAAATGTATTGGGGTGCCCGCTTCGTTGTATTCTACAGTTACCTGTGCTTTGCCATCTGGGCGTAAGTAAGGAAGTGTACCGTTTTTACGAACTTCGGATAATTTTTTTGTAAGCTTGTGGGCAAGACTGATAGGGTAAGGCATATATTCTTCGGTTTCATTGGAAGCATATCCAAACATCATACCCTGATCACCAGCACCGATTGCTTCGATTTCGGCATCGGACATTGTATTTTCTCTTGCTTCTAAAGCTTTGTCAACACCCATGGCAATGTCAGATGATTGCTCATCTAATGCAACGATAACACCACAAGTATTTGCATCAAATCCGTATGCAGAATTGTCATATCCGATTTCGCGAATGGTATCACGTACAGTCTTTTGGATATCTACATATCCCTTCGTGGTAACTTCACCCATTACCAATACTAAACCGGTAGTAATTGCTGTTTCGCAAGCAACACGGCTCATTGGGTCCTGTGCTAATAAGGCATCTAATACGGCATCTGAAATCTGATCGCAGATTTTATCTGGATGTCCTTCTGTAACTGATTCTGAAGTAAATAGTAATTTTTCCATAAAATCCTCCTTTAAAATAAAATGTACTCTCGGAGTCTCTTTGTGCCTGATTTTGCAAAATGGTTTTTTGTCAGATATGCACAAATTTATGAGGCGTACGTGGAGCGTACGTTGATTAAATTTGTGTATATCTGGCGGAAAAACAGTCGCAAAAGTGGGTGCAAGGGAGATGCCGAGAGTACATTAAAGAGTTTTTTGTAAAACTCTAGCATCTACACAGAGCGTTTTTACTCTATAGGATAAATTTCCTGTAGCGTAAAAAAAGTCCATCATAAGATGGACTTGAAATTCATAGATTCAAATCCTCTTATTGTTCGATTACTCGCTAAGATTGGCACCTTCCAATAAAATTGATGGGGTTGCCGGGTTTCATAGAGCCTTCACTCTCCACCTCTCTGAATAAGAGAAATTATATTATTATATTAAGCTTACTCTTTTTTTATATAGAAGTCAAGGGGGCAAATGTTTTCTTTTCACACGCATTTACGTTATTCGTGCGACACAAGACTCATGTTTTTCCATTTACCACCGTGCCAACGCAGGAACATTCCGATGGCACGCACACACTCGTCCATAGCCAGTCCCATATAGGAACCTACTGCCATTAGTCCGAGTTTTATGCCGAAAACATAGGTTCCGCCCACTGCAAACAAGTACATAAATATAGCTGCAATAACCATTGGAAATATTACATCGCCAGTAGCTTTTAATGCATTTCCAAAAACTAGGTTAGACACACGACCGATTTCTAATACAATATCGATGGCAAGAAGCTTAATGACTAAATGTATCATTATCGGATCATCGGAGAATAGTTTCATAATAAAACCACCGGAAAGGGCAAAAATACCTTCTAAAATAGTAGCTACAATAATACCAATAAGGGCAGCCCTTTTTGTCCCTTTATCACAGGCTTCGTAATCCTCGGAACCAATTCGCCAACCGGTTAGAATGGCGTTTGCCTGGGCAAGTGCAGAACCGACACTATAGGAAAAGTTAGTAATTTGTGTAGTGTAGGAGCGTGCAGTGACATTTAGTCCGTCTGGGTCCATTTGGTTTAAAAAACGAATGACTAATGTCATGGCAATGTTATATAATGCTGTTTCCATAGCAGAAGGAAGTCCAATGCGAATAATCTGGTTTAAAATATGTCGACCGGAAGCCCGATTAGGGTCCTCTTTTGCGTGAATCAAAAGCTTTGCCTGAATGATTACAATAACAAGGTTAAGTAGTTTGGAAATAATTGTGGCAACAGCTACACCAGCTACTCCCCAATGAAATACAAATAAAAACAGTGCATTTAATCCAAAGTTTAGAACATTTCCAATAATGGTAGCAATCAATGGTTGCTTGGTATAACCAAAAGCACGTAAATATCCAGAAAAAATCGGGATGAGTGCATTAAAAATGCAAAAGCCGCCTACAATTTTTAGATAAGTATCCGCAGGTTTTAGGAGCAAATCGGCAATTCCTACAATATGTAAGATGGACCCAGAACCAAAAAATAAAAAAATTCCAAGTACAACACCGAGAATCGTATTAAAAACCATACCAATTTGTAAGGCCTGGTAAGCTACACCGGATTTTCCTGCACCGATATTTTGTGTCATAACAGCTAGCATACCAGAGGTAATAATAGAAAACATAATAATAAACATTCCGATATAAGTGTTTGCAGTACCAACTGCGCCTACTGCCTGGTCACTGACAGAGGAAAGCATAAGTGTGTCTACAACACCAGCCAGCATATAAAGTAATACTTCAAAGCAAATGGGTACAAAAAGTTGTCCTAATGTACGTTCTTGTTTTTCCATAAAAATGCCTCCGTTTCTTTAAAATATTGTCATTTTGCTAATGTTTAAACCATTACGAAAAATCCATTTTTATTTATTTTACGTCAAGGAAAAAAAATATTCTTCTATTTCTTCTGAATAAAATTGCAATTTTTCTACTTTTTTGCTAGTATGAAGGAAAGTTTGGGTAACGGTTTTAGGAAATTTAACTGTTACAAGTTTGGAGGTGTGAAACTATGTATGTGGAACTGCGGGAGGATTGTGTGCATGGAACGAAGGAGTATGCGTATACGCAATATGCCATTCATGATGTACAACGGGCATTTCAGGTGCCGGTACATTGGCATCGTGAGGTGGAAATCATTTATATTCAACAGGGAGCATTACAGATCTCTATAGGAGGGCAGCAGTATGAGGGCCATGCGGGGGATATTTTTTTTGTACATCCGGGGGAATTACATTTGATGGGTTCAGAGGATTTAAATGTAAAATATTGTGCGATATTATTTCCGTTACGTTTTATTTCTTTTCAGACAGAGGATGCACTGGAAGAACAATTATTCGGACCATTAAGAAGGGATATGCTTTTATTTCCACAAAAAATAAAAGAAAAAGAAATAGAACAAAATATTGCAAAAATTCTAGTTGATTTAATAAAGTTAAACCAAAGGGAAGATGCCTTTGTACAGATACAAACACGTATTTACTTATTACAAATGGTAGAAATTCTCTATAAAAACCAATTGTTTATAAAGGAGAAAAAAGAAAAAAAGGATTTATTGCAGAGAGAAATGTTGATTTTTATACAAAACCATTATCAGGAAAAACTTACATTAAAAATGCTATCCAAACAATTTCACTTGTCGGAAAAGTATATTTCCCGATATTTTAAACAGCATTTTTTCCTAACTTTTAAGCAATATATTCAACACTTGCGTTTGACAAAAGCAAAAGATTTATTGGAATCTAGTGAAATGTCTGTTTTGGAAGTAGCATTGGAGGCAGGATTTCCTACAGTAAATTATTTTATACATACCTTTAAGGAAATGTATGAAATTACACCATTTCAGTATAAAAAGAAGTATTGTTACTATTCACATATTTGACACCATTGGTTTGCCTATGATACCATGAAAGATAACGAATGAATCGTGTTTAGAAAAACGAGTGGTAAGTGTAATAGAAGGATAAGGAGAAGGGTATGATTTCTTTTATTGAAATTTTGTTGATGCTGGCAGGGCTATTACTTTTAGTGAAGAGCACACGATGGTTTGTAGATGGTACAGCGGGAATAGCAGAAGCACTGCACATTCCACTGGTGATAACAGGGCTTACGATCTTGGCTATGGGAACGAGCGCACCAGAATTAGCAGTGAGCTTTATGAGTGTATGGAGTAAAAATGAATCCGTAGCTTTGGGAGATATTATAGGTAGTAATATTACCAATATTTTATTAATATTAGGTATTTGCGCATTGATCGGAAATTTAAAGGTGGAGAAGGCCACTGCATATATAGAAATCCCCTATATGCTTTTAGTTACGGTATTGTTTGGCGCTATGGCAATCTTTGGAAAAGAATTTTCACTAAAAGATGGAATGGTGTTGTTGTTGCTTTTTGGTATATACATTGTATACTTGGTTTATCAGGGTAGAAAACAGGGAAAAGAGATGCCAGTATCTTCAAGGGAGAAGAAACCTATACTGGGAGATTTGTTTTTGGTTTTACTTGGCTTTGTGTTGGTAGTAGGAAGTAGTGAAATGATTGTAGAATCAGCAAATATAATTGCAAAGGATATCGGGTTAAATGATCGCTTAATAGGTCTTACTATCGTTGCACTTGCTACTTCTCTTCCAGAATTGCTTGTTTGTATTACAGCGGTTCGAAGAGGAAAAACAGAAATTGCAATTGGAAATATCATAGGTAGTAATATTTTTAACTTGTTGTTTGTAATGGGGACTGTTTCAATGTCAAAACCGATAGTTTTTGATCTGGCATTTACGTCGGATATTATCGTGGCACTGCTTGCAGGAGCGGTATTGTGGTTGTTCGTACTTCCAAAGAAAAAACTAAATCAGGTTACAGGTACGATACTGTTGTTAGGATATGTGTCCTATGTGATTTTTCGAATGGCGGGACAGTAGATGACATTGTTTTGTCCACTTTGTGCTGTTCGGATAGAAAAGAAAGATGAGAGGGAGGAGAAAGATGATATTTGAAAGTCATGCACATTATGAAGATGCAAGATTTGATGAAGATAGAGAAGCGCTTTTGAAAAGTTTTCCTCAAAATGGAATTGATTATGTGATAAATGTAGGATCTAGTTTAAAAACAACAAAGCAGTCTATTTTGTTGGCAGAACAGTACGATTTTATCTATGCGGCTGCGGGGGTGCATCCAGAGGAAACCGCAGAATTGAACGAAGAGAATTTTGCTTGGTTGTGTGAGCAGATGAAAAAGGAAAAAGTTGTAGCGGTAGGTGAAATAGGATTGGATTACCACTGGGACGAGCCTGAACGTAGTGTGCAAAAACAATGGTTTGAGAGACAGATTGCATTGGCAAGACAGGTTTCTCTTCCGATGATCATTCATAGCCGGGATGCGGCAAAAGATACTTTGGATATTATGAAGGCTTGCAAAGCAGAGGAGGCAGGCGGTGTAATTCATTGCTTTTCCTATGGTGTGGAAATGGCGAGAGAGTATTTAAATATGGGATTTTATATTGGAATAGGTGGAGTAGTTACGTTTAAAAACGCAAAGAAGTTAAAAGAGGTGGCAGAATATGTTCCGTTGGATCGTATCTTGTTAGAAACGGATTGTCCTTATATGGCTCCAGAGCCACATAGGGGAAAACGCAATTCTTCCCTGTATCTTACTTATGTTGCAGAAAAACTTGCGGACATAAAAGGTATGGATGTAGAAAAAGTATATGAAAAGACAAGAGAAAATGGAAAACGAATGTATCGAATAGAAAAATAGAAAAGAGGTCGAAGTGATGGCAACTTTAGGAAATCCGCAGGAGACAATTGCGATATTACAAAAATATCAATTTAATTTTCAGAAGAAGTTTGGACAAAACTTTTTGATTGATACACATGTGTTGGACAAGATTATTGCGGCAGCACATATAACAAAAGAGGATATGGTGTTGGAAATTGGACCGGGGATTGGGACTATGACACAGTATTTGTGTGAAAATGCCAGAGAAGTGGTGGCAGTTGAGATTGATAAAAATTTGATACCTATATTAGGGGATACGTTGTCTGCCTATTCTAATGTTACGGTGATCAACGGGGATATTTTGAAAGTGGATATTAATAAAATCGTAGAAGAAAAAAATAATGGGAAGCCGATCAAGGTAGTTGCAAACCTTCCCTATTATATTACGACACCAATTATTATGGGATTATTTGAAAGTCATGTGCCAATTGAGAATATTACGGTCATGGTGCAAAAGGAAGTAGCGGATCGTATGCAGGTGGGACCTGGTACAAAAGAATATGGAGCTTTGTCACTTGCAGTGCAGTATTATGCAGATCCGTATATAGTGGCGAATGTACCACCAAACTGTTTTATGCCACGACCAAAGGTTGGTTCGGCGGTGATTCGTTTGACCAGACACGCAGAACCCCCCGTACAAGTAAAAGATGAAAAACTAATGTTTCAATTGATACGTGCTTCTTTTAATCAGCGTAGAAAAACGCTGGTAAATGGCATTAGCAATGCATCGGATCTTTCTTTTTCTAAGGAACAGATTACAAAAGCATTGGAGCGGATGGGGAAAGTTGCTACAGTTCGTGGAGAAACCTTTGGATTGGAAGAATTTGCTGCATTGGCAAATTGTCTGTCGGAAGGGTAGATAGTATACTGATGAAGTGCAACACTGTTACAAATTTTTTACGAGGATACACTGGATATTTGTGTGTAGCCTCGTTCTTTTTTTGCCTGTTTTTGCATATACTACTATGAAGAACTCCTTGAAATGGTTGATTCATACAGTTATAAAAGGAGAACGGTTAAAAGCAGAGTGAAGGGGAGAAAAGAATGTATCAAAAAATGATTTCATATATTCATTTGTATGACAAAGACGGAGAAAAAGGACAGAATATTGGATTTGTAAAGTTGGCATTGCAGAATCAAACTTATAAATTGCGTGTACAAATGCGAAATGCAATGTGGAAGGAAAAGGAATGGACATTATATGGGTTTGTTCGTGGAAAAGAATTGTTACATACAGGGCGCTTTGGTGTATTGAAAATAAAAAATGGATTTGGGGAAAGTTTATTTTTGGGAAATACGGGCGAAGTGTTTGAAAAGTATCGTTTTATAGATTTGGGTGGATTTCTATTATTGGAAAGAGGAAAGGAAGAAAAGAAGAATATAGAACAATTTTGTGCCAGTCAGTGGGATGATGAAAAAATAGAAATTAATCAAGTAGATTTTCGTTGTAAACCGTCAACTGAAAATGTTTTGCATGCAGCAGAACTGGAGGAGAATTTTTTGCAGCAGGAGGAAGTAGAATATGTGCCGGTTTATTCCGAAGGAGTGGAAGTGGTAGAGAATGTGCAGGAGACAGAAAATAGAACGGAGAAGGTAGAAGATGTAAAAGATAAAACAGACGAGACAAAAAAAGAGGATGAAATACAGGTGCGAGAAAGAGTAGAACAAATAGAAGAAAATGGAGCTGAGGAGAAAGAAAGAACAGTTGAGAAAAAAAGTATGTCCATAGAAGAAAAAGAAAATGCGGTGGAAAGTAAGCAATCATCAGAGCAAAATTTGGGGCAAAGGCTGTTGGATACCTTTTTTCTTATAAAAAATGGAAAAGAGGAAAAGACAGAGGTTATGGAGAATGAACAAAAAGAGGAAAGGTTGGATGCACAACAGGAAGAAGAGCGGGAAATGGATATTTGGGAAGTTTTTCAAGAACATAAAAACAATCTGGAACGGCGCTATAAACAGATACAAGAAGAAGGAAAGGAAGAAAAAAATCTATGGTTGCCAGGGGAAGAACTATTGCGGGTATTTCCTAAAATGAACCCTTTTTTTGGAAATGAAGTCATAGAATCGGTCCGAATGGAACCAAAAGATATTGGCGGTTTTCCTATGGAATTCTGGTATCTGGCAAATAATAGTTTTTTGTTACATGGATATTATTGTTATCGGCATTTGCTGTTTATGAAAATGCATAATGGGGCGGAATATCAATATGTAATTGCAGTACCGGGAAACAGTGATTATAGAGAAAAATTCATGGCAAATATGTTTGGGTTTGAACAGTTTAAAGCAGTGCAGAGTCGTGAAAATGCAGGTTTTGGGTATTGGTGGAGGAGGTTGGTGTAGAAAAAGGAAGGGATTGCTATTTTATTTTACATTTGGTATCATAGTTATATAGTATAGGGAAACGGATTTATACACAAAGTAGACGGATGTGTTCCTACGACAAAGAACAAAAGAATAAAGGCACAAAGGGGGGAGGTGCTATAATGAATAATTACAATATATATTTAGAAATAGCATCTGTATGTTTTCTGTTGCTGGTGATTTGTATTATAAATACAAAACGTCAATTAAGTATTTTTCAAAATTGGTTATATTCGGGTGCGTTATATGCATTACTATTTTTAAATGTAAGTGATATGGCGGCTGTATTTGTCAGTGATCGGGTTCGTGCAGGTGCTACTGGATTGTTTGGTTTTTGTTATGGTATTACAATACTTAGCTTTCTTTTACAGATTTTTTCACTACAGCTGATTTATTCGTATCTCACAGTGGTGCTAGAAGGGAAAAAAATTAAGAAACCACAATTTTTGGTTTTTACTCTTTTATCTGTGATTTACAGTATTTTGGTTCTAACGACACCATTTAGTAAAATAGTATTTTACTATGATAGAGCAGGTGCCTTTCATTATGGAAAGTTTTCTTGCATTCTTTATTGTATGCCTGCTGTATTTGCAGTATATTCCTTGCTATCTTTACACTTTCACAAAAAGGTACTTTCCAAGCTGGAAAGGAATCTAATGTTGTTTTTTAATGCGACGATGGTATTGCTTGTATTGTCTATGACGTATTTACCTCGCTTTCCACTTATGTATTTTTGGTTATCTGTTGCAGTGATGGGAATTTTTCTTACGATGCAGTCACCAGATCGATATTTGGATAACACAACGTCGGCATTCAATGAAGATGGTTTGATGGTTATGATAAATGACCGAATTGAACGTGAAAAACCATTTTCTGTATTGTTTATGGCCATTCATGATTTTGAAGGAATAAAAGATGGTTTTGTCACGGAAAATAAAAAGAAAGTCTACCGTAAGATTTGTTCTGATTTGCGTTATAGGAACTTAAAAAGAAAAGAGCGTCCTAAAATTGATGTATTCCGTGATAATGACAATATTTATATTATGTTCCATGAGGCTGTAAAAGCAGAAGAGCTTGCTATGAGAATCGGTTCTAAGGTTACGGATGGTATTTATGTAGATGAAAATGCAAAATCAGTAAAAGTTGTGGCAAAGATGTTGTTATTTGATTTTCCGGGACGTATCCGGACAGAGGAGCAGTTTTATTCTGTGATTCGTTATTTCCTCACAGATGATTATTACAATCGTTATAATCAGATGCAATTTATTAACGAGGAGTTTTATCGGAAAAAGAAGCGTTATGAGGACGTAAGACGATTGGTAGAAGAAGCGATTCGTACAGATGGCATCCAGATGTATTATCAACCTATTTATTCTACACAAAGGAAAGATTTTCATTCTGCGGAGGCATTGGTTCGTTTGAGTGATACAACAACAATTGGATTTGTTTCACCGGAAGAATTTATACCGATTGCGGAAAAAGAACATTTGATTTTACAGTTGGAAGAGTTGATTTTACGAAAAATTTGCAGTTTTATTCAAAGTGCAAATTTAAGGGAACTGGGTGTAAGTTATATGGAAATCAATCTTTCCGGAAATCAGTGTGTGCAGGCTGATTTGGCAGAGCAATTACAAAAGCTGATAAATGAGTATGATATTCCACCGGAATTTATCAATTTTGAGGTGACAGAAACAGCTACAATAGACAATGGAGATTGCCTGATTCGAAATATGCAGGAGTTACAGAGTCAGGGTTCTACTTTTGCATTGGATGATTATGGCTCTGGTGCATCAAATTTGAAATATTTGGTAGAATATCCATTTGAAATTGTAAAATTGGATAAGAGTATTGTCTGGACGCATTTTGGTGCAACGAATGCAAAGACGAAAGCAGTATTGCCGTTATCGGTACATATGCTTCGAGAAATGAAGGTGTATATTGTAGCAGAAGGTGTAGAAAATGCAGAACAGAAAGAAGAACTGGAACGCATGGGTGTACAATATCTACAGGGATATTATTTCTCAAAACCAATTTGTGAAGAGGAATATATTCGTTTTTTAAGAAAATACAATTGTAAACAGGGATAGAGGCAAAGTCAGCTGTGTAAGCAGCTGACTTTCGATTTGTGTGGGTAATGAGCCAATGCCTATGCTGGTATGAATTTTTTGTGAGTAGGTGTTTTGGTTTCGTTTTTCGGCAGAAAATTTGTAACAGTTCAGCCGGGCAGAAATGATTGTGGAAATTGCACATGACTGCTAGCAGGCTAAGTGCAATTTCCACAATCATTTCTATTGGGCTAACGCCAAACATGAATACACATTGAACACTTGGCGA
>Ga0256404_1001175_pt1 | contig 65560 bp, 56 predicted proteins | sample RumenRJG_01DNA_FD_185990 | JGI IMG/M metagenome (GOLD analysis project Ga0256404, IMG submission 185990) | Bovine rumen microbial communities from Lethbridge, Alberta, Canada - RJG_01 | ecosystem: Host-associated > Mammals > Digestive system > Stomach > Rumen | place: Canada: Alberta | collected...
CTGATGGATGCCTTTTTTGTCATGCAGTTTTCAATGTTCATGACCGTTCTTTTCCGCTTATTCGGCTGATCTCTCAGCAGCGGAAGGTGTCAGTACATTTACCCTTGACTTTTAATAGTTAGTCTTTTGATTCTTTGTATTTTTATTTCTTTTGTTGACTTTGATTTGTTGTCTTTTCCCTTTTGCAATGTTAGAGTACCATGCTATAATGTATTTGTCTAACTAATGGTTTTTATGATATCGATTAATATATGTGATCGTTTAGCAGGAGGCAGTTATGGAGCTCAGAAACATCGCCACATTCATTAAGGTCGTGGAGTACAACAACTTCACCAAAGCAGCGGAAAGCCTCGGCTATTCCCAGGCCGCTGTCACAGCGCAGATCAAATCTCTGGAAAAGGAGCTCGGCGTGCCGCTCTTCGACCGGATCGGCCGCGGCATCGCCTTAACGGAAGAGGGCAAAACGTTTCTGCCCTACGCGCTGGATGTACTGAACGCGGAGGAAGCCGCGCGAAACAGCATCCGGCCCGCGAAAGAACTGGTCGGATCCCTTCAGATCTGTTCTCCATCCTCCTTCGCCACCGGTCCTCTGCCGGATCTTCTCCGCCAGTTCCACGAGCTTCATCCCAAGGTGGACGTCACAGTCAAGATCTCCGACTATCTGGAAGACAACCTGCTGAAACTGTCCCGGGGAGAAATCGATTTTCTGGTCATTCTGGATGAACCGAATGCTTTGCCCGACTACCGTCTCTTCGCCGAAAGACTCGAGCCGATCATCTTCGTCACGCACCCTTCCAATCCTCTGGGCAAAAAAAAGACACACAAAATCACCGACCTGACGGGAAGCGATTTTCTTGTGTGCGACCGGGGAATCGGATACAGCGTGATTCTGGAAAAAAAAATGCTGAAGCGCGGACTGCAGATGTCGCCGTCTATGGACATCGGTTCCGTTGAGGCGATCATCAAGATCCTGCTCGGCGGCTACGGAACGTCCTTCATTCCGGCCTATACCGTCGCGGAACATCTGAAGAAGGGTGATCTCATCCAGCTCGAAGCGAAGGGGTACGATGTCGAACTCCAGTCCGGACTGCTGTGCAATCCCAACCGTTACATCAATCCGATCATGCAGGAGTTCATCCGCATCGCGCAGCAGCGTCCATGATCGGCGGCAGTCGCCCATGATCTGCGGCAGATGCCTCTCCTGTTTCCTTACACGTAGATGCTTTCTTAAACGAAGAAGAACGCCGTTCCGATCATGACATACACCGTCACAAGCTGCAGTCCTTCCAGCCAGTTGGACTCGCCGTCAGTGGCGACACGGTTGGCGATGAGAACGGATGCGATCACCGAAACGATCTCAAAAGGTGTGAAGACGATACTCATCGGCGTGAAGCAAAGGCTCAGCAGAGTCAGCACCGGAAGCACGAACAGGATGATCTGCAGACTGGATCCCAGCGCGATCTCGATCGCCGCGTCCATCTTGTTCTTGATCGCCATGACGATCGCCGAAGAATGCTCCGCCGCGTTTCCGATGATCGGAACGAGAATGATGCCGACAAAGGTCTTGGACAGACCCGCGCTGTCGGCCATAGGCTCTACTGTACCCACAAAAATCTCCGAAAGAATGGCGATGCAGACGGTGGACGCGACCAGAAGCAGGATCGCTGTCCGCAGCCGCATGGATGGCTTTTGCTCGTCGTCTGTCGTAATCGTCTGATCATAGAGATAGCGATGGGTCACGAAGACAAACACGAACTGCATCACATAAACCAAAAGCATCAGAACGGCAATGATCACGCTGAGCCCTTCATAGGTCGTGGTCAGACTCCCCTCGGGCAAGGTGTGGGTGAAGATCGCCGGAATGGCAATGGCGAGCACCGACAGAAGCAGCATGCTCGATGTGATGTTGATAGAATTCTTGTTGAAGGTCTGGGTCTTGAATTTCACGCCGCCGCAGAGCATGGACATGCCGAGCACCAGCAGGATGTTGCCGATCACCGAACCCGCCAGCGACGCCTTGACCACGTCGAACATACCAGCCTTCATCGCAACGAAGGCGATAATCAACTCCGTCGCGTTGCCGAAGGTCGCGTTCAGAAGTCCGCCGATCTTCTGTCCGCAAAAGCACGCGATCACGTCTGTGCTCTTGCCCATGATCCCCGCCAGCGGAATGATCGCCAGCGAGCTGCACACAAATAGAAGAGGGTCTGAAAGATCCATCAGATCCCCGATAATCGTAACCGGCAGGAATATCAGCAATATATACAGAAATTTCATTCCAAGATCTCCTTTTGATTGGCTGCACCCATTGTATCACTAAGCAGCACTGCAACGCAAACTTCGGACTGTCGTAGGTTTGATACAAAAAACGTTTAGAAACTATGACTTTCTGCCTTTGCATCGGAGATCGGAGACGATCTAAGAAGGCAATTCGTAGTTTTGTGATCGATTTGAAATACAAACTATGAATCAGTCCTTCTGAATCGCTTGAGAACTCTCTGCAGCGATGGGATGGAAATGGAAAGTCGTAGCTTTTGTCTGTTTTCAAACATAAAACTACTACTTTCCGAAATCACGCACGAATATAACTACGACTTTCGAAATCGCGCACGAAAAAAGGGGCAGCAGTGATAGGATCACAGATGCCCCTTTGATAGGTACGATTTCGTTTCTACTTCACAGCGCCGTTGATGGAATCCTTGAGGATGACGTCATGGGCGCCGCCCTCTACGATGCTGGTGGCGGATACCAGGATCAGCTTGGCGTTTTCCTGAAGCTCCGGGATGGTCAGGGTGCCGCAGTTGCACATGGTCGACTTGACCTTGAGCAGGGACTGACGCACGTTGTCGCTGAGGGATCCGGCGTACGGAACGTAGGAATCGACGCCTTCCTCGAACTTCATGCGGGCGTCACCGCCGAGGTCGTAGCGCTGCCAGTTGCGGGCGCGGGCGGAGCCTTCGCCCCAGTATTCTTTGTAGTAGTTTCCGTTGATCTGGATCTTGTTGGTCGGAGATTCGTCAAACCGTGAGAAGTAGCGGCCGAGCATGAGGAAGTCCGCGCCCATGGCCAGAGCCAGCGTCATGTGATAGTCGTACACGATGCCGCCGTCGGAACAGATCGGAACGTAGATGCCCGTCTCTTCATAATATTTATTCCTCTCCTCGGCTACTTCAATGACCGCTGAAGCCTGTCCGCGGCCGATGCCCTTCTGTTCACGGGTGATGCAGATGCTTCCGCCGCCGATACCGATCTTGACAAAGTCCGCGCCTGCTTCCGCGAGGAACCGGAAACCTTCGCCGTCTACGACATTGCCGGCGCCGATCTTGACATCGTCACCGTACTTATCACGGACGAACTTGAGGGTATCCGCCTGCCACTGGGAGAATCCTTCGCTGGAATCGATGCAGAGCACATCGGCGCCCGCTTCCACAAGAGCCGGAATGCGTTCTTCGAAGTCGCGTGTGTTGACGCCTGCGCCGACCACGTATCTCTTATCCGGATCCAGAAGTTCGTCCGGATATTCTTTGTGCGCGATGTAGTCCTTTCGGAAGACGAAGTAAACAAGACGCTGCTGATCGTCTACGACCGGCAGGGCGTTCAGCTTGTAGTCCCACAGCATGTTATTGGCTTCGCTCAGGGTAATGCCTTCCTTGGCGTGTACCAGCTTATCGAACGGAGTCATGAACTCGCAGACGAGTGTATCCGGTGACATTCTGCTGATGCGGTAGTCACGGCTTGTGACCAGGCCGACCATTCTGCCTTCCGCTGTACCGTCTTCTGTGACGGCCGTGGTGGAATGTCCGGTTCTCTCCTTCAGCTCGAGCAGATCCGCCAGCGTCTGGTCCGGACGGATATTCGTGTTGCTGCGGACGAATCCGGCTTTGTGGTCTTTGACCTTCCGCACCATCGCCGCCTGGCTTTTGATCGACTGTGATCCGAAAATAAAGGAGATGCCGCCTTCCTTCGCCAGCGCGATCGCCAGTTCGTCTCCCGACACGGCCTGCATGATGGCCGATGTCATCGGGATGTTCATCGTGATCTTCGGTTCCTCACCTTTTTTGAATTTCGTCACCGGCGTTTTCAGCGAAACGTTTTCGACCCGGCACTCAGTTGATGAATAGCCCGGTACCAGCAGGTATTCGTTAAAAGTTCTCGATGGTTCCTCACAGTAAAATGCCATTGTTTTCTCCCTTCTTCTCAGTACTTGATCAGCCTTGATGCTTCACTGTTCAGCGATCCGTACTCTTCGCCGTCTGTCGCGATCAGCAGCGCAGGCAAAAACCACGCTGCGTACTTGCCCGGCGTTTTGAGCACATCCTGCATAACTTCGGAAACATCGACAAATTCCATGCGGGACGCTTCCCGGGGATCCGGCTGCGGCTCCTTGTCCGCCCGGTCCTTCCGCAGCCACCCGACCAGCACGTGGTCGAACTCATGCTCGGTCAGACCGTTGGCAAACTCCGCCGTGTACACAAAGGCGCCCTTTTCCTCCAGCGCACCTTCCGCACTTTCCGCGCCAGCCTCGCCGCCTTCCAGATCGGAAACCGTGTACCCGGTTTCTTCCGGGAGCCTGCGTGCTGCGGCCGCAAACAGTTCCTCATCCGCGCGCGGATGCGAGCAGCAGCTGTTCGCCCAGAGCCCGGCAGAATGATACTTGCCTTCGGCCCGCTGCTGGATCAGCAGCTGGGTGTGAAAGTTCCGCGTCCCGTCGGGTGCGTCGACCAAGATCCTCCGAAAGACAAATATGGAAAACGCGCGGTGAAGAAGCCCTTTCTCGTGGGCTTCCATCTTACCTGCGCGTCCTGTTTCTCTGTCCTGCTCGTCTACAAGAATCAGCTGGTCTTCCAATTGTATCTCCTCTTGCTCTCGTCTGTTCCTCTAGTTATATTTCCACAATTCTATCATATAAAAGGCCTGTTGCAACCTCTTTTTTGGTCTTTTCGTCTTTAAGATATCCCACAAGAGTCAGGGCAAATTCCATCGCGAGAGCCGGGCCCATTCCCGTAATCACGCTGCCGTCTACGGTAACGTTCTCTCCTGTCGGCGCCGCGGACGCCAGATACTCTTCCATCCCCGGATAGATCGTGGCCTTCTTTCCCTCAAGCGCGCCGTGGGCGGCCAGCGCCAGAGGCGCCGCGCAGATTGCAGCCAGGGGCCTTCCTGCCTTTGCGAAAGCTTCTATCTGAGCGGTCAGTCCCGCGTGGTCCCGCAGATTCGTCGCACCCGGCATCCCTCCGGGAAGGACGATCATCTCACAGGCGGCATAGTCCGCCTCTTCAAAGAGCAGATCCGCTTCGATGCTGATCCCGTGAGCGCCTGTTACCATGCGGTTTCCGGTGACGGAGACCATCTTTGCGTCGATGCCGGCTCTGCGCAGCACATCGACACAGGTGAGGGCTTCCACTTCTTCGTATCCTTCTGCCATGTGTATGAATACCATGTTTCTTCTCCTTTCGCGTCTCTCACGCTTTTCACGCCGCGGCGGGCGGCCATTTATTTCATGAATGTATCGATCGCGCTGTTGAGCTCCTTCAGAGCTTCCATATCATCCTGCTGCACGGCTTCCACAATACAGGTAGACATGTGCTCCTTGAGCACGGCGCGGCTGACCCCGTTCAGGGCCGAGCTTACTGCCGCGAGCTGAATGAGCACATCCGTACAGTCCCGATCGTTTTCGACCATCTTCTTGACGGACTCCATGTGTCCGATGATCCGCGACATCCGGTTGAGCACAGCTTTCTTGTGTTCCGGCGAATGGGTATGCGTATGCTCCCCGTGGATGTGGGTATGCTCCCCATGAACATGGGTGTGCTCCCCGTGAATATGGGTATGCGTATGTTCTTCATGCGTGTGTTTCTGTTTCTGCTCTGCCATATCGTTTTCCTTCCTGCTGCCGTTAGGGGATAGCGATCCGTTTCTTCGACTTGTATAGTTTATCATCGATGCTGCCGATTTTGTTGATCATGAGCACGAGGTATCCGTCATCGATGGCGCAGCTCTCGATCTCACCCAGTGAGACATCGTAGGTTCCCAGATACGCGCCGTCGGAGACCCTGTAAATATCCACGAAGCTCTTGCTTCCTTTGATCCATGTGCTGACCATAAACGCGCTGTTGTAGGAGCCGATGTCCTGCGGATTCTTGTACCGGATGGTCTTTTTCAGCGTCTTCTCAAGCCGGAAATTGCTGTCGCATACATACATATTCGCGCCGAGGGCCAGGTAGAACTTGTTCGTGCTGCTGTCGAAGGAAATGCCTGTCGCTGCTACCGGCAGAGAGATCTTACCGGTGCGGGTGAGCGTCTTCGGATCGTATGTATAGCACTTCTTCGAAAACTCACCACTCTTTCCTGCCAGAACGTACAGTTTGTTCGTGTATGGATTATAGGTGCTTCCGTTTCCATGGCCCACTTCATCGACTCTTACGGTTTTCTTGAGCGCACCGTCCTTCTTTTTGTAGGACAGCAGGTAGCCTCTGGTGCTCTTGCGGTTCACGTAGGTCACGATGTACCGGTCCTTGGTCACGCTGACGCCCTGCGGGATCCTCGCTTTCGGACCTCCGTGAGGCGACGTCACCAGTTCGAAGTCCGCTGCGGTCATTTTTTTGATGATCTTGAGTTTCGAGTAAGCCGGGGATTCCTCTGTTGTGCCCCGCACGCTGACCGTGTCGGAGATCTTGCCGTCGATCCGCTGGCTGTCTACCTCCGCGATGCCTTTGACCGCGTAATCAAAATCGTTTCTGACGACTTCCAGATAATTGACCTCATAGGCGGTCTCTTTCACCTCTTCGAACTCGTCTGTTGCGGGGTTTTTCCGCAGCACCTTGTAGGCCGTCGCGTACTCGTCCGGATTCCAACGGATCAGCGCTTTTGTCGCTGACAGATTCTCCACCGCCACGCCGGTGATCTTATCGAGGACGGACGGATATACAAACACTGTGACCGTCCGCTCAGCGTCCTGGTAAAACGCGTTTCCTTCCGCGCGGATCGTGATTTCTGCATCGCCGTCTCTGCCGAGGGTCACCCGTCCTGCGCTGTCTACTGCCGCGACGCTCTCATCCGACGTGCTGTACCGCAGTTCGCCGACTGCAGACGCGTTCAGCTTGAAATCGTTTCCCGCAAAACCATAAAAAGCGGTTTTATCAATGGCGATGACCTGTTTCACCTTGTCGACCTGCAGGGTCTCTTTCGCCGCCAGGGACGGCAGACCGTGCTTACGTATCGCCCTGACGCTGACGGTGCACACATCTCCGGGCCGCACGCCCTCCAGGGTATGCATATTCTCTTTTCCTATATATACTTCCGCAGGCCTTCCATTAATGGAACAGCTGACCACGTAATTCCGACATTTCATCTCATCCCAGTTGATGTCGATCTCCGTCCCGTCCTGGGTGAGCCTGAGGTTATTGACCCGCGGCAGATTCTCCAGCGGATCTCCTATGAACGCCACCATAAGCAGATACTCCGCAAACGCAAGTATCAAGATCGCGATCAGAATTTTTAACGACTTACCTCTCATAATCCCATATTCCTCTATACATTTTATATGTATTCGCCGGTGACGCGCTGTGCCACGGAATAAATCCCCCATCAAGCCCCGCTTCATATAGCGCATCGACCTGCTGTTTTAATTTCTTCTTATCATAGACGACCTGCGGCGCCCAGAACGGCGTATTGTATCCTGTGATCCAGGTCCGCGCTGCCGCCGGCGTCGGTATTTTCTTCTGTTCTTTCGCCGCGCCCTTCGCCCACGTTTTCATGATCGCCTTCGGCTGAGACCAGGTATCGGCGCTGCCGAAGTGATCCGTATAGGGCATGCTGCTGATCGCGTCGACCACGTTGGAGATCGCCGGCCAGTACTGCCCGTACGCGGTCACATAGCCGTTTGAGCATTCTCCGAACACATCCACGCTGAAATATGCTCCCGCTTCATGGATCTGATCCGCCGCGTAAAAGCAAAAGTTCTGTATGGCCTGGGCCTTGGACTCACCGTACGTATTTCGGAAATCCGTGTGCTTATCCAAAGACATTTCGTAGGCGTCCTCCGGGAACCGGACATAGTCGAACTGGATCTCGTCAAAGCCCATCATCTCCACTGCCTCGACCGCAAGTGCAACATTATAATACCACACATCCCGGCTGTACGCACTCGGCCAGTGGGATCCGGAGGCGCTGCTTTTGATGCAGTCTTCCGGATGATCCTTTGCGTAATACTTATCGTTAAAGCAGGTGATCCTGCCGATGGTATAAACACCTGTGTCCTTAAATTTCTGCACTGCCGCCCTGAATTCCTCCGGCTGCGCATGCGCCTTTCGATAGGCCTTTGGCGACAGCTTTTTCGCCACCGGTGACTTGTAGGAAAGGCTCCCGCTCTTAACATCGATAACGACGGCGTTGCACTTTGTTTCTTTGATGATCTTCACGTACGGTTTGTAGTTGAGGGTGGCCGCGCAGTTCAGATACATCCCCCGCGCCTGACTGCAGAATACATTCCCTTTGATTTCGGGCCGCGCGAAGGGATAATAATCCAGCTCTGTCGCTTTGCCGCCGTGAAGGTTCATGCCGTATTTCGCCTTCTTGGCTTTGTCGTACTCGCCGTTTTCGTTGTAGTCTTTGTCCGCTTCCTCCTGGGAGCGTACGAGGTATTTGCTGTACACGTAGCCTTCCGGGACTTCCGCGGCTTTATCCGCAGCCTGCTCGTCCCCCTCGGTCACCGGCCGCACCTTGTACATTTTGACCTCGCCTTTCGCATCCAGTCCGGAAAATCCCGTCACCGAAAGCCTTGTCCCCTTGGGCGCAAAGCCGGCGATCTCCGGTCCTTTACTGTTTTGATAGAGAGTGACCGGTGTACGGACGAAGCGTTCCTTCTCCCGCACCGTCTCGCTTCTGGTGCGGACCAGATTCTCCTGATTCACAAACTGCGCGTCCGAATCGATTCGGCGAAAGCTCCCTTCTGCCGTTTTTATCGGCGCCGTATCCCGCAGCGTAACTTTCGTGCCGCGGGGGATGGTTTTTGCTTCCTGCAGATCACCGTGCATATCCATCTCATAGGTCCGGACGGTCGGTCGATCGCTCGCAATAAAGGCCTTCTCTTCGAAGGCCGTTTGCTCATCTGCCGACTGGGCTGACACAAAGGCCAGCGCCACCGTCAGGATCCCTATGAATAATTTTACGGGTAACTTGCTCAATACATTCATGCCGGTATTATAGCACAAATGTTGATACCTTAGTCCAGTGTGAATGAAGGCGCTGTGTATACTCTTGCCTTCATTTCAGCATCCAGTTCATACAGGCTTCTGCTGTCGCTGCCGAAGAGCTCGAACTTGGTAACGTTGTCGTCCGCGTTATCTTCTTCTTCCGCCTGTTCTTTGACGAACCAGTCAAGGAACTGCATCGTTCTGAAATCATGCTCTTCATAAGCTGCCGCGTAGATCTTATTGATCAGATCGGTGACGACGCGTTCGTGCTCTGCACCCATTTTGAGCGGATCGATGAACTCTTTGTATTCTTTGTCCGGTTTGTCGATCGCTTCCAGAACAACGGTTTCACCCTGCTGCTGCAGATACTTGATGAAGAGCATCGCGTGGTCGCGTTCTTCCTGCGCCTGGATCATGTACCAGTTCGCGTAGCCGTCAAGACCGGCGTCCTTGTAGTAGTTTGAAAAATCCAGATAAAGATACGCCGAATAGAATTCCGCGTTGACCTGATTGTTCAGCAGGTCTTTCACTTTCTTTGATACCATTTTATAGTCCTCCTTTATTATGTGTTAGTTTAATAGTTTATACTAAAGCCTGAAGCTTTTCAAGTTCTGAGAAAATCGTATCGATGTATCCTGAATAATCGATATCGTTGCGGCCGCGAAGCTCCTCGGTCATTTCACTGACCGGTTCAAACAGCTGGGTCAGCCCCACATTCCCGAGCACGCCCTTCAGTGCGTGGGCCGCTTCAAACGCGCTGTCCAGATCTCCGGCTTCTATGGCACTGCGGAGTTTTTCGAATTTGTCGTCCTGCAGTGATAACCCGACCATCTTCAGATAAAATTCTTCGTTGTTGATGCAGCGGGCGAGACCGCTTTCGGTGTCTGCCCCCAGTTTTTTCAGGTTGTCGATCGTAAGCATACTCGTTGTCCTTTCTCTTGATTCTTATATCCTGGATTCGGATATCCCGTTTCGTATCTCCTCACTCCTATCCTCACTCAGTCCAGAGCGGACAGGTCTTCCTTCTTTACCAGCAGGCCTTTGACAGAATAGGAGATGCCGGTACGCTGTCTGCTGGTGAGGAAATTATCGTTGATGCGTTTTTCGATGATGCCGCAGTTTTCTTCCGTTGTGTTGATCAGCAGAATGAGATACTGTCCCTGTCCGTATTTGGTGACCGTGTCGGTATGACGGACCGAGCAGATGGCTGCGGTCTTCAGTCGATCCGACAGTTCCGTGAGTTTCGGGCCTTCCCGCATCGGGTTGCCTTTGCCGTCCACGATGGTGCAGAGCATCAGAAAGATCTTGTCGGCGGTACGGCCCATGGTGCGCTCCGTGGTCCGGTATAGTTCCTGGAACACCGGAAGCGAACAGTAATAGCCCCGGCCGCCGGTATCATTCGCGTTGGTCAGTTTCTCCTGGATCTCCTCGATGGTCTCATGGTCGTGGAACAGATGCTCCCCGAGCCGGCGGATGAAGTCCCGCACGTGCTCGTTGGAGCGGTCTCCGTACTCCTTGATATAGGCGTCGACCGTATCCTCATAGTACCGCTCGGAATCAGAGAAGCGCCCCAGATTCGTCAGCGCCTCGACAACCGCAATCTCCCACTCCGCAAAGGGATCGACATGCACCGCGTAAAGAGCCAGGTCGTACATATCCTTGAATTTGTGCGCCTGCCGGTATTCCTCCAGGAGCATCGAGGTGACCTGCGCGAACAAGGCGCGGTAGCGCTCCCCTTCCTGGTAGATCCACGGCACATTGTCCCGGCCGGCGAAGAAACGGCCTGTATAACGGTAGCAGGCGGCTGACAGTTTTTTCATTCTGCCTTCGGGTTTCTCTTCGGCCAGCGCCTCCTCTGCCAGGCGTTCGAATACGCGGGCGTCTTCCTCGACAGGAACCTCATCCGTCCAGTAGTAGATGCCTTTGCTCTGCTTGACGAAGCTCGCCTCCGGAAGACCGTTGGCCTTCAGGTTCTTTCGCATGTTGTAGAGGACGTTCCGGATCGCGTGGGAGACATCCTCGATATCCCGGTCCTCGAAGAGAGTATTCTTGATGAGGCTGCGGCTTGCTCCGTCCCTGCCGAAGTGGAACATCAGCAGCATGAGCAGTCCGATCTGGGACTCGTCCCGGGAACCAAGCGCGATCTCCGCTCCATTGTAGTTGACCGAATACGAACCCAGCGTTCTGACCAGGATCACGTTTTTCTTCACGGTTTGACTCATGAAAAACCCTCCTGCGGTACTTCTGCTGCTCCTTACACTCGTTTCGAAACGAGCTCATAGTTATTGCAGGTGTTCAGCAGCGTTTCTTTCGTGATCGTTCCCTGCTGATACAGCTCGAACAGACTGTTGTCCATGGTGATCATGCCGTCTGCTCTGGCAGCCTGCATGGCCGCCTCCAGTTGATGGAGTTTGTTCTCACGAATCATATTCTGGATGGCGGGATTGGATTTCATCACCTCGAAAGCGGGCGTGATCGTGCCGCTTGTCGTAGGAACCAGCTGCTGACATACCACGCCGCGGATCAGCTGCGCCAGCTGTCCTCTCACCTGGACCTGCTGCGTTGCCGGGAACACGTCCACGATCCTGTTGATGGTATTGGCCGCGCTGCTGGTGTGCAGCGTGCTGAACAGTAACACGCCGGTTTCGGCTGCTGTGATCGCAGCGGAAATCGTCTCGAAATCACGCATCTCCCCGAGCAGGATCACGTCCGGGCTTTCCCGGAGCGCGGACCGCAGAGATTCCAGATATCCCGGCGTATCGATGAATACCTCCCGCTGGCTGACGATGCTCTTGTTGTGGGAATGCAGATACTCGATCGGGTCTTCCATGGTGATGATGTGTGCTTCCCTCTGGTGATTGATCCGGTCGATCATGCACGCCAGGGTGGTGGATTTGCCGGAACCCGCGGCTCCCGCGACGAGAACCAGTCCGGTCATATTGTCCGCCAGACCAAGCACGCTCTCCGGGATCCCCAGTTCCCGGTAATCCGGAATGCCGAATTTGATGACGCGGATGACCGCGGACAAAGATCCGCGCTGACGGAACACGTTGACACGAAACCGGCCCAGATCAGGAACAGAGAACGAAAAGTCATCGTCCAGCCCCTTATCCAGGATCGTCTTCTGCCGTCTGGCCGCAGCGTAGATTTCATCGATGACCGGCTCTATGTCCGCAGGCCGCATGATATTCCCGCCCATCCGGTCCTGCGTGCCCTTGACCTTGCAGGTCACAGGAAGTCCCGCGATAAGGAAGATATCGGATGCGCCTTTCAGTGTGGCTTGTTTGAGGATGTCCAGCAGTATCATTGGTCAGCTCCTTTCCAGATATGCGTGAACGGATCGTCCGCGTTCCAGTTCTTTCTCAGGTCCCATTTCTCTATTTCAAAATCACCGTTTCCGTCCGGTGCGGACACTCGGATCTCCAGAGTGTATCCGTCCCGCTCGATCGTCTTTTCTCTGTCTGCGTCTGTCACTGCGCCGGCAGCTGCCTGCGCGTCATAATCTCTGAGGAACTGCTGCCCCTCCGCTTCCAGTTCGTATCTGGTGGACGTGACCGACGCGAAGCGCTCCGCCATAACCTTATCGGCGTGGGTCGTCGCCAAAGTCAGCGTTGCCAGTGTGGTGAGTATGATCGCGACGACAACGAGGAAGATCGCGATCGGCCCTAATCTGAGTTTATGGTTCATCGCGTTCCCTCCCCGATATAACTTCCTGTGTGCAGCTGGTAGATGGACGTTTCACCATCCCCATAGATGTTGATCGTTTCCTCAACATAGGTTCCGGCGTCGCCCTCATCCGGCGTCACCTTCACTTCGATGCGGTAGCCGTCCTGGCTGGCCGTCAGCGTATCTGCGCTTACTTCCACGTCCGATACGCCCTCCATCTGTTCGATCAGCTCCGCCGCCTCTTCCGCGCTTGCCGCGTATTTGGTGACCTCTGCCGTGTTCTCCGCGCAGATGACCGCCTTAGTCAGATCGCCCGCTTCAAGGCTCTGCCCCCGCGCTGTCATACACGCCATGGTAATGACTACGATGACGATCAGCAAAAGCAGGAACATCATGAACAGTTCCACGACAGATGCGATATTGCTTTTTTTGTTGATCTTATCTCCGAACATTGACGTAGGATACTCCTTTGTCTGTTTTGATTTCCAGCAGGTCATCTGAAATATAACGGATCTGCAGCTGACGTGTCTGCCCGATCTTGCTCGCTGCCTGCGGATTGACCGGCATGTCGGCTTTTGTATACTCTTCCATCAGGGCGCCGTCCGCCAGATAGATCTTATGGGTGAATCCCGTATCTCCATCCGCGATGGAAATGCCCGGGAACCCGTCGAATTCCATCGGCGTCACCTCCCCGCCGTCGTTGTCTTTGACTGCCGTTGCGATGTAAGCGCAGACAACGCGCTGGGTATCGTTCGCGTACTGACTCTCCGCTCCGTGCTGATAGGATCTGGCGCCGAAGACGACCAAAAGCAGTATCACAAGGAACAGCACGGCAATGGTCAGTGCTGAGAGGATCTCCCCTATGCTCTTTTTGCTTTTGCTGTTTTCCATCATTTGTCTCCCTGATAGATGACCCGGATCTGCGGGGGCTGATTCTCCGCGAAGAGATCGTAGACGATCAGGTAGTCTTCCTTGTTAACGGTCAGCCCGTAGTTTTCCTCCAGGTACGCCAGACTCTCCGGATAGGCGTCCTCGATCACATAGCACTGCAGCGCCCGCTCGCGGACGGTCTGCTCAATGGCGCTTTCCCGGTCGGCAATCTCCTCCTCGGATACCGCAAAGGCACTACGAAGCACGATACAGCAGGCTATGACCGCCAGTATCACGCAAATGGTTATGAACTTGTGCGTGCGTAAAAGCTGCATGTACAGTCGTCCTTTCGTTTATCCAATCGAATTCATGATCCCGATGAGCGGTACCATCAGCGAGATCAGCATCAGGCCCAGTGTGATCATGAGAAAGCCCGTCAGCATCGGCTCGACGGTGTTGGCGATGCGTGCTACATAGGCTTCGTTGTTATCCTTCAGGTTGGTCAGGATCTTCTGCAGGATGGAGTCAAGCATTCCGCTGCGCTCCGCCGGGATGAGCATCCTGTTGTTGATCGGGTCGTACAGTTTTTCTTCGCTGGCGGCCTGGGAGAAGCTGAGTCCCGCGCGCATCTTCTCAACGCAGCTGTTCAGCTTTTTCTTCAAACCGTCTGTCTCCGCGACGGCCAGACTTTTGACGACGGCCTCGTCCTGCATCTCGCCGCTGGAGATGAACATGTCGAAGCAGGATGTGAACCGGTACAGATCCAGGTTGTCGAAGAGCTGCCGGAATGTGCGGATCTTCGACAGGAAGTTCCGCACGGACGCCGCTTTGCCGCCCCTCCACATCAGGACGCCGATGAGGATCAGTACGACCAGGATGATCATGATCACCATCAGGACTTTGCATAATGTGAAGGAAATGTTGATGTAGTTCAGCGACGACGCAGCCAGATTTCCTGTCAGATTGTTGTACACGCCATAGAATGCCGGGAACACGATGGCCAGCATCGCGATCAGCACCGCTATAACCATGAACAGCAAAATCACCGGATAGCGTACGGCGGACACGAAGGTGTTCCGCATGGAATGTTCGGTCCTGTAGTATTCCGACAGGTGGAATAGAGTTCCTTCGAGTTTGCCTGTATATTCCGAGGCGCCGACCATATCCACGGCGTAATCCGGGAAGGCCTTCGAGTCTTTCATAGCGTCTGTCAGGGAAGATCCTTCCGACATCTTCCGGGACATCGCTTCATAGTCCGCGTTGCTTTTGCCCGTGTCTTCGGATTCTTCTTTCAGAAGGTCCACTGCTTCAGAAGGCGTGATCCCTGCTTTGATCATCATGCCCATGTTTTCGAAGAATGAGCCCATCTCGTTTGCATTCATTGCAAAACTCCTTTCTGGTTCCTTATTATTTTCTAGTATTGATAAACGTCCTGGTAATTGCTTCCGTCGCCGATGAAATCCGCGTTCTGTCCGTTGGCTGAGAACGTCAGATCCACGCGGGTCCAGTCACCCGGATCCACGGAGAACTCTACGGTCGTCCAGCCTTTTTCCTCTGTATAGAACATATTCCACGCGTGGTACAGATTGTCCGGCGCGACGTATCCGAAGATGATCTTCGTCGGTACGCCCTGACTGCGGAGCATGGATGCCGCCAGGCTAGCGTAGTCGAAGCAGATGCCTTTGCCGGTTTCCATGACCTCGTCCGGGTCGGGAACATAACCCGACTCGACGGTCTTTGCTTCCTGGTAATCGTATTCGACCTTCTGGCAGATGTAGTCATAGACCTTGCCGACGAAATCGCTTTCGCTGCCGGATTCTTCGGCCATCTCCGCCGCCTTCTTCACGCAATCTGAGGATTCCGAATAATCCGCGTAGGCGTTCGGCCTGAGGTATGGGTCGAGCGGATCGTCCAATTTGACGTCCGCTGTAGTCACATACAATTCATAATAGCTGCTGCCGCCGACGTTCTTCATCACCTTGATGGTGTAGGTGCCGTCCCCGCACTGCAGCGGGAAGATCTGATCCGTCCCCTGCTCGATGTCGTAGGTATATGTTTCGCTGTCTTTGAACACCTGCAGCTTCAGTCTGGCGTCGCTGTTTGCCACTACGCCGAAGTACCCTTCGGATACGCATGACAAATCTACCTGCACTTCACTGTCTCCTTCGGCGCTGTCCTCATGGAACGCAGCGTCGTGGTACTCCGTTTCAAAGGTCCCGCCGCCGCTTTTGTCGCCGCCGTCTCCGCCGCTTCCGCCGCTTCCGGACGCCACACCTCCGGACGCCGCGCTGCCGGAGCCGCCGCAGGCTGTCAAGGTCAGGCAAATCAAGATAATCAAAATAGTATATATTCTGTTTTTCGTCACGATTTGGTTCTTCATTGTCTGACGTGATTATACCATAACCCATCATCTATTTGTAATTTCATATATTATTTGTTATTCTTATAGGCGGGTATGCAAAAGCACCCGAACCAACCCGGCCTCAAGCGGCTGATAAACAGGAGGAATCGAAATGGCTGAAGCAAAGCCTGCCGGCGCAGCACCGGCTGAAACCATCACTACAAAAAAACAGCGAGACTATATGTTCGACACATTCCGCGGGATCCTGATGCTGTCGATCCCGATCTCCCACTTCACGAAAGCCTCGGGCAACTGGTACGCGGACATGTGGGGCGGCGCCGGATGGTCACAGGTACACCCAACCGGTTTCGTCTACATTACGATCAATGTCTTTGTTATGCAGGCGTTCATGTTTTTGTCCGGGTACTTCAGCAAGAAGCCGGAACGTGCGCGTGAGACCGCATTCCGCGGTGTGCTTTGGCCGTACCTGGTGTTCACGACCATTACCATGATCGCAGCCTGGGGGTTTGACTGTAATATCGGAAAGTACTTCGGGTACCTGACGCCGTCGTTCGCGCTCTGGTTCCTGGTGGCGCTGTTCCTTTACAGATACTTCCTGGTAGATATCATCAAATTCAAGTGGGCGCTGCCCATGAGCATCATCATGATGCTCGCTGCCGGCGTTCTGCCCTTCGGACAGTTCATGGCCCTGGGACGCGTGTTCTCCTACTTCCCGTTCTTCATGATTGGCTACTACTGCTCGAAAGAAACCCTGGACAAGGTCCGGACACTGAAGAAAAAACCTGTCATCGTAGCACTGCTCGGCGCGGTGCTTGTGGCGTTATCGATCTGGCTCATGTATCACGGGCCGACTCTTTCGTGGTTCCTGCTGAAGGAGAACCTCAGCCGCTTCGGGCACACCTGGTATACCGAATGTCTGTGGAGACTGCTGGTCTTCGGACTGTCTGCCGGCTGGATCACCTTCATGGTCAACATACTGCCGTCGAAGCAGAACTTCCTCTGCTACATTGGCACGAACACCATGCCGATCTACCTGTTCCACCTGGGACTGCGTCACGTGATCACCCAGTACGGGATCTACATGGGCGCTGTCGGCAGCGTGATCGTCGCCTGGTTCGCCGGCATCTCCCTGCTGCACAAGAAGCACAACAACTGGACCGTATCCATCATCATTACGGTTCTGTCCATCGCCGGAGTATTTGCTCTGTGCATGTCCGGTACGCTGGAACCGCTGGCCGGAGGATGTCCGAAGAACCTGGTGCTCTTCTACGTTCTCGTCTGGGGAAGCGCACTTCTGACCGGCGTTTCTCTTTCGGCACCGTTCTGGGTCAAGCTCTATGATCTGCTGACCGAAGGACCGCTTCGTGCGTCCGTCATCACCAGCTGGCTGGAAGGAAAATATCTGAAAAAGAACAATGAAGAAGCGTAGTCATACAACTGCATATCACAATACGGCTGCCGCAAAAATTGCGGCAGCTCTTTGTCTGTTCTTTTGTATCTGCGGCTGTCTTGCTTTTGCTCTGTCACTGACCGGATGCGCCGGGCAGTCTGCCGGGGATGAAAGCGCTTTGAAACGAGGCCCGGAAGAAATCCTCACGGAAGACGTCTTCCTGAAAAACGAAGACGGGACTTACACGTACTGCGAAATCGTCGCGCCCGACATGGAAGGGCCATACCCCCTTGTTTGCATTTCTCACGGCATCTACGGCAGTCTGAACAGCGGCGGCGCGCGGCAGCTGTCCGAACTGCTGGCGTCAAACGGAATCGCGGCCGTCCGCCCAGACTTCAACCGGTGCCTGACAAACGATCCGGAGAAGGCCCTTGCCGGAGACAAATCCGGCCGCACCAATGAATACACTCTTCGGGATATGCTCGAGTCCGACATGCTCCTCATCGACTACACGCTGGAGCACTACAACGTGGATAAGGACCGCATCGGCGTCTACGGCAGATCCTTCGGCGGACGCGTCGCCATGATCATGGGCAACGAAAGCTGGGGCGGCATCGATTACAAAGCCATGGCGCTCATCGCGCCTGCCGGCAACGAATACGCCCTCATCCACTACGTGGGCGGGCAGAAAGAATGGGATTACATCCGCTCTGCCGTCGCGAAAAACGGCAGCTACAAACGCGGCGTTCTGACCTTCACCCCGGAGTGGTTTGAGGATTACTATGACTTGAACCCGACGCTCACCGGTGACAAATTCGGCGATAAACCTGTCATGGTCTATTACAATACAAAGGACACAGTCGTCGAACCGAAGACCAGTCTCGACTGTGCCCATGCCTATTCCAATGTTGCTATTTATGAAGTGACGACCGACGACGGCCACGGCTACGAAATGTCCTATCAGGACTCTCCCATCAAAGTCGAAATCATGAACCGGGTCGTTACGTTCTTTCAGGAAAATCTCTAAATGGCGGCGCCCAGCTTCTCCAGCTCGGCCAGCATAGCCTCGTCCCCTGCCAGATCCTTTGGCTTGTCTGCTGAAATGGACTTGGCGAAGGCGATCTCCCACCCCAGATAATCCGCGATGCACTCGAACTGTTTCTGTATGATCTCATACTCCGCGTCATCGAGCTCCGCTTCGCCGATCACAACGGTCCCGACCTTCTTGCCGGTCCCGGCAAACTTCGACGCGCGCGCGTAAAATTTATCGATGACCAGTTTCAGCTGCGCGGTAATGCCCCACCAGTACACCGGCGTCGCGAAGATGATCGCGTCCGCTGCCTCCACGGCTTCGTTGATCTCCGGGGAATCATCCGCGAAGATGCATCTGCTCATGCATCCGCAGGCGTTGCAGGCTTTGCATGGGATTATATTTTTACCTTCGGTGTCGATCTGGGTCACTTCGATCTCCGCTGCGTCCGGTCTGGCTTCCAGCCCCCGGCGTATCGCCTTGATCGCCGTCAGCGTATTGCCCTTCCGCGGGCTTCCGTTCAAAATCAGTACGTTCATAGTCTCTCCTCCTTTATGTTCTCACCGGTTATTATCATACCACGTTTCCGCTTCCTTTGACAGGAGCCGCCGGATTGTATATGATTTGACCATGAGCAACTTGATTCGACAGACAACTCAGCTGGCGCTGCATCTGGTGCGGCCTTATGTGACGCCGGACAGCGCCGTCATTGACGCCACCTGCGGAGGCGGCCGCGACACCCTGGCCCTCGCCGAAATGGGACCGGCCCGGCTCTACGCATTCGACGTGCAGGAGCAGGCGGTCCGCGCCACAACCGCGCTTCTTCAGGACCACGGCTACTGCAAAAGCATCACAGACGGCGCGATCACAATTTGCTGTGTGCCCCACGAGGAGATGGGCAGGGTCGTTCCTTCGGGGGACGGTGCCGCCCCGGTCAGCGTGGTCATCTTCAATCTGGGGTATCTGCCCGGCGGCGATAAAGATCTGACCACCCGCACGGACTCGACCATGACTGCCGTGCGCGCGGCGATGGATCTTCTGGCGCCGGACGGCGTCATCTGCCTCACCATGTACAGCGGTCACCCGGAAGGCAAGCTCGAGAAGGCTGCCCTGCTTAACTTCGCGTCGCAGCTGGACGCCGGGAAGTGGCACACGGCGTACGTCAGCATGCCCAACCAGAAGCACGACCCGCCGGAGATCCTGCTGATCACGCGGAAACGATGAGGCAGAATCCTGCGTGCAGATCCCCAGCCGCAGAATCCTATGCCCGAACACTGGGCACGCCTGCCATACGAACGCTATACGAAAAAACGGCAACGCCTCTGCGCTGCCGAAAAAAAACGTTTGATTCCGCTATTATTTTATAAGTTGCCTTTTGAAACTACGATGTCGATCATCTCTGCGCAATCTGCCAGATTTCTATAGACCGCCTTAAAAAAGTTTCTCATGAATATCCCTCTTTTCCGAATGATGTCTTGTAATTCTATTTCCATTTCCGGCCGTGGTGCCGTTTGTTCCTTACAATTCAAGTATAATACTTAATTTGCGCAAGTCAACCGCCGTTTCGTTACTAGTTTGCTGTATGTGGCGCCGAAATAGACCGTTTTGCCGCGATTTTGTTGGGCACATCGGCTGATCTGTCAGAATCGAGATTACCTTCTTCCGAGCTTCAAATGCGCTCCGGCCCAGTATTCCCAAGGGGTTTGGGGATTTGCCGCCCACCTGCTTCGTACTGTCTACTATCTTGCTTCATTTTTCCGGCAGTTTCGGATCTATAGGGGGGGGATGTCTAGAATCATTCAGACATGGCTGCTTCCGGCAGCCTAATTTCTGTGAGTACAAATCAGGATCGCCGGAGCCCTTGATGCTTCGTTTCCCGTTTGTACTTTTGAACCACGGAGGCGATGAAAGTACAAATCATGATCGCTGAAACCCTTGGGGCTTCGTTTCCCGTTTGTACTTTTGAACCACAGAGGCGATGAAAGTACAAATCATGGTCGCTGAAACCCTTGGGACTTCGTTTTGCTTTTGTACTTGGGCGTCCGGCTTTTGGTTGTGAGGCGTCTCGAGACCCAACTCCCGTCAATCCCCGGTTTCGCAGACATGTTGGTCACACCAGTCTTTCGGATTTCACCAACCTGCCTGCTTTGATCTCACCAACCTGCCTGCTCCTTGTTGCGTTTTGCGGGCGAAGTCGGTATAATAACGCTTGCGTGTACCTTTTAACCTTTTATAGCAAGGGGCGCGCGGAAATCATCATTATTATTGTATTTGAAGGAGATAAATGTTATGGAACGAGAAAGGTTAGGCAGCCGTCTTGGTTTCATCCTGCTGAGCGCGGGATGCGCAATTGGTTGCGGAAACATCTGGAAGTTCCCATGGATGTGCGGTCAGAACGGCGGGGGCGGATTCGTCCTCGTGTATATCTGCTGCCTTCTGCTTTTGGGACTTCCTGCGATGACAATGGAATTTTCACTGGGCCGTGCTTCCCAGGCCAGCCCGGTACGCATGTATCAGAAGCTGGAGAAGCCGGGACAGAAGTGGCACATCCATGGCTATCTTGCTTTTGCAGGAAACGTGTGTCTGATGGCATTTTACACAGTCGTTACCGGCTGGATGATCTACTACTTTGTGAGCTTCGCCCTGGGCAACCATAAGGATCTGGGGTTTGTAACGATGATCACGAACCCGGGCGTGAATGTGGCGTATCTGGCGGTTGCTGTCGCGGTCGGTTTTATCATCCTGAGTTTCAATCTGCAGGGCGGTCTGGAGCGCGCCACGAAGTTCATGATGATCGTGCTGCTGTTCCTGATGCTGGTGCTGGCAGTCCGCAGCATGACCCTTTCGGGCGGTAAAGAAGGTCTCGCCTTCTATCTCGTACCGGACTTCTCGAAAATCACCGGCAGCGTTATCGTAGCGGCGATGAACCAGGCGTTCTTCACCCTGTCCCTCGGTATCGGCTCGATGGCGATCTTCGGAAGTTATATCGGCAAAGAGCGTTCCCTGATGGGCGAGTCCGTGAACGTTATCTGCCTCGACACATTCGTCGCGCTCGTTGCGGGACTGATCATTTTCCCTGCCTGCTTCACGTATGATCTGGAAGTCGGCGCGGGTCCGTCCCTGCTCTTCGATACCATGGCGACGGTATTCAACAACATGGCCGGCGGTCAGTTCTGGGGAGCCCTGTTCTTCCTGTTCATGACATTTGCCGCGCTGTCGACAGAACTGGCAGTATTCGAAAACATCCTTGCCTGCGTCCGTGAAATGACAGGACTCAACAGGCACAAAGGCAGCATCATCTGCGGTATCGGCATCTTCCTGATCTCCCTGACGACTGCTCTCGGCTACAGCGTTCTGCACTTCCAGCCATTCGCGGAAGGCAGCGCGTGGCTCGATTTCTGGGACTTCATCGTAAGCACCAACCTGCTCCCGCTCGGCGCTCTCATCTTCGCGCTGTTCTGCTGCTCCGACCGTTTCGGATGGGGCTGGGACAACCTGGTCGCCGAAGCCAACGCAGGCAAAGGCCTCAAAATCCAGCCGTGGATGAAGCCGATCTTCAAGTACGTTGTACCGATCGTTATCATCATCCTGTACGTCATCGGACTCTCCACCTACCCGTGGAGCTAATTTGTCACCTATCGGGTAAATAAAATCCGGGGCACTGCAGTTCATCATTCAAACTGCGGGCCCCGGTTTTTATTTGTTCACTCATTCATACATTCATCAATGTGACAAAAGAACCGTCCCTAATGACACACCTGATGACGCATTACAGCATGTGCGCGATGAGTTCTTCACGCGGTGTTTCGGCCAGGTAGCATGGCGGGATGTCAAAGATGGTCCTGCCGCCTGTCACGCCTTCAGCGGACAGTCTGACGGCAGCTCTGGCGACTGCGGTCAGCACGCTTCCTGTGAAGTATGGATTGGACTCCAGATTGAGGGTGAACTCGATGGTGTCAAGATACTCTCCGTCCATACCGGTCACGCCGCTTCTGAGCACGCTGCCTCCGTGTGGCAGACCTGTGTGATCGCGGTCCATTTCTTCCTGTGTGATGAATGTTACGGTTGTGTCATAATCCGCGAAATAGTTCGGCATGGTGACGATGGCTTCTTCGATGGCGGCTTTGTCCGCACCTTCTTCGGCTACGACGAAGCATTCTCTTGTATGTTTGTCGCGGGTGGTCAGTTCCGGATTTTCACCCTTTCTGACGCTTTCTACTGCGGCTTCGACCGGCACGGTATACTGACGGGCGTCTGCAACACCGTCGATTCTTCTGATGGCATCGGAATGCCCCTGGCTGACGCCTCTTCCCCAGAATGTATAATCATTGCCTGTTGGAAGGGCTGCGTTGGCATAGAGTCTTGCCACGGAGAACAGACCCGGATCCCAGCCGACTGAAATGATTCCAACTGTTCCGGCGGCCTTTGCAGCAGCATCTACTGCAGCCAGGTGCTGCGGGATGTTTGCGTGTGTGTCGAAGCTGTCAACGACATTGCACTTCGCGGCCAGCTGCGGCGTCATCTCCGGCAGGTCCGTCGCGCTTCCGCCGCAGAGGATCAGCACGTCCAGTTCCTTCGCCATTTCATCGAGCTTGTCCATGTGCAGCACCGGCGCGTCCGACGCGATCTTTACCGCCGCCGGATCTCTCCTCGTAAATACTGCTGCCAGTTCCATGTCGCCCGCAAGCTGAACTGCCGCTTCCACGCCTCTTCCCAGATTTCCGTATCCTACGATTCCTACTTTCATTGTGTGTACCTTCTTTCTTTATATTAATTTGAATCACTAACGTTGAGTATTGAGTCTTTAGTCTTTAGTAAATTAGTGCGTTTTTCATATGGATTATAATAGCACCATATTATTAACAGGGGCAACAATTAATCGTAACTTAATCTTGAATTCTGGCTTGAACGATCCTCCAGAAGCGTGCTATCATCCGAAAGGCAGAAGTCGACACATTTGCTGTCGGAATGGTTGCAGATGTGTCGGTTTTTATTATTATGGGGTAATGGTGGAAATGAGTTCACACTTTATGCAGGGATTTATTCATGATTGTGTCGATATCTCTTTTCCCAAACTAATATGCGGAATATCGGAGCACGAAATCGACACAATTATAGAAGCTGTGAACAAAAATGTGTCGAACTTTGCCTTCGGGATATTGAACGATCCGCGAAAAATGATGTATCATTCAACTGACGAAAGGACTTATGCAGGGGCGCTTCGCGCAGGCGGCGGCCTTCTGCGGAGGAATAAATATGGCTAAAACAGAAACTACCGTAAGAAACAAATCCTCTTTTGAAGATACTGTTAAACACTTCACCGATGCGGTCATGAACGGGAGTTACACGGCGACGTTGGAGGAATCCATCGATATGCAGGCAGGAAACGCCGTCTGCGCCGTCAGGACTCTTGAGCGGTATTCTGCTCTGGGCGGAAACCGCGTAAGCATGACTATCGTTTTCCTTTCCGAGGAAGGTTCGGATGAAACCAAAATTGTCGCCACGTCCACAGGCGGAGGCGGTTTGGTCAAGATCGTGCCTTGGGGAGAAAACGAATTCCTGGATACGTTCAACCAGGCGGTTCGTCTGTGGAAGAACAAGTAATGTCCCGGGCTGTTACTGATCGGAGATCTCGTAATCTATGACGACGTCGACGTGATAGCCCGGATAGTGCGCGGAGCCGATCATCCTGCCTTTGCCGTAGCTGTGAAGGGGTGCTTGCGGTCAGGCGCCTTTGTTGAAAGCTTGGCGCCGATCATTATGTCAGCACCGAAAAATGCGCCGGATTGCGCCGGCGCATCGTCATCCTCATTTTATCTATATTCCAGCCGTCGCCGAGCGCAGCCACGCCCGTTCATCCTCGTTCAGGTGCGGGGCGATCTTCCGATATACCATCTCGTGGTACTGGTTCAGGTATTCGATCTCATTCGGCTGCATCTGCTGCACGTCGATGCCTTCCAGATCAAAGGGCACCAGTGTCACCTCTTCGAATCGCAGGAATCTTCCGTAGTCGGTCTCTCCGTCGGCAACGGTCAGAAGCAGGCTTTCGTGCCGGATCCCGAATTCCCCGTCCTCATAGTAGCCCGGCTCATCGGAAGTCAGCATGCCGACTTCAAAGGGCGGCATCGGCGGAACCAGATTCCGTCCGTCCCAGTAGATCTCATTGGGATCCTCATGGACATTGAGGTAGTGTCCGACGCCGTGGCCGGTGCTGTGGCGGTAATCCAGTCCCATCTGCCAGAGGGGCTCGTGGGCCAGGTAATCTAGATTGGCACCGTTCAGTCCTTCCGGAAATCTTGCCCGCGCCAGGTCGATGTGCCCGCGCAGAACTGCGGTGAACAGCGTTTTCTCTTTCTCGGTAAGCGGTCCCAGCACGATGGTGCGCGTGATATCGGTCGTGCCGTCAAGGTACTGTCCCCCGGAATCGATCAGCACCATGCCCCGCGGCTGCAGAGCTGTGTCGCTTTCCGGCGTGGCGCAGTAGTGCACGATGGCGGCGTGGGGCCCGTATCCGACGATGGCCTCAAAGCTATCGCCCATGAACAGCTCCTGCTGCGCGCGGAAGTCGTGAAGCTTCTCCGCGGCGGAAACCTCCGTGACGTCCATCGCAGTCCCGGTCTCGGCTGCCGCTGCGGCTTTTGTCTTCAGCCAGTACAGGAACTTGCACATAGCCACGCCGTCCTTTAAATGGGTGGAGTGGACGCCCTCCATTTCCGTCGGATTTTTGACGGCTTTTCTTTTCATCACGGGACTGTAATCGTTGATCACTTTGACGTCCTCCGGCAGGGACTGCAGGAGCCGCGCGCTGCAGGTTTCCCGGTCCAGGAGCACCGGTCCGCCGATGTCTTTCAGCGCCTCATAAAACGAATCATACGGGAGCATCTCGATGCCATCTTCCGCCAGCATCTTCGCAATCTCAGGCGCAAAGGCCTCCAGCCCGGCGAAAAGCCTCACTCGATCCTTCGTCATGATCACGAAAGAAAAGAACACCGGATTGCACATGACGTCGCTGCCGCGCAGATTCGTCAGCCACGCGATGTCGCTGAGCTGGGATAACACCAGCGTCTCCGCGCCTGCCTTGTCCATGTCTTCCCGGATCAGCTTTATCTTCTCCGCACGCGGCACGCCGGCGTACTGCACCGGGTACTCGCATACCCTATTGAACTGCGCAGCCGGACGATCCGCCCAGATATCGCCGACCGGATCCGCGTCTGTGCGCAGGATGAAGCTGCTCGCGGCGGTATCCTTTCGCAGTGTATCCGCCCAGGCACTGCTGACCAGACGTCCATCGACACAGATGGTGCTCCCTGCCGGCAGCTTTTGCATTAGATACGCATGGATCTTCATGGTTCCCGGCAGGCCCTGTTTATAGAGCGTGATGCCGCTTCCCGCGAGCTGATCCGCCGCTTGCAGGAAGTACCGGCTGTCCGTCCAGAGCCCTGCGTCATCCATGGTGATGACCGCCGTGCCCGCGGAGCCGGTAAAGCCTGTGATGAATTCTCTTGTTTTATAGTGATCGCTCGTGTACTCCGACATGTGGGGATCACCGGTCGGGACAATGCAGGCGTCGATGGCCTTTGCATTCATGAACTCCCGCAGGGCGGTGAGCCGTTCGGGTACCGAATGATTTGCTGTAACGTTTGTCATGATGGTCTCCATTGAATTGCTGATAGTAACGTTTATCTTCCCGGCACATCGCCCGGACGAACTTCAAACAGGCCTCTTGCAGGCGGGTCGGTTTTCTTGCCGATCGCGATCATGATCAGGCTCACGACCGTCGCGATGATGCCGCCGATTCTGGCGACCTTGATCATCAGCCAGAAGTTGCCGATGAGCGTGCCTTCGCCGTACATATCCAGATAGTACTCCGGACCCCAGGAGCCTTCGTACCACGCCAGGAAGAAGGAACCGACGATCGCGTAGAGACCGAAGGCCAGAACGTAGACGCCAAAGCGGGTGATGTCGCCCTTGGCCAGACGAGTCTTCGGATTGATCGGATAGCGCTCCGGATTATCCACATACAGACCGCCGTAGATCCACTTGAACGCGATGTAGAAGAGCACGGCGGACCCGATGGAAACAAAGCCCAGCAGGAAGTACTCGGTGCCGTTGACCAGAAGGGCGATGACGGTGATGATCATCGGCAGAACGCCGTACAGGTAGATCTTCGCCTTCGGTCCTTTGATGTACCAGCAGTTTCGCTCTTCCACCGGGTACTTCTTCCGGATGACCAGAAGGGACAGGCTGAGGGTCACATATACGATCAGCATCAGCGGTGCTGTGATGATCATCAGCGTTGTGAAATCGAAGTTCATCATGATGACGACCATGATGGCCAGCAGCATGATGGAGAGGACCGGAAGTCCGCTCTTCGGACTGGTTTTCGCGAGGAATTTCGGGGACAGATGATCGTCCGCGATGACGAAGAAGGCGCGCGATCCGGACGCAATATACGCGTTGAAGATGGCCATCTGTGAAAGGATCGCGACGACCAGGAAGCCGACGCCCCATCCGTAGCCGAGGCACTGCCCAAGAACGTCGCCGTAGCCGAGGCCGTCGGTCGCCCATTCATCCCACGGGCCGATGGACACGAGTCCGGCCAGCGTCGGGAGAATGTAGCTGAGGGCAATGACCGGCATAACCAGACGGAAACCCTTCGGAATGACCTCCGGATTTTCGATCTCGCCGCCCATGTTGGAGATGCTCTCGTAGCCGCAGTACATCCAGATGACGATGCAGATGCTGCCGCCCAGACTGTCGACCCAGGACTGTCCTTCCGGGGTGAACGGAACCATCGGGTTATAGGTCCAATGGGTCAGTCCTACGATCGTGACTAATGCAAAAGCAATCAGGATCAGGGCTGAGAAAATAGTGTTTACAATGGATACGTCGGTCAGTCCTTTGAGATTCAGCGCGACGAAGACCGCCACGATGAGGAACTGCACGATGAATCTGGTGACCGGATCCTGCAGCGCCGGAATGAATTTGGACGCGTAGTCCGTGATCAGAACGATGTAGACGGAGAGGCCTAAATAGCAGTTCATGATGCCCCACCAGCTGGTGCAGAAACCCCAGAATTCTCCGAGGGCTTCCTTGACCCAGATGTAGATGCCTCCCTCGGAAGGCATGATGGCGCTGAGCTCCGATACGATCTGTGAGATCGGGTACGCCCAGATGACCGCGAAGATGAGCAGCATGACCAGTGTGAAGCCCGGTCCGCTTAAGGGGATCATATCTTCAATGCCAAATGCTCCCGCCGCCGTCAGGCAGAAGAGCATGCCGGCCATTCTGACCGGTGTCATCCTGACCTTTTTCAGGTTGTCGACCTGTTTGACAGGCCCTTGCGCTGTTACGTTTTCCATGGTGTCTCCTTTCCTCCAGCCTGTGTGAATCCTGTAATGTTGAACTGTACTGATTATATCACATTGGAGAAGAAAGGGACCTCTGTAATTCGGTAAATCGGTAAATCAAAAACCCGAATCGGAGCTTCCCATCTCCTTCCAGCCGTAGCGCCGGATGGACACCAGAATGGAAGCCAGGGTGATGGACTCGTTGAGGACTCCTGCCCAGGAGCCGATCAGGGCATCGTAAATGAGCCAGCAGGGAGACCCGCAGACCAGGCTGCCCACCTGATTTATCTGCTCATCCTCCTGCGCGAACGCACTCTGCACCTGAACACTGCAGAGCACCATCCAGACAATCAGGATGCTTGCCAGAACTTTTCTCATTTCTTCTCTCCCGCATTGGTGATCCTGCTCCCATTATAGCAATGCTGCAAAAGCAGAACAATCTTTTTACCGATACATTGCGGGAATCACTGATAATTCATCAATCTTAATGTTTTTTTCAACGCTTCTGTAGTAAAATATTGTTGCAACCGTTAACTTCGATATTACTTACTGAAAGGGTGAACACTATGAAGAAACTATGCGCGCTAGTATTATCTTTTATCTTGTCTTTTACGATGATCATCCCGGAGGTTGCTTTTGCAGCGGATGGCGATGATCCGCCTGCAGACCCGGGAAACGGAGAGCAGACGGAAGAACCGGCAAACGGGGAACTGACTGTAGAGGATTCCTACGGGCCCCTCAAACTGACGGATGCCTACGACCAGGGAGCCATCGTGCTGCCGGAAAGCATGCAGCCGGTGCCTTCTGCTGATGACCCGGAGAAGATGATCGATCAGGTGACGTTCTCGAAGCCGAAGTATGGAGAAGGTCTTTTGCTTACCGGCAAAGCAGGCGTTCTGAAAAGCGGCCGGATTGGTCTGAACGCGGCGCTTGATTTTACCGGCAACCCTGTGGGCAGAGTCAGCGTCAACGGGCTGCGGGAACGAGGTGTGACGGTCACCGTCCACGTGTATCTGGACGATCAGGAAGATCCTGTCGCATCGTTTAACCTGAAGAGCACCATGGGCAAGAAAGACTGGGCGAACGCCGGCGACCGCACCAAGGATGTCTATGGACTCGGTCTGACCGGACAGCACCGCGTGTCCTTCAGTTTTGAAATCAGCGGAGTCAAAGACACCAAAAAAACCAGTATCCTGCTCCGGTTCATCGAGTTCTCAGAAAGCTCGATCCCGGTCCTGTATTTCAATATCGATGAAAGTCTCGGCACGATCGGCGCGATGAACGCCAGCTCCGATCACAGCGTGGAGTGCTATGGCACTGTCGATCTTCAGGTCCCGGAAGGATTTGCCGGCGATTATGACGGCGGCGCGCAGACGAGTCTGAACGGTCTGGAGATCGAATACCTTCGCGGCAGGGGAAACTCCACCTGGGACTCGGACAAAAAACCATATAAGCTCAAACTGAAAAAGAAGAAAGATCTCTTCGGCATGGGCGAGAACAAGCACTGGATCCTGCTGGCCAACCGCTACGACAACAGCCTGATCCGCAACCGTATGACGTACTGGCTCGGCGCGCAGATGGGGCTCGACTATACACCCCAATGCGTTCCTGTTGACGTTGTTATGAACGGTGAGTACTACGGCAGCTATCTCCTCTGCGAGCAGATCCGCATCGGGGACAGCCGCGTTGCGATCGACGATCTGGAAGCAGATGAGGATTCCATGAAAGCGACAGAGCTTCCGTTCATTTCCGGCGGCTATCTGCTGTCCATGTCGCCCTATGGAAATGAGGACGAAGCAAACATCTTTGAAACTCAAAAGGGCGTGTCCATGTTTATTGAAAGTCCTTCCTTCGAGGATTTTGATAACGATACGCAAAGGCAATACATCATTGCGTTCATCCAGGCGACGGAAAACGCGATCTTCAGTCCCGGTTTCAAAAGCGGTGATGTCCGTTATACCGATCTTCTGGATCTTGATGCAGCGGCGAAGTACTGGTGGATCCAGGAGTTCTCCGCCAACGGCGACGCCTACGGCAGCGGCAGCACATTCCTGTACAAGACGAGAGACAAGGAGGGTGAAGACGGCGCGCCCGGCGAATCCGGCAAACTCTTCTGGGGTCCGCTGTGGGATTTTGATTACGTTGCCTGGGGAGATCTCGACTATGGCGGTGATCCGCCGGGCGGATTCGAGAACACTTCGATGCCGTGGTTTGACAGGATGAAAGAAGATCCTGCTTTCGCTGAGAAGCAGCTGGCGTACTGGACCGGAAAAGACGGCGAAGAAGAAGTCCCAAGCCTTGATGCACTGCTCACCGAAATCGTGAGGGACGGCGGACTGCTGGATCAGTATTACGAGCAGACGAAGACCTCATGGAAATACGACCATGAGAAATGGGGTGCCTACAGTGAAGGCTGGGGAGATGAATACGCGGGCGAAACCGGTGACACGCCGGCACAGGCCGCCGAACCAAGAACCTATAAGGAAGAAGTTGATCAGCTGAGAAACTGGATCATCGGCAGACAGAACAATGTTAATCAGGAAATCGGATCCCTGACGCCGGAGATTGTGACAGTAACATTCAAGGTCGGAAGCAAGACACTCGATACGATACAGGTCCGCAAAGGGTACTGCATCGAATCCTTCCCGGAGGCTCCCGCCAAGAAGGGCTATGTGTTCCGCGGCTGGGAATCAAAAGAGTTCGGCATCATCTCTGAAGGCGAAGAGATTAGCGAGAACATGGTGCTTACGCCTTCCTATGTCAAGGAAAGCCAGGTTGTCAGAGCGAAGAAACTATACTTCCTGAGTTACAATGTGTACCGTCCGATATACGGGTACGATGAGGACGATGAATATCTTCCGGAATACTCGATTATGCCTTACGATTCTGATGAAACACAGGTCCGCTGGTCTTCCTCTGATCCATCCATCGCTAAGGTCGCCGGAGACGGTACAGTTACCTTCCTGAAGCCCGGCAAGGTAAAGATCACCGGCAAGGTCGGCAGCGTCAGCAATTCCTATACGCTGCACATCTATAATGATGAAGAGACGGAACTCAACGATAGGTCTACGCTCTCATTCAATAAAAAGGCTTTGAAACTGCCTGTCGACGGCTACGACCAGATCCGGGCGGCTTTTGGCCCGCAGCCTTGCACTGACGCGTATCTGACCTGGATCAGTCTTAACGAAAAAGTCGCGACAGTAGATTCTTCCGGCGTAGTCGTTGCGGTCGCTCCGGGCACGACTACCGTCATCGCGCTCGATCCGGAATCGATTTTATATAATACCTGCAAAGTCACAGTCACCTCGAATACTCCGGCGAAACCCGCTGCGCCAAAGCCGAAGCTCACGCCCAACTACGGCAAGAAGCAGATCAAAGCAAGCTGGAACAAAGTCAAAGGCGCAAAATCCTACACGCTCGCCTACCGCAAGGCCGGCGCGAAAAAATGGAAGACCCTGAAGACGAAGAAAACCTCTGTCACGGTCAGGAAGCTCAAGAAGGGTTCCTTATACGTGTTCCGCGCCCGGACCGTCGGCAAGAGCAAAAGCAGCAAGTGGTCCAAACAGAAAACACTGTACTTCAGCAAAGTCAACGCCAAGATCAAGGCCGGCAAGAAAAAAGTAACTGTCAAGTGGAAGAATGACAAAAAAGCCAACGGCTACCAGATCCGCTACTCCTACTCTTCAAACATGAGCAAGGCGAAAACGATCAACGTCAAGAAGAGCCAAAAGAAGTATAAAATCAAAAAACTGAAGAAAGGCAAGAAAGTCTACGTTCAGATCCGGCCGTACAAGAAGTACAAAGGGAAAACCTACTACGGCATCTACAGTAAGAAAAAAGCTGTCCGTGTGAAGTAAATTACGGCTTCAGTTTTAGATAAAGCGCCCTGTACTGCTCTGCTGAGGATTCCCAGGACACGTCCTTTGCCATGTCTCTCTGCACCATTTCATCCCAGTGCCAGCGATCTGTGAAGTAGAGGGTCTTTGCGCGGTTCACAGCATCATACAGCAGGTCCGCTTCATACCTGTCGAATGTAAAGCCGTTCCCTTCATGAGTGAACTGGTTGTATGGTTCTACCGTGTCCTTCAGTCCTCCTGTCTCACGTACAATAGGAACGGTTCCGTACCGCATGGCAATCAACTGTGTCAGCCCGCACGGTTCAAACAGCGAAGGCACAAGCAGCGCGTCAGCGCCTGCGTAGATCCTGTGCGCCCTGCCCTCGTCATACATGATGCATGAGCACACGCTTCCCTTGAAGTCATTCTCAAACCAACGGAATGAATCTTCGTAGCGGACATCGCCCGTTCCGAGCACAACGACCTGCGTATTGCCGTCGATCAGCGACGGCAGTATCGCATTGACCAGATCGAGTCCCTTCTGATCCGTCAGTCGGGAAATGAGACCGATCACGAATTTGCCGTCATCGACTTCCAGTCCGAGTTCCTCCTGCAGGGCACGCTTATTGGCTTTTTTGTTTTTGAGCACGTTCGTGATATCGTATACCGCTACCAGTCTGTCGTCATTGGCCGGATCCCACTGCACCGTATCGATGCCGTTCACGATACCGCAAAGCTTCCCGGAATGATAACGCATATGCGCGTCCAGGTTTTCGCCGAAGAACGGCGTTTCAATCTCTCCGGCGTAAGTGTTGCTTACAGTAGTAATGATGTCAGCATAAGTCAGACCGCCCTTGAGCATGTTCGCGTCGTCATAGCCTGTCTTGAACACGTCTTTGTTGAAGATGTCTTCCGGCAGATTCGTCCAGTAGCGCAGTGTAGGTATGTTGTACACGCCCTGGAACCGCAGGTTGTGTATTGTCAGGACCGTCTTGGCGTCTTTGATCGCCGTATTCGCGAACTGTGTGCGGAGCAATACAGGCACAAGACTTGCCTGCCAGTCGTGGCAGTGAATGATGTCCGGTATCCAGTCCATGTAGTTCAGAGCTGCCAGCGCCGCCTTGCAGAAGTAGCAGTACTTCGGGATGTCGTCGACAAGATTGACATAAGGATTGCCGCTTGTAAAGAAATCATCGTTATCGATGAAGTCGTATACTACTCCATCCCAAACATACTCCATGATGCCAACATAATATGATGTGCCGTCCGCGCACAGATCCATGTTGAACGAACCGCGGTAGACCATCTTCTCCTGGTACTCCCACGGTATGCAGTGATAGCGCGGAATGATCACCTTCACATCGCAGTTCAGCGACGCGAGAGCTTTAGGCAGAGCGTACATTACATCACCAAGGCCGCCTGTCTTTACGAACGGATAGCACTCCGAACCAATAAACGCGATGCTCCTTCTCGGCTGCGGAAGGGCAGCTTCTTCGGTTGCTTCGGTTTCTTTGGTTTCTTCGGTTACTGCATTTGCTGTTTTTTCTTCTTTCGTTATCTTTGTCATCTCTTTCTCGTCTCCTTTTTCTTATATCTCAACACCGGAAACGCTTAGGCAGGGATCCATATCTCCGCACTGTTTCCTTCAAGTGTGAACCTCATTCTTCCATTGTCTGATCCGATCTTTCTTCCATGGAGCGCACCCACATATGTGCCGTCCAGCCCCAGGTCGAACCATTCTTCCGCGTCACTGTTTGTGACCGTTATGAGCAAGTCTCCGCGCATAAATGCGTATCTTGTATTAAGGTCCATCTCGCGGTATTCGCCGTACCAGAGGGCGTTTTGCGCTTTGTAGATCTCACCAAGGGACTTGATGATCTGCAGGCAGGCATTGTCCTGCGATTTGAGTTCTGCAAGCGAAAGCGCCGGACGAAGGAACGCATCGGAGCCCCACTCTTTTTTGCCCTCCAGTCCGAATTCCGATCCGTAATAGACCGATGGTATTCCGGGCAGTGTGTATACTCCGGCGCTCCTAATAGTCCTAACGGATAAATATGATAGAAAACAACTTCTTCGTACCAAGCCATTCTTTTCCCCTTTCCTTTGTGCATAATAACTTGACGCAAAATAATCCGGACAGATGCACCGTTGACTATTCTGCTCCTTTTACTGGAAAATTTCAATTTCTTTTTTTACACAATGATATGGCAAAATGCAGCATAGTTCTTATTTATTATAAAATAGATAAAAAGGACGTCCTCGTATGAAGGCGTCCTTTCTACGCAAATCATGTAGAAATGTAGTTATTTAGAACAGTCAAGGTAATAACTGTTATTTTCTCTCCATAGCCTTATGCACTGCATCAATGATATTCTCTTTCGTCAGGCCAAAACGTTCTTTGAGGTAATCTACCGGGCCGACTTCTCCGAATTCATCCTGTACGCCAACCATTTCCATGATTGTCGGTTTCTTCTTGGCCAGAAGTTCACTGACAGCTGAACCCAGCCCGTTGATCACGTTATGGTTCTCGGCAGTTACGATATATCAAACCATCGCTGCCGCGGCGCAGTTCCGTGACCGTCCTTCCGTCGATCCGTTTATCTTTCAGAACGGTGAACTGCATATCAGCATCGATCGTCCCGATCCCTGACGCGCAGATCCCCGCTTCCGTCCACAAAGGCAGAAGGAGCACAATCAGCAGAAGACAACATAACAATCTTCTGCACAAAGCCCCTTTCCTTTGTTTCAAAACGATAGACATGGCTTCTCCCTTTTTTTACTCGCTATCTCGATCTATTTGTTTGTTTTATCATAATTGTACGTCGATTCTATAAGAATGCTCCCATGTATAGCGGCAGGGTCAGGATCTGTCCCTGTCTTCCGATATTGTAGTCGCCAAACTTCAGTGCATCATAAACATGATATTTCTCCGGATGTTTTAATATGGTCTTCATGCTTTTGGTATTTCCTGATTTTGCTTTTACTTCGACAATCGTGCATCTGCTTTCATGTCTGGTTACAAAATCGATCTCAAGCCCAGAATCCTTGTGATAATAGTAAAGCTTTTGTCCGGCCTTTGTAAGGAAATCTGCCATGAGATTCTCAAAGATCGCGCCTTTGTATGCATAGAGATTCCCCTGCAGTACATCTGCCTGAGTCCCGTCCTCCAGCATACTTATAAACAGGCCGGTATCCCGCATATATACCTTGAATATCTCCTGGATTGCATTCCCATCCAAAGGAAGTTCTGTAATTGTCAGATTGTAGCATCTTGCTATGATACCTGCATCCTTGATCCATTGGAGGCATCCCGCAAAAGAAGCTGCTGTAGAGCCTTTTTTAATGACTGAGTACTGAAACTTTTTATTCTCTTTCGCAAGTTGTTTTGGAATCGACCGGAAGCATTCTCTTATCCTCGCTTTATCAGACCGTGACGCTTGTTTGATCATGTCGTCTTCATACGAACCGATGATATCTCTCTGCAGTCGAAGCACTGCGCCTCGATCTCCTTCAGGGCGGCTTTCTCTTCGTACATGCATTGATCCGCGCGCTGATATACACTCTGCAGATCATTGTCTCTCTCATCGGTAAAATCGGCTATGCCGCCTGCGACAATGACCTTCCCCAGACTGATATTCTCTACGGAGATCTCATGGAGTCTGCGCATAATGAACCTGCGGTCATTGAAGTCTCTGCCGGTCAGGATCACAGCGAACTCATCACCGCCCGTTCTGAATACCGGGCTGTGCTGGAACAGTTCGCAGATCAGCCTGCTCGCCTCACAGATGTATTCGTCTCCCGCCTGATGTCCCAGTGTATCGTTGACCTTTTTCAGTCCGTTGACATCGCACACCGCGACGGCAAAACGGTTTTCTCCGCCCGCCCGGATTTTGCGATCCATGTGTATCTGTGTTTCGATGAAGGCGTTCTTGCTTTTGACGCCCGTGAGAGGATCTTTGTTCGCTTTTTCGCGGGCACTGGCTAAGGCGCGCTCACTCTCTTCCATGCGGCGGTTGATCAGCGCGTAGTTGCTCAGCAGCATTGCGAGCGCGATGGCGAAAACGCCGACGACGACAGCCATATGTATGCGCAGGGAACTGCCGTTCATGGCCGCGGTGCCCATCCACGTAAGAGAGGTGAAAAATATCAGCGCCAGCAGTACGATCCAAACGATGATCGAGCGACCGAATCTGCCTGCCTTATCCACGCGCAGGACCCAGCGGAAGAAGAGAAATCCCAGAATTGCCCATACGGTGAAGAGCAGGAAGGATTCGGATTCCATGGTACCGGTGAAGAACAGATTCGAGACCAGAATATAGATCAGGATCACCAGCGTCAGAATCAGACCCCACAGACCGGTGTATGCCTCGGTCTTGTCTTCGTATTGCCGCGCGATCTTCAGCGCTGCCGCAGATACGAAAGCATACAGGATCGTTGCGCCGATCGTTGTGACATCGACGATCCAACCGATCGCTGTACGGCCGAGAAATGGAATGATCAGTGAGAACGCCGTGATCAGCATGATCGCCTTCGCGGGGGAATGCATCTTGATCGCAGTAAGCGCCCGCGGCATGACATGATCTCTGGCCATTGCGTACAGCAGCCTGCTGAGCGCCAGCATGTTCCCGATCAGACTTGTGAAGATAAGACCCAGCAGGGCCAGCAGGAGCATGAAAACACCTTTGCTGCCCAGATAGACATACGCCGCGTAAAACGCCGGGAGTCCCTCGATCCCGCTGATATTGCCAAGGTCGCTGATATATTCGAGCCAGCTGCCGTACTGGGGCGGGTACGCCGACACAGACAGAAGAAGGACGAATATGTAGAGCGCCAGAGCGGAAAACACCGCCAGCGCAAGAATCCTGAACACACGTGACCTTGGGAATGTGAACTCCTCCGAGGCGTGCGAAATACTTTCAAATCCGATGAACGCCCAGGGGGAAATACACGCGATCCGGATGACCTGCATCAACTCGTTCTTCTCCGGAAGCATTGCCGGATCCATGCTCTGTCCTGTTGCGCCATGCCCTGCCGCCATGCCGAGGAAACATACCGTGATGCATACTGTAAGCAGCAGCGCCATCCCGATGACCAGCCGCAGCGCCAGCTTTTGATATTTGATACAGATGAGCGCGGCAAGCAGGATGAACGCCATGGTCAGCAGGATCTCACCCAGATATACATCGTATCCGAAGATGCTGTACATCGAGCCAAACTGGAAGATCCCGTTCAGAAAATACCGGGCGAACAGCGGCAGCGAGGTTGCGTTTGCCCAGAACATGGCTGCATACGTCAGTACCAGAAACCACGCTGTCAGAAATCCGTAGTCATACCCGAAGGCGGCTTTTGCATAGGCATAGGCGCCGCCCGCATCGGGGTATCGGCCTATCAGATAGTGATAGTTGCGGCTGATCACCAGCATCAGCGCCGCTCCGATCAGAATACCGATAATGCTTCCCAGCGGTCCTGCCTGCGAAAGATACGCGTTGCTGGTCACGACAAGAGAGCCCCATCCGATACATGTTCCCAGCGCTAACGCCCACGCGCCAAGAGGCGTGACATATGCTGTCAATCTGTTTTCACTCTGCTTTTCAGCCATCGATTACCTCTTCTTTCAAATATCCACTTTCAAATATCAACCTAGGCGAGTATGTCCCGGGTCGTATATTTTTCGCGTTTTCTTGCCTTCCGGGTGAAAACGATCATTTATTCCGAAGCCGGTTGCCACGATGGTAAACAGAATCGTTACATCGAGCCATGAATACGGGCCGTCCTGCTTTTTCATAAAGCGCCTGGTCATCCAGAACTTCGCAATCTCTTCTGAAAGTGCCAGGACGATAAATGTATATAGCGCCTGATACAAAAGCGGATTTGCGGATTTTACACCTGTCAGGGCTATAAGAACGTTGAAGATGAGTGACATCAGGAGCACGGGAAGCATCGTCAGAAATCCCTGTACGAGCGTCCTGTCACAAAGCTTTCTATGCGCTTCTTCTTTCGCCACGCCGTTTCTGAGCCACAGATAAACTCCGAAGAACGGTATGAAACTTACTATTATTGCTATGATCAACAACATAATAGCACCTCAACATTTCAGACTAAGGTTTTGTTGCTTTTGATTTTACACCTTTTCGCGGTTCATTGCATTGTCTTAGAACAAATAATCGCAAAATTGCAAAAAAGCTGACAGATAATTCGTGCATTACCTGCCAGATGTCTTTTACCCACTGACTGTACTCGCTATCGATCTTTATTATCTGTGTCATCTGTCTCCTCTACCCCCATTTTGTAATACATCAACCTAAGCAAGTATTCCGGCATCTTACGTTTTCCCATATACCAATCCTGCATGGTACGGTAAGGTATGTCGAAATACGCGGCAAACCCCTTCCAATTGTAACCTGTACTCTCCTTGAGTTGTATCAGTCTCTCTCGTGTATCCATATGGCGATTATACACGCATTGCGTGCTTTTGTAAACGTCAATCGTCTCATTTTTCTCTAAATTTCCGGTGTCTTCATTGCGTCATGACGCTTCATCATGCTAAAATGAAACAGTATTAGTATTTGATAACCCTAGCCTAAGGAGCACGGCCATGCTGCGAGCAGTTAAATGTGATTTCCATACCATCATAATAATTGCAATGATGCTGCTTATTGTGCCGGCATGCATCCTGTGTCTGTCCGATACAGTATACGCAGCTAACTCTGTGCAGCTCCATCACGGGCAAAGTTACGATATCTCCACCGCGAAGCAAAATACGATCGTATACATCAATGACGCGACGGCCGACGAAGGCGGAGGCAGAGGGATCGTCGAGCTGACAGGCAGCAGTACGTATGTCTGGGTGCACATTGCCCTGTCCAGAGGCAAGACTGTTACTGTCAATCTGGCGGACGGGCTCAGCATCAAGCCCGGCAAAAACAGCGCGAGCGGCACAGGCGGAGCGCTGGACACCTTGGGGCACAGCCGTTCGGGAATATACATCGATGAAACAAAAAATGCCGGCGGGATCGTGATTCTGAATTCAGAAAAAGGCGCGAAGATCACCATCGACTCCTATCAGAGCGGGCTGTTTGGAACAGTCCCCGCCATTATGAAAAACAATACAAAGACGAAACTCGTATTTGACACCGCCGACAAATCGGATCCCGGAACGATTATTGCGAAACCATCGAATGGCAATGGCGCTGCCGGAATCGGGGCCTTTGGACATGGGGTCCTGGGAACCGCCACCTCCAGTTATACGGTAGGAAACATAGAGTTTTATGGCGGTAACATCGAAGCGTACGGAAACGATGACGGACCGGGAATCGGCGCGTACGAATTTTCGCATGTCGGAGAAATCAACTTTCTTGGAGGTCATGTTGTCGCAAAGGCCGGGAATCATTGGGCAAACATAGAGTTCCAGGGAGGCGCTGCCGGAATCGGCACTACCTACAAAGGCGATGTCGGCAAGATCAATATTCTCGGCGGCTATGTGGAAGCATGGGGATATGGAGCCGGAAATGATGAAAAAGGCAGGCCTTTGAAATATATTCCGGATAACTGCGGATGCGGAATCGGAACCGCTCTTTATGGCGACCTGGGCGAAATCAATATCTCCGGCGGAACGGTAATTGCCCACGGCGGCTCCGGAAGTCCGGACACGAGTAGTATGTCCGGCTGCGGTATCGGAACGCAAGTGGGTCTTTACTCGGATAATGCAAAATCAACAGCCGACAAAATCAATATAACCGGAGGGGATATCAAAACAATCGGCGCGGATAACGCCTGTGGGATCGGGGGCTGCGTGAAAGACATCACTATTGCGCCGGCGACCGTTGATACAGAGCTGAAGATCAACGCATATATCGAAGACAAAGTGGCACGCGGCGGCAGACATCACAGTACAGGCTCGGGAATCGGGATTTCCGGCAATGTCAGTGACAGAATGTACAGCAAGTACCCCGGAAACATTACGATCAAAGGCGGGGATATCACAGCAACAGCAGGTCCTCTCGGAGACAGAGGGTATTACGCCGATGGAGATATCTTTCTCGGCGCCGGAATCGGACCGACTCGTTGGGGCCGAGTGACTTCGATCGCGATCACCGGCGGAAAGATCAGCGCAAACGGTGGATGGAGCAGTCCCGGAATAGGTGGAACAAACGATTATTCCTATAAGGATAGCCATGGTCTCGTAGACAATATTCATATATCGGGCGGAACCATTACAGCGACCAAAGCGACAGACCACGCAGCCAATGCTGCGCTCAGCGGAATCGGCGGATACAAAAGCAGCAAAGGCAGCAGAACGGATATCCGAATCACCGGCGGCAGCGTCATCGCAAACGGAACCGACTATGCCATCGGATTCGTTGAAGCCGGCCAGCCAAAAAACGATTCCGGCGAAACCGTATACGGTACAAAATTCAAGTTCGCCCCCGATGTCGGAGAATGGGTCCGGATCAACTCGTTCAAGCCGGATCCCGCTCTCGATTATGATTACGGTCTGGGAGATGTGTACAGCAAAAAAGGTCTGGGTGCTGAAAGCGGTGAAAACATCGTAGAATTCTGGCTCCCGAAGAGCAAGGATCAATCCGGATACAATTGCACAATCAATACCGAAAGCCGCAGATACGGTTCTTTTGATGCCTCCTTCAAACCTGCCAAATTGCAGGCCGGCAGCTGCGGCACATTATCTGCTTACACGGACATTACCTACGTGAACAAAGTCAATAAAAACAAGTATACCGGCTTCGGCGTCTACGGAAGCGACAAACTGAGCATTGCGCCGGCGCCTGTTGAGATCCCGCGATATAATCTCACAGGATACAGCGATACTACCGGGAAGATTGTAGCAAACGGCGCATACAATAAGACAGAAGCGTCCCCGCTTGTCCAAAGTACGGAATATGTGGGTTCTGACGCGAAATGGAACGCCAAATATACGGATCTGACTCTCTATATGATGCTCGAACAGACAGAGTATCTGGTCCGTTACAACGCCAACAAACCGAAAACGTCCAGCACTGCCATCGAAGGTTCTATGGAGGACGACATCTTTTCCGTTGAAGATACTCATCCGCTCAGTCAAAACGCGTATTCACTGGCCGGTTGGACCTTTACCGAGTGGAATACAAAGGCAGACGGAAGCGGCCGTTCCTTTAATGATAAACAGGTTATCAGCTTTGAAGAAGATGTCCATGGAGAGACGCTGACGCTTTACGCGCAGTGGAAGCCGAAAACTTACACCATTACGCTCCAGTCAGGTGACGCCGGGACCACTCCGGAACACATTCAGGCAAATCTGGAGTTTGACCGAAAATACACGTTCGACACGATCGCGTCGATTGGATGGGATTATCCGGGACACAGCTTCCATGGTTGGTCAACATTAACCTTTGGCTCTTTCTATGAGGATGGAGAAGAGTTCTGCAACCTTTGCACTTTAGATGCAAACGGCAATCCTGCAGGAATGGAGTTTATCGCCGATTGGGTCGGCACCGGAAGCATCAAGGTAACAACAACCGTTGACGGAAAACCAACGACAATTGCGGACAATTTGCTGCTCTCCTCCAATACCCAAAGTGTAACGCTGAGCTCCGGCGCGGCCGGCCGCTACGAAGCGTCTTTGAGCGGTCTGCCTTCCGGTTCTTATCAGCTTATGATACCTGGTGAATCCGACTACTTCATCCCGAAGGAGAAACAAAAGATCGACCTTACAGATACGTCTGCTGTAACAGTCGTCGTAGACTACTACACAGTCACAATGGATACGGATGATCATATTACCGGCGCGTATGTGAAGGAAACCGGAACAGGCAACCCTTATGAAAAGATGGAAGTGCCTGATGACTATGATGTAGTGATCGGCGCTTCTGCTGATGCCGGATATCACGTTGCCGGGTATTCCTATTACGGAGTGGAACCAGTATGGAATGATCCTTCCGAGGCATCACAGAGCATCAAGGTGACCGGCAAGGTGACGCTGACTGCCCATGCCGAAGCGAACCTTTACCACGCGGCATTCCAACCGAACCGACCGAAGAACGCTTCCCACGAGGTCAAAGGAAGCATGCAAAAGCAGGACTTCATTTATGATGAGCCGCAGGAACTGACAGCCAACGATTATACCCTGACCGGCTGGACATTCACGGGTTGGAATACGAAAGCCGATGGAACAGGCACGCCGGTCCCGGATCAGCAGAATATAACCAGCACCGTATGGAACGCATTCGGTCCGCCGGAAAACGATGCCGCGGTGACGCTTTACGCACAATGGGAACCAAACAGATACAAAGTATTGTTCTCCGCAACAAATGCCACATCCGGCGAAATGGAGCCGCAGGCATTCACCTATGATACATCCCAGGCATTGACGCGCAACGCGTTTGAGAGAACAGACTGGCACTTCACCAGCTGGAACACAGAACCAGCGGGAGGCGGCACGAGCTATGCGGACGGACAGGAAGTCCGCAGCCTCACGACAGGCAAAAGCATCACGCTCTACGCCCAGTGGGAGCACGACTATTACACTGTGGTATTCGACAAGAATGATCCGGACGCGACCGGGAGCATGCAGGAGGAACACGTCTGGACCAATACCAGGTATCCGCTGCCATCCTGTGGATTCCACAAAACAGGCTACTATCTGGATTCCTGGAATACAAAACCCGACGGAAGCGGCACAAAATACGCGGATGGCGAGGCCCTTGAAAACGTCGCTTCCAAGGGCGAGACTATGACGCTCTACGCCCAGTGGAAAAAGAAGGATACGCCAACGCAGCTCAAAACCTTGACCTACGATCTGAACGGCGGCACCCTGAACGGGAAAACCGGTATCGTTACGATCACCTGCACCTACGGTGACATCATCACCTTGCCGAAGCCAACACGGGAAGGCTACACCTTCGACTACTGGAAGGGATCGAAGTATTATGCCGGAGAGCAGTACAAGGTCACGGAAGATCATTCCTTCACCGCGATCTGGCGCTCAGGCGGAACGCCAAACGGCGATACGCCGACCGGCGATGATGCGAATCTCGCTCTATACTTACTGCTTTTGCTTATGAGCGGAGTCGGCCTGCTGACGGTTCTCGTAATACGCCGGTCCGGCCGTTGCTGATGGGAATGCTTTGACGCAGACAGGAAACGTTCAATGTGTACGCGATTCTACATTAACATAAGTGATAAGGAGCTTCGGGAGATCGTACGGGCCGCGCAGGCCTCCCCTCTTGCGGAGCAGTTCACGCTTGCAGGCGAGTCCATGACGGCTTCCGGCGGCGAGATCTTTCCCACCAATGTCGTCCCTGTGATTGCATCGTCCAAATCCGGCAAGAAAACCGTCTTTCCGATGAAATGGGGATATGCCCTCAGAGGCAAAGACGGCAAAGTCTCAACGATCCTGAACGCACGCTCAGAAACCGCCGGCAGAAAGCCCACCTTCTGGGATTCCTGGCGGCAGCATCGCTGCATCATCCCCGCTTCTTACTATTTTGAATGGGAGCATGTGACCAATCAGGATCGCAGAAGGGCCCTGGATGTCGGCTCTGTCATGGACCAGACGCTCAGGTCCGAAAAGATCAAATACGCGATTCAGCCGAATGGCTCCGAGGTCACATGGCTCTGCGGACTGTACCACATCGAAGATGGCCTTCCCCATTTCGTGGTTCTCACACGGGAGCCGGGAGAAGGCATCCGGTTTATCCACGACCGGATGCCGCTCATACTTCCGAAAGACAGGATCGATGCCTGGATCGATCCTTCCGTTCCTGCGGAAAAGATTGTCCCGGATGCACTCACTGAGATGGTTTTTGAGAGAGCAAAGTAGCGGGGGCATATTTCTTACTGACGAGGGATGTTGGGATTGTTGTCATTTGCTTCCTTGCCCATGTTCAATCGTGGCTACGGTATGCAAATTGTGATTCTTATTCGTCAAATACCTGCACATCGACGGTGATATCGAAGTCTTCCGCGCTCTTGAGATAGTAATCTACATTTTCCTCTGAAAGCATGTCGGATGAAATCAATCCCACCTGATCATACTTGTCTTCCACGAACAGCTTGGAGAATAGATATCCGCCCTGTCCGGTGAAGTACATTTCTGCAGTGAGCTTGAATCTTTCAAATGCCTCGAAGATATCCAGGGATGATACGTGTGCTTCGACTCTTACGTTCTTTCCGTCCTTTTGCCCATGCAGTTCGGCAACATTGAAGCCTTCATCCTTTACGATACCCTCGTCAAGTATTTCCTGAATTTCTTCATCATATTTCGGTGCAGGCGGAATGTGCGCCAGAATCACATCGAATGGAATAACCTTTCGTCCGTTGATTTCCTCTTCAAAGTGTGACAGCAGTCCGGCTCTCTTGAGCGGGTATGCGAAGTCGATGCCGTAACCACCGTACTTAAAGAAGCAGTTTTTCGCCCCCTTGAAGAGAGCGTCTGCATTGTATCCCATGTAAACAGGTTCATCATGGGCGTGTTCAACAAGCATAACTTCTCTGTCCATTTCCCTGTACTTCCGCCTGATAGGATTGCTGAAGCCTTCGTTATAATGGAATTCACCGTTCTCGTAGGACACGCCATAGGAAGCCATATCTCCCAGCGCTGTTACCGGGGACCACCAGTACGGAAGGAATCTTTCTGCTTCAAGGCCCTCGTACAGGTTGATATATATGGAGTCGCAAGTATCCAGTTCTCTTACAGCTCTTCGTGCAACAACGCACATGAAACCAGGCGCAGAGCCTGTACCGATAATGGCCAGCTTGCCATTTGCTGCAAACCTCGGTCCATAATCGTCATACATTTCCTTAATGCTTCTGACCCAATGTTTGACTCCTTCAAGCGGGTCTTCAATATCTTGATAGAGGCTGCCCGCGGCAAAGTCCTGATAATTGCAGTTCGCTTCGATTGCTGCTTCCAGTACATTCTCCGCATATTCCAGCGGGAGTGCATTTACCAGCAAATCGCAGCCTTTTGCGAGCTTGACAATATCAGATCTGTCGCTGGCATCCACTGTAGTGGCTTCCGCCTTTGCCATGGTTTTCGCAACTTCTGCGGCTGCCTTTGCATCGTAGTCAGCGCAGATGATTTTTTCAACGTTTGGGTGCTGATCAAGTCTTCTGGCAACCGTTGAGCCTTGTGCTCCCACGCCTAAAACCAATACTTTTTTCATAGCGTCCCCCATTCTGATTCTAATACAATCCCTCTTTAGAATGCTTCTCCAGCATTGCCATTCATAGCCTCAAACCGATCTTCCTCGCTAAGGATTATCGGGTGTGACTCAAATCTATCTATCTTCTTGCCAACGAGGAAGAGCACAATACCGATAATGGCAAGCACGATTCCCATGATGAGCAGAAGATTGAGCATGCCGTAGAAATTGCTCAGCAGTCCTGTGCCATACTCTTCGAGATAGTACTCCGGTCCCCAGCTGCCTTCGATCAGGTTCAGGGCAAATCTGCCTACTATGCAGACAACAGCCATGATTTCAACCATTATGCCGATTCTGAACAAATCACCATAAGCAAGCTTTGTCTTCGGATTGCGCGGCCACTTTTCCGGATTCTCAACAGAGCATCCGCCGAATAATGGCTTGCAGATCACATAAAGGACGATTCCTCCGAGAATCAGGAATACGCCGTACAGGAAGTAGTCCGTTCCATTCAAGAAGAATGCCACTACCGCTACAATGGAGATTGTAATCGTGCAAAGATATGCTCCGAAATTACCTCCCGGAATCTTATATGCTTCTGGTTTCCGTATCTCTTCCGGATAAAGTCTGCGGGCTTTGAAGATCATAAATGCCAGAAGAATAATGGATGCAAAACCAGGAATAACCTGAATTAAGATCAATGTTGTGAATTCCATCTGCATGAGAAGGATCGTTACGAGTGAAAGGGAAAGGATTCCTATGGAAGGAACACCGCTTTTCTTCGTCAGCCATGTGAAGCACGGCGGAGCCAGATGATCATCTGCCATAACAAACAGACTTCTCGTTCCGCAGGCCATGTTCGTGTTGAAGATCGCTAAGTTGCCGACGATGGCTGTAAGGACAACCAATACGCCGCCCCAGCCGCCTACATTCTGAACGAGGACGGTAGCATAGCCAACACTATCACCGCTAACAAGATCTGTGGTCCACGAATCCCAGTGTCCAACCGACGCAACGCCTGCCAGTGTCGGGAGCAGATAAGAAAAACCAATCAAAGGGCAGGCAATCAGTATGCTCTTTGGAATGACCATTGGATCCCGGACTTCGCCGGAAACCTGATTGATCATGGACCAGCCGCAATACAGCCATACGCTGATTGCCAGAGCAGATCCGATGGAGCTTGTGACGCCCTCTTCCGGGTTGAAAATCGGTTCAATTGGGTTGTAATTCCAATTGCCGAATCCTACGACCGTTATAAAAGCAAATACAAGTAATATGAAAATTGCAAAGACTATACTGAGTACACTTACTTCTTTCAGACCCAGAAGATTTACGATCGTAAACACAATGACGATGATCAACTTCACAACGAATGCTTCCGCATTGTTCCATTCGAAGAAATATCCCAAGTAGTTCGTCGCCAGAACGATGTATGTGCCGCTGTTAGGGTCGGGCTAAAATCGCCATTCCGGGTCGGGTTAATTTAGCCAATCCTAGTCGGATTAAAAAAGCCATTACCAAGCATTCGTTTTTCCTTTAAACTAGGATACAAACCAATCACCCTAGGAAAGGAGAATTATGAATGAACGTAATGGTAATGACTTGTGTACAATCATAGCACAAGCCATCAGTGAAATGGAAGCCGAACAGGGAAAATCTCTGTCGATCGATGAGATCAACCTAGCCGACCTCGAGCGTCGCACCGGGATCACAAGAGCCCGGCTGCGCCGACTAAAAAACAATAACTTCAAACCGATGCCTCATGGGAGAACCGGTCAGCACGCCGAGATTACGGTTCTCAGCGGATTTACCGGAGCCCTCGACAACCTGCTCAGGCAGGGTGTCACGAACTCTGCTGTGTGCCTTGAACGTCTTCAGGATCTGGGTTACTCCGGAGGGCAGACTCAGATCAAGATATACATTTCAGAGCACAGGGATCTTGTTCCTGCCAAACGGCAGATGATCGATCCACAAGGCAACCGCGGGTTCCGTTACCACACCGGACCCGGTGAAGCATACCAGATGGACTGGGGGTTCATCACCGTCTACGATGAGGACGGACGCAACTACCGCGTTTCCTGTTTCGCAATGATCTGCCATCATTGCGGCAAATGCTATGTGGAATTCTTTCCGAATGCTAAACAAGAGAACCTGTTCATCGGAATGCTCCACGCATTCGCATTCATGGGTGTCCCAAAGTACATCCTGACAGATAACATGAAAAGCGTTGTCATCAGGAGAGACTTCGAAGGATTCCCTGTATGGCAGCCGGACTATGAATCCTTCATGAACACCGTTGGATTCCGGACGAAGCTGTGCAAGCCGCGCCATCCTTTCACCAAAGGGAAGGTCGAACGTCTCATCCGGTTCGTCAAGGACAACTTCCTTGCGGGGCGGACATTCTGGAATCTCACCGACCTGAACAACCAGGCCTTTGAATGGTGTGAGAAACACAACAACCGATATCATCGCGAAGTCGACGACATCCCGGATTACCTGCACACTTCAGGATGCATGGCAGTCGCAGTCCCGCTGGTAGAATCCAGGGAATTACTGTTTTACCTGTGTCCTCCGCGGAAGATATCTTTTGATGGATTCGTCAACTACGAAGGTCGCAGGTTCGGAGTCCCGTTTCGTTATGCAGGACACGATGTGCGTGTCTGCAGGCAGCGCGAGACTCTGTATATATACTCAGCGGATTTCAATGAGCTCCTTGTGACTCATGAGATCAACTGGGGCAAGCGTGATCAGTATTGCGCCGGTCAGTTTGCCGAGCCGGAGGTTCCTGAGGAACTTCCAACAGCACCCGTGACGACCCGGGTGCAGATGTTGGCCCGGCCGGACGATTCGCAGCTCGGCTTCGACAAATTCAATTTTGACGAGGAGGACTTGACCGATGACTGAGTTCTCCTACGAAAACATTGAAAAGAGCGTCAACGTGCTGCGGCTGAACCTCTCCATCCAGGAACTGGCCAGGCTGTCAGAGGAAAATGCCTTGACGACTGACCAGATGGCCGCGTTCGATCTGCTGCTGGAATATCTTCGAGAGAAGAAGATCCAGACAACGATCGACACACTGCATAAGATGAGCAGGCTGCCTCTCAAGAATCCGAGGACCTTTGACAACTTCGACTTTTCTGTCATCAAGGGCAAGGATGTTGAAAAGCTGAAAGCACTGCCATCTCTGGCGGCGATCCATGCACACAAGAACCTGGCATTCATCGGTCCTGCCGGGATCGGCAAGACGCATCTGGCACAGGCCTTCGGATATGAATGCTGCCAGCAGGGGCTCAAGACATACTTCATAAAGATGTCTGAGCTGAGGGACAGGTTCACCTCTGCCAGAAGGAACGGCAAGGAGGCATCTGTCCTGAACGGTCTTGTCAGACCATCCTGTCTGATCATAGATGAAGTCGGTCACTGTGAATTCGACAAGGAAAACACCAGACTGTTCTTCGACATGATCGACAGACGTTACAACAAAGACGGCAGTTACAACATCGTATTCACCAGCAACAAGAATCCGTCTCAATGGAGAGAGATCTTCAACGAAGATGACGCGCTTCTATGTGCACTGGATCGGATCTTCGATGATGCTACCGTATTCACGATCCGCGGTCAGAGTTACAGAGGAAGAAAACTTGAGAAGGTCGCCCTGCAGGCTGGCAAGGTGCCTAAGAAGTCTATCCCCGCTGACTCGACAACGGACTAAGCTATAACTTATATATGATAGCCGGGGTGATTGGTTTTTTTAATCCGACTGACATTGGTCGAATTAACCCGACTCTATACTGTATGAAATAATAACAACAATTGACATAATAATAAAAACAAGAATCGTTGACCAGCTTATTGTATGCCCCATCAAGGTTATTGTTAAAACTAACAATCCAAAAATAATATAATCAACTATTCCAGTAATACACCTGCGAGTCAATTTGTCATATTGAAATGCAATAGAAATATTCCTTGGGGCATTGGTATATCGTGAAGAAAAAATCGATGCAATATTGGCACAATATAAGCCCAAAATAATACCAGCAACACTTACGCTTCCTATCACTATAGGTACAACCATATCTTGATTTACAACTGGAATGCCTTTTAATTTAAGAACTATTTTGTCCAACCACAATACAAGTATAATAAGTATCAATACTTTTATTATTTCTATCATGGAGCCTTTAGCCACGACTCCTCTGAAAGACCTATATTCTCTATTTCCGTTTATTGTGTCACTTACTCTATAGACAACTGCTTTCCCCCTGAAAGCAATTCCTAGGATGAGTTTTCTCAATTTCCAGTAGATTTTTTTATTCATGCGTCTTTATTCTTCTTGTTATACTTTTCATTGATTATTCTCTGTGTGAGCCTATTCTCACTTTTGCCTCTTTTTTACACACAACAAGGAACCTTTCAATACCTAACAAAACCTTTCAATCATTTGTTAGGTTAACAGTACCGCCCTTTGCCCCACATATCGCTGATAAAGTTAATTAAGCAGCAACATGTAGTTTATGACCTTGTAGAGCCTTTTAAAACCTTTCAAAACCTAACAATTGTTTGTTAGGCTAAGGCAGAACTACTTCATAATTTCTATTAGGGTCATACTGATTTCCATTTGCCTTCACAAGTCCCCTATCGATCAACTTATTCAAGCGATTTGTCACTGTTCCGCTTGATTTGCCGGTATATTGAGTCAGCTCAGCCCGTTTTGCAGCACCTTTATTAATCAAATAAGAAACTATCATCTTCTCTGCATTATCCAGGGAATCCCAAACATCCTGCCCAAATCTATTCATTGCGCGATCACCCTGTCGAATCGACCTCATGATGATATTGTTCTTCAGCACCAGTCTCACTGACTGCTCCGGTTCACTGTATATTGGTGCTTCTAGGAAAAAGCTCTCCATATCGCTATAAATTCGCTTTACACCCTCATTCAATTCTCTAACCCATCCCATCTCTGTCAGCACTCTAGAGATTCTCGGATTCCTTGAAAAACGGGTTTCACGAATATTTTCAACGGTAACAATATTCGGCAATTTCCCTGGACTTTCAATCTCAAGACGATCATCATACATGGTCACCTTTATATAGCTACCGGTCATTGCATATTCTCTGTGGACAACTGCATTAACGATTCCTTCCTGCCAGGCGAACTCTGGATATTCAGGCACTACCTGAAATTTCCCGGTCTTTTCATCCAGCAAGGTGAATTCTCTAAGTTGAGTGGCTATGAAATCTTTCGCTTTATCTATGATTTCCAAAAGGGAACATTCGATCCCAGTATCACGGATCAAATTGATACTCGTACCCACTTGGGCATAGTTTCCATCATACCGCAAAAAGCGAATCCGGCAATTAGGATAGAACTGATATACGTTCTTTGCAAACAACAATACTGCAGCATTGGTTAATCGTTCTTCTCTTCCGTGCGTCTTGATAAATCCTCTGGCCTTCAAAATCTCCTTAAAGGATAAATCCGTAGCCCCAATATGTTCTGCATATTGGGTTAACAGGTCTTCATTCAAATCTGACATCTCAGCATCGGGATTGATCTCATCCTCATAGTGCCGAGCGCTCTTTGCATATTCCAAATTACGCAAATCATCTCCACGCATTTCTACAGAACGATCGCCTATTCGTAAATACGTTAATTCACTCGACGTCCGGATGATTTGGTCCACACTTTCACCGATATGCAGTAAAAGAATTCTATCGGGGTCTCCTTTTGAATTAAGCACATCAATCAGTTCATATTCATATCTAGGCATCGGCTTGCAATAGTTTCTTGGTGCATTAATAAAATCGTTTATCTTTTTCTCTCCAAACTGGTTAATGCCTTCGATTGTCTTGTTGTCATCTAAACCAATTGCCATTGTCCCACCATCTGCATTCGCAAATGCTGAAATATGTTTCGACAAATCTGATGGTTTAATCTTTCCGGATTTCCTGTCAAAATATTTATTTTCATTTTCTGTTTGCAAATACTCAAGTGTGAGCAAACGATTGTACTGTGAACCTATCATTTATTGTTCCTCTTTAACTTCAACTTCTGATAATTCTTCATAGTCATCACTGCTATTCATATACCCCCTACGCAGGTAATCATGCCCGCCATCGACAAATACTGTCCCGCAGGAACAATACTTGAAATCATGGACCGTTTCACTTTCGATTATATCGCCACAATGCTTGCAACGAATTCTGTTTCTGATAATTTTCTGCATTTTTACTTAATCTCCTTCCCATGTCTTACTCCCCTTTGTTTTCCTTAGAGTAGTATGTTGTGATCATAAAAAGCAAGTTACGGGCAAGTTAGAGACTCCGCCTTGAATCCTTGAAATTTCAACGGATTCGCCAAACCACTTGTCGCTAATTCAACAAAACCTTTTCAAAAAGCAAGTTGGGTTCCTCAATAAACGCAATTCTATTCTGATTTCTTATTTTGTCGTGGTCCCCGCTGGTCATCCAAATAGTATTTCATCATCCGTTCCAACACCGCAGTCTTGGTCCGGTCCTCGCGTTCGCAGCACTTGACGAACTCATCATATATATCCTGTCTGATTTTGACATTGATATATGTGCCTTCTTTTTTCTGTCTCGCCATCCCTATGCCTCCTCCGAATAACCGTGTGTGTCAAAAAGATGATCGATTTCATCTTTTGTTACTGCTTTTGAAACCTTATCCCGCACTTCCATATTGGCCATGTCCAGTCGAACGAACACCCTTTTCCCGATATCGTTTTTCTTTTCTCTTATAAGTTGCACTCTTCCTATCTTCGGATTCCTTCTAGCATACTCTGCAAGTGCTTTTGCCTTTTCGAGATTATCACTGAAATCTCTGCTGTGAGGTTCGAGAATATCCATGATATATCCGACTGTTGAATCCCTGCGGATGATAATGAAATCAGGATACATCGCGGCATCTTTTCCCTGTTTTTTATATGGCATTCTTAATGCCCATGATCCTCTCGATGGGTTTCTGAGCCATGTCACAAAATCTGGGCGCTTGAATTCTTCTTCAAGAACACCTTCTTCCCAGGCATTCAATTGTATCTTTGCAATGCCATCATCATTAACAAGCAAGTGATTCTGGTATTCTTTACCCTTTTCATCTTTTCGCTGATCAATATCCTTTGGAATAGCAAAGTTATGCTCGCTGATAGGATCCGCGCTGGTGACAATGCTGTCATACTTCCTTGCGCATTGCTCTGAATAACTGGCCATGATTGGTCTGTAGTTATCGCAAAGGCTATAGAATGTCGTTTTAGCGTACTGATTCAATGCCTTTAAGCATTCATCATTGATTGCAAACAGTATCACGTCCGCCCTGAAATCGTCGTCCGGATACGTTCTGGCATACTCCCACTGGATTCCTATCCCGCCAAGTTTCAAGTCTGCATTTCTCACCTGTCTGTCAAGATCCTCCGTGGATGAAGTCAACAAATCATAAACATTATGATCCGGGACAACCTCTCCAAACGGGGTGAACACTTCAATCAAATACTTTAAGCTTGTAACTTCGGTCGCCTTCTTCTCATATTCTCCCGCCTTTTTCAGCGTCTCAACATGATTGTGTATCATTTCCACGATAGTTTTTTTCACGTTATCGTAGCAATTTGCATCAATCTTTTCATGCAAAAGCAGCCTGCACAGTTTGAGGAGTGCAGTGAAATGGTCCTGGGTCTCAGTACTTCTAACTTCATAATTCAGAAACGCCGCCTGATTGATAAAGTCTATAATCTCATTCCTATCCAACTGCAATCCTACGATTTCCGTTTGTGTACCCTGGGAATCATCATTTGCCTTTTTCTGCGGAACAATTACTGTCATGTCAGAAGGTCCAATAGGCGGCTTTCCTTCAGCTTCTGGAATCGTGATTACCGGCACCGTTCCTCCCTCATGAACCTGCACCTTCTTTCCTTCTTCAGCAATTGCAGAAAAATCAAACGGCTCTGTTGTCCCGCCTCCAAACATGCTTGTCTGACCTTCAAGGCCTTTGTCAACCTTCTTGAAAGTCTTCTTTACATTTGTAGGATTTGCTGTCCATCTTTCATAGGATGGTGTCTCATATGGATCATCATCCACATAGGCTGGGATGGTGCCGCCTTCCGCTGCCTGCAGATTTTCTATAACTTTTTTGACAGCCTCAGAATCATAATATGGCAGATACAGTCGAACATCGTTCAAAGACATGTCAACTTTTATTCGCCTTTGCAACGGAGTCCTTACCATTCTTCCAAGAAGCTGGGCAATATTGGTGTACTCGTCAACCTTCCTGAACGACATCATCGTCTCTGCCCGTGGACAATCCCATCCTGTTGAAAGATTCTCCTTAAAGAATACGACTTTTATCCGATGATCCTCAGATATCTCCGAAGCGTTAACATGATGAATCGTCAATCCGTTTATATCAAAATCCGCCGTGTCGCCAAATGAGTGCACCACTTCATTCTCATTAAATCGTACACCAAGGGTCTCTTCTATCGTTGCAAGACAGTCCTCCAGATTAGTGTCTGAAATTTTGTCTCCGGATCCATTCCTTACTTGCACTACAAACACAGGATCCACATTCGTGTCGTGCTGTGTCTTGCAATACTGGTCCCAATGCAGGCATTTATCAGCCCATTCAAGAGTTGCTGCCTTAAGGATTGTCATGTTATTGTGTGTGGATAAATCTTCTGGATGTGTGATAATGATTCTGTCCTTTAACAATCCGGACGACCTTACTTCTTCCGCAGAAACATCAACCTTTAAAAGTGCGGACTGAGTCCCTGCAATCAGATTATTGAAACGCTCAATTGTCGCGCTCATACCTATTACTACAGGCATCGGGGACAGGCCGTCCTTTTCACTGCCTTTAATAAACTTCTGCATGATCGTTGTCGCTCTGCCGGCTTCAGTATCACGCATTCCCCTATGTGCCTCGTCTATAATGAAATAGAATCTGTCGGATTTTTCCCTTGCTGTGTTTTCAAGCGTTTCCCAAATCGTATACTGCCTGTCGTCTGAGTGCGATGTCAGTCTTCCTTTCTTGCCAATTTTTTGTGTGTTCAGAAAGTAGATATTGCCATCCTCCAGTGTTTCCATGTCAAAAGTGTCATCTTCAATAACGACACACTGGCTGACTTTGATCTTATCTGACTTAAGATCAATTTTATCTTTTGACTGCAGATTTAACTCAGGCGAATCCGACAGCCATACAAAGATCGCGTCTGGCTGCGCATCAAAACTGACCATCTGCTTGTGAACATCGTCATACTTAGACATACCGAAAAAGATATCTTCCATCAGTTGCGTCATTATGATTGTTTTCCCCGAGCCCGTCGGTGCAGTAAAAGAAACAACCTGTGGATCCAAATCTTCTTTGTAATTACGTAATGCGCTCGCTACCCTTCTGCGTAATGCAATCTCAGCTTTTTCCTGAAATGGTATTAAATCCAAAAGCATTTTCTATCTCCCCGCAACATTGATTCTGAAGTTATCCAAATAGTCCCGATACAACTGACACGTTTCTACAACGTTCAGACCCTTCGCCATCTCTCGGTATCCATCTTCACTGTCAGTAATGATAAATACCATATCAATATCGGATGCCTGATTTACCTTTTCCCTGAACTCTGCATATGTCTTTTCGTCAATTAGTATCGCCATCCTATTCTTGTGCAAAATCATCATGTCTGGGATTGCACCATCCTCCGTCAACGAAGGGCATGGACCAATGCAGCCGTTCTTCATCCAAAGAGTTGGTAACATTTCCTTAAACTGTTTACCTAAAGCGACCAATGTTTTATCTAGAAACCCAAGCTTAAAGAAGGCTGCATTAGTTTTGAAGCCATTGGCCATCGGCTCATCACTCCCGATGTATTTCCCTTTGAGTGGTTCACCATTAATATCGTGTCCTTCAATGGAACATACTGTTCGTGGCCACGTAACATACTGAGCAATCCCAAGTTTTTCCCACTCTTTATCGCCAGGATTATAACCATCTTTTAATAGTGTTCTTGCCTCAACTTCTGATACCTCGTTATTAGTAATCATAATACAACGTCGATTCCCGTCATCTTCTGCATTTAGTAAATTAACAGCGTGAAGAGTTGTTCCCGACCCTGCAAAAAAATCAACGATTAGCGCATTTGGTTTATTATAGACAAAATATCTTATGCAGTCTTGGACAGCATATAAAGATTTGGGGAATGAAAATCTCTTTGTTTGAAGTATCTTACGTAACAGACTCGTCCCGTTTTCTTTTGAATAATGTGACTTAAAATCCCATTGAGTTGGCAATTGTGTCTTTGCTGATCCTGCAGGATATTCTGCTATAATAGATCCATCTTCACCGTAGCCAAGTACTTTAGCTTTGCCACTCTCAATATCATTAATATAGCCTGTAGTTAGATATTCTATCGTATATGCTCGTTCCTTTCCCCTTTTTCTCTTTACTCGAACATAACCTTTCTCTATTCGTGCAGCTAATTCAGTCCCTACTAAACCCCAATTCATTTCAGTTCCATCTGGCCTCAATGGAAACACTGGAGTACACCCGGGTATCTTTTCAACTGAATTTCGATCTACATGAGGCTCCAACGCCTCTCCTATCTTTGCAATTTTACAAGTATTATCATCAACATAAATCGGATAGAATTGTGCAACACCGCCTTTTTTTGTCCCACGTCTTGACTCAATATCTCTTCTCCATAGCCCGTGCCACAAAACAGGTTTTGTTTCGCTGCTTTTAACCGAATCTGTTAATGGTGCACTTTGTCCAATCATGACAAAAAATATATATTCATCCACGCGAGTAAATTCATTTAACCGAACTATTCCTGTAGCATTTATCTTTGAGCTAATCATTTGAATATTTGAACCCGAAAACAATTCTTCAAGCAAGCATCCCAAATGTAAATATTCCTTTTCATCAATTGTTACAATCAAAACTGAATCTTTTGGATTGAGCAACTTCTTTGCTAGTTTCAACCGTCTTTCCATAAATGACAGCCACTTACTATGTCTGTACGAATCATTACTATCAACATAATCGTTATTATACTTCCAGTCCTTTGCGCCAGTGTTGTACGGCGGATCAATGTAGATACAGTCGACTTTTCCGGCATAGAGGTACTCCAGCAGCTGGAGTGCATGATAATTATCAGCCTCAATTAATGTGTGCCATAAATCACTATCCGGAGCATTGCATACCGTATCAATCGGTTTAAGGTATGGATAAATCGGATCACCAAATTGAGCAACGGTAACCAAATCTTCGCTTTGGAATTGGCACTCCTTATTGGATTCCTTATTGACGCATGTAACAGTATTCGTTTCCACATCAATGTTCGTAACAACATAAATATCGGAGATTTCACCTTGCTTCTCCGCAACAAGAGCTCCCCGTTTTATCGGAATGTCATATAGCGGTGTGGCCTCTGGAAGATGTTCCTCGAATACAAGGCCAAACTTCTTTTTCTTGTTTACTTTATGAAATTCCTGCGCAATACGAACCCTTAACCCCGGATCCTCTATCTGCTTTATCAAATCATCAATTGCTGCCATGATGACTCCTTTCTTTGCCATAACTCTTACTATCATTATTATAATTGACTTTACTGCAATAAACAACAATAATGTGGCTTATTGGCTTGTTATGGCAGGGGCACAATCTGAAATAAAAACAGAATGTGCCCATACCCTTTGGTCAAATTATTGCTGTAACAGCTTAATCAACAATTCATCCACCACATCCGTATACCTACCCTCCTGAATGAGCTGATTTCTCAACTCATTCAGCGCGAGGATTATGATACGGACTTCGTAGTGATCCAGTTTATATTTCTTCATCCTCGATCTCCTCATCAATATCTTCTATAAATTCTGCAGTCTTCCATTCGACTTTTCCTTTTTTGTTCTTTCCGAGTGTCACCTTCCAGAGGCTGCCGTCCTTGACCTTTGACATATCTATGTCCGTTTCCTTTGGCGCATAGATCATTTCCCCATTGACCGGTCTTCTCCAAGCGAACAGTTTGATGAATCTATGATTCTTGCAGTCATATCCGTAGCAGACCAGACCCTGTCCGTATTTGTACCAAGTCCTGAAATCGATATCGAATTCGATCTCGTCTTCTTCTTTTGGCGTGATATAACATTCCGGTTCCATTTCCATGATTTCTTCTTCTGTTGTTAATACTCCGTATGAATTCATACAATCTCCTTCCCGTGCCTATCTGACACCTCTATCTTTATCCTGTTTTAACTTATTCAGATCTACTCCGGTTGCCTTCGCGATGCAGAATCCCATGAACTTTCCGATGGCATCACCCCATGCCTCGGCCCAAGTTTCTCGATCCGCATGCTTCAGTTCATTCAGCATTGTAAGGAGAACTTTAACGCCTCCGGCGAGAATGTTCCGGAATGTGACCGGATCCTTTTTCCCGGCTGCTTTCTCAACGGATCGCTGCACCGGCAGGATAATCAATTCGCGTTTCACATACATCAGTCGGTCTTGTGGAACACCCCTTGCTCGCGCCCGGTTGATGCCTTTGTTCCATTCATCCCTGAGCCGATTTGTCTCTGCGATTTCTTCGGCCTGTGGATTGTTCTTACCAATCTTCTTTGTCGGAAGATATGGCCCGTTCTTCGGAAAAGTTTTCATTTTCATCTGTTCCGGCAGCTGATAATTGATCAGGTCCGTGAAGAATTCCTTAGCGTTAGCGGTGAAGCTTTTCTCCTTGAACATAGGATTCTTCTTCTCAAATTTATGTTCCTCGTAAATATCTCCCTTCGGAATCATCTTGTATCCAGGCAGCAATCCATGCTCATTTGTCGCCTCCTTTTTTGTTCTGACTCGCTTACCGCTTGGGTCGAAAAACATATTTCGTGTTGCGATTTTCTGCATCGGTTCCTCAAGCTTTTTCCTCTCTGAGTAGATCAGATGAATGTGCAGATTCGTTTTTCTCTTATTATGATGCAGTGCCGCGATGCACTCCGTGCCGTACTTTCTTTTGAACGATTCTGTGAAATATTTCAGCAATTCATCATGATCGAAATGAATAAATTCTTTTGGCAAAGCGATGATGAATTCCCTTGCCTCTATGCATGTTCCTGCTGTTCCGCTGCGCTTGAAATACTCCTGGTTTTCTCTCGCAAGTTCTGTCCAATATTGCCGAGGAGCCGTCTCATAGCATAATACGCCGTGAGTACAAAAGTCTGTACTCAGAACCCGGAAATGAAAAAGACGCCGAAATCATTGAAATTTCAATGTTCCAGCGTCTGATATAATCACTGTATTTTTAGAACCATTTTAGAACCACGCCGCTTCTTCCGATTGGCCAAAGCCAGTCATACCAAGGGTTTTCGCGATGTGGTAAGCCATCCGCAACTATTCCCATTCGATCGTGGTGACGTACTTATCGATGTTTCATCGGAAGTATTTGTACAGTTCCTAAAAACGACTGCAGCAGATTACTGAAATTCCCGCATTATTGTTTTGGCGAAAGACGCCGCATCTTCCTGAATATTCCGGTTGCTGATAATAGAGCCAGGGTCATTGGCGATGCGCATCATCGCGAACCTGGGCGGAAGGAAAAAGGTTTTGTTCATGTTCAGCGCGCTGATCAGTTGCTCTGCCACGATGTCGCTGCCGCTGTACCCGGATACAACCACCGCGTAAAGCCGCTTGTCTGAAAAATTCCGAACACGGACCAGCGCTGTCAACCGGTTGATGAACGCGGTCAGGCTTGCACTGACCGCATCATTATAATTGGGACAGATCATGATCAATCCGTCGCAGTCGAGAACCGCCGGGTATACATCCTCCGTGATGACACCGCCATAAAAGCATTTCGCCTTTTCCCCGAAGTGCAGGCAGGTCTCATAGGAGCATGCTCGGCAATCATGCAGTTCGCCGTCCCGCAGGGATATCTCCTGTATGTCCGCATCCAGGTGTTCCCGGATCATATCCCACAAAAGCAGCGTGTTTGATGTTGATGGGGTCCCTGCGTGCAGCGCCAGTAGTTTCGGCCGCGCGATCTGTTTCCTGTTAAAATGACAGAGCCTGCTGACCAGATCCCGCACGGACCTCTTATAGGCCGTCTCATAATCCGTTCCCAGATTCGCGGCGATGATATTGAAATTGCGTAGGGTCCTGGTTCCTTCTACCAACGGCCGACCGGGGAATGCACAGCCGGCGCGGTTTGAAGAGAACACCATGTGCCGGGCAACAGATTTCGTAAACAGTTCGCTGTTGCCGTCCACCACGATTCCTGCCACACAGCCTTCGAACATGTCACGGTTCAGGCGAATAGCTTTCAAAAGTTTCACATATTCAAGGTTGATGCCCGATTCTCCCAGTTCGATCGCAAACAGAAGTCTCTTCCCGTGCAGATCAGCCGCTGCAGCTTCCTCCGCAGTTTCAATCAGTTCGTATTCATATCCCTCAAGTGCAAAATCCAGCACGCTCCTCAGACGCATTGTCTTCTGCTCTTCCCTGCAGCGCGGCTGGATCAAAGTGATTTGTTTATTCATACAGGTTATTTACCTCAACTTCTCTAAAGATTTTCTAAGTTCTGATAGGCGCGTTCGATTCGTGCGAAGAGTCTGTCATCCATAGCCAGATCCTCAATTTCAAGTCCTTCTTCCGTCCGCCGGTTCCTCATTCCCAGAAATGCGCCGCCAAACCAAGCGGAGCTGTACTGCCAGTGGCCGCGGAGGTTTTCGAGTATTGCGATCGCTCCCGAAGTTACCGCCGGCGCGATATACGGTTTGAATCCGGTCTCCCTGACCCTGATGTTTGCGTCTACCGTCAGCTGCGTCAGTGCTTTTGATTTTGCATCGTCGTAATGGTGAATATCATTCGCGACGACCAGGTCGCTCCCGTGGGGGCCGAACACCCGCCCGGACGTCAGGTAGGACGCGAACGCGGAATCCCGACGCGCATGATAGGCTGCCCGCCCGTTCATCACGCCCAGCCCGAACCCCTGGATCCGGGAAGCGTTGCAACCGCTCTGCAGGGCTGCCTTGCACAAAGGATCCACAGGATCGGAGACCACGAAGAACTCTCCGTCGAAACCCGCCTGCACTGCGGCAGCCGCATAGTCCGCGATCAGCGATCTGTTTTTCTCAAGCTGGACCATGCGCACATCTACATCCCTCTGAGACAGATCCGGCACGCCCATGGATGCGCAAAAGACAAATACATCGCACTGAAACAGCTCGTCCGGCGCAACGGGCCTGACCGGCGGAAACGCCTCCGGATCATCCGGCATGGAGATCTGGTTCAGTTCCTGCTCCCAACGGCTGACGTTCCGTTCATTGATATCGCAGATCCCGATTTCCGAAACGACATCGCCTCCCATGAGGCGCAAAGCCAGCGCAAGAGTTCCTCCCACATCGCCCATGGCGAGAATGTTGACGCGGCTGGTCCGGCCCGACCGCAGACAGTATCCCGGGACGACAAACGTATTGTCTTTTTTTATTGTTTCGCCTTGAAACAGTTCACTCAATCTTCTCATGTCAGTCTTTGATCAGTCCTTTCAGCCTTTGCAGCCTCTCGATATCGTCCTCTACGTATGTGCTTGCGGCCAGCGCCCGGTCGAAGTCCAAACACTGTCCCACATCGGTCAGTTTCGGTGCGTTGACCACTTCCGGCAGACGCTGCAGCGTGAGCTTTCGCTGGTATTCCTTCTGATATTCTTCCTCCAGGGTTTTGAGAATGTCCCTGGCGTTTTCCAGACACACCATGGAGAAATTGTAGATCGCCGCCTTGCTGCACCGCTTCGACAGGAAACCCGGAAGGACGTACGGCAGTATCAGATTGATTGCCGTAAAGTCGTCGTCGATCGTTCCCGTATGGCGTTCCACACCGTCGCCGCCGATGAACGGATACAGAGAAGATTCCACAAACCAGGCTTTCAGATTCGGCAGGAAATAGACGCTGTCTACCGATCTCTTCTGCACCGCCATCAGATCCTTCCCGTTTCCGGATAGAATGCCGACGATCAGTTTATGGACTCTGACGCCGTTTTCGGTCAGGATCGGGTCCAGCCTTTGCATGCGGTAGCCCTTGTGCAGGATATCATCCACAAGGATCGCGCTGCGGCGGAAGGAATGGATCGTTTTCACCTGATCTTCTATGCTCGCGTAATTCGGGTACTCTTTGATATAGAATCCGGACAGGTCCGGTGAGAAGCACTTCTCCAGATGCAGTGTTTTCGTCACAGTGTTCGGCACCGCCATATGGTTCAGGATCTTGCCGAAGGGGACGCACATATACGGTCCTAGGACACGTTTTGCCCCTTCCTCAAACGGCACGCCGTTCTCCTCTGTGATCAGCTGCACAAGCTTGTTGTGCATCACAAGGGAGTTGTAGGAAAGGACCAGTGTGCCCGGGAACATTTCTGTCAGGGATTGCTGCAGTCTGGCGTGGGCGTTCTGAAGCACTTTTTCAATTCTCGGATTTTTGTTCAGCGGACTCTTCAGCACGGTGCTCATGTTCTGGAGCAGCGTGACCGGACTGCGCATATCCACTCCGTAGCACCCAGTGGGAGCACCGTCGATCATGATCTCCTTGAATCCCTGACGGCGAAGCACGCTGAGCAGTTTCTTATCGGTCTTCCCATCCTGCCCTTCATAATAAATCGCGTATGTGAAGTCGTCCTTCAGCGCTTCGGACAGTGTCTCTGTAAGAATGATCTGATAAGAGTCCTCGTCGAGGGAAACGGAATCCGCCCAGATCCTGTCAAGAATCAGCGTGCGGCCAGGCGCCCGCTCCCGGATAAAGGACGCAAGCTTCTGATTGCCGAATTCTTCATAGAGCATCCTGGTCTCAACCGGGTGGACATGAGCCTCCGCAACGACAGCGCCATCCTTCGCCCCGTCCGTGATGCTGATGGAGCGCACGGTTCCCTCGCTGCGCTCGCTCCGGAAACGCAGATCCCGCGCCGAAAGAATATACTTATACATCGGCTGACGGAGGTACAAGGCGTTATCATAGATGTAATTCTGTACGACCGGATCGATCAGACTTGCAATGTCCCGGTTCTCATCGATATTGTCGCGGATCTTGGTGGAACTGATATCCTCCAGATGCGGCGGCAGGGTCAGCTCAACGACCTTTCCCCGTATCTTGGATTTCCCTTCCTGATAGTTCCTGTCACCTGCCTGCTCCTTCGCAGAGCTTTCTCTCTGGAACACGATATGATTCATCCCGTGGATGGAATCCGGTTCGGGATTGTTTCGATAAGAGCTTGCGTTGGCGATCACATCACTGCCGACCACCATAAACAGTTCTTTGCCCGGAAGCAGTTTCCGCAGCCGGCGGATGTCTGCAGGATTCGCGATATTGATCGGCTGATCATCCGGGAAAATATATGTGCCGATCAGATCCGCGCACGTCATGTTCATGATTTGCCTGCGGTACTGGCGAGGTTGGGTGTTCTTGGACCAGGAGAACTCGTCCAGGGCCAGATAGACCTCATATCCGGCGTCGCGGATCGCAGTCACAATACCCTTATGCCCGAGGGAGAACGGATCAAATGTGCCCGGGAAGAACGCTGCCTCACGTGTGTCCTGAATCGGCAGTTCCCCGCAGAAGAACTGATAATCCGAAATGAATCTGTAAACGTGGTTGAGCGAAGACGCATTGCTGAAGAACCGCAGCAAGTCGCCCTTCCGGTCCTCGATCAGCGTGAGCATTTTCTTGCACAGGATTACGAAGATCTCTGCCTTCTGCTGCAAAGTCAGCAGATCGGAGCCGAACACAGCTCTCCCCAGAACCTGAAATGCTTCCTGGCTGACGACTCTGTGATAATTGGCCATCCCCATCAGCAGCATCCCGATGATCTCCCTGCGGCGGTCTACGCCGGCGTCCTGCGCATTCTGCAGGATGACGCCGAGCGTGTCCAGCGTTACAGAAACCACCTTTTCATTAACATTGTACAGAAGCTGCTGCAGATCCCGCATGACTTCTGTCTGCTCATCCTGATGGAGTTTTGTGATCAGGATCCCCAGGTATTCCGGAATGTATCTTGAGAATTGGTAATCTCCGATTTCCAGGCCCCTCATCAGTTCCACGACGATCTCGTGCTGCTGCTCTCTTGCGAGACGGTCAAAAATTGAAATCAGTCCGCGGCCCGCTTCATGACGTATCGTAACCCGCTCGCTGACTTTCAGCAGGTTCGAGAAATGCGCCGCCGTGTAGAAGACCTCTTCCTTCTGTCCTTTGGCCACTCTGTCCAGCATGACTTCGATGTGGACGGCCTTAATGACCCATGGCGTATCGATCCGCAGATCATCACGGAACATTTCAGTAGAATCGGTTTCCGCAATCACCGGAGACTCGAATGGGTCCGACAGATCCAGCGCCTGCGCAGTTTTTTGTTTCAGATATGCCGCGCTGATTTGGTACTCTCCTTCCACAGAGCAGTCCAACAGGGCTGCAAGCCGGCCGGCGATCCGGGGATTTGCAGCGCCAGCGTCGGCGTCCGCACTCTCCCGGCGGATCGCTTCCGCCATTTTCCGGACGATCCGCAGTGCTGCCACTTTGATCTCCGGCTCGCTGCGCGTCATCGCCTCCTCGCAAAAGCCTGTGATCGCGTTGATATCTTCTTCGTGCAGAACATCAAGCGGTATCTCCAGAACAGTATCGAGCAGGATAAATGTCATGGCTTCGGTCTGCCCATGCTTCTGAAGCTGTACCATAAACGCATTGATATAATCGGGCACGAGTGCTTCCCGCGCATGCTCCAGCAGCGCCTGGAAGGTAAACTTCAGGGAATAGCCGATCCACCTCTGCTGGCGTTCCGTTCTCTGCAGATCGGGTTCTGTGACAACAGCCAAATGCTCTTCCCACAGTTTCCGGCTGTCGAGGATATCCTCCGGCAGGATGACTCCGGCAGGCAGTTCTTTGCGGTATTCATCATCGTAACATGCGATGATCTTTCCAATCAGGACCGCTGCCTGTCTGCGGATATCACCGCCCCGCTGCACCAGTAGTTCCTGCAGGAAATGAACCGCCATATATTTCTGTTCTTCACTCAAGTAGGTGAAGTACTCTTCGATGGTGCCAATGTACGCCCGGATGTTTTCCCACTGTTTTTCACTCCTGGCGTTCTCAAGAAGATCTCCGAATTCGCGGACGCTTCCGAACCGGTGCATGACATCGATATTGTGATCGATGGCAAGGTGCTTCAGCCGCACGACGGATTCGCGCTTGGTCAGCAGAGCTGCGTCTTTCCACACCAAACGCTCGGTCTGCGTTTCATCCAGCTCCGGTCTGACGCCCATGCTCACCATGTAATCCTCAAAATCCCTGAGCTTGCGGTATACTCTGACATACCGGTCGTGCTTTGCCTGGTCTACGTTTTCCAGTTTTCCGAGGATCACATCAAAGGCCTGCTTGAGTGTATAGAAGCAGATCTCCTCATGTCCATTATTCCAGATACTCTTTACGCGGAAATCCGCGTAAATCAAAAGCAGGTTCTCACAGGACAGATTCTCCAGTTCCAGATCCCATGTAGAATGGTTGCTTGCGATATGCGCGATGCCGGACAGACCCATGCGCAGCAGCAGTTCATCTGTATAGTAGTAATGCAGATGCGGTATTCTCGGTATCTCCTCTTCCCTGCACCCGAACTTGCCGATATCATGAGCTGCAGCCGCTGCGGATACCATCGCCAGATCGACTGGAACATCGTTTACGCGAAGCTGCCGCGCCATATGCATCGCAACATAATGGACGCCGGCAACATGACCCAGTGTATCGAAGGACTTCAGTGCCTTCCCTATCACGAGGAACTCGTACAGATAGTAGTCTCTGCTGAGTTTCATAAACCGGGCGTATTCTTCCCCTGCGGGATACTGCTCGGCTTCTTCCGCGCTTAGAAACGCAAAATCAAAATCCGCAATGATCTGCTGCCGTCTCTGTTTGTCGATCTGCAGCATCTCATGGAGCACTTCGCAGAAGAACAGCTCCGGGAAAAGGGAATCTGCAGCGGGCCTTTTGGCTCCCTGATTCGGATACATCCAGAGCAGAATCCTTCTGTATATGCTGTCCAGCCAGCCTCCGTAAGGTTCCTTAAAGCCGGGGCAGGCTCTTTCGCCTGCCTCCATGAGATACGGGCGGCAGACCTCCAGGAGCTGACGGCAATCGATCGGCTTCACATCCTTGCCCGGATCTTCACTCTCCTGCATCCACGCCGCCAGATCATCTGCAAGGGCCTGCATCGGCATTTCTGCCAAAAACCCTTGCATGTCTTTTTTCTTCATTCCGACTTTTTTGAGGAAGCTGCTTCTCTGCAGATTGCGCTGCAGTCTCTTCAATATATATTTTCCTGTTATCGTATTCTTCTCCATTGAATGTTCCCCGGCCTTTTCTTCCTGTTGTTGTGATTTAATACATTATATCACTAAATAATAGAGTTTCATGCCATAAAATAAGAAAACCCGCAGCGAGATGCTGCGAGTTTAACTGTTAAAGGATGTTAACAAGGGGCACTATCCTTCCTGGCCTTAGGAATAGTTTATCCTATCTCTGCAACCCCTGTGGACTTCGCAGCGTCCATGACTGATTCAAGCCTGCCTTTCTTTCCTTGTTCTACCCTGTCGTTAGTATAAACCGTCGTATTATCTCTTGCCTTTTCCTGCCTTTTGTCCGGCTGCTTTGATGAACTCCCGGAAGAGCGGATGCGCCTTGTTCGGTCTGCTCTTGAACTCCGGATGATACT
>Ga0256404_1001177_pt1 | contig 65493 bp, 56 predicted proteins | sample RumenRJG_01DNA_FD_185990 | JGI IMG/M metagenome (GOLD analysis project Ga0256404, IMG submission 185990) | Bovine rumen microbial communities from Lethbridge, Alberta, Canada - RJG_01 | ecosystem: Host-associated > Mammals > Digestive system > Stomach > Rumen | place: Canada: Alberta | collected...
TGTGTACGAATTGGTACAACGTACAGGCCGCTCCCTCCTGACGCTGCGCTTCGCTCCGCGTCTGTCCTCCCTCCAAGGAGGGAGGCTGGGGTTGTGAGCTTTCCTCGCTTAACTTAATGACATTGCCCTCGGAGAGGGGGGCTGAGGAACGGAAGACAGCGCGGCGACCGCCGCTTCAAATTCTTCGCGCGTCACGCCGTAGTGGTTCAGCCGCTTCAAAAAGGTCTTGGCATTCGCAAAGCCGAGGCCGAGCGCGGCGCCGAGTGCAGCACGGCGCCTGCTTGCATCCGCACCGCCAGAAATGCCTGCACGGATAAGGTCAGCGCCTGTGAACGTCTCGCTCGGCTCGATGTGGTGCGTGCGTACCTTTGCGAGCGCGGCGCGGATCGCGTCGGGCTTCGCCTGCTCGATGCCGATGTCATCGTGCGCTGTCGCGTCTTCCACGGGCACGAATGCGTGCTTTGCTTCGGGGAAACGCTTCGCGAGGAATTTGCGGATGCGCTCGCCAGCGGAGTCGGGATCGGTCAAGATGATGATACCGCGCTTCTTGTACGCCTTCTCGATGTCGTCAAGCGTCTTCTTTCGCAAGGCGAACCCGCCTGTGATGATGCAGTCAGCTTCGACGGCCTTGTCGATGGCGACGACGTCCATCTTGCCTTCGACGACGAGGACTTCTTTTAACATAGATGATGTTGCTCCTATATCAAACAAACGATCGATTGCTAAAAGTCACAACAACAGCAGCCTCTCCCACCGGGAGAGCAATGCCATTAAGAAAAGGGCACGAGCCCAAAAGCCTTCCCCTCAGGGGAAGGGGGACCGCGAAGCGGTGGAAAGGGTCGCTTGCGCGGTCGTTGAATTCGTAGACCGTCTGATGTCGCCGGTGCGCGCAGGCACCCAAAACGTTTCATGCGCGCACCCGCGAAAAGCTACGTCGTACGAATTCATACAACGTACAGGGGACCCTTTCCGCCTCGCAAACTCGGCACCTTCCCCAGAGGGGAAGGCTTTGGTTTGAGCGCCGTCAACTCTTCTCTTCATGACATTGTTCGGGAGAATCTGCTCATATTGTTACAATCAGCAACCGAACAAACAAATTGATGTTATGCTTCTGCTAAGACTCTTTGCACTGCCGCATACACATCCGCATGAATCGCATCGATGCTGCGTGGTGCTCCGTTTTCGCTGCACGTGACGGTCGCCCAGCCGTATTTTTTGGCGAGGGCGCGGTAGGCGGTGTGGCATTTCGCGAGGTAGGTTTTGTCTTTTTCGTGGATGTCTTCCTTTGCGCCGCTTGCTTTCGCACGTGCGGCGATGAGCTGATTCGCGACTTCGGGGTCCATGTCGAGGAAGACAACGGCATCAGGGACAGGCAGGCCCATTTTGACGAATTCAAGGTCCCAGAGCCAGGCGAGGAAGGCTTCGCGTTCCTCCGCGTCCTCGATTTTCACGGCCTGATGCACCATGTTCGACGTCGTGTAGCGGTCGGCGAGGATGATGTCGCCCGCATCATACCACGCTTTCCATTTCGTACGGTACGAGGCATAGCGGTCGACGGCGAAAAACGTCGAAGCAGCGTAGGCGTTCACATCGTCGGCGTGTCCGCCGAACTTTCCTGCGAGGTACATGCGGACGAGTGCTGAGGAGTCCGACGCGTAGTCGGGGAATTCGACGCGATGGACGCGTCGCCCGTCGGCAATGAGATGATCGTAGAGCTTTTTCGTCTGCGTCGCCTTGCCACTGCCGTCACCAGCTTCGATGATGATGAGCTTTCCCTTCTTCACGCCATCGGCTTCCTTTCGTTTTATCGTTTCTCCGCTTTTCTTCAAAACCTTGATCGTCCCGAGGTTCGCATCCTCAGGCCCGACCACTTTCAAACCAATCCGTTGCATCGACCGAATATAAGAAAGAGCCGCTTCGGAAATGATGTCGCCTGGCGCGAGAATCGGGATGCCCGGCGGGTAGAACATCACTTGTTCCGCAGCAATGCGGCCAGCCGCTTGCTCGAAGCGAATGCGTTCCTTCGGCGCGAAAAACGCCGTGCGCGGATTGGCGCCGACGGCGGGAACGGGGGGCATGGGTACGTTCCCCAGACCGAGGAAACAACTTGCCCCGTCTCCATGCATTGCTGCAAGATAGTGCGGCTTCGCGGCATTCTCTCGATCCTTCTTCCGCTGTTCCTGCGTGAGGAGTTGTAACGTATCCGCGAGCTTCTTCCGATGATTTTTCGCAAGGGATCGTAACGCTTCCACGAGCCGCCCGACCGTTTCTTCCGTGTCCGCGTAGGTCACGAGGAACAACACGTTCCGCGCGTCGGAGAGCTCGCATTGGATCTTCTCATCGTAACGAAGAACCCGTTCCGCTTCCGTTCCTGTCAGTCCAATGCCTGTGACATCAACGGTGACCTTCGTTCGGTCGAGCGCCGTCGCGCCTGGCGTGCGGCATTCGTCTGTCCCGAGACAATGCAGTCCGTCGATACGATGGATTTCCCCTCTTACTTCATCCGCGAGCCGCAGCGCATTCGCCCAGCGCTCGCGCCCTTCCGTCGCCATTTGCATGCGTGCAATATCAATCGACGCCATGAGCAGCTGGTTCGGGCTGGTCGTCTGCAAGAGGCTCGCGGCTTCACGGATGCGTTCGTCGTCAATGCGCGTGCCTTGCGTCAATAATAACGAGCCTTGCGTCATCGCACCAAGAAGTTTGTGCGTACTCTGTGCGACGACATCCGCGCCGCAGTCAAGCGCCTGCCGCGGCTGTCCCGACGCTGCGTCAAAGAACCGCAGATGCGGCCCGTGCGCTTCGTCGACGAGCAGCAACATGCCCGCGTCGTGCAGGATGCCCGCGATTTCCGTTAAATCCGTCGCCACGCCGTAATACGTCGGATAGACGAGCAGTGCTGCCCGCGCTTCGGGATGTTCGGCGACCGCTTTTCGAACCGTCTCCGGCGCGACGCCCATGGCGATGCCGTAGTGCTCATCAATTTCGGGTGGCAGCCACACGGGCTGCGCGCCGACAAGAATCAATCCACCGATGACGGAGCGATGCGCATTCCTTGGCACGAGCACCGTGTCGCCGGGTCGTAATGTCCCGACGAGCATGGCATGGATCGCGCCCGTCGTGCCATTCACCATCAGATACGCTTTATCCGCACCATAGAGTTCGGCCGCGAGCCGCTCGGCCTCGGCAATGCACATCGTCGGCTCATGCAGGTCGTCGAGCTCCTCCATCAGCGAGACTTCCTCGCGCAAGCCGTGTTCGGTAATCAAATCGCGCAACAATGGATGCGCACCGAGTCCTTGCTTGTGCCCCGGCGTATGGAACGCGAGCGCGCCGTCCTCGCGGTACGCCTGCATGGCCGCCGCGATCGGCGCTGCCGCTTGTGCGTCTGCGGATGGCTCGTCAAGCGTTGTTTCTTTTTCCTTCGTTGTTTCTGCTCCCATCAACGTTTTTTCGCCGGCGCTTCCGTTTTCTGCGGCACGGCGATGTCTTCCTTCCGGTACGGGATGCGCAGGTGGACGCGCGTGCCCTTGCCGACCGCCGACGTGACCTGGAACTCCGCGCCGATCATCTTCGCGCGCTCTTTCATGCTCACGAGACCGAAATGCAGCGTCTCCTTCTTCGGCGCAGACTCGTCAATCGGCGCATTCACGTCGATATCTTCGTCGCCGCCCTGCGCGTCGTCCTGCGCCTCGGCGGCCGCCTGCGCCAGCTCGAACTCGTTCATGTCGAAGCCCTGCCCCTCGTCCTCGATGAGGATTGAGAGCGCCGTCTTCGTATAGAGCACGCGCACGCGCGCCGTCTTCGTGCCCGAGTGGTGCGCGACGTTGTTCAGCGACTCCTGCACGATGCGGAACGCCGCGACCTCGACGTATTTCGACAGCCGCACGGGATCGCCGTCGAGCTGGTACTCCGCCGAAACGACGCCGCGCGCCGCCATTTTCGCGACGAGCTGGTGGAGCGCCGCCTCGAGACCGAGATCGTCGAGCGCCATCGGCCGCATATCGAAAATGACCTGCCGCACGCTCGACAGACAGTCGCGGATCTGCTGACGCATCTGCTGGAGGTTCTGCTTCGCCTCTTCCGGGCTGAAATCGACGAGCCGCTCGCAGATGCTCGTCTGGAAAATGAGATTCGCGAGATCCTGCGCCGGGCCGTCGTGGAGCTCCCGCGACATGCGGAAACGCTCGTCCTCGACCGCCTTGATGATACGCGCGCCGACGAGCTTGTCCTTTTGCACAGCCTCGATCTGCCAGACGACGCCCGAGACCTGCGTCGAAAGATAATTCAGCACCGAGCCAATCGCAAGCGTCAGATGCTCGGCCTGCTGCAGCATGACGCCGAGGTGGCGCAGACGGATCTCGAGCTTGTCGCGCTGGTCGCGCAGACGCTTTTCCTTGTCGCGCTCGACGGCGAGCGCCACCTGCACGTCACGCACCTCGTCGTAGCACTGGCGGATGCGCTCCTCCGAATTATTTTTGAAATCCGCACTCACGCGCGCGAGCTTCTGCTTCGCCCGCTGTTCCTGCTTTTCCAGCGCGTCGACGCGCTCGATTGTCTGTCGCACCTGGAACTTCAGGTCCTCGAGCTGCTTCTTGCTCGCCTCGACCTCATCGCGCGCCGTCTCGTAAATGCTGAAGACCTGCGTCTTGTTGTCCTCGATCGTCTCGATCGTACTCGTCAGGATCTTCTTCAGCGAGCCCTTCGCGAGCCCGCCGCCGAGATCCTCCAACACGTCCCCCATGAGCGTCCTCCGTTCTTATTCAAAACGTCAGCGGTCTTTTCCCCTGAGCCGCCGCCCGATCACATTGAGCAAAACAAACACGGCGAGCGCCCCGCCGATGAGCACGAGATCCTTCGATTGCATGAGCGACCCCTGCCCGCCTTCCTGGAACTTCGCGTAGCACGCAATGACGACGAGCAGCGCCACGAGCAAAATGGATATCCTTCGCGCCATAAAACGACTCCCCTTTTTCAAAAGATACTTGGTATTAGCATAACACAAGAAACGGCGGACTGCCATAAAAAAATCAGCACGCCAAACGCAAAATGCGCAGCGTGCTGATTTTTAGGACGATGCTTGCAAAAACTTTTCCAGTCTCACGCCTCCTCCATGAGGTACGACAGCAATCCCATGGAACGATCCGCAAGCGTGCCGATGACGGCCACGCGGTCAAGATAAATGTTGCGCGCTTCGCAGCTCGTCTCCGGCAAGAGCGTGCAGGCATGGCAGGCCGCATAGTTCGCGCCCTTGTAGCCTTGGCCCGACGACTCGCGGCAGACGGGATCGGACGAGCACCAGCTCGCTTCGCGCACCAGCTCGCGCACAAGCACATCGAGGTGCGCAGGCTCCGCCATCTGCACGAGGCCGCCGAGGCTGCCGTCGGAGTCGGACGTTGCCGTGTAGATGAGCACGCCGCACATCGCTTCCTCCGCGCCGCGGCCTTCAAAATCCGTATAGATGCGTTCTTTGAGCGAGGCCCCTGAATAGCCGCACGTGAGCGTGAGCTGGCGGATCAAGAGATGCGCGAACGTATGCAAAAAGATGTAGCGCCCTTTCGCGACGTCCTTTCCCATGATCTCGATGCCGGCTTTTTCATAAAGCTTCGCATAGCGGCGCGCGACGCGCTGCTCCCACGCCGTGATGATCTCTTCGCGGAAGCGCAGAAAGATGCCTTCGCCGAGCATCTCGACCGCCGGCAGCCAATCGAGCGGCCGGTCGCTGAGCGGCACATGCGGCTTGCCATTCCAGCCTTTGAAGCGCGGATCCTTTTTTGCCGTCTCCTCGTCGGGCGGCTCGGGGTAAATGCGGCGGAAGCCGCGCAACGCGAGCACTTCGCGCAAGCGCGAGACCTTGACGACTTGGCAAGCGACGGGCTGGAGGCTCGCGGGCACGGCCACCTCCTCCGCCTGATACTGGTGACGTCCGTCATCTTCCATCGTGCCGCGCGACAGGATGCGGTATTCGTCGAGGAAGAGGTCGGCCTCTTCAAAGCGGCTTGCCGCGCCCGCTTGCATCGTCTCCCAGACACGCAGCACCGTGTCAAGAGACGGGCATTCCGGGAGCTGCGCGAACCACTTTGGCAGGAAGCGCTGCAAGATGTTCGGCGCATCGACGAGCGCTTCCATGTCTTCGTGCTTTTTCGAAAGCACGGCACGGATCTCATCCATGGCGTGCGGCAAAGTCAATGCGCTCGCCACGACGGAGTAATACACGCTCGACGACGACGAAAGCAACGTGCGCGGCACAGCCTCGCACCGCTCCTCTGCCGCGTCCGGCAGCCATGGACGATGACCATAGCAGCGGAAGCCCTGAAGTGCCGTCTGATTCATGCAGCCGAACATACTGCGCTCTTTTCCACAGGAGCACTTGATCACGATATTTTCAAGGCCGCCGCTCTTGCCGTTGAAATGCACGGAGAGATCATGCCGCTTGCCGTCTTTCGGCGTCGCGCCGCGATGCACCCACCACATATAGGGAAAATCCTCGAGGTGCCCGTTGACGCAGGCGATCAAAAAGCGCGAAGGAACGAGGAGCGCATCGCAATGCACGCAATGCAGCTGCCCCTTCTTTTTCTTGCCGATGCGATAAAACCGGCCGAGCCGCCCGCAGGTCGGGCAGAAATACCACGCAGGAAAGCGGCTCGCAGGCAGTACGCCTTTGTAAATCTCCGTCTCCTCATCCTCATTGACGGGCGGCGCACAAAAATGATCGACGTGCAAGAGCCGCTCGAGATTCGGCTCGTCCAAGCGGTCGCTTTCGCTGTCGAGCGTGCGCTCCCAGAACCTCGTCCCGTCGATGATGACCGGCCCGTCCGGCAGCTTCAAGAGTGCCCCCGGGCCGAACGTCGTGATGACCTGGCTGCGGCGCACCTCACCGATCCGTTCCCGCGACTGTTTCGTCGTTCCTTGGATGGAAATATTCATAACCGCACCTCCTTGGTCTGCGTGAGATAGACAGCACACGACGGCTCGACGTTCCTCATGCTGTTCATCATGCGGAACGGATGCATGAGCTCCGTGTCCTTCGCGATGAGATTGCGATGATTCCGCTGATAGCTATGATAGTGGAGCTCGCCCTCGGATGCCGCCTGCTGCCAAAGCGCCATGAGTTCTTCGAGGCGCTCCTGCACCTCTGGCGCGGCGGCCGGCTCGACGCGCTGCGTGACGGCAAGCAGCCGCTCCACCGTTTCCTGGACGCCCGGCAGTGTCCGCTGGAACCGCGTGGCCGCGCCATCTTCCCGGAGCTCCGGCACGAAGAAGCGGCACGCCGCGACGAGAAGCGCCGCCAGGCCGCGATCCATGGCACGCGCGGAAAACGGCGTCAAGCTGCTCGCCTCCACGTAGCGATAAAGCGCCTGATGATAGCGCAAAAATTGCTCGTAATGCGAACGATCGCGCGAGCGCGCGGGATTGTAGAGCGTCACGACGAGGCCGGGTTCCTGGCGGCCGATGCGGCTCGTCGCCTGGATGTACTCCGCATTCGTCTTCGGCTGGCCGAAGACCGTCATGAGGCCGAGACGCTGGATGTCGATGCCGACGGAAATGATGTTCGACGCGAGGACGAACGTCAGCGCGTCCATCGGCTGCGCCGCGCGATACGGGCGCTCAAGGCGATGAAGGTTGCGCGCAAGCTCCGTATTGCTCACGAGGCTGTCGAGCTCCATGCAAAGATCGTGTTTCTTGTCCGCCATCGCGCTTTTGAGCGGATACAGCGCGCAAAACTTCGTCGCTTTCAAATAGCCGTAGCGGCTCTGCACCTCGTCGTGCACCTGGTTGCGCGCGCTGCCGAGCTCGCGCAGCGTATTGAAATAATCGACGAGCGTCCAGAAATGGTCGACGACCTCCTCTGGGAACCCCGCCTCCGCAAGGTACCGCGTCGCATAGAGGAGCGCGGCATTCACGCGGATGAACGTCGTCGTATGCGTCGTGCCGACGCCCATGACGCCGAGATAGCGGCGCGCCGGACGCTCGTCCCGCCCGGACTCCACGGCGAAGAACGAATCTTCCATCGTGATGCCCTGCGGCGGGAACTGCGTGTGCGCGCGCCCGTAAAGCGCACGGATCTGCGCCGCCGCATTGCGGATCGTCGCCGTCGACGCGATGATCTTCACAGGGATGTCGCCGCGCCGGCAGAACTCCGTCACGAGCGCCTCGTAGATGCCCGTGACCGTGCCGAGCGGGCCGGTCAAGAGGTGCAGCTCGTCCTGCACGATGAGCTCCGGCGGCAGCTTGCGCGTACCGTCCGGGAGGTTGCCGAACAGCGCAAACGTGCGGTCTTGGAACGGCAGCTGCGCAAACTTGTCGACCGTCGCGACGAGGAACGTCGGCGTCCACGCATAGATGTCTTCATCGATCAGATGAATCGGCAGGCCGTACGGGAGCGCGTGCATCGCGCACGCCTCGTTCGGACAATGAATCTCCATGCGCTGCGCCTCCGCGTACACATGGTAATCTGCCGCCGTGAGCGCGTGGCCGCACCATGGGCAACGGTGCACCTGCATGGGATTGCAATCCTCCTGATGCTGGCTGCCGCCGCTCGCGAAAAACTCCGCCGCCGTCTCCAGCTTGTTCGGCACCATCTTGTCGCCGACCCACATGCCGATGCTGATCTCCTTGCCGCCGAGCTGCTCGCGCTGGCGGATGAGCTCGCAGGCCGCGATCATGACAGACGCGCGCTCGAACTGCTGCATCGTGAGCATGCGCAGCGTATAGCGCATGATGACCGTCACGCCGTCCGCCTCCGCGTCGCGCAACCGGCGCAGGAAGATCGCGTATGCCGCGATGCCGAGATACGCCTCCGTCTTGCCGCCGCCCGTCGGAAACCACAAGAGATCGACCGTCTTGCGGCCATCGCCTTCCGGATGGATGAACGACTCAATTTCGCAGAGGAAAAAGGCGAATTGGAACGGATACCATGCGATGGTGCTCGTGTCCACGGTTTTCCCGCGTGCTTTCAAGACCTGCACGCGCTGCATCAGCATCGCCTCGTTTGCGAAGCGGAAAGCCCGCCACTCCGGCGCATCCGTTTTGCTCGCAGCCCGGAGCGCGGCGATCGTCTCGCGCATCCGTGCGAGCGTCGCGCGGCAGCGTGCGAGATTTTTCTCGCCAACGGCATGGAACGCTTCCGGATACGTGCGAAGCGTCTCTGCCTGCGCTGCGATCCACGCTTCGTATGACGCGCAGAACGCTTCCATCTCATCGAGCACGCTTGCATCGGCATGTGCGAGCCGCTCGAGCGCGAAAAATGTAAACGATGACGTCGCCGGCCGCATCTGCAAGAGCTCATGCGACGGCAGATCCTCGATGCCGACCCACGTCGGCGCCGCGTGCTCCGTATCCCAGACAGCCGAGCATCCATGCCCCTGCGCATAGACCTGCTTGCGATGGTAGAGCATATCGAGCGTCAAAAGCTCCTCATCGCGGCGCACCTCCCAATGCTGTTGGAGATTCGCAAACGGCGCACCCGCGTCCTGCCCCGTCACGCGCAGCGTGACTTGGAACAAGATGAGTGGGTCTACATTCCAATCGCGGCGCGGCATAACGTGCGTGTTCACGAGCGAGGCCGTGACGATCTTTTTGCCGTCCGAGAGTTCCTGATTGCAATACACAGAGAGCTCCGCGCCCTCGCCGAGGTCAAAGCGCTGCCGCTGATGCGCAGCGAGCGTGCCAGGCGCGAACGTGACGCGCTGCTGCACCGCCTTCCGATGCCAGCGCCGCTTTTCCAGCTCGCCCGTTTCCTTGTCGGCCGTCTTGACCACCTCGGGCACATAATGTGCAAAAGAAACGTCGAAAACCAGCGTCCCCGCATCGCGCTTCCAGAGAAACGTCAACCCTTCCGCTGCATGTGCCGTCGTATTGCCGAGCGAGGCGATTTCCTCCTCGTCGTCATGCGCCGCCTCCTCGTCGCCTTCCAAAAGCGCCTCGCCCGCCTGCTGCGGGTAGAGTTTCCCCAAGAGGTAATAGCGCGACGGCGCTTCCTCGAGCACCTCGTCCTCGCGCACCGGCCCGATGAGATCGCGCCGCAAGAGATCCACAAGGATGTCCTGCGCTTCATAAAATTTGTCGAATGCCATATCGTCCCTCAATAACAATCATCGTAATCATAACTCATGAGCCCGTAGGCCGTGAGGCCGTACCAGATGCTGAGCGCGCCATATGTCCGAACAACGTCGCCAGCACGCCCCGCTTCTCCAATGCATGTGGTTTTCGACGGGCACGACAAGCCAGAAAAACGCATCGGATAATCTTCTTTCATAAAATGCTTGTCTGCTTCCTTCACATTACAAGGATTCCCGCCCCAAGAAAACGGAAAACAATACAGCTTCTCAAAGTCAGCGACAAACGTATCCGAAACTCTTCCAAACGACCAGTCGCCATCGGAATCCATCAGTTCATAAAGCGGCTCGCCATGTTCTCCAAACGCAGAGCACCGAATCTCCAGTCCGAGTTCCTCTGCGCCAAGTTCCAATGCCTCCAGCGCTTCTTGTACTTCCCTCTGCGCAAAACGAGTGATATCCAAATCCATTTGCGGTTCAAACGTGAACTTTTCCAAGATGGAACGCTTCCGCTTCTTATGATGCTTCTTGTTCGGAGAACTTCCGAGAGGATACCACATGGTATCACGATTCCCGAACGGCAGGACTTTCCGCCATCGGATTCTCGTTTGATGTAATGTCCCACGCGCACGCGAAAGCGCTACATAGAGCACTTTCCCCTCTTGCAAGGCATCCATATCCTTCTTTTTCGAGAGAGCAAACACGTCATTCATCAACAAGACATCTTCATATTCGCGCCCTTTTGCACGGTGAACATTGCTGACCGTGATATTTTTCTGCGGCAGCCACGCTTCTGCAAAAAGCAACGGCTCGCTCGCTCCGGATTCCAAGACGTTTTGCAAAAGTTCTTCGACTTCGTAGCGGCTCTGCCGCCCGCCGCACGGCGCAGTCAGCGCCCGCCAGCACGCGTCGATCGTCTCGTCATCCACATCCGCCGGCCCGTGCGCGTGCCAAGCCGCGACGAACTCTTCCCGCTCGATCGTCTCGCCGTCGAAATGGCAGAACACGTCCGCGATCCATGGCGCGAGCGCGCTGGTTTCCTCTGGCAACAGCCGCGTGTGCATGACATCCGCGCTGAGGAGCGCCGACGAGATGCGCAGCGTCTGCCCATTCATGCGCGTGAGGATGGCGAGGTCGTCTGCCTGCTCGAACGCATCGCCAAACGTATCTTCGTTTTCAAAATCGATATCAACGGCTGGGATGCGCTCGGCAAAGTCAGCAGCAACGGTGCGAACGGCCGCCGCGTCGCCGCGCAGCAGCGCCTCGCGGAGCGGCTGGAGCAGCGCGAGCCGCTCTGCCGTCATGCGATGATTTTCCGAGAACTCCATGCAGCGGAGCGCATCCGCCCGCTGGAAAATCTCTTCGTAAAACGCCTCTGCATCCATGCCACCCTTCGCATCGTAATCATAAATCGCCTGACAGAAATCGCCGAGCAAGCTCACGCCGCACGATTCCGGCAGCGCGTCGAGGATTGCAAGCACGAGCTCCGCGCGCTCGCGGACGAGGTCTTGGATCTCATCGACGATGAAATACTGCGCTTCCGCAAAAATCTCGGGATGCTCTTTCGTTGAGCGAAGCATCTGCTGGATATTCCAATCGTAACTGTTAACACCAGAACAATTCTTTGGCAGCATAATGCCAAGACGACGCAATTCCATGAGGATGCGCGCGCTGAACGAGTCAAGCGTGAAGATATCCATCAAACGCCATCGTTGATCAATCGTTCCTTCACGCGAACAATTCATGAGACGCTTCTCGATGACCGCTTTCGCGGCACGCGAATAGCAGAGGACGACGACATTCTCCGGCGCGATCGTATCATCTTGCAGAAGTTGCACGATGCGCTGGATGAGCGCCCACGTCTTCCCCGTGCCGGGGCCGGCATTCACGAAAACGCGCTCGTGCACGCCGCAGGCGAGGAAATCTTCCTGCGTCCCGCGCGGCAATGTCGCAAGCCAATCGTGCATCGTCGCCGCCTTTGGCGTGGCCTCCGTTTTCTGCATGAGCAGTTCTGTTCTTGCGTTTTTCGCTGTTTTGCGCTGCGGCCTGTCTTGCTGCGTCGGCTCGACCACAGTTTCTTCTTGTGGCTCTGTAACCGATGCATCCGCTTCCGCCGCTTCGATTTCAGTCGCTTGATCCATCGACGTTTCTTGCTCGGGCAATTTCACGTCTGGCACTTGTGTATCCGATGGTTTTTCACTGGACTGTTCCTCTTCGGAAGTCTGTACCATTGGCACGTCATCTGCCGATTCCAACGGTTGTTTCTCCAGCGCATCTTTTGCCGCTTCTGTTTTCTCTGCCTTTTGTGCCAAATCCTCAACGTCAGATGCGGCGTCTTGAGCTTCCGGTTGATTCGCTGCCTTCACAGCTTCCCTCCGCACCGTCTCAACATCCACATCAGGACGGCATTCGAGAAAATGCGCACACTCCAAATTCTTGCAATAGCAGACAGCTTTCGCGTTTTCCGGCGCCCCGAGCGGGACGCCCCACGGGTAATCGTTTTCAAATGCATACTCGCAATGCAGCGACATCCTGTGATAGATTTCTTGCTGCCGTGGCGTCAATGCTTGGAAGTATGTATTCCGCCGCTCATCAACCACATCCGTTTTCAACTGCTCGAGCGCGCGCGGCTCTTCGATGCTCGCGAGGAAGCCCCGATCGTCGAGCGGCGAGAAAAAATGATCTTCCAGCAGATACAGGTTGCTCTCGATGTCGATGCTGCTGCGTTCCATCGTTTTCTGCATGACATCAAGCCTCCTTCGGCAACGCATAGTAGAATTTCAAGCGGTTGTACTGCCAGAGCACATCGCCAGAATCCGCACGATAGTTGCTCCGTCCGCGCAATTCGAAGACGAGGTCACGCGTGATCGTGGCCGTGAGCGTGACCTTTTCCTCCAAGAAACTGTACGTCTTCAGCGGCTTCACGACGAAATCATGGATATCCGCGCTGCCGCACATGACGATGTTCGCCTGCTGCGTCGCGTCGACGAGCGCGAACGTCGCCTGCCGCTGAAACGATGTGATGTCTTCGCCCGGCTTCAAGAACGCATACGTACCGCCGCCGTGGAGCTTCACAGCGATCTCCTGATTCGAATGATACGTGCCGCCGCTCCGCGCCAGCCGCGCCGCGCCCTCGCCGACGTTCCACATGCTTTCCTCGGGAAGCACGATGCGGTCTTCGCCGAATTTCTGCCGCATGGCATCCTGGATGGCAAAAAGTCCCGAGCTGCCGCCGACCATCAGCACGGCATCGATTGCCGTTTCCGTCAGCTCCGCATCCGCGATCGCCTCCATCGTGACTTGCATCGCCTTGTCGATTTCCGAGCGGATCAAGCTGTCAAACGAACGCCCATCCAGTTGCGTGCGTACGATGCCCAGCTTGCCATACCGGTTGACGGACACCTGCGGGTGATCTTCTTCTGCAAATCGGATTTTCGCGGCTTCCGCTTTGTTCAAGAGCAAATCGCGGCTCTCCGGCGGCATATCTTCGAGCGCGACCTGCATGCCTTTCTTCTGGCAGAATTTTGCATGGATGCGCTCGGCGAGTTTGTGATCGATATCGTTGCCGGCGATGCCGAGTCCCTTCGTCGCGAGCTCATCTACGCGCCCTTCATGATGATGGAGCACGGACACGTCGAGCGTGCCGCCGCCCCAGTCGAAGACGACGACATTCGCGCACGCTTTCAGCTGATCATAGTTCGCGAAAAATGCTGCCGTCGGCTCGCTGACGAACGATGTGATCTCGATGCCCGCCATCTGCGCCGCCCGGCGCACCATCCGCCGCTTCTCCGGCGTGAAGTCGATGGGGATCGCGACGACAGCTTGCGTCATGCGTCCTTCCGTCTCCGCTTTGAGCCGGCGGAAAACTTCCGCCGCCACATCCACGGGCTTCCACACCTTGTGCTCCGTCGGAAACGACACGTCGCTCCCCATCTTCATCTTGATCGACGGGATATAGACGCAACGCTTCGAAAGCACTTGGCGCCGATCCTTCGCCTCGCGCCCCGTGTAGATTTCTTCTGTCGCGCGGTCGATGGCCACGTCGGAAGGGATCGGCCGGTCCCAGGCATCCCCGTGCTTTACCGTCTGCGGTCGGCCATCCGTGTCGAGGTAAATCTCCACGACCGCGCTGCTCGTCGTGCCGAAATCAATGCCGAAAAAACTCGTTTTCTCCATGCTGATTTGTTCACCATCCAAGTTTTTTGTTTCGTTCCATACGCTCACGCGTCAAAATGCAGACCGTATTTTTCGAGCGTATGAAATACGTCGGCGAGCTCGTCGCGCAAGTTCTCGCCGAGGTCGACGCTCATCTCGAGCGGCTGCGCATCCTGGAAATCCGCATAAACGATGCCAAGATCCTGCGCGAGTCGATTGAGCGAGGCCTGCTGCTGCTTCGAAAGCGTCGCTTCGAGGCGGTCATAGTCCTCCTTGCGCGAAGCGATTTCCACTTGGAGCGCTTCGATCCGTTCGTCCTTCCGTGAAAGCTCCGCCTGCAAGCTTTCCGTGCGCGCCCGCGCCGCCGCCACATCTTTTTGCAGCTCCGCATTCTTCGCGTCCGCTTCCTCCAGCTTGCGCGCGGCCGCTTCCCGTTCCTTCCCCGCCGCCTCGAGCTTCATCGCAAGGATATCCGCCCGCTTCGACTGCGCCGCAAGTTCGCGACGAAGCTGCACGGCTTCATCTTCTGCCGCAGGCATAGAAACGTTGTCCTCCGCTGCTTCCTTCGGTTCCGCCTTCACGGTCGCCACCGGCTCGGAAAATACCACAGGCACGTCTTTTTTTTCTTTCTCAGCTGTCTCCTGCGCAACGGACGCTTCGCCCAGGCCAGCAATTTGCTTGCACTCCTGCAAGAACTGCGGTGCATCCGGGCGTGCGACTTCCTCGGGAATCGACTCCACGATCATCTTGCAGAACGATTTCCTTCGAACGTCAACCATTTCAAAAGACTGGATTGGACAAGTCTTCTTCCCATGAAGTTCTTTGAGCGGAAAAATGAGCAAGCGCTTCAACATTTCCGGCAGTTTTGTCATGCGTTCTGGCAAATTTGGCGCAGACTCTGTTAATTCAGGTTTCTTGTAGGAAAAACGGATGACATTTCCAGCAACCGCGCCAAGCAAAGAACTGTTCGGATTCTCTCGCGCAAGCAAATCCGAAAGCAGAATCAGGTGAAGTCCCAATTTCTTGTTATTGTCTGCGGATTTCGATGTACCTTGAAACCGTGCCCCGCGAAGAATCTGCTGATACGATTCCAACGGCTTCCTGCACGACGAAAGATATTCTGCCAGCGTCAATTCCGACAGAAGCTGATATCCATCGAACAAATAATTTTCCGCCGCTTCATCATATCCATGCTCCGCCACATAAGCGAGCCAAAGCCCCCGATATTTTTCTTTGCGCTTGCCGGACGGTGAACCCGCCGCTTTCGCAATCGCATCCAATTCTTTTGTATCCATACGCTCCCCCTTTTCACATCTGCTCTTCTTATTGTACCGAAGCAAGTCCAAACAAACAAGCCGCCGATTTCATAAATTTGCGGTTTTCCACAAAATATGAAATCGGCGGCCCTGTTTATTGCCGTGATGCATTCATGAACGCATCGAGTTGTTCTTTCGTATACCCCCGTCGCACGGATTTCCAGCGGTCGTGGAGCCAGAACCATTCTTCGGGGTATTTGCGGATGTGCTGCTCGGTGAGCGTTGCAAGCTTTTGCGTCGTCTTTTGGATGTCGGCGCGTTTGTCTTTTGTGCGTTCGCAGTAGATGGGCGGGGAGACGATGAGGGTGTGGTGGCCGGTCGCATCGTCGCGGTGCATGAAGGCGGGGAAGATCGGGACGGTGCGGAAGCGGCCCATGCTGGCGGCGCCGGTGAGGTAGTTCGTCGCCTGATCGAAGAACCGGACGAGCACGCCGTCTTTGACGCTTGGGTCTTGATCCATGATGAGGCCGATCATCCAGTTTTTCGCCATCATGTCAAACATCTCGCGCACGCCGCTCTTGTATGTGATGTGCATGCCGATGAGCGTGCGCATCTCGATCATGAAGCGGTCCGCGCCCTTGTCGCGCTGCTTTTCGGCGACGCCGACGAGCGGGATGCCGGCCTGCGCGAAGGCGCCGCCCATGAGCTCCCAGTTGCCGCTGTGTGCCGTCATGATGATGCCGCCCTTGCCTTCCTTCAGCGCGGCCTGCAAGTATTCGAGTCCTTCAATGGACACGTAATCGCTTGCATGCCGCTTGATGACGGGAAAGCGCAAGACTTCCATGAGCATCGGGCCGAAGCGGACGCCGGAGGCTTTTGCGATGCGCCAGGCTTCCGCGTCATCACATTTCAAACACGCTTGGACTTGCGTGAAGGCGAGCTGTTTGCGCTTTTTCGTGACGAGCGGCCAGGCGAGATGGCCGATCCCCCAGCCGATCGTGTCCGCGAGCTTGCGCGGCAGCAGGCAGGCGACGAGACTCACGAGCTTCAGGAGGTAGTAGACAGCCATGTCCCTGCCTCCTTATTTTTTGTCGCTTTCGTACTTCTGTGCGAGCTTCGAGAGGCGCTTGACTTCCTTGCGGATCTCCGGCAGATGCTTCATGGCTGCCTGCATGCGGAGCCATTCCGTGTGGCTCTGCACGGGGAAGCCGGCGCAGAACTGGCCTTCGGGCATGTCGCCGATGATGCCGGAGCGAGCGGCGTAGACGGAGTTCGCGCCGATCGTGATGTGGCCGACCGTACCGACCTGGCCGCCGAACGTGACGTTGTGCCCGACGGTCGTCGAGCCGGAGATGCCGGTCTGCGCGACGATGAGGCAGTTCGGCCCGATCTTGCAGTTGTGGCCGATGTGGACGAGGTTGTCGATCTTCGTGCCGTGCCCGATGACCGTCGAGCCCATGGCCGCGCGGTCAATGCCGTCGTGCGCGCCGATCTCGACATCATCCTCGAGCACGACGTTGCCGACCTGCGGCACTTTCGTGTGCACGCCGTCTTTCGTCGTGAAGCCAAAACCATCGGAGCCAATGACGGCCGAGCTGTGGATGACGCAGCGCTTGCCCACGCGGCAATGCTCGCGCACGGTCGCGCTCGAGTAGATGACGGTATCGTCACCGACTTCAGCGTACTGGCCGATGTATGTGTGCGGGTAAAGCGTGACGCGGTCGCCGATGACGGCATGGTCATCGACGCAGGCAAATGGCAGGATCGTGACGTCCTTGCCGATCGTCACATCCTTGCCGATATGCGCTTCCTCACTCACGCCCTGCGGGAAGACGAGCTTCGGCGTGAAGACCTCGAGGAGTTTTGCAAATGCCGCACGCGGCTCATCGACGTAGATGGCGGGCTTCGGAAAATCTTTCACGCCCTCAGGCAGCATGACGGCTGCCGCACGCGTCTTCTTTGCCTCTTCGATATGCGGCTCGACGGCGAACGTGAGCTCGTGCTCGCCCGCGCCTTCGATATTGTCGAGGCCGGAGATGACGATGGCCTCGTCTCCCTCGATGCGCCCGCCGACGATGGCGGCGATCTCTTTCAGCGTCTTCTTCATGCCGTTCCCCTCTTTTTCCGATTACTGCAATTTCTGAATGGCTTCATCCGTGACGTCGATGCCGCCTTCGACGACGACTTTCTGCATCTGCTGGTTGTCGACGATGGCATCGAGTTTTTTCTCTTTTGCGACGTCGGCAAGCGCCGTGTCAAGCTTCTGCTTCAGCTGGATGCTGTACGACTGGTTGATGCCGGCGATCTTGCGCTGGGCATCCTGCTGCGCTTTCTGGAAGTCCTCGTCGCTCATCGTGCCGCGCTTCTCATTGAGGTCTTTCGTCGCTTCGTCCTGGGCTTCCGTGATCTTCTGGTTGCCCTCTTCGACGAGGCTCGTGATCTGCGGCGCTTCCTTCATGATGCGGTCGCCGTCGATGTAGCCGATCTGCGTCTTGCCGCAGCCGGACATGACGAGCGTCGCCGCAAAGGCGCAAGCGATGAGCACGGTGGATTTCTTCGTGAATTTCATGGTGATGGGTTCTCTTCTTTCTATTGTAAGGAATCGATATCAATCGTTGTTGTCAGTGCCATCTACTGCCGCTGGCGGGTCGCTCGCGAGCTCGTCTTTGACCTCGTCCGTGACATCCGTCGCGCCCACGCTGACGGTCTTGACGTACTTCTCCGGCACGTCAGGGCCGGGCGCAGGACGCAAGCCGTCCGGCAGGAGCGACGTGAGGCTGCGCGCCGGATCGCAGACGATGAGCGTGAAATGATGGAGGATCGCGACCTTCGCAGCCTTGCTCGCGATGTCGTTCAGAATCTTCGACTCGAGCGCGAGGATCTGCTGCTCGTTCTCGTGGAGCATGGTCTGCGTCGCGATGGCTTGTTGCTGCCGCGCCGCGGACGCATTCATGCGCTCCGTGATGGCGGCGATGTCACGCTGCTGCGCCTCGGACTGCGCTTTTGCAGCCTCGGCTTCGCGCTGCTGTTTCAGCCGCTCCATGTCGTCATGGCTCGCGGCAAATTCCTTCGCGACGGACTGCGCAGCGTAGGCTTCGATTTCCTGCTGCCACTCCCGATACAGCGCGATCTGCCGTCCGCCGCGTTCGGCTTCGAGCTCGTCGAGGTCGGCGTTCAGCTTTGCGATCACGTCGTCCGTGAGACGCATGGCCTCGCGGTTGTCGAGCTTGAGCTTGATGTTCAATATCGCATTGAGGTATTCCTCATTGATCGCGTTGCTCTGCGCCTTGTAGTCCGCCTCTGTCGCCGCCTTGTAGTCGGCGGCGGCTTTTTTCTGCGCGCGCTCGAGCTCGAAGCGGCGGCCGATGACGTCTTGCGCATTTTTCTGCCAGACGGAGTCGTCAAAAGGCTTCGAATCAACGTTCGGCGGCTGTACGGAGAGCGGCACGTCGAGGCTTTGCTTCAGGCGTTCCTTTAATTCACTGCGCTCAGCCATGAGCGTCTTGAGTTTCTCATACTCCGGATGCGCCTGCACAAGCTCCTGGAGGCGGACGACGCCCGTCGTGCTTTCCACGGTTTTCGTCGCCTGCGGTGTGTCGCGGTTCAAAATCCCGCGCATGAGCAATGCGCCGCAGCAGAGGACGATGAGGCAGACAGCGATACCAATGACAATGTACCGCGTCCGATGCGAGCGCTTTTCAAGGGTCGCGTCCCCGGCCGGCGCGCCGGAGGCGTTGTCCTGCTTTTCGTCGGCCATGGAAATTCCCCCTATTCAGAAAGATACCGAGCGCATCAGATGGCTCGGTATCTTTCTTGTTTCATTCGCGTTGCGATGTCTTATTTCGTGACTTTCTTCACGACATCCTGCGTGATGTCCGTGCCGCCATAGACAACGGCGTTCTTGTCGATGACGACCGTCAGGCCCTTCGCGTCAGCGACGGACTTCACAGCATCCTCGACGGATTCCTGGATCGGCTCGAGGAGCTCCTGCTGCTTCTGCTGGAGGCGCTGCTGCGTCTGCTGATAGTAGTCGGATTTCTCCTGGTCGCTCATATTTGCAGATTTCTCTTCGAACTCTTTCTGTGCGTCCTGCACGGCCTGCTGGAGCTCGCTGTTCGCGCTCTGGAGCTGCGGATGCTGGCTCATGACCTGGCGGTAGTCGACCGTGCCGACGTTGCTGTTGCCGGCGGCGGATGCCATGCCGGAGCCGAACTGCGTGAGTGCGAGGGCGACGACGGAACCGACGAAGACGAGCGCGATGAGGACGCTGATGATCTTGACGGATTTTTTCTGGAATGTGATCATGATGTTCTTCCTTTCCCTGATTGGGTTGGTGATGATGGAATCATGTGAGACGTTTTGAAACCTGTCTCATTATAGCAAAGTCGGAAAATGGATTCAAGGAATTTTCCTGACAATGTGCAAATTTTGGACGGTGTTCCACGGGCGGTGCGCCATCAGAAAAAGCCGATGACGCGCAGCCAGCTGTCTTCGGAATCGACAGCGTATTCGAGGCTCAAAAAATCGTGCAGACGATAGCGGAGCGCCCCTTCGCCGCGGCTGTCGGCCGGGCGGTATTCATAGCGCGCGCTCCAGTCCGGCGCGATGCGCCAATCAAAATCGTAGATGGGGCGGTCGTCTTTGAAATCATAGCGGAGGCCGGCCGCCGTGCCCCAGCCGAGGTCGCGCCGCCAACCGAGCTGGAACCGCCAATCGACATTTTGCGGCGCGACTTCAAGCTTCGTATAGAGTTCGTCGACCGCATCAAGACGCACACCCGCGTGCAGCTGCCCGACGAGATCGTCTTCGTTGTTGTGCGCCTGGCTCTCGCTGCGTCCGACATCGAGCCAGCCCATGAGGCGCAGGCGATAGCGGTCGGAGTCGGAGCGCGCCATGACCGATGCCCGCTCACCCGTCGTGATCGCGACCGCGGTCTTCATGCGGAGCGCACGAAAGTCGGATTGCTGGTCAACGGCGCCCGCTAGCAGCTGCTCGAACGCGGCGCGATGGCGCTCGGTAAACGCGACCGGCACGCCGACGAGCAGATCTGCCTTGTCCTTCATGAGCTCGCGATGCGTCAGGAGCATCACATTTGGCATGGTATCGGAGCGCACGGAGAGATCGACCGTGCGCACGACGGGGAGACGCGGATAGACGGTGAGCGTCACGCGCGCGTCCGTGTCGGCCGTGACATCGAAGTCCGCACGGAACTCGGGCAGATGCGCATCAAGGTACGCATTGACCTCGCGCTTCAACACGCCATTCGTCCAGTCGGCCGCCGCGATAGGGAGGCCGAGGAGCGCCCGGTCAAAGACCTGCTCGACGCCCGCGAGATCTTGCCGCACGAGCGCCTCGACTTCAGGCGCCATGCCATCGACGTTCACCGTGACGGCGACACGCTCGACGCGGTCATTCCACGGCGCGAGCGTGACTGCGACGTTTGCCGTCTCGCCGGGCGTCACCGTCACGCCCATGACCGTATAGCCGACGAGCACCTTGTCAAAGACTTCCTGGATGATCGCGGCTTGCTTTGCCGCATCGCCTGCGCTCATCGCAGCGGATTTGCCGAGCAAGAGCTGTTCGGCAATCGCGTCGATGCTTGAGGACATGCGGGCAGCGACAGGTGCGGGGACTGCACTTGATGATGTGACGGTTGCTTGAACGGATGTAATACGGTTAGAGGCTTCTGTTGTAACACAGAAACACAAGGGAGCAACAAAAAAAAACAAAAAAACGAGAAATTTCTTAATCATGCATAGACACAGCCCCTCAAACTCCAGCCTCCCACTCTGGGGGAGGTGCCGAGCGCATGCGAGGCGGAGAGGGTAACGCCGTTACAAGATTCACGATTCTATCGAAAGGATAGAGAATCGACGTAGGCCATTACCCTCCGCCGCAAGCGGCATAAGCGATCTCTAGGCGCTAAAGCGCCAAGAGTCTGCTTATCCGACCCCTTCGGGGCCACCTCCCCCAGAGGGGGAGGCTTTAAGACCATGCCCCACAATTCTCATAATGATATTGCTCTAAGAATAAACCTAGGGTTGTGGGTCAGAACGTTCCTCCGACCGAGAAGTGCACGCGGCCGCCGTCGTCGCCGCGGCCGTAGTCGAGGCGGACGGGGCCTAAAGGCGTCACGAGCGACATGCCGATACCGATGCTGCCGTGGATCTCGTCTGGCCAGAGGTCATCCTGCCAAGCGCCGCCCCAGTCCGTGAAGACCGCGCCCTGCACTTTGCTGACGATCGGGAAACGATATTCGAGCGTGGCGAGGGCCATATGGCGCCCGCGGAACTGGTCGTCGCGATAACCGCGCAAGCTGTCCTGGCCGCCGACTTTGAAGCGCGCGTACTCTGAGATATCGCCGTCGCTCCAGCCATACTGGCCACGGAGCGCCCAGACCTGGTTTTTGCCCGCTTTGAAATAGCGCTGGTCCTCGATGTCGGCCTTGCGGTAGCTGAAGTCGCCGCCGAAGCCGCCGAGCTCGCCCGTCAGCGCGACGCGGCCGCCCATCGTCGGGAAATAGACGTTGTCGCGCGTATCCGTGACATGTTGGAGGATGATGGCGCGCGTCGTGCCAAAGTTGTCATTTTCCCACTGCGTATGCGTCGCGCCCGAGCCGTGGCCGTTCAAATTGCCGACTTCCGTCTGCTTGACGTACTGGTCCTTGCGGTTGCGGAGCGTGATGTAGTTCGTCGAGTACTCGCTGACTGGACGACCAAGCGTGATCTCGCCGCCGGAGTAATGGCGCATATACGATTCGATGTGGTCGCCATTTTCATCATAGTCGTCGTACTCGTACGTGCGGTTGTAGATGCGGAATGTGCCCGTCGTCTGCTTCGCGTCGAGCCACGGACGGCGGTACGAGAAGCTGTAGCCGTGCGAATCCGTGTCGTCGCCGCTGAACTCGTATGTGAGGTTCACGGCGTCGCCCGTGCCGCGGAAATTCGTGTCGCCGACGGCGATCATGCCGATGACGCCGTCCTGGCTCGAGTAGCCCGCGCCGACGCTGAACGTGCCCGTACGGCGCTCCTTGACATTCCACTCGACGACGACGGCATTCGGCTCGACGCCCGGCAGGACTTTCGGCGTGACTTCCTCGAAGAAACCGAGGTTGTTCACGCGCTGCCAGCTGCGCTGCGTCTTTTTCGCATTGAAAGGCTCGCCGGGCTTCTGGCGCATCTCGCGCAGGATGACGTAGTCTTTCGTCTTCTCGTTACCCTTGACCTTGAACGACTCGATCTTGCCCTCATTGATCTTGATCGTGAGGTTGCCGTCCTTGTCGATGTTGAGGTCTGTGATCTTCGCGAGGATGTAGCCGTCTTCGCGATATTTCTCCTGGATGGCCTGCACGTTGCGCTTGAGCGTGACGCTGTTCAGCATCGTGCCCGGCTCGAGCGTGACGAGGCTCGTGAGGTCTTCCGTCGTCTCGACCGTATTGCCCGTGATGGCGACACTTTTGAGAATCGGATTCTCGAGCACATGATACGTGAGCACGACGCCCTCGGGCACGGCTTCGAACGACGGGAAAATATCATAGTAATAGCCCGTCGCGATCAGCGCGTCGAGGTCGGCATCGAGGCCTTTCGACGTGTAAAGATCGCCCGTGCGCATGTGGATGGCGCTTTTCGCCGTCTCCGCTGTCGTGTCCGTCGCGCCGTCAAAGACGACATCGACGATGGTCTTTCCTTCGTGCTGTTTTTTGTACGCCTCGATCTGCGCTTCCGTCGGGCGCAGTTTCGCCCACTCGCGCGCGCGGTCGCTGACTTCTTCCGTCGTGCTCTTCGCCCCAGCCGCGAGCGACGAGGCCGTCGCTTCGGACTCGATGGCAGCCGTTTCTTCCGCCGTCGGCGTGGTCGCATCGGACTCTGCCGTAGCGGATTCCTCTGATGGCGCAGCCGTTTCTTCTGTCGCTGCGGTGGATTCCTCTGCTGGCGTCACGGCTTCTTCTGTCGCTTCGCCGCTTGCTTCCGGCGTCGCAGTCTCCTCCGTCGCCTCTGTCGCGATCTCCTCTGCAGATGCCGGCTTTGTCGGCTGTGCCTCGCCCGCCTCTGCGCCGAGCGCTTGCGCGACAGTGTCAGCGTCATCCGCTTCGGCGGCATACGTCATACCAGGAACAGCAGCAACGCTCGTAGCGAGCGCGATGGCCGCCGCCAGTTTCTTGTAAGCGTTCTTCGTCAAAAAACAAACCTCCTAAAGGAGCGGATGCATTCCGCTACGGTCTCTGTGTTCAAATGAAAAGTTTTCATTTCATTATATCGTTTTCTCATGGCTGTCGCAAGGCTTTTCCCGCCGACTGCATGAGTTTCTGCGTCTCGGGCGCTGGGACGGCCGGCGCGGCAGGCGGCGCGGCAGGTGTCTCTGTCACGTCAGGTGATTCCGTTGTCATCACTTGCGTCGTTGCATCCGTTGCAACTGGCGTCTCTTCTCTTTCTTTTTCCGCTTGGGCCGGAAGATTCCTTGTCTCGCTTGTTTCTGGAACAGGCGCAAAGTTTTTCGCAGGCGTTGCTTCCTCTGAAACAGCAGGAGTATCCGTGACGCGTTCTTCTTGCGGCGCAGACGTCACAAGTTCTTGCGGACGCGAGGGGATGCCGGCCGTCTCGGGCGGCGCGACAGCTGGCGTCAAGAACCACGCGAGCGCGACGATGACGGCCGCCGCCGTGAGCGGCACGACGCGCAGCACGCGGCGCCGCCAAATGGCCGCGCGTGTCGGCGGTTCTGCTTCTTCCGCGCGCTGGAGCTCCGCCTTCGCGAGCATGACTTTGAGATCGCCTTTGAGGCCACTGCCTCTCGAGAGCGACGCGTCTGCTTCGTCGAGCCAGTCGCGCGCCGCGCGGATCGACTGCTGCTTGCGCTCGTCTCCCATGACGCTCATCTCCTTCCTCGTTCCTCCGAATTTAAATCTTTCGTTATAATCCCTCACGCTTCCATATTTTTCGCTCGTCGAAAAAAAAGAAAAAACCGCGAATCTCGCGGTTTTTTCCGATTATCGTGCGTTCTCATGAGAACATCGCCGATTTTCTTTCTTTTTAGCGTTCACCAGTTGTGCATGAAGCGCGAGAGCATTCCGCGCACGCGGCGGATGCCGCTCTTCTGCAAGCGGTAGATGTGCGACGTCGTGACGTCGAGCGCGTCGGCGACCGCATCGACGGGCTGGTTCTCGAAGTAGACGCCCGTGAGCACGGCGCGCTCTTTTTCTGGCAGGCGATCCATCGCTGCATGCAGGCGGCCGGCGAGCTCATGCGACTCCGCCGCCTCGGGGACAGAGAGGGCTGCCGCATCGGCGAGGCTGTCTTTCATCGTGTCGCCGCCATCCTCGGGGCGCGCGTCCATGCACGCGATGTCCGACGCGCCTTCTTTCTTGAGGAAATCCATCATGCGCCCGCGGATGCGGTGTACGGCGAAGAGGCTGAACGCGACGCCGCGCGCGGGCTCATATCGCTCGACGGCCTCGATGAGTCCGACCGTGCCCTCCTGGATGACGTCCATGACATTCGGCAAGGCGCGATACGGGAGCGCCTGCTTGAAGACGAGCGGCTGATACGACTCGATGAGATGGCGGCGCGCAGCTGCGTCGCCGTGTGTTTTGTACGCTGTCCAAAGTTCTTGTTCTTCTTCAGGCGTTAGCAATTCAACATTTTGCAATTCCTTGATGTAATCGTCGAGACGCATCTGCACACCTCCTTCAGGACAAATGATTGCATACACAAAAATGTCACAATCGATTGCGACCGTAACATTTACAGCAGCCTTCCCCTCAGGGAAAGCAGACACTTAGCGCTTTAGCGCTTAGTGGTCGCTTTATCCTTTAGGTAGAAGGGGGACCGCGAAGCGGTGGATAAGCAGACACACGGCGCTTTAGCGCCGATGTGGTCGCTTATGCCGCTTGCGGCTAAGGGTACTTGGATGCGATAGCAAAGCGAGATTCACACGGTTTCGAAGCAATTCATACGACGAAATGCTTCGAAACATAGGAGCATATTGTTTGGCATTCGCACCCTTGTACCCTCTCCGCCTCGCTGACGCTCGGCACCTCTCCCAGGGGGAGAGGCTGCTGTAAACGTAACGATCGCAACAGCCCATTCTTCTCAAAATTCAAGTTAAAATTTATACCGCGCTTCAATGCCGACGAGCGTGTCGCCGGCCTCGTGGTCGAGCGTGAAGCCGAAGTTGTCGTTGAGATCATACGTCACGCCGTAGCGCTGCGTGCTGTCGCCGATGCCGCGGACGTAGCGCATCTGCATGTGGTCATTGATGCGCTTGCCGATTTCGATGTTGTAGACATTTTCATCATCTTCCGTCGCGTCGCCGTTGAGCTCGTCATTTTTCGACGACGAGGCGTCGAGCATCGAGCCGCTGCCGCGCGCGATGCGGAACGTGTCGAGCCAGAGGAGGCTCTTCATCTGGTCTTCGAGCTGGCCGAGCACGGTCATCTGCAGGCCGAGCGTCACGAGATCGTCCGCGTCGAAGCTCGTGCTGCCGTTCCTGTACGAGCTCCGGAGCGTCAGCATGCGCAGGATCTCCGTCTCGCTGTATTCCGGGTTCGACGTGAGGCGGACATCCATATGATTGTCCAGCGTGCCGTCGAGGCCGAAGAAGACGCGCGTCGCGCCGACTTTCGTATCGGCGAAGAACTTGATGCTCGGCAAAAACGTGTCGACTTGGTTGAATGTCGCCGTGCCTTCGCGGATCGTGAAAATGTTCTTGAGGTACGTGACCGTGCCGCCGCGCTTGACGTGGAATTCGCCCGTCGGCTGCGGATGGCGCGTCGTGCCACCGAAATGCGCCGCGCCCGTGATGTACATATCATAGAGCGCCGAGCTGTAGAAATGCACTTTTTCGCCAGCCGTCACATCGACATCGAGCAGGATGTCCGGCAGCTCGCCGTCGCTGTCGGGAATCATCGGGATCGAGATCTCGCAGTCGTCAAACGTCATCTTGCCCGCGAGCTTCGGCAGTTCGTGACCAAAAATCTCGCCCGGCGCGACGTGGAATTCGCCCGTAATCGGCCCCGTGTAGGCCGTCGAGACGATATCCAAGTGGTTCAGCTGCAGGTCCGCCGCGTAATCGACGGGCGTGAGGCCGGCGAGCGTGGCGTCGCCGCTGCCTGTGAACGTGCCGTTCCCCATTTTACCAGAAAGCTCGTCGAGTGTCATTTCATTCCCATGAAAAGACGCTTTCGCATGAAGCGCTTCGATCGGCGTCTGGATGAGGCGGAGCTTCACAGCGCCGTCGGGCAGCGAGAGCTCGCCGCCGAACAGCGGATGCGCTGCCGTGCCGGTGATGAGCACGCTGCCGCGCGTCTCACCAACCGCCCACTCCACTTGATTGGAAAGCACGGGCAAGAGCGAGAGATCCGCGTGGTCGAGCGAAACATCGAGATGGATCTGCTCGAAGTCCGCGAGCTCGTCATCTGCGCCCGCCGTCAGAGCGCGCAGCGGCACGATGCCCTTCGCGCTCGCCTGATACGTCTGCGTCTCCTTGCCGCTCGTGACGGCTTTTTGCACAACGAGATTTTTCACATCGAGGATGCCATGCTGGAGCGTCGCCTCGCCGGTCAGCGTGTCAAAGGTCGAGCCTTGGATGCCGCCGTCATGCGCCGTGAGCGTGAGGTGCCCCTCGGGGCTCGTGATATTGCCTGCAAGCGTCGCGTCAATATCGGCCGTGCCGAGCACGTCAATATTTTTGCCGATGCCTGCTGCTTTTGCAAACATGCCGAGCGTGATATCGTGCGCGGAAAGGCCAAGATCCAGCGTACCGTCGAGCGCTGCCGTACCCGTGAGCTCGAACACGCCATCCGTTCCCTGATAGCCGATGCATTTGTCAAAGCGCAGCACGCGGTTTTCGAGCACGGCCGCGAGCGTGACATCATGAACGTCGTAACCCGCAATCGTGCCTTTCGCCATCGTGCCTTGGAGATCGACATAGGGATCTTCCATCGTGCCATCGAGGACCGCCGACGCGTTCAACGTGCCACGGACGACATCGTTTTTCTGATTGATGAGTGCGCAGAGATTCGTGAGGTCAGCATCCGTCACGAGCACATTCCCCGAAAGGCCATGCGTCGCCGTATTCGCCGAAAGTTCGAGGTCGTAGCTGCCTTCGCCCTGCAAGAAGCCAAAGCGGTCGAGCGTGACGATTTGGTTTTCATAATGCGCGTGACCGTAGGCGCGCGGGATCTCAACGCCATTCAGCACGAGCGACTTCGCGTCGAGCGTGCCATCGAAGATGGGCGCGGGGATCGTGCCTGTGACGTGCCCTTCGAACGTGCCGTGGCCGGAAACCTCGTACGGGAGCTTGTGCTCGACGCGCTTCATGTCAATGTCGCGCACGTCGATGTCGAGCTTCAGTGTCTGGTCGAGGCCGATCGTGCCATTCAGCACGGCATCGACCATCGGCGAGTAAATGTGGAAGACCTGCAAGCGCAGGACGTCGTCTTTGATGAAATAATCGCCGTCCATGCCGGAGAGCAGCACGCCTTGGTAGCTGCCGCGATAAAAATGAATGTAACCGACGGCCTCGGGATGGTCGAGCGTGCCTGTGAAATGGATCGTGTTGTCCACGTTGCCCGTGATGGGCTGGTCGGGCGCGACGAGCGCGGCGATGTCCTCCATGCGCGCGCCCATGCAATCGACGCGCACATCGAGATTCTCCGCGCCGGCAAGGCCGACAAAGCCCGTGACGATCCACGTCTCCCGACCGCTATTTTCCATGAGGAAATCGTCAATCGCGATGTGGTCGAGGCTGCCGGAGGCTTTCAGCACGAGGCTGTCAAATGGCTGCTGGAAGGCCTTGCCGTGGTTCGCGGAAAAATCGACCTGGACTTCCGGATTCGCGAGGCTGCCGTTCACCGTGCCTTTGAAGTCCGACAGGCCTGTCATGTCGATGCGGCTGTCGAGATTTGAGAGAAGCGACAAGTCGAAATGCCCGCCATAAAACGCGAGATCGAGCTGCTCACCGCCAAGAATCTTGCCCTCGAGGCCGACGCTTGACCCGTTTGGCAGCTGTGCGCTGAGGTAATCGATCGTGACATCGCGCCCCTGCACGCCAAATGAAGTGCTGACGTTATCGAGTGGGAGCGCACCATACGCGCCCTTCTGGGCGGACGCGCTGCCGCCCGCCCAGAACGTATCGACTTCCGCACCCGTGCCACGCACAGTGACATCCGCTTTCGCGCGGCCTGCAAGTTGTTCCAATCCTTCCAAGGCGGACGTGCGCGTGCCTGCGAACGATTGCACGGCGGCCACGTCGATGCCATCGGCCTTCAGATGTGCCGTGTACGATTGGTCGGCCATCGCGAACTCGCCTTCGCCCGTGACCTTGCCGCCAAAGACATCCGCAGCCACATCTTGCGCATATACGACATGATCCAGGACGCGGAGATGCGCACCAGCGTTCTGGAACGCGATGCCCGCCGCACTGCCGCGCGCGACATGGAACGTACCATCGACCGTCGGATCGGCAAACGTGCCGCCGACCGTCGCCTGGAAGTCCGCCACACCTTCGTAGGCGGCTGCGTCAATCGCGGAAACCGCGGCCGGATTCGCATGCGCGACGGCTTGCAGCACGGGTGCGGGGTCGAAGCCCTCGGCCTTCGCTTCGATGTTCATCGCGGGTGACGGCGTATCGAAACGGATATTGCCGTGAACATCGACAGCTTGTCCTTCCACGGTTGCCGTCAGGTCGGAAGTAATGTCGCGGTTCGTGAAATGCGTGAAGCCTGTGACATCGCGGATGGCAAGACCATACGCATCGACGGCGCCACCTTCAACTTCGCCCTCGCCGATCAATGAAACGTCACCGACATCGGCACGACGATACACCGTTGCATTCGCCGACTTTACAACGCCGCCAATCGGCGTGACGTTGTCGGGGAGCGTCCCTTCCGGAATCAGCGCAACATACTTCGATGCGTCAAGACCAGCAACGTCTGCATTGATGATTTGCCGTTCACTTGAAATCGTCGCCGTCGCATGAAGCGACGCGCCATCGAGCGCGCTCGTCGCCGTGACCTCGGCCTGATACGTCGGCGCGTCGGCACAATCGACCGTGCCCGCGATGTCATTGAACAAAAGTTCATGTTGATACGCACGCACGGTCGCGCGCGCATCCTCGATTTCCACCTTGCCGGAGAATCCCTTGCCCTCCGACGATTTCGGCGCGATGTCTTCGATATTCCACGTGCCATCATCACGGCGCTCGAGCACAGCCTCCGCGTTCTTGACCGTGATCGTGTCGATGGCGTCCGCTGCCGACGCGTCCGAAAGATTTTGGAACGCAGAAAGCAGGCGCAAGCGCACCTCGGCCTCCGGGGCCTTCACGATGCACTCCGCCTGCTTGTCATAAATCGCGATGTCGTGGATGGTGGCGCTCTTCCAGGAGTTCACCTCGATCGAGCCGATCTCGGTCTCCGTGCCCAGTTGCTCCGTGAGCGTGCTGGACGTGATGCCAGCGACGCGGTCGCTGACCGCGCCCGAGGTGAACGCATGATAGAGGAATGCACAGAAAAGAAGAACAACGATGAGAATAACGCTGCTTATCTTCTTCATAATGCATCCCTCATCTCATGCCTCCCCCTCTTGGGGAGGTGGCCCCGCAGGGGTCGGAGAGGGTAACGTCCTGACTACATTCTCATTCCTTTCGATAAGGATACAGAACTTGTTCATACGCTACCCTCTCCGCCTCGCATTCGCTCGGCACCTCCCCCAGAGGGGGAGGCTTATCTTCTGTCATTAGCCCGCCAGTTCCGCTTCCACGTTGCTGCTTTCCTGCTGCACATCCTCCGAAACGGTCTCCTGCGGTTCGGCCTTCTGCGTAGTTTCAGATTTTTCCGCGGCTTCGTCCGCTTTTGCGGCCTTCTCTGCTTTCTTGGTCGCCGCCTTTTCTGTCTTTGCCTTTTCGGCCTCGGCCGCTTTCGCTTCGTCTGCCGCGCGTGCTGCCGCCGTCTTGACCGTCGGCTTCACTTCACGCAGGGCCTTTTCTTCTTCCTTCGTCAGCTTTTCATGCAGGAGCGAGGCGTCGAGCGTCTTCTCGCGCTTCTCGCCCGCCTGCTGCGCCGCGACATAGCGCGGCACGTCGATGTCGACGGGGATGCCCATGGCCTTGTCGAGCGCCGCCTTGCTCGTGTTGTAGTTGTAGAGCGCCGTGTAGTAATTCGTGCGCGCGCTCGTGAGTTTCTCCTGCGCATCCATGACCGAGAGGTTCGTGTCGACGCCGGCGCTGTAGCGGACCTGCGCGATCTTGTAGTCTTCCTCGGCCTGCTCGACGGCTTTCGACGTCGTGTGGATGTTCTTCTCCGCCGCGAGGAGCGAGAGATACTGCTGGCGCACGTCGAGCTGGATCTGCTCTTTCGACGCGGCCGCCGCTTCCTCTTTCGCGCGCAACGACGCTTTCGCTGTCTCGATGCCTGAGTGCGTCACACCGTTGTCGAAGATGTTCCAGCTTGCGGAAAAGCCTGCCGTCCACTGGTCGCCACGGTCATTGTCGAATTCATTGTCGCCCGAAATCGTCTTGGAGAGCGCCGCGTTGACATCCGGACGATAGCCTGCTTTCGCGATTTCGACGGATTCTTTCGCCTGCTCGACTTCATAGTCCGCGACGATGCCGTCCGGGCGATTGTCAAGCGCGTAGATCGTGCAATCGTCGAGATTCAGGTCATACGGCGTGTACTGCAGACTGTCCTTGACATTGAGCAGCGTGTCGGATGGCAGGCCGATGATGTTATTGAGCGTCGCCATGGCGACATCGTAGTTGTTTTGCGCGTTGACGAGGCTCTGCTGCGCGTCCGCGAGTTGGACTTCCGACGCGAGCACGTCGGATTTCGCGACCGTGCCGACGCGGTACTGCGCATTGACGTTATTGAGATGCTCCTGCAGCGTATCGACGGCTTCCTGGCTGACCTCGATGAGGTTGCGGTACTCCAAGAGCTGATAGTACGCCTGCGTCGTCGTAAGCTTCACGGCCTGCTTCGTGTTCTCGAGCGTGAGGTCGGCGGCATTGAGGCCATAACCCGCGCTCTTGCGGTTGTGCTTGAGCTTGCCCGTCGTATCGAGGCTGTAGCCGGACTGGAGCACGTTGCCATACAGATAGTCGTCATAGTTCTGTGCTTCATACGTGTCACCGCCGATGCGGTTCGCCGTGCCCTGCCACGTGAGCGTCGGGCCCTGTTGGCGGCGCGCCGTCGAAAGGTTCCAGCGTGCGACATCGACATTGGCGATCGACTGCTTCAGCGAGCGATTGTTCTCAAACGCCATCTGGATCGCGTCCTCGAGTCCGAGATCGACCGTGTCATAGGCAAAGGCCGTCGGTGCCGCGCCGAGCATCAAGAGCCCGCCGAGCACGAGAGCCGTGAGTTTCTTTTGGAAAAGATGATTTTTCTTCAAGGTGGTTCCTCCTGTTTCATTCCTCATTGTTCGAAAGCAATCATGCTTCCGTATGTATTTAGAATGACTGACGGATGCCGAAATATGCGGCCCGTTCATCATCTTTATTCGTGACATCATTCCATTGGCTCATGAGAGCCGTGCCGCCGCCGAGATCGTACGTTGCCCGCAAACGGAGCTTAACGTCGTCTGGATCATAGGCATCTGCAGACAACTTGAATTTGTCGCCCGCCGCATAACCATCGAGCCCAATGCCGGCCTCGCCGGCAATCACGCCGCCACGCGCGCCGAGATGGCCGCTGCCGAAGCGCTTGCCGACCTGGGCATTAAAAAGGCTGTCATCGCCGATGTCATCGACGCCGATATCGAGCGACTTCTTGCCCATCGTGACGCCGAGGTTCGCATTCGTCGACCAGTCGCTTTCGCTGCCGCTGTAGAGCACGTCCACGCTCGGATGCACTTCGATAGATTCGACAGTGCCGAGCATTTTTCCTGCCTTCTGGCTGATCTCTTTGGCGCTCGTGATCGTGTCTTTGAGATCCTGCGCCGTCTGCGGGTCGCCCGCGACGCTGTCGAGGTTCTCCGCGATGTGCTGCACGCGCTCGCTCGTGTCCTTGAGGTTCGCGAGCGTCGCGCGGACGTTTTCCGCCGTCTGCGGGTCGCCGAGCACGCTGTTCATGTTCGCCATCATCGCTTCGACGTTTGCCATCGTGCGGTTCATCGAGGCCGTGACGGTCTTGAGGTTTGCCGTCATCTCCTGGACATTGCCGCGGTTCTCCGCCGCCATGCCCTCGAGCTGCGCCATGAGGCCCGAGAGATGCGCCGTCATGTCGCGCATATTCACGGTCATCTGCAAGATGGACTGGCGGAACGTCTTATCGCCCGCAATGCTGTTCAGGCTCGTCAGGAGCTCTTGCGCCTGCGCGACGACCTGGTTGATGCCAGCAAACATCGAGTCCATGCCCTGCTCGTCATCGCCGATGAGATACGCACCGTCCCCGATGTAGTGGCCGCGGTCCTCGGCCGGCTGCACGTTGACGAACTTTTCGCCCATGACGCCCGGTGTACCGATCGTTACATGCGAACCTTCGGGGATGCGCACATCCGGGTGGATCCGCATCTCGACGGTGACGCCGCCGCCATCATTCGTGATGTCTCGCACTTCGCCGACTGGCACGCCTGCGAGGCAGACCTGCGCCTGCTTTTCGACGCCGATGACCTGATGGAAGCCCGCGTAGACCGTGTATCCTTTCCCCGATTTCAGGGAGAACCCGGAAAGTCCCAGCACGAGCACGACGAGCAGGATGAGCCCCGCCGCCGTGAACGCGCCGACTTTCGCTTCTGTCTTCATGCGCTTGCCTCCTTCGTCGTCCGAAGCGTGTGGAAAAACGCCTGCACGCGCGGATCTTGGAGCTCTTGAAACCGCTCTGCCGTATCGACGGCGATGAGCTCGCCCTCGTAAATCATGGCGATGCGGTCGGAGATGCGGCACGCGCTCGCCATGTCGTGCGTCACGACGACGCTCGTCACGTGGAGCTCGCGCTGCGTATGGATGATGAGCTCGTCGATCTTCTCCGTCATGATGGGATCGAGGCCCGAGCTCGGTTCGTCGTAAAAAATGATGGATGGCTCGATGGCGATGGCGCGCGCGAGGCTCACGCGTTTCTTCATGCCGCCCGAGAGCTCGCCCGGCATCATCGCTTCCACGCCTTCCAGCCCGACGAGGGACAATTTCTCGCGCACGATGCGCTGGATTTCGTCTTCCTTTTTTTTCGTATGCTCGCGCAGGCCAAAGGCCACATTGTCGCCGACCGTCATCGAGTCGAAAAGCGCCGAGTACTGGAACACCATGCCCATGTGCAGACGGATCTTTTTGAGCTCGTGCTCGGGCATATGGCCGATCTCCTGATCGTCCATCCAGATCTCGCCTTCTGTGGGTTTGATTAATCCAATGAGCAAGCGCAGCAACGTGCTCTTGCCCGAGCCCGAGCCGCCGATGATCGCGAGCGTTTCGCCGTCGCGGATGTCGAGATTCACATGACGCAGCGCCCACTGTTCATCGAACTGTTTGCCTACGTCTTTCAATCTTATCATAAAAGTTTTGATACCACCGTTAAAACAAGATAAGGGTGAGCAAGGCGTTCAAGATGAAAATCACGATGATCGATGCGACAACCGTGCGCGTCGTCGCCTTGCCGACGCCCTCCGCGCCCTCCGGCGAATGCAGGCCGTAGTAACAGCCGAGCACTGCGATGACATTGCCGAAAAAAATCGCCTTGATGAGGCCGCCCGTGAGATCGTACGCATCAACGTACATGTGGAGCGAGTTCACGAAGAGATACGAGCTGATGCCGGAGTAATACACGGCGACGAACCAGCCGCCAAGCACACCGATGAAATCGCCGAAGACCGTGAGGAGCGGCACGACGATCATGCACGCAATCATGCGCGGCACGATGAGGTAATCGACCGGGCTCACGGCCATGACCCGGAGCGCGTCGATCTGCTCCGTGACCTTCATCGTCGAAATCTCCGCCGTGATGGCCGCGCCGACGCGGCCGGCGCAGACGACGCCGACGAGCACGGGACCGAGCTCGCGCCCGATAGCGATGGCGATGACCGCGCCGATCGTGCTCTGCGCGCCGAAGCGGATGAATTCGTGCGCCGTCTGCAGCGTCAGCACGACGCCCGTGAAGAGCAGCGTCAGCGAGACAATCGACAGCGAATCGACGCCGAGGTGCGACATCTGCGCGAGGATATGCCGCAGGCGCGGCCGGTGCGTCAGCTGCCGCATCGTCTCCGCATATAAGAGGACGATCGAGCCGAACGATTCGCAGCGGCGGATCACAAACGCACCGAGCGCTTCTAAAAGCCGTAGCAGCATCGCATCGCCTCCTCACGCCAGATTTTGCGACAGTCGAAAACTTGTCCAGAATACCCCTATAGTTTAGCAAGCAAACGAAAAATAGTAAAGGTTTATTTACTAATTTGAACGAAAAAAATCGGGAACGGCCGTCGGCCGTTCCCGATTTTCACCGATTCTTGAGCAATCCTCTCCGATAACGAGCGAAAAAATTGCGCAGGCAAAACGTGCGTGTTATCATACGAGAGACACAACGTTTTCTATCATATGCTTGATGCGAAAGAACCGCAAGGAAAGGATTCATTTTCATGGCAGGAAAAAAAGTGTACGCTGTCGCGCGCGGCCGGGCGACGGGCATCTTCACGACATGGGCGGAATGCGAGCGCCACGTCAAAGGCTTCGAGGGCGCGCGCTACAAATCCTTCACCGACGTCCGCGAAGCCCTCGCCTGGCTCAGTGGCGGCTGGAAAATATCAAAAGCACACCGCTCTTCTAGCCTCCCCCCTTGGGGGAGGTGCCCCGAAGGGGCGGAGAGGGTAACGGCGTATCGAGATTCTCAACCTGCGCTACCCTCTCAGTCGCCCTCGCGGGCGCCAGCTCCCCCAAGGGGGGAGCCTTGGGAAACGCGAGGCCACGCAGCGAACGCCCCCGTCGACTTCACGATCTACACGGACGGCAGCTGCCTCAAAAACCCCGGCGGCCCCGGCGGCTGGGCCATCGTCGCGAAGGACGAAGCGACGGGCGCCGTCACGGAGCAAAACGGCGGCGATCCCATGACGACGAACAACCGCATGGAACTCACCGCCGCCATCATGGCGCTCCGCCTCGCGCCCACGGGCACGCGCGTCGCACTCTACACGGACAGCCAGTACCTCAAGAACGGCATCACGAAGTGGATCGCGGGCTGGAAACGCCGCGGCTGGCGAAAAGCCGACGGCCAGCCCGTCCTGAATCAGCCGCTCTGGATGGAGCTCGACGAACTCTATACGTCGCATGCCGTCACATTCCACTGGGTCAAAGGCCACGCTGGCAACCCGCTGAACGAACGGTGCGATGTGCTTGCGAAGCGAGCGGCGATGGAAGCGCGGTAAAGCAAAAAATTGCGAAGGAACAGCGATGCTCCCTCGCAATTTTTATCAGCTTTCGCTTTTCTGCTGTTGCACCGCGATCTGCGCGCGGACTTCTTCTTGTGTCGGCGTGTGATAATCTTCTGCGACCGCGGTCGGCTTTGCTTCGAGATGAAGTTCCTGCGGCGGCTCTACTGGCGGTCCCGATACCTTCTCCGCTGCGGGCGCAGGCTCTGCGGCAACGGAAGCCTTCGGCGCCGCCGCATCGGCGTCCGGAAATGCAGGATGCTGCGGGGCGTCCGCCACTGGCTTCTGCGGTTTCGGTGGTTCGGGCTCGTTCATCGCCGCCGTCAAGGCGTTCTGCGCTTTCTTGAATTCGCGGAGTCCCTTGCCGAGCGCGCGGCCGACTTCGGGGAGCTTCCCGGGGCCGAAGACGATGAGGCCGACGATCATGATGAGGATGAGTTCGGGGAGGCCGATACCAAACATTGGGGGTGCTCCTTTCAAAATTGTTTCATGCGATGAAGCTTCACGTCCGGCGCTTTGCCGCGCGTGAGCTCGACGGTCAGATACGAAGGCTCGTAGGCGTCACGCGGACGCGCGGCCGAGCCTGGGCAGAGCACGGTGACCGGCTTCCCCGGCGCGATCTCGACGACATGCGTATGGCCGTAGACGGCGATGTCGCAATGGGCGCTTGTCGCAGTCTGCACAAGGATCTCCGTTCCGTACCGCACGCCGCAGCTGTGGCCGTGCGTGAGCAAGATGCGATGACCTTCGGCGGCAATGACGCGCGCGAGCGGCTGGTTCGCATCCGGCCAATCGCTGTTGCCCGGCACGGCGATCACACGCTTTGCCGCCGTTTCGTCATCCTCGCCGTCGTTCAGTGGCACACCGACCAGCATCGCAAGGTAGCGCGCATCAGGGAGGACGTCGCCCGCATGGAGATAGAGCGCCGCGTCGGGCTGCTCGGAAAAGACACGCTCGACGGCATCCGTGCTGCCGTGGGTGTCGCTGAGAATAACGACTTTCATCAAGATGCCTCCCTTAGACACTCCCTGCAAATTGCTCAGCTATCGCACCGTCGTACCCGCTCCGCCTCGCATTCGCTCGGCACCTCAACCCTTCGGGCATAAGCGACCACATAGGCGCTGAAGCGCCTTGTGTCTGCTTATCCCAGAGGGAGAGGCTACTCAAAAAGTTACTTTTCGCATCGAAAATATTCTTCGAGCTTATTCACTAATTCTCTTAGCGCCTTTCCTCTATGGCTAATGGCGTCTTTTTCCGCAAGCGTAAGCTCGGCCATCGTCTTTTCGCTGCCGCCCTCGCGGGGAACGTAAAAATAAGGATCGTAGCCAAAGCCGCCCGTTCCCTTCGCCTCGAAGCGGATCGTGCCGTCCACGCGGCCATCTGCCGTCAGCACCGTGCCGTCGACGTCTTCAAAGACGAGGGCGCAACGGTAGTCGGCAGGTGACGAGGTGAGGCCGCGCTTCTGGAGTTCCTCGATCATCTTCGCATTGTTCGCCGCGTCATCGCCATGCTTGCCCGCAAAGCGCGCAGAGTGCACGCCCGGCGCGCCATTTAACGCATCCAATTCAATGCCAGAATCATCAGCGATGCAGGCGGTCTGCGTCTGCTCACGAAAGAAATGCGCCTTGATGCGCGCATTCGCCTCAAACGTCGCGCCGTCTTCGATGGCGTCGGGGAGATCGCCGAAGTCCGCGAGAGAAAGAATCTCGACGGGAAGATGGGCAAAAGCGGCGCGCATTTCGCGGAGCTTGCCTTGGTTTTTTGTGGCGATAACAATCTTTTTCATGCGAGATATCCTTTCGCAATCAACATGAAGCATCATTTTAGGACCATGTCATTACGACACGAATGGTCGTGCAAACCGCAGCCTTCCCCTTTGGGGAAGGGGGACCGCGTCAGCGGTGGAAAGGGTACTTGGGTGCGATTCGTAACAAACAGTATATGCATAACATAGCATTACGGGCTCTGAGAACGTACTGCTATGTTACTACGTTTTATTTGTTCGGCTATCGCACCCTTGTACCCTCTCCACCACTTCGCGGTCCCCCTCTCCCAGAGGGAGAGGCTGCTGTATCCGTTACGCTCGGCAACAGATGCATACGGAATCTGTCTAGCAAATGCGACAGCCCCAAGATATACGTTACCCTACTCTCCCGACGAGCCAGACAAGTTCGCCGCCCAATACATCCTTCTCATACGAAATAAGCTCCCGACACCCTTTTTCGCCGTAAGCGAGCAACGTGTTCAATTCTTCCCGCGAGAACGGCCGCCCTTCGCCAGTGCCTTGCACTTCGATGAACTGTCCTTCACCTGTCATGACGACGTTCATGTCGACGATGGCGTGGGAATCTTCCTCATAGCAAAGGTCGAGGATCGGCTCGTTTTCTGCGCTGACGCCGACGCTGATGGCGGAGACGAAATCTTTGACGGGGAACGTGTTGCCTTTTTCGTAGAACGTCGCGCAGGCTTCGACGAGCGCGATGAACGCGCCGGTGATCGAGGCTGTACGCGTGCCGCCGTCGGCTTGGATCACATCGCAGTCGAGGTGGATCGTGCGCTCGCCAAGCGCTGCAAGATCAACGACGGAGCGGAGTGATCTGCCGATGAGGCGCTGGATCTCCTGCGTGCGGCCGTTCTGGTGACCGCGCACGGCTTCGCGCGGCGTGCGTTCGTTCGTCGCGCTCGGCAAGAGCGCGTACTCCGCCGCGAGCCAGCCGCAACCCGTGCCACGTTGGAAGATGGGCACGCGGTTCTCGATGGTCGCGGCGCAGATGACTTTCGTGTTCCCCATTTCGATGAGGACGGAGCCGGCCGGATATTTTTGAAAATGACGACGGATTTCAAACGGGCGAAGTTCGTCGGCCGCTCGATGATTCGGTCTCATTTCTTCGATTCCTGATACTGGCGATAGTTCTTGATGATGCAGATCGGCGTTTTCTGGCTCGCGTTGCCGAACGGGTTGTCGATGAGGAGCATGCGGGCGATGTCACCATCGACGTTCTTCGTGATGCCGACGACGCGGCTGCGCTTCAGGTCATTGACGTCGGCGATCATCGCGCCGAACGCGCCCGTGCGCTCCGCAATTTTCTCGCAGACGTTGTCGGCATCCGCCGGACCGTAGACGATGCATTTGTCGAACGGCGGCATCGTGCCCGTGACGTCATCGATCATGGCCGTTTCCTTGCCGCCCCATTTGTAGAACATGCCGGATTTGCCGACGAGCTTCGCAAAGAAGCCAGCGAACAGCGCGAACGCGACGCGCCATTTGCCTTCGACGTCCATGAGCGACTGCATGCCATGCGGCGTAGCGAGGCTGCCGTAGTCGGGGATGAAACGGCAGCAGAACTGCGCGACGCGCGTGATGTGGAGGTCCTCCGGACGCACATAGCGGTTCTGCGTGATGGCGACGACGGACTCAGCGCTGCAGATGAGGTCGTCCGGGCCGACATTGCCCTTCGTATAGTGGTCGATCGCGTCGACGATGTCATCTTTTTCCGTCAGGATGCGCGTCGGCACCGGAATAAGTTTCATTTCACTTGCCATGTCGCTGCCTCCTTAGTCTTTCGCGAGCGTGACGCCCGCAAGCTGTGCGATTTCTTCGGCGGAAAGCTTCAGCTGCACTTTTTCGTAATGGTACGGCATGCGGCCGGCCTCCTGCCAGATGACGTCGATGACGATGTCGACCATGTGGGAGAGCGCGTCCTCGAGCGTGCGGCCATTCCGCGGTGTGAATTTCAGCTTCGCAAAGATGTGCTGTGCATCCGCGCCCTTGGCATTGCCTTTTTTCTCGACGAGCATAGCCTCAAAGTAATCGTCCTCGCGCGGCGCGCCTTCCCGCTCGGCCTTGCCGCGCGCCTCGATGCCGTCGTACTGCTCGTACGGCAGCTGCGGGCGCACGATGGCATCCATGAGGACGCCGCACGACTTGCCCACGTTGCGAAATGTCAACTGCTTTTCGATGACGAGGCTGTTTTCATCCTGGCTCACTTTCGTGAACGGCGCGTTCGTGTCGACGACGATCTTCTCCTTGCCCATCATGGCCAGCAGGAGGTCGGACAGGATGAGGACTGCCAGGATGACAATCAAAATGATGTCAATGATATCTAAGAAATCCATCAATCTTCCTCTTTTCCAAGTTCTGCTATGTGCAAATAGCAAACAGCTTTTTATTTATCTTGTTCAGCAGCTTCTTTCTTCGCTGCTTTCCAGGCTTTTTCTTTGGCCATGGCCGCCTTCAAGGGAATCCAATACTTGTCAGACAGCCGCTCGATGTGGCCGGTCGCTTTGCTCGTGTAGACATTCTGCGTGTGGCCGAGCACGAGCACACGACCCGTTTCGGCATCGAGCACGCGGTAGTCGAATGCCATCTTCGCTTTCGTCAGCGCCGTCGGCGTGACTTCGATGAGGAGCTCCTCGTCAAAATGGCCGGGCGAAACGTATTTCGCGCTGACATCCGTGATGGGGAAGACATAGCCGTCCTCCATCATCTGATCGAGCGTGATGCCGATCGAGCGCAGGTATTCGACGCGCCCGATCTCGAACCAGCGGATATAGTTCGCATGATGCACGACTGCCATCGCGTCCGTGTCGTAAAAATTCACGCGATGCTTGACCGTTACCGGCATGAACCTGCCTCCCTTCTCAAAACATTCGTTACCTAGCCTAAAACAATTGCGTGGGAAAGTCAAGGGGTCTCAAGCCTCCCCCTCTGGGGGAGGTGGCCCCGAAGGGGTCGGAGAGGGTAGCGGCCTATGTCGATCCTCTATTCTTTCGATAGACTTGTGAATCTCATCATGCGCTACCCTCTCCGTATTATGAGAGATTCCCCCAAACGCCATCGTTATACAGTTTTTCGATTTTCACTTCATACATCTCGCCGCTCGCAACGGGGCTGTCGGTGTAAACGCGGATGTAGTTGTCCGTCAGGCCGTCCGTGATGCCGTCTTTCGTCGTTTCGAACAGCACGCGCATCGTCTTGCCGAGAAACAGCTCGTGGAACTCGCGTGCTTTGCGATCCGCGAGCGCCTGCATGCGGTGGACGCGTTCCTTCTTCACAGGTTCGGGCACTTGATCCGTGCGACGGGCGGCCGGCGTGCCGCTGCGGCGCGAATAGGGGAAGACGTGCATGCGGGAAAAATTCATGCGCTCGACGAATCGCAGTCCATCCGCAAAGAGTTCTTCCGTCTCGCCGGGGAATCCGACGATGATGTCCGTCGAGACGGCGATACCCGGCACCTCGCGCTCGACGTTCTCGATGAGGCGCGCAAATTCCGCCGTGTCGTAATGGCGGTTCATGTCATGGAGGACTTGGTCGGAGCCCGCCTGGAGCGGCAGATGCAAGTGTGCACAAAAGCGCTCGTCCGTGCGGATGAGCTCAAAGAGTTCTGGCGACAGCTCCAGCGATTCGAGCGAGCCGAGGCGCAGGCGCTTGAGGCCTTTTACGGCCAGCACTTCGCGGCAGGCGTCCGCAAGCGTGATCTTGCGTGTCGTTCCGTCTTCCAAGGTGATCGGTGACAAGTCGCGTCCATACGCGCCGAGGTGGATGCCCGTCAGGACGATCTCGCGGAAGCCGGCGGCCACGAGCTTTTCCGCTTCCTCACGGATATGGATGGGCCTGCGCGATTTCACGGGTCCACGTGCGTACGGGATGATGCAATACGAGCAGAAATTTTCGCAGCCGTCCTCGATCTTGAGGAATGCGCGCGTGCGCTTCGGGTTGTCGTAGAGCGGGATGTCTTCGAACTCATGAGACTGCATGACGTCCGTGACGTTCACGACCTGCTGGTGTTCCTTCATCGCCTGCTCGACGTATTCGACGATGCGGCTGCGCTCCTTCGTGCCGAGCACGACGGCGACGCCCTCGATGGCCTGGATGGCCTCGGGCGCGACTTGCGCGTAGCAGCCGCAGACAGCGATGACGGCCTCGGGATTTTCGCGATGCGCGCGGCGGATGATCTGCCGGCTCTTGCGGTCGCCGAGGCTCGTGACGGAGCACGTGTTGATGACATAGGCGTCGGCTGGTTCGTCAAAGGCTCCGATGTCATAACCCGCCTTTTTGAACAGCCCTTCCATCGTCTCCGTCTCAAACTGGTTCACCTTGCAGCCGAGCGTCATGAATGCAACTTTTGGCGTACGATTCAACTCATAAATCTCCTTTTTCATACTGCACGATGCTCATGGCGGCAATCGCCGCCGTCTCCGCGCGCAAGATGCGCGGCCCGAGCGTCACGGACTGCCCGCCCGCCTGCTGGATTTTTTCGGCCTCGTCCAGCGTGAACCCGCCCTCCGGGCCGATGAGCGTCGTGATATTTTCTACATTGTCAGATAACGCACGCAGCGCCGCCTTGATGGGCTGTTGCTCCTCGTTCTCATAGCAGAACAAGAGCGTTCCCTGTCGGTCGTTCAGCCATTCTGCTAACGAACGCACCGAGAGCACTTGCGGCACGCGGGTCCGCCCGCACTGTTTCGCGGCCTCTTCTGCAATCTTCTGCCAGCGCTCCTGCTTCGCCGCCGCTTTCTTTCCTTCATAGCGAACCACGCAATTGTGGCTGGCAATCGGCTGAATCGCGACAACGCCAAGTTCCACAGCTTTCTGAATCACGAGCTCGAACTTGTCGCCTTTGAGCAAGCATTGCGCAAGTTCGAGGTTCAGCGGCGATTCCGTATCTGCGTCCAAGCGTTCCACAAGCTTCATCGTTACGCTATCCGCTGTGAAGCCCGTAAGTTCCATACGAGCAACAGCCCCCATGTCATCCACGAGAATCACCTCGTCCCCAGGTTTTGCCCGCATCGCGTACATGAGATGATTCGCATCGTCACCGGTGATTGTAACCTTGTCTGCGAGCAAGCCTTTCAAAAACAGTCGTCTCATTCACTTGCCCTCTTGAGCACCATTGCCGCCCAACCGGCATCCGTGTACATATCTTCAATCACGAAACCATGCGCAACCGCTGCTTCCGTGACATCCGCGACGCGCTCGTCAATAATTCCGGACGCGAGCAGGCGGCCATTGGGCGCGAGATGTTCCTCGAGCTCATCGAACAAGCGGATGATAATATCGGCGATGATGTTCGCGACGATGAGCTCCGCCTTGCCGTCGAATGTTGCAAGCAAGTCCGACACGCCCGTCTCGACCACATCGCCGACACCGTTCTCCGCGACGTTCTTTGCCGCGACCTCGGCCGAGGCGCGCGCATAATCCTTCGCGACGACCCGCCCCGCGCCGAGCTTCGCCGCCGCGATCGCGAGCACGCCCGATCCCGTGCCGACATCGAAGACCGTCTCGCCGCCACGCACCATCGATTCAAGGACCCGCAGACACATCGCCGTCGTCGGATGCGTGCCCGTGCCGAATGCCGACTCCGGGTCGAGGCGCAATACAACATCGCCCGCGAGCGGCGTGTACGTTTCCCACGTCGGCTGGATGACGAAATGCTTGCCGATGCGCTGCGTGTGGAAGTACGCTTTCCAATTATTTTCCCAGTCGCTGTCCTGCACGTGCTGCACCGTGACAGGGCACGCGTCCGCGTCGAAGCCATCGGCCGCCGCGAGTTCTTTGATGCCTGCGCGGAACGCGGCGAGCCGCCCATCGAGCTCGTCATCATCTGGCAGATACGCCTTCACTGTCACGCGCCCGTCCGGCAGATCCTCGAGCACGACGCCCGTCGCCTCCACGTCATAAAAACACGCGGCGACAAGATCCGTCTCCCGCGTCTCCACCTCGATAGCGACCTCCGCCCACTTCATTGCTTCGCGCTCCCTTCTTGTATATCCCGTCTCAGGATTGGAACAAATCACTATGCGTTCCCGTACGTTGCGCAACGAGAATCAATTCTTCTTTTTGAATCCGATAGACGAGCAGCCAATCCGGCTGGATGTAGCACTCTCGGAATTCCTTCTGGTTGCCGGTCAACTGATGATCATGGAACTTCGGCGCTAACGGTTTTTCCGCCGCAAGATCCTCCAAGATGCTTTTCAATTCGCCGAGCGGCAGCCCGCGTTTCTTCACGCGCTTGAAGTCTTTCTTGAATTGGTTCGAATAACGGACTTTAAGCATTCAAGTCCTCCCACATCTCATCGACCGTATCGAAGGTACGGCTGAGATTTTTGCCTACGAGCGTATCCTGCATGGCTTTGCGTGTTTCTTCGTTCGGCGTATGGCCTGCAATGATTTCGAACGGAATTTTCCCTTGGTTCACCACCTGCTTGCAGAACATCGTGATCGCCGCCGACATCGTCAGCCCCATACCCTTGAGCGTGTCCTCCGTCGAGCGCTTCAAATCCGCATCCATGCGCACTTGTACGTTTACCGTTGCCATGATATCATCTCCTCTTCGATGTATTATGCATTCCTTTTCATGACCAGTCAATAAAAAAATGCGTCAGCCATCTCTTTCGAAATGACTGACGTATCTTTTTATGCTCCCGATTTACTTGAACAGTTTTTTCAGCTTGTCCACAAAGCTCTTCTTCTCCGGATTCACCTTGTCGCCGCTGATTTCTGCGAACTCCCGCAGGAGTTCTTTCTGGCGAGAGTTCAAATTCTTCGGCGTGAGGACTTTCACGACGACGTGCTCGTCGCCGCGGCCGCTGCCGCGGAGGAACGGGATGCCGCGATTCCGCAGGCGCATGATCTTGCCGCTCTGCGTGCCCGCTTCGACTTTCATATCGACGGGGCCATCGAGCGTCGGGACTTGCACCGTGCCGCCGAGCGTCGCTTCGACGAATGAGACCGGCACTTCGACGATGACATCGTTGCCCTGCCGCTTGAAAAATTCATGCGGCTTGACAAAAATGTAGACGTAGAGGTCGCCATAGCCGCCGCCATTCGTGCCGGCTTCGCCGTGGCCGGAGACGCGCAGGCGCGTGCCGTTGTCGACGCCTTTCGGGATCGTGACCTTCACCTTGTGGTTCGCGCGCTTCTTGCCCGTGCCGTGGCAGTCGTGGCAAGGATTCTTGACGATCTTGCCCGAGCCGTGGCAGCGCTGGCACGGCGATTCGTTCATCATCTGGCCGAATGGCGTGTTGCGCACCGTGCGGCGCATGCCGCTGCCGTGGCAGTCTGGGCATATTTCCGGCGAGGAGCCTGCCGCTGCGCCCGAGCCGTGGCACGTCGGACAGTTTTCCATACGCGGGACGGTGAGCTCTTCTTCTTTGCCAAACGCCGCCTCCTCGAATGTGAGATGGAGGTCGTAGCGAATGTCCGCGCCGCGCTCCGCGACTGGGCCGCTGCTGCGCGCGCCGCGCCTGCCAAAGAACATGTCAAAAATATCACTAAAGCCATCGGTCGCAAAGCCGCCACCGCCCGGACCGAAGTCAAAATTGAAGCCGCCGCCGAACGGATCGCCGCCCGCCGCGCCGCCAGGGCCGCCAAAGCCGAAGCGGTCATACTGTGCGCGCTTCTTCGGGTCTTTGAGGATGTCGTAGGCCGCATTGACCTCCTTCATCTTCTCTTCCGCTGTCTTCGGATCGTCATGGTTGAGGTCCGGATGATATTTGCGCGCCAATTTCCGATAGGCCTTCTTGATGTCGGCGTCGGACGCATCCTTGCTGATGCCGAGGACCTCGTACAAATCGCGTTGTTCGCTCATGTTCTATCACCTTGTCTTGCTATCCAAAGGCTCCCCCTCTGGGGGAGCTGGCGCCCGACAGGGCGACTGATAAGCAGACGCTTAGCGCTTTAGCGCTTAGCGGTCGCTTATACACAGTAGAGGGTAGCGACGTCTGAGATTCTCGTTTCTTTCTTCAAATGGGAGAATTTCGTTACGTCGCTACCCTCTCCGCCCCTTCGGGGCACCTCCCCCAAGGGGGGGGGGAGGCGTATTTACCAATTATTTCTTGTCATTGACATCCGTGAACTCGGCATCGACGACATCATCGTCATCCTTCTTCTCGGATGCGCCTGCGCTCTGCGCGCCCGGCTGCGAGCCGGTCGGACCGGCGCCAGGAGCGCCCTGTGCGCCAGCTGCCTGATACGCGGCGGCACTGAGCTCGTAGAGCGGCTTCTGGAGTTCTTCCGTCGCCTTCTTGATGGCTTCCGTGTTGCCGCCCTTGATCGTCTCTTTCAGATGATCGACGGCCTTCTGGACTTCGTCGGCTTTCGCCTTGTCGGCCTTGTCGCCGAGGTCTTTGATCGTCTTTTCCGCCTGGTACGCGAGCGCTTCGGCGTTGTTCTTCGTGTCGATCTCGTCCTTGCGCTTCTTGTCCTCGGCCTCATGCGCTTTCGCTTCTTTGACCATGCGGTCGATGTCTTCTTTGCTCATGCCGCTGTCAGACTGAATCGTGATCTTCTGCTCTTTGCCCGTGCCAAGGTCTTTCGCCGAGACGTGCACGATGCCGTTCGCGTCGATGTCGAACTTGACTTCGATGCGGGGCACTCCGCGCGGCGCCGGCGGGATGTCGGAGAGCTCGAAGCGGCCGAGCGTCTTGTTGTCGGCAGCCATTTCGCGCTCGCCCTGCAGGACGTGGATGTCGACGGACGGCTGGTTGTCCGCCGCCGTCGAGAAGACCTGGCTCTTCGACGTCGGGATCGTCGTGTTGCGCTCGATGATCTTCGTGCAGACGCCGCCGAGCGTCTCAATGCCAAGGGACAGCGGCGTGACATCGAGGAGCAGCACGTCTTTGACTTCGCCGACGAGGACGCCGCCCTGGATGGCTGCACCGACGGAGACGCACTCGTCCGGGTTCACGCCTTTCGACGGCTCTTTGTCGAGGATCGTGCGGATAGCATCCTGCACGGCGGGGATACGGGACGAGCCGCCGACGAGGATGATCTTGTTGATATCATTGCCCGTGAGGTCCGCATCGGCCATGGCCTTGCGCGTCGGCTCCATCGTGCGCTGCACGAGGTCGCTCGTCATTTCATTGAACTGCTGGCGCGTCAGCGTGAGGTCGAGATGCTTCGGGCCCGAGGCGTCCGCCGTGATGAACGGCAGGTTGATGTTCGTCTGCGTCATGCTCGAGAGCTCGATCTTCGCTTTTTCGGCCGCTTCCTTGAGGCGCTGTGCCGCCATCTTGTCCTGCGAGAGGTCGATGCCGTTTTCCTTCTTGAAGGACTCGACCATCCAATCCATGATTTTCTGGTCGAAATCATCGCCGCCGAGGTGCGTGTCGCCGTTCGTCGCGAGGACTTCGAACGTGCCGTCCGAGAGCTCGAGGATCGAGACATCGAACGTGCCGCCGCCGAGGTCGAAGACGAGGACCGTCTCGTCCTGGTCTTTGTCGAGGCCATAGGCGAGCGCAGCTGCCGTCGGCTCGTTGATGATGCGCATGACATCGAGGCCTGCGATCTTGCCGGCGTCTTTCGTCGCCTGGCGCTGGGCGTCGTTGAAGTACGCCGGCACCGTGATGACGGCTTGCGAGACCGTCTCGCCGAGGTACGCTTCCGCGTCGCCCTTGAGCTTCTGCAGGATCATCGCGGAGATTTCCTGCGGCGTGTAGGCTTTGCCGTCGATCGTGACTTTATAGTTCGGATCGCCCATATGGCGCTTGATTGAACGGATCGTGCGATCCGGATTCGACACGGCCTGGCGTTTCGCGAGCTGGCCGACGAGGCGCTGGCCGTCTTTCGTGAAACCAACGACGGACGGCGTGATGCGGCTGCCTTCCGGATTCGTGATGACCGTCGGCTCGCCGCCTTCCATGACGGACACGACGGAGTTCGTGGTACCGAGGTCAATACCAATGACTTTCGACATGATGTGTTTCCTCCTGTTTTATCTGTGAAAAGTGATCATCTATATGAAAATAATGGGTTTGCTTAGGAATTCGAAACGACCTGCACCATGCTCGGGCGGATGACTTTGCCGCGCGCCATGTAGCCCTTCTGGAGCTCCTGCGCGATCGTCTCATCCTCGAGATCGGGATTTTCGACGCGCATGACGGCCTGGTGGAAATTCGGATCGAATTTCTGGCCTTCGGTCTCGATCTTTTCGAGGCCGGCGTTTTTCAGCGTCTCGCCGAGCTGCGTATAAATCATCTCGACGCCCTTCTGGAACGCGGCGCCGTCCTGCTGCTCCGTCGCCATGGCGCGGTCGAAGTTGTCGACGATCGGGAGCAGGCTCTTCAAAAGTTCCTGCGTCACGACGTCGCCGATCTCCACGCGTTCCTTGTTCGTGCGGCGGCGGAAATTGTCGAAGTCCGCTTGGAGGCGCTTGAGCTTGTTGTCCTTTTCGTCAAGCGCAGCCTGGAGCGTTTCGATCTGCTTTGCGAGGTCGTCGGCCGTTTCGACGGTCACATCTTCGGCGGCTGCCGCCTCATCGGATGTTTCCGCGTCGCTTGCGGCATCTGCATCTTCCGCCGATGTCGCTTCGTCAATCTCGCGCTGCATTTCCTTCAGCTTTTCTTCGTCTCTCTTGTTCTCGTCCTTCATAAAGGCTGGCATGAGATCTCCTTCTTTCCGCCTCGCTACCAGTCGAAGCGCTTGATGATGTTCGTCAGGTTCGTGTTCATATATTCGAGCAGGCTCATCGCCTTTTCGTACTCCATGCGCGTCGGCCCGAGGACCGCAATCGTGCCGAGGAGCTCGCCGTTCAGGTGGTACGTCGCTGTGATGAGGCTGCTGTCCTGGAAGTGGCTGTCGGCGTTTTCCTTGCCGATCGTCACATTCAGGCCGTCGCCGCGGTGCGCGTGCAGGAGGTCTTTCATGAGCTCCTCCTCCTCGAGCACGAGGAGCGCGGACTTGACTTTTTCCACATCGTGGAACTCCGGCTGCTCGAGCATCTGCGTCGTGCCGCCGAGGTACAGCCGCTCTTCCTTGCTCGCGTCGAGCGCGCGGCGGATGATCTCGAGCGCCGCCTCATAGAGCGGCTCATCGGCGATCTCGTCCTTGATCTCCGCGAGCGAGTGATGCTGTACCTGCGCGAGCGTGTGGCCGACGAGGTTCTTGTTGATGACCTGCGCCATGCGCTGGAAATCTTCGAACGTCGCGCCGTCCGGCATGTGGAGGATCTTGTTCTCGATGAAGCCCGCGTCCGTCATGAGGACGGTGATGACGCGGCGGTCATCGAGCGGCAAAAACTGCAAGCAATGGAACTTCGCCTGCGTGAGCTGCGGCGCGAGCACGAGCGACACATTGTGCGTCACCTGCGAGATGATGCGCGCCGTCTCCTGGAACACTTCCTCGATGCGCCGCACGCGGCGGTGATACCACGCGTCGATGCGCGCTTTTTCCTCGTCGCTGACGGGCGCCGGCGGGATGAGGCCATCGACGTAAAAGCGGTAGCCCTTCGACGACGGGATGCGCCCGGACGACGTGTGGATCTGCTCGAGGTAGCCGAGCATTTCGAGGTCGGCCATCTCGTTGCGGATCGTCGCGGGGCTCACGCCGAGGTCATACTTCCGCGCGAGCGTCCGCGAGCCGACGGGCTCGGCCGAGGCGACGTAGTCCTGGATGATGGCTTTCAAAACGCGCTGCTTGCGCGCGTCGAGCTTATCGTCCATCCGCACCCCTCCTCCCGCAGCACGCGATTCGCGTCGATTGTGCTGTTAGCACTCGCTCGGTGCGAGTGCTAACTTCGAATCTATAAAGAATATACAACGGATAAAACAAAAAGTCAACAGAGAAATGTCAAAATGTCAAAAGAAATTTTCGACGCACGCAAAAAGGCGGCCACACAACTGCGACCGCCCTCGCCTGTATTCACTTGTCATCAAAATCGAGCTTGATCTGCTTCGGCGCTTTCTTCTGTTCCAGAACCCGCGAAACGATATATTCCGTCGTCAGCTTTCCTGCTCTCACCATCTGCTTGAGATGATACTCGATCAACAGGACATCGCCTTTCGTAAAAGAGACCTCGCCCCGTTCAATTTTGTTAAGGAATGCTTCGTCTACGATCGAAGCCCAGAATGCATTCGTACCATCCGACAACCGCCATTTTCCCTGTTCGAAATTCAAGGAAATAATGTGCGCGAGCATCGTCTGCTCTTTTGTTTCCCGCTCTCCATCCTCATCCGCTTCCGCTGGTGGCGCCTTGAAGTTCTCTCGTTCCTCCTTCTCGACGGAAACGAGAGGCTCTTTGCTGTCAGTATGTTGCGGATCGCGAATCTCGAAGGCATCAATGCCGTCTTTTTTGAGTGGTTCCATCACTTTTTCCAGACTGACACGGCAATCAACGCTGAGAAAAACTTTGAGTGTGTTCTCCGACATTCCGATTTTTTCGTCATCTTCCAGCGTGATTTCCGCCTTGCCATTCGGCTGGTGTTCGATGCGTTTGAGTTTTCTGCCGCGAATCTTCTTCACGACATAGACGATGCCGCCTGTCACACCTGCAATCGTCGGCCCCCATCCGAGCACCGTCATGAGATCGTCAAGCCCGCTTTCCTTTGCGGACTCCATGAACAGCTTGACTTCCTTCAAAAAATCAATATCCAGAAAGAAGGTGATGTCGAACGATCCTCTGCGCAAGCTGTCCTCGTTAAGCATCACTTTGATTTTTTCTTGCCCGCCGATCGCCTTGTAGCAATTCTCAACGAGTTCCGCGAACGAAATCAGTGCCGGTGCGAGCTCGCGCACATCCATCGTTCCATCTTCGAGCGCTGGCCCCGCGTATGCGATCCTGGCCTTCCGCATCTTGCACATATCGAATCCCCCTCTCCTGCTCCTGCTTCAATTATAGATGCGGCCATTATTTTCTGTCAACGACGGAATCTTCTGCATACGAAAAAAGCCGCTGCCAAACAGCAGCAGCTTCTCTCCCCGCGCAATCACGCCAGAATGTCGATGTTCGCCCCGAGGTTCGGATCGAGGCTCTCGGTCATCTCGCCGAGGAGATCCTCGACGCTTCCCGCAGAATCTTCCATCGCCATCTTCAGCACGGACACGCCCATGTCCTGCATGGCCTGCGATTGATGCAGGCCGACGGACATCGCTGCGATGCTCATCATATCCATATCGCCGCCTCCTTGCTACAAAACGGTTCCTGTCTTTTTTATCGAACGAATAGCAAAAAACTTAAGCGCTCAGCGAATAAAATACAAATACCCTGTCGTAATGCCGGACAAAATCCATGCGATGCGGTTCACAGACGCGTCCTCTTGAAGCGCGGCAATCCGCGCACGGTCACCGATCGCCGTCAGCACGCGCACAAAGATGAATTGCAACGCCAGCGCGAGGAGCACGGCCACGAGCACCTTGAACAGCAGCACCGCCGTCCCGAGCACGAGGCCGATGATCGCCGCGATGACAACACACGCGGCAGCAATCACCACAATCGTCGTCGCCGCCACGCCCGTGAACGCGAGCACGACGATCAGGCCGATGAGGAACAGCCCACCGAGAATTTCGAGCATAGGAACGCACCTCCAACTGTTGGTACGCCTCCCCCTTTTGGGGAGGCTTCATTACCTTTATTTTACGCGCATCTTACCATTTCCGCAAGCACGTCTCCGGATGGCGCGCGATCCAGCCTGTCACCGCTTCCAGTGCTTCGCGTTCGGATGCATAGCGAACGCCATCCGCGTCTTCGTGCGTTTCGATAGGTTCCGGCGAAGCGACAAGCGGCTGGTAGCGCCGGTCGCCCGACGGCCCGACCGCCGTTTCGTCCAGCCAATGATACGGCGTCACGACGTGGTCGACGTGCTCTGTGAGCGGCTGGAAATAGCTGTAGTATTCGAAGCCTGCTGGCGCAAGCAGCTCGTAAATCGTCGGCGCGAGATTCATGTGGCTGCCGATCGTATTGCCTGCGAGGATGCTTTGGTCAATCTCCGGGTGCAGCATCATGAACGACGTGCAGAACTGTTCGCGGAGCGTGATGTCTTGTCGTGCAAGCGTGTCGCCCGGGCGGATGGCGATGTGCGAATGGTCGCCTGTCACGAGGAACAGGCTGTCGGGATACGCCGCCCGCATGCGGCGGATGAAGTTCGTGATCGCCTGATCCGAGTACCAGAACGTGCCAAGCATGTCCTGCTTTTTCTTGCTCCGCTTCACGGCTTCGGGGATGTCCGGCATGACGCATTCCACATCGTATCCAACATCATTCAGCGGAATCTGGTACGGCCCGTGGTTTGACGTCGTGTAAACGAAATGGAACGTCGGCGTGTCGCCAATCTGCTCGATGAGTGCCGCTGCATGTTCGAGGAAAATATGATCGTAGACGCCGACCCACGTGCACGGCGCGTCCGGCGGACAAAATTCCGTCGCACCCATGACTTTGTCAAAGCCGACGGCCGGCCCGTACTTGTCGAAATTGCCATACGTCGGATTGCCGCCATACCAATAAATCGTCTGATAGCCGAGCCGCTTCATCGTGCGCGGCAGCGACACATCGAGGCCGCCGCGCCAGAAGTCCTCGCGCTCGTTGAGCTCGAGCCGCCCGTCGAAGATGCCGGACATCAGCCCGACGATCGCGGGACGCGAGATCATGCCGGCCGGCAAAAAGTTGTTGAGCGCCGCCGTATGGGGCTCCGCACGCAGCGCTTTGCCGCCATCGACGATATGGTAGTCCGCGTAAATGTCATCAAACGGCATCTGCGCGTAACTCTCGCCGACGATGAGGAACACGTGGCGCGGCTTCTTGATGCGCGCGCCTTTCGCATGGCGCACGAAGGCATCGGCCGGCGACGGCAGCGTCTGCCAGCGCCCCTTCATCGCCTCTGGCACGATGCGGTCGATCGCCTCTGTGTCCTGCTCATCCGTATGCGACAGCAGCCCCGCCAGCGGATGCTTCCACACCATTTCCAAAGCGACGAGATCATCGACCGTCGCGCGCGCGAAGAACACATCTTTTTTCACGACGGCCGGGATCTCGTCCCACTCCGGCTTGTCGCGATGCGCGAGCGTCCCGCCAAAGCGCAGCCAGTAAAACAGCACCACGGCGAGGATGAACACGACCGCATTCACCGCCCACTGCGCCGCGCCCGTCAGAGCCTCGGGATAAGCGATGGAAGGAATCGACAAGAGCGCCGTGATGAATGCATAAACAGCCGCGAGCACCGGCACATAGCTCAAGAGCACGAACGCGCCATGATCCTCGTGGAAGAAGATGTCGACGAAGTTGTGCTTCTCCGCCTTCCGCCCGAGCCACAGCGTCTCATTGAAATTATCATGGAAGTGATGATAGAACACCATACGGCCGACGAACGCCGTATAGAGCACGAGCGCATACAACATCCCTCCGACGAGTCGCACCGTGTCGCCCACGGCGAAATACGCCGGCAAAAACGCTCCCGGCAAACTCACGAGCACCATTGAAACGAGGAACACATACGCATGCCAGTCCAGCCCCCACCAGAAGCCATAGCGGAAGCATTCCTTCCATTTTTCCCAGTCGCCCGAGGGCGATTTCTCCGTCCCGTACACCTCGATGAAAATGAAGCGGAACACCGCCGACAAGACCGGCGCGAACAGAAAGAGCTTCAGATCCTGCTGAAGCCCGGCAAAAAACAACGAAAACAACAATCTCCCTCATTCCCATCGAGAAAAAGCAACCGCAGGTCTCACACCCAAAGCCCCGCCACCGGCACGAGCTCGCGCATGGAGTGCACGACGGCGTCCGTGTTCACGATATGGATGGCAAACGTGCCGTCACCAAAATCCATCAGGTGCCGGAGGTTCACCGTCCGATCCTCCGTCTCCGTCATCTTCAGCAGCCACCGTGCGCAATTGTCGCCGCACTGCGACGCGTTGAAGACCTGTCCGGGCATCATGCGAATGAGCATGAGTGTCTTCACGCCGCCCGAGAGACGCTCCGGCGGAATCTTTCCGAACACAGGGCTGTCGATCACCCCGCTCGCGAGCACGGTCGAATCATCCACGTCGCGGATCATTTCCATGTTGAAAGGATCGACGATCCACGCGTCCTCGTACACATTCTTGAAATACACCGCCGTGCTGTAAATCGCCTCCGGCATATCTCCATAAAAAACGTGGAGCATCACGCATCCTCCTCTCCGCGAACGGTTGGCGGCAACAACGCCATGATTTTTTGCGCGTTGCCCTCATGCAGATAAACGGGGTTCATCTGGTGTTTCTGGTACTGCCAGATCGTTCCCTGCGTCAAATCCACGAGCAATTGCGTAAAGAAAGGTTCCCAGCTGATGTATTCCGCGCTCTCGATGAAATCCTCTGGTCGTTCCAAAATCTCCGTCAAATTGCGTCCTTCCACAAGCCCCGATGACAAAATCAGCCACTCGAACGACTCCGGCATTGCCACATCTACTCTCTGTGCCTCGAATAAGATTCTTCCTTCCCCCACCAAGGCATACATACTACTTGGCAATCATTTATAACAAAAGCCGTGGCCTATTTATTGCCTCATCCCGCACCAGCCGTGAGGTAATCTCAACGCTCTCCATCCATTTTCACCACATCCTCATCCTTCATCTGCCCCGCCGCGAGGCAGAGCCCCATGAGCAGCCAGTACGTTCGAGCAATGTGCGTGAGCTGAAGATTTGTATCCGTCAGACCTTCAAGGTGGATGCCGATGAACGCCAAAGTCCCCGCCAGAGCGAACAGATACGCTTTGCCGCTCTTCGACTGACGCAGCATACGCAAAAGCGCAACAAACACAGCGCCGTGAAGCAAGAGGAAACAAGCCATCCCCACGAGGCCGCGTTCAGAAAGGACTTTCATGAAGTTGTTGTGCGGATGACCGTGTCCGCTGCGAGGATCGTCCGGACGTGGCCGTTCTTTTGCTTGGGGGGAAAGATAGTCTCGATTGTACGCCAATCCGAACTCGTCCTGCCCGATGCCGACGATGGGATGATCCTCAAAGATCCGGTATGCCGACTGCCACATGAGATAGCGCTCCGTCTCGCTCTGGACGGTATCATCAAACACTTGCTCCGCACGATGACCATAGGTCGCATTTCCAAAAAAGATCATGCCGAAGGCCAGCAAGAGGACCGCCAGCCCTTTGAGCACCGTGACCCGGTACCTCCCGCAGAAGAAAACAGACGACACAGCCACGCAGGCAAAAGCCAGCCACGCGCCGCGCGTCATGGAAAGCAGCAAGACAGCAAATGACAAGGCAGCGACGCCCCAGAAAAACAGCTTCCATTTCCGAGAGAGCGGAAGCAACGCCACAGGGAAAACCAAGAGCGGCATCGAAAGCAGCATGAAACTCCCGAGGAACGTCGGAGAATGCACGAGGCCGATGGGACGCGTGCCCCAGCCCGTATCCACCTTCCGCACCGCCTGCACGACCGCTGCAACGTCATTGACCGCCGTCGAAACAGCGAACGCGGCGAGAATTGCCGTCGCACAACGCCACGAACGTACGTAGAACAACGCAAAGAAGAGCGGCAGCATCCGTGAAAGCGTCGAGAGGTTTTCACGAAAGCTCCGCGCAGGCTCCATGGAAAACAGCGATGTCACGAAGAGGGATGCCGCGAACAGCGCAGCGACGATGCACAGCCGGCGCGCGAACGGCACCCGGAAGAACGATGCGCGATCGCGCACGAGGTCTCTGATCATCACGAGCGCGCCGATGCCGATCATGATCGACATCCCCGCCGAAGACGTCTGCGAAAAAAGGCCCATCAAAACCAAGACATACGGCATGACCCGCCCGCCAAGCCGCCGCCCCATCACTTCCTGCCTGCTTTCTTCCATATCCTCTCTCCCTGCCATGATGCAATGCGGATCCGTACTACCGGTTTCATCGCATCCGCCTTCTTAAACCAACAGCCCCGCCACAAGCACGAGTTCGCGCATCGAGTGCACGACTTCGTCCGTGTTCACGCTATGAATGGCAACCGTGCCGTCGCCGAAATCCATAGTTATTCCTCGCTAGGCAAAGCTAGGAAATCCCCCAAACGTCGATCCCAATCGCGAGGTTCAATCCTGCCCCATCCTCCCGATGGATAAAATGTCAATTCTCCGAAATAAACCTTCGTCCCGATACAATAAAAATCTGTCCGAACAAACGGAATCCCTTCAGACAAGATACGTGCATATTTTAACATTTCTGCAAGACATTTTGGTTTTTCAATTTTGCGATTCCAATCGACTGGGTCTTCAATGGAAAAGTTCAGCAATTTCCAGTCTACCGTATAAATGTTGGATTTATGATGAACATAGCGATCAAAATCCACCTCGATAATTTTTGGTTCTCCGTCAAAACAAAAAATCTTATAGTCCTTTAATTCTGTATGGGATTCATCAACAAGATATGGCTCCACGATAATACGCGGTTTTACGCCCTTGTAGGGCCACTCGAAATCATCATAGTAGTAATTCCCATTGAGCAAGCGTCGAAACGTCCGGCGCACTTCCTGCAAATCTAGTTTTGACTTTTCTTTGCATAGCACGATACTGCCACTATCATGCGTACATTTCAAGACAAAGGAATCTGGAAGATCATCAAGATTCACCTCATCCGCATTATCATATATCTTTATTGTAGGTATCACATGTCCCCTCCAGATTTTAGAAGAGACATATTCTTTCACTGCCGCCTTATCCACCATCTGAATGTATGCCGGATCATGGTGATAGAGCTTCAACCATTGGATTTTCTCATTGAACGTCTTCGGCGCATCGAAATCAATCGGGTAGCCCATCTTTTTCGGAAACGACCGCTCGATCAGCCAGCGTGGTGAAATCACGTGGCGCAACCAGTATGCCCAAAACGCTCGTTTCCACCATTTATGGCCTGCATACAACATTTACAAATTCTCCTTGTACCAATCGATCGCAAGTGCGATGCCTTTTTCAAAGCTGTACTCCGGGTCGTAGCCGAGCAGCTTCCGTGCTTTCGAGATATCCGCATTGCTGTGGCGGATGTCGCCGGTGCGGGGCGGGCCGAAGATGGGGGCGATGTCCTTGCCGAGCGCCTGACAAAGCGTGTGATAGAGGTCGATGAGATAGACACGCCCGCCGTACGCGATGTTGAACGCCTCGCCTGCCGCCTCGTGCGGCGCCTTGCACGCGAGGAAGTTCGCCTGGATGACGTTGTCGATGTACGTGAAGTCGCGGGACTGTTTGCCGTCTCCGTTGATCGTCGGCGCTTCCCCCTGCAAGAGCATCTTCAAAAAGCGCGGAATGACCGCCGCATACGCGCCGTCCGGATCCTGCCGCCGCCCGAAGACATTGAAATAGCGCATGCCGTACGTATCGAGGCCATAGTGCATCGTGTACTGCTTCGCATATTCCTCCGCGACGAATTTCGTCACGGCGTACGGCGAAAGGCGGTTGCCCTCGCGGCCTTCGTGCTTCGGCAGGTTTGGCTCATCGCCATAGACGGACGAGCTCGATGCATAGACGAATTTTTTCACGCCCGCCTTGCGTGCCGCTTCGAGCATATTCACCGTGCCCATGATATTGTTCGCCGCATAAAAGGCCGGCATCCGGATGCTGCGCGGCACGCTGCCCCACGCCGCCTGATGCAGGACATAGTCCACACCGTCGCAGGCCGCCTCGCACACCGCGGCCTCCTTGACATCGCCTTTCATGAACGTATAGTTCGGGTGTTCGAGAAACGCATCGATATTTTCCTGCTTGCCCGTCGAAAGGTCGTCAAGGCAGCGCACGCGATAACCCATGGAGAGCAACGCCTCGCAGAGATTCGAGCCGATGAAGCCGGCGCCGCCCGTCACGAGGAACGTCGAGCCCGCTGGGAACGAGATATCACGATAATCCAATTTCAAAGCCTCCAGTATGCATAGCCGGCTTCCTCGGCCGCCGCCCGGTCGCAGATGCCTTTCACGTCGATGAGCACGCGCCGCCCTGCGCCGTAAAGTGCATCCAGCTGCTCCATGCCCGCCGTGCGGAACGCCTCATGCGCGACGGCGATGATGACAGCGTCCATGTCATGGATGGTGTCGAACGGAACGAGGTGCACACCGTACAGCCGTTCCGCCTCCGCTGCATCCGCGACGGGATCAGCGATGACCGGCTCGATCTCGTATTCGCGCAACTCCTGCACGATATCATAGACTTTCGTGTTGCGCGTGTCCTGGCAGTTTTCCTTGAACGTGAAGCCGAGGATCGCGACGCGCGCCCGCTTCACGTTCTTCTCTGCGCGGATGAGCTGCTTTACGGTATTCTCGGCGATGTATTTCCCCATGCAATCATTGATGCGGCGGCCGGAGAGGATCACTTCGCTGTGGTAGCCCATCTGCTCGGCACGATAGGTGAGGTAGTAGGGATCGACACCGATGCAATGGCCGCCGACGAGGCCGGGGTAAAAAGGCAAAAAATTCCATTTCGTCCCCGCCGCGCGCAACACGGCTTGCGTATCGATGCCCATCTTGTGGAAGATGACGGAGAGTTCGTTCATGAACGCGATATTAATGTCGCGCTGGCTGTTCTCGATGACTTTCGCCGCCTCGGCCACCTGGATGCTCTCGGCGCGGTGAATGCCGGCTTTCACGACGAGGCCGTAGACGTTTGCGATCTCATCGAGCGCTTCCGCATCCATGCCGGAGACGATTTTTACGATATTTTCAAGACGGTGTTTCTTGTCGCCCGGATTGATGCGCTCGGGCGAATACCCGACCTTGAAATCTTTCCCCGCCTTCAGCCCCGACAACTTTTCAAGGATCGGCAGGCAGACTTCCTCCGTCACGCCCGGATAGACCGTCGATTCGTAGACAACGATGCTGCCTGGTGTCAAGTTGCGCCCTACGGTCTCGCTCGCACCGATGACCGGCGCGAGGTCGGGCGTGTGGTCGTCATGGACAGGCGTCGGCACGGCCACGATATGGAACTTCGCTTCCCGCAGCCGCCGCTCGTCCGACGTGAATGTCATCTGCGATGCCTGGATCGCCGCATCCCCGATTTCCTGCGTCGGATCGATGCCCGCTTGGCAAGCCTTGATTTTTTCGGCATTGATGTCAAATCCGATGACATCCGTATGCTCCGAAAACGCCACTGCGATTGGCAGCCCGACGTAGCCGAGCCCCACGAGCGACAGCTTCGTTTTCTTCTGCAAGAGAGCTTCGTAAACCATGAACGTGCCCCTTCCCCCTTTATTTCGTTGCACGCGGACGTGCAAGGACTTCTTCCAATTCTTTTGCGATGGGTCGGATATCGCAGTACGACCGCGCGAACGCGGCCGCCCGCTGCCCGAACTGCTTTCTTTGCTCCGCATCACGCAACAGCGTCGCGATCCGGTCAGCAAAGAGATCTGGCCGCTCGGGATCGACGCGATAGCCGCGCACGCCGTCTTCGATGAGATCCTCGCAGCCGCCGATATCCGAAACGACGGATGGCAGCCCCGTCGCCATGGCCTCGATGACAGTCGTCGGCAAGCCCTCATGACGCGAGGGGAATACATACACATCCGCTATCTGGTCATACGTACACGTATCCGCGACCTCGCCGATAACATGAAGCCGTCCGCCCGTCTCCCGAGACAAGGCACGTAGTTCCTCCAAGAGGGCGCGTTCCCCGCCGCCGACCACGAGGAGATGCGCGTCTGGAAACATCGGCGCCAGCTGCCGCCATGCCGTTTCCAGGGTATCAACCCCTTTCGCGAGCACGACGCGCGCGCAGAACAAGAGAATCGGCGCATCGGCTGGCAGGCCATGCGCCTCGCGGAGATGCCGCTTCTGCTCTGCTGTCGGCGGCGGAAACGCCTCCGTATCGATACCCTGCGGCTGGATCATGATCTTTTCCTCGGGAATATCGCCGAGCTCCAAAAACGCCCGACGAATCTCCTGTGACATGGCGAGGTACCAGTCGCAGGAAGCAAAGAGACGATCACGCCAGCTCGCTTTCGCGTCAAATTTTTCCGCAATGCCTGTGAGCGCGAGCGTCACGGGCTTCCCGAGGCGGTGCGCCATCCAGATGCCCCAGGCAGCGAACTTCGGCCGCCCGAGGATGTAAAACGTATCGAACCCGCGATGCGTCGTCAAGAGGCGCACGATGATCTCGAGCCAGCGGAAGCCGCCATGCAGGCGCACGAGATCGACACCGTCGATGGTCTCCCGCGCTTTCACCGCAAAGCTGCGCTTCTTCGCGAAAATCGTAACCTCGTGGCCGAGCGCGACGAGCGCTTTCGCGTGGCGCTCCGCATGGAACTCCGCCCCGCTCTTCGTCGGCACGCCGTTTTTGGAAAAGGCTTTTCCGATGGCATAGTCTTTTACAAACAACGCAATCCTCATTCACTTGCCCCCTTCTTTTGTCACGCTCTGCGGGAACGCTGCTGATACTGTTCATTCATTATCAAATTCATTCGTCTTCGCTTACCATGCGCGTACCAAGAAACGATTTGACATTATCTCGATCGTATGCATAAGCAGGTGATGTCAGGTCCTGTCGTTCATCACTATGATTGGACATTGCTCCTATGAGCCCTGAGATTGTATCATACATCATATCGTTAGAGAAATATCGATTAAGATGTGCTTGTAGTTGTTCCGCACGTTCTGGATAAGCTGCCATATATTTGGGAGATAGATATATGAAAAATGGAATTCGCACTTGTTCAAAGGTCTTAATCTGCGGATTATGACCTTTGAACAAGTTTTCTCCATGATCCGAAAAATATACCATTGCGGTCAGATTCAAGTTCTTTTGCGCATATTCAAATAGTTGCTGTAGTATGCTATCCGTGTAGAGGATGGTATTCGCATATTCGCTCTTCGGACTATCTCCTTGCCAACGTGCAACTTCTTCTGGATACCTCCACGGATATTTTGCATGACTGCCCATCAAATGAACAACGAGAAAATTATTTTTGCTTCCATCTACCTGTTTCAAAAACGGCAATAATTCTTCATCATATGCCATACGGGTTTCTGCCCTTTCCGGGCTATAAAGATAATCCGATAACTTTGCTACCAAGGTGACAGAGGCATCATACTTGCTCATTCCTCCCTGATTCGTTAGCCAATATGTATCATATCCCGCTATACGTGCAACATCGATTACTGATACAGACTCTGCAAACCGTTTATCGTTGTACTGGCTGCTCTCTGTCAATGCATAGGAGAGCGCGATAGCGGTTTGATTGTAGCACGCATACGCATGCGGAAATATGAAAAAGCCTGATTGACCTGCCATAGAGGACATCCATGGCGTATCATCATATAGATAATCTTCATGGTACGCTTTCATTTCGTCTCTACATGCAGACTCACCAATGACCACAAGAATCGTGCCTGGAACTTTCCTTGAAGCCGTACCGTCTGGATTCATGAGTACCAAGTCCTGAATAAGCCTTGGATGATTGTCATTGAACTTTTCTTCCTCACCCAAATAGTCATGAACACGCACTAACGATATGCCGAGAGGTGTTTTCCAGACCAGTGTCCCTCCCCAATAGACAATAAGAATAGCAACCATCGCCAGAGTTCCCCATTTTTTCTTCGGCGATAATTCCGCAGATTGTTTTCCCATATGACGATACATCACTCCGCCAAAAAGTATCAGCATAATCAAGATGCAGAAAGCCTTTGGAGTTCCCACATAAGCAGCCAACCAATCCAAATAATCTCTCCATGTGGTTTGAAAGATTGCTGCCACCGACGTATCATCGAGAGGATGCGCATAAATCGCAAAATAAACAATTTGCGCAACTGAAATAAAAGTCAACAACCAACCGATTACGACATATATCCACCGAAGCTTATGCCCGTGACACAGAACTTGCAAAAGAATCAAAAATAAAATCAGATATGCTCCTGCCAGCACATCGTGAACAGATGATAGTTCGTGGAATTCTTGCCGATCCAAATTTTCTAGAATTGGCACGACAAGCCCCCAAGCTCCTCCAATAAAAATAGGAAAGATGTTCTCCCTAGAAAATAGATGACGCTGCAAAACAAGTTGTACAATATACGCTATGACTGCAATAACAGCAAATTGTCTTGCGCGCAAAAAATAATCACTATTCTCAAGTCCGAATGAGGTAACAGCATATGCTACATATGCCAAGGTGTAAAGCAGACAGCTTTCTGCAAGATATGATCTATGTATCTTCATGCTCGTGCATGCCCTCCTTTCGTAGCCACCTTGGCAATCCGCACATCCGCAATGAGATAGCGCGGGCGGCGTTTTGATTCGAGGTAGACTTTTCCGATGTATTCGCCGACGATGCCGATCGCGCTTGTCACGATGCCGCCGAGGAACCAGATCGATACGATGACGCTCGTCCAGCCGACGATGGTCTCGCCCTCGTAGTAGCGCCAGACGCTCCAGAGCATCATGAGGATGCTGACGAAGAGCACGAGCATGCCGAGGAGCGTGATGCAGCGGAGCGGGCGCGTGCTCAGCGACGTGATACCTTCCCACGCGAAGAGCAGCATTTTCTTCAGCGGATACTTCGTCTCGCCGGCCGCCCGCTCCTTGCGGTCGTAGCTGACCGTCGCATGGCGGTAGCCGAGCATCGGCACGAGGCCGCGCAAAAAGAGATTGACCTCCGTGAACTCCGAGAGCGCCGCGAGCGCCGTCCGGCTCAGCAAGCGGAAGTCCGCATGATTGTAGACGATGTCCGCGCCGAGCCATGCAAGGAAGCGGTAGTACAGTTGCGCCGTCTCCCGCTTGAATGCCGAATCCGTCTGGCGGCTGCCCCGCACACCGTAGACAACATCGCAGCCCTCGCGGTAGTGCGCGACCATCGCGCGGATGGCCTCGATGTCGTCCTGGAGATCGGCATCCATCGTCACGACAGCGTCCGCGACTTCTTTCACCGTCATCATGCCCGCGAGCAACGCATTCTGGTGGCCGCAGTTGCGCGAGAGGCGGATGCCGCCGACGAGGGCGTCCTCTGCCCGCGCCGCCGCAATGAGCTCCCATGTGCGGTCGCGCGATCCGTCATCGACGAAGACCGCGCGGCTCGCCGCCCCGATCGTCCCGTCCGCGATCATCGCGGCGAGCGTCCGTTTCACGACGGGGATCGTAAGCGGGAGCACTTGCTCTTCATTATAACACGGCAGGACGAGATAAAGAACCGGGGCGCGACGATTTCCCTCCATTTCATCCATCGTTGCGGCTCCCTTCCCGCTGCGGTTCCTGCGTCGGGACCGGCAGATGATATGTTTCATTCATCGCGGCATCTGGCTCGATCGTGAGCTCCAGCGGACGCACCAGGAGGCCGTGACGCGTCAGCGTGTTGCGCAGCACGTTCTTGAGGAAGAAGTCGTGCGGCCAGTTTGACGCGCCATTGCCGAGCGGCACATGGATCGTCGCCTGCGTGGCGCCGGTCGCCTGCGCGTCGAGGACCTGCTGCAAGATGTCCGCGTCCACGGCGTAGCACGTCTGCGCGGGGAGGCCGCCCGACGTCGATTCATGGAAACCGCGGTTCGGATTCATCGCGGCGATCATCACGACGAACGTCACGATCGGCAGCGCCTTGACAAGCGCCGGATACCGGCGGACGAGCGCATCCATCGCGTACACGATCGCGAAAACGAGGAAGAACAACACGCTGCTGAAGACATCAGCACGTCCGAAATACCCGGGGCCTGCTTTCGCGCAAACGAGGAACAGGAACACGAACGTGAGCACCATGCCCGCAAAGCTCGCGGCGAGCACGCCGAGCGTCCGGCGGCCGTCTGCATCGCCGCGCCGGCGCCATGCGGAAACAGCAGCGAGCACGATGAAGACGAGTCCCGCGCCGACGACGCCGGCATTGACATGATGGATCGAGCTCAGCGCCGTCTGCCACACCGCACCGAACGGCAGATGAAAGAAATCTTGCCCGATGGCGTGCGCACGGCCGCCGCGCATCTCGATGGCGAGGCTGAACAGCCACACGCCGAGCACGACGAGCTCCGCACGATGCCCGCGCAGCCAGCTGCGGATCGGCATCCCCCGCTGCGCGAGGAAATCATAGAGCACGTACACCCCGAGGAACGCAGGGAAGATGATGCTCTGGAAGACGTTCGAAAACACTGCGAAATAAATCCAGAACGACAAGAACCCCGCCTGGATCGGCGTCGTGCGGCGATAGATCTCCTCGAGGCGCCCCTGCCACGCGACGAGCATCACGAGCGCGCCGTTCAGCAGCATCGGCATCACATAGTAGTAGAGGCACGTGAAATTCGCCGTCGAAAACATATGCGGGTTGCCCGTGCGTTCCGTCTTCATGATGAGGAAATGGAAGAACAGGAAGATCGCCGTCAGCGCAAGCGCGCGGAAGCGACCGTCCTCCGTGCCGCGCACCATGCGGTAAAACACATAGAGATAGCCTGTGATCATCGTACTCGTGAGAAGCGCCGCCGCCACCGTCAGCGCGCGGAAATAATCGCCCAGCAAAGGAAACAGCACATAGGCGGCGAAATAGCCCGTCATCGGCGCGAAGCACTCCGCAAAGACGCGGCTCGGATTCCACTCGTTCCAATTCGGCAGCGCCTGTCGCGTGTAGGCGATGTAGCGCCAGTCATCGCCGTCATAGACAACGAACGGATGCACTTGCGTGAAAAACACAAAGAGGAATGCGAAAGCCAGCAGGAAAAACGCGCCTGCGCTGCGCTCGCCCTTCCACCACGATGATTCTTTCATTGCTTGTCTGATTTCCTTTCTTTATGCGTGAAAAATGCCGTGCTTGTAAAGCTCGTGCACTTGGTGAATCAAAAATTTGTCCCAATACGCTTTATCGTAACGGATATCGATGACCTCGTAGCGGTCGTCGCGGTTGTACGTATGGATGTATTGCAGCTTGCCGTTGTCCGGCGTGACGTCGACATCCTTCATGAAAACCTCCGCCACCTCGCATTCCTCGAAATGCCCGGCATCCAAGTGCTCCACTTCGTAGACATGGAGGAATTCGCCGTAGACGCCGCGCAAACACTCCTGAATGACATGACGCCACTGGCCGTCCTTCTGGTAAAACGTGCCGCCCGGGCGCTCGCGGCACCAGCTGCCCGCAGGAAAAATCTCCTTCGTTTCCCGCGTAGCCATAGAGCAATGGAATGCGCGGTTTTTTCGGATGCGCTCATCGTACGTGATGACAAGATAGCCATCTGCGCCGCACGGGTAAAGCGCATGATCGACGACATCCACGTCATCGAGCAGGACGCTGTCCAGTTCCCAGGCATCGGGAAATGATGTTGCGCGATAGAGGCGAAGCTGCTTGCTCTGGTGCGCCTCCGGCAGCATGTACCACGTCCCCCGCCAGCGGAAGACATTCGGGAACGACATATGAAATGGCTCACGGAGGACTTCATGAAATTCACCAATTTCATCCTCCACGACCAGCGCGACGCCGATCATGCCGTACGGACGATAGACATCCATGAGCTCGACGAACACATACGATTGATCCTCCTCCGTGCAGATGAACGGATCGGCGTACCAAAAGCGATGCGAAGGATACTTCATGCGAAACGGCTCGCCCGGGCGATCCACACGCCGGATCGCCACGCCATACGCGACCTGCTCCGCGAGTTTCTTCTTCCTGCGTTGGAAATCCATGGGTATTTACACTCCTTCGTTCTACTCATCCGAACGCCACATGCACCGTCTTCCCGCAGAACGCGATGCCGTACTTCTTCACGTCTCCCACGCCCCGCGCGCGGAACTCTGCGTCATACCCGCGCGCCTCGATCTGTGCGAGCGCTTCCTGCGCTTTCTTCTCGAGCGCGTCCTCCGTCTCCGCTGTCTTGAATTCGAGCACCATGCCCGCTTTTTCCGTATCTTTCGGAAACACGGCGACGTCATACCGCCCGCGCCCCGACTCGCGGTTCGAGCGGACTTCGTAATCCGGCACCAAGAGTGCCGTCATGCCGAGGACGAAGCCGTGGTAGAACGACTCTTTTTCTTTGCCTGTGTCGAATGTGCTCGCGAGGTATTCGAGATAGCGTACA
>Ga0256404_1001178_pt1 | contig 65489 bp, 53 predicted proteins | sample RumenRJG_01DNA_FD_185990 | JGI IMG/M metagenome (GOLD analysis project Ga0256404, IMG submission 185990) | Bovine rumen microbial communities from Lethbridge, Alberta, Canada - RJG_01 | ecosystem: Host-associated > Mammals > Digestive system > Stomach > Rumen | place: Canada: Alberta | collected...
ATGCTATTTTATTGCCAGTTTTTATTGAATTTTCAAGGTGCACAGGCATTTTTTCAAGTGCGAAGTTTGAGTTATTTATACGCATTTCTATGAGAAATTTAGCATTTCGTGCTATCTCTTACTATATGAACGCTCCATTATCTCGCGTTTTACTATATAGACATCATTTATATTATCTTTTGCAAATACGATATAGTCACCAACATTTCCATACATATATCCCTCATAATCCCATCTGGTAAATAATTTAACCGGCTTTGCCAATTCTTTGGCATACACTTCATTATTTACTCTGGTCTTACATTCTTTTGCCATGTCCTGTATCTCGATAACATTTCCGTTTAATACGTCCTTAACTTTAGGAGCATATTCATATTTACAGATAAATTTATTGTCAGTAGTCTTATATCTTTTATCAAACACTGATTTCTCGATAGGATAAATATTTTTCTCAATATCTATCATTATATAGATATCCTTAGAAGCACAGATATTCACATCTCCCTCCATCGTTCTAAGAATCATATAAGCACCCTCATTTACTATATCTAATGATTTAACATAACCAAGTGGAATATTGTTCTTGCCATATAGAAAATATTCATTCATATCAGGCTTAAATTCTTCCGCTTTAATAATGTCATAGCTTTCGAAATATTCTCTCTGTATCTCAAGCATATACTGGTCCATAGTCATATCGCCATGTGCTTTTTCAAACTTCTCTTTGCTGATAAAGCCACCTGCTTTATCATTATGACCTCCACCATTACCGATATTCTTCGTTATGTACTCTGCAAACTCATTCGCCTTTACATCCGTTCTGCAACTTCTTACCGACAATTTATATCCAAATGGAAGTTCATTATATACAACGCATAATTCCACATCATTCACCTGAAGAAGCAAATCACTTATAAGTCCTAAAATATTAGGATCACATGGATGTGCCTTTACAAGTGCATATCTGTTCTTCTTATCACACAGATGTCTTATAAGTGCAATTCCTGCTGTCTCTAACTCCTGCAATGACAGATTAGTATTCTTAAGTTTATTAATAATCTGTCTGTCAGGTTGTAAAGCATCTACCATATCCCTGTCAAGTGGGTGTACGATTTCAGCAAAGCCGCCTGTATCCATAAATAATCCATAATACAATGCTGTTGCAACTTTCTTATTCTTATTGGCATCATAACCTTCAGCTAATAACATCTGCCAGACCAGAGTCGCACAAGAACCCAGATTACTTCTTATCTCAGTCAGTTCAAAACCCTTGTTTGTATCTGTATGATGGTCGATTATTGCAACATTACGTGATTTGAACTTCGTTACATTTCCCTCGCCATACTGACAGTCCACAGTTAATAAAACTGTATCCTCATTATCGATTTTGTCTAATTCATCTACATGCTTTATCTCAATATCTAATTCATCAATCATCATCTCTAGATTACATTTTGAAATAAAGAATTTACCACCATAAATAATTCTTACATTTTTATTCTTTGATTTAAAATAACAATATAGTGCATATGCTGAACTGATTGCATCTGCATCAGGATTATCATGACATTGAATCACTATCGTATTAAATCTGTCTAGCTCACTTAATCTCATTTTTTCTCCATTCTGAAACTTATTTAATAACCATTGCAGGTCTTATTCCTCTTGGTGTTCCTACTGACTCTGTATAAAAAGGTGTACCATCTGTACTGTAATCCTCTGAAAATACGCATACTACCTTATAGCTGCTATCATCACTTTTAGTTCTTGTAAACCATGGGAATCTGCCACCATATTCGCTTGCAAGTGCGCTTACTTCTCCGGTCCTGTCAGCATCTAAAGCTTCCTTTGTAATCTCTGCCTCCGGAAATATTACATCACCATTAATTATATAATCATTAACTTCTTCCACTGATGGTAGAAATACATAATCGCCATTAGTTTCTACGATTTTATTCATCTCATCTTTAGTAAATGCATTTAAGAATCCCTCTTCTTTGTCATATGCAATTCTGCTATCATACAATGCCTTACTGTCAGGTGATGTTCCCTCGTATTTAACCTTTTTATCCTGACTATTTAACCATATTCTTATATTCGATTTACTCCAGTCATTGCTTCCTTTGGCATTAATAAGTTCTTCATCTGAATATTCTGCTTCTTTATCTCTTTCAAATTCTGTAGTATCATTTATCTTATTCCATTCGCCGCTTTCTGCTGAATCATATGCTTTAATGGAAATACTGTCTTTAGCTAAAATATATTTATTACCTTTGTCATCAATATCTAAAACTATCCATTCAATAGGCTTTCCATTATATGTTCCCATTGTAATAATGTCTCCGACCTTACAATCTGAAGTATCCTTCGAAACATTTTTATCACTATTATCGTTATTCATGTCCTCAACATTATTTTTATTATTGTCATTATCTTTCGCATCTACATTTTCAGATATATCTGACTTTTTATTATCATTTTTAGTCTTATCATTATTGCTATTCTTATTAAATATAACTGCAATGGCAATTACAATTATTAAAGCAATACCTGTAACTATTCCAATTATAGCTTTTTTATTATCTGATTTTCTATCGACATAATTTACATTAGACTTACCATCTGAACTCTCATTAGCTACCGCTTTATTTTCAGCTTCTTTTTTATCTTCTTCCTTAATAATATTTGCCAAATCATCTATCTTACTTGTAAATGAAGCATCTATCCATTGGCTTAACATTATGAAATATTCGAATGATTTAGGAACTTCTACATCTTCTATCTTGTATACATAGATTTTCATATTGCTGTTAACAGCTCTTTCAACTTCTCGTAGAACATGCTGTGATTCAAATGCATCTTTGGAAGCAATTAATATGAATTTATTACATTCATCTATTCCTCTTACTATTTCTTCACCATATATCTGTCCCGGAGTTAAATCTCTTGGTGCAATAAAACATTCTATATTCTTTTTCTCTAAGCAATCACAAATCTTCTTTGCCTCTTTAAAATTCTTAGATGAATGTGATATAAAAACTTCTTTACTCATTTCTTAGTATATTGCCTCCTTTGTAAATAAATTCACTTCATATTTGTTAGAATAAAGAATGTCGCTTGCGACATTCTCCGCCTGCGGCGGGTTGCGATAGCAACATTTTCCGTTCCGCCGCAGTGCGATCCTCGCGGAGCGTTTTTACTTACTAGGAAATTTCGTTGAAATTGTCCTAGTAAGTAAAAAGAGTAACATTTAGGGATTATAAATGTTACTCTTCTACATTGCTAGTTATATTCTAAATTAAAACTTCTTAGTTGTTTCTGTTCTTCTTAAGAAATTCAGGTATATTAATTCCGCCTTTATCTTCTGCCGGCTTTGGAGTAACAGGCTGCTGTGGTCTTGTATATGTAGACTGTGGTCTTGCTGTTGTGCTTCCTGCCTGTGAATTATATCTGAACTCTGTCTTTGGTACAATAGGTTTTACAGATGGTTTCTTATAATCAAATGTAGTTCTTGAAGCTGAACTTCTTGATGTTGAACCAAATGCAGGCTTATTATTCTCCTCAAGTCCTGTAGCAATTACTGTAATTGTACATTCATCAGGATATGTATCATCATATCTTGCACCGAAGATAATCTCTGCATCTTCACCTGTTAAGTCCTGAACATAGCTTGCTGCTTCATTTGCTTCTGCAAGGCTTATATCACCTGAAATATTGATAATTACATGAGATGCACCCTCAATAGTTGTCTCTAAAAGTGGGCTTGTAACAGCTATCTGAACTGCTTCATTAGCCTTATCATCACCTTTAGCAACACCGATACCGATATGTGCAACACCCTTGTCCTTCATAACAGTCTGAACGTCTGCAAAGTCAAGGTTAATAAGTGCAGGAACATTAATTAAATCTGTGATTCCCTGAACTGCCTGCTGTAATACTTCATCAGCTTTCTTAAGTGCTTCAGGCATTGTAGTTCTTCTATCAACTATCTCTAAAAGTTTATCGTTAGGAATGACGATTAATGTATCTACATTCTCTTTTAATTTCTCTATTCCTCCAAGTGCATTGTTCATTCTTGCTCTTGCTTCGAATCTGAATGGCTTTGTAACAACACCGACAGTTAATATTCCCTGCTCTTTAGCTACCTTAGCTACAACAGGTGCAGCACCTGTACCTGTTCCACCACCCATACCGCATGTAACGAATACCATATCTGCGCCCTTGAGTGCCTGTGCTATCTCTTCAAGGTTCTCTTCTGCTGCTTTCTCACCAACTTCAGGAACAGCTCCACAACCTAATCCTTTAGTTAATTTCTCACCAACCTGTAATGCTGTAGGAGCCTTACATAACTTAAGTGCCTGTTTATCTGTATTGATACCAATAAATTCAACTCCACCAATATTTTCGTCTATCATTCTATTAACGGCATTATTTCCAGCACCGCCTACACCTACTACTATAATTTTTGCTGCTGCTTCTGCCTCGTTTGTTGTAATTTCTAACAAGAGTTTGTCCTCCTTTAACACTATTCATTATTACTCAAATCTCTTTGATATAATCTCTAAAAAACATCTCATTCTATAATATATTCATTTTCAAAAATAATCAACTATAAATTTCTATTTTTAACAAGTTTTTAACATATTTTTATCTGATGACCCAGGAAGTCAATATCTAATTATGATTTCTTAAATGTGTAGCCATCGTTATTGGTATTATATTTCTTTATATCCAGTGTTCCACTTAGTCCCTGCAGATTAGGTAACATATCATTAAGGCTTCTGATTTTATCATTCATATCTTCACCTGTTCCTAATTCGACTTTAATCTGCTCTATGTAGAGTGTAACTTCTTTATTATCTGATATGTATATCTTGTCCACTGATATTCCATATTTCTGTAATATCTGGGTTGTATCAAGTATAAGTCTGAATACTTTATCATTTCCTACCGGTAATGTCTCATAGAGTATTATGCTATCAAAGCTTAGACCTGTTATCTTAGGTATTCCCTCGATAACATCTGTGGAGCTTTCTACAATTGTACCATCTTTATCAAAGTACATATTGCTGCCCATATAATTAACATAACCGATTATTTTCTTTTCATATACAGTAATCTTTACACTATTTAATGATGTTATCTTAACATCATATTCATCAACGAATGGAATTACTTTCTGCTTACTGAATTTAGTCTTATAATAGAGTACAAATGGGTTTCTGTCCCAGTCTGACCTGAATATGAAACTTATCATTTCTTCTTTAGTATATTTCTCATTTCCCTCAATGATAATATTTTTCTCGCTAATTCTCTGCATTGCAAGAACACCTGCAATACCACAGATTACTATAGCGATTACTGCTATCAGTATTATAATTTTCTTTCTGCTCATTTTTCCTCCATTCCGAGGTGTATTCTAAATATCCCGGTTAAACCATAAGCTCAATGTCGGCTCCTAATTTTCCTAAGTCTCTTTCAATTGACTCATATCCTCTTTTAATAAATTCAGCATTTTCAATTATGGTATGATTTTCTGCTATCATTCCTGCAATAATAAGCGAAGCCCCACCTCTTAAATCAGTTGCCTCTACTTTTTCGCCATATAATTTATCAACACCATTAATCAATGCTATTCTTTCACCGATTATCTTAATGTCAGCTCCCATTTTATTTAGCATTTTAGCTGTACCAAATCTGTTTTCAAATATATTTTCAATAATTATTCCACTTCCTTTTCTTCTTGACAACAATGTCATCATCTGTGACTGCATATCAGTCGGAAAACCCGGATATGCAGATGTGGATATAATTATATCTCTTTCTGATTTACAATCTTTACAGGTCTTGCTAACCCACATTCCATCATTTCTAAATTCATATTTTATTCCGAACTTTTTAAGTTCATTTAATATTGATTTATCAAAATTCTTATCTACATTTAATAACTTAACTTCTCCGCCCACTGCTGCAATTGCTGCTAAATAAGTTCCGCATACTATTCTGTCACAACTTATATCTATGGTGGTATCTCTAAGACTTTTTACGCCTCTTACTACTATCTCATCTGTTCCTGCACCTGTGATATCAGCCCCCATTTTAATTAGGGCATTACACAGATTAATAATCTCAGGCTCTTTAGCTGCATTTGAAAGTGTTATGCAATATCCATCTGATAAAACCGCTGCAAGAATTCCATTCTCCGTAGCGCCAACACTTCTTACCCTGAGCCTTATATGTTTGTCTCCATTAACTCTGCCCTTACAGATTAATTCAGACGTTTCTTCACTTTCATCTATTTCATATCCCATTTTTCGTAAAATATCTATATGCACATCTATTTTCCTAAGACCTATATTACAGCCTCCGGGATATGAAATTTTGCACCAGTTATTTCTGCTAAGCAATGCACCTGCTAAAACTATTGATGACCTTAATTTAGTAACATCTTCTTTTGGTATATCAGATACATTAATCTTGTCGCTGTCTAATTCTAATATATTATTTTCAAACTTATAATTACAGCCTAAATGCTTTAATATTTTAAGCATAATTCTTACATCTGATATGTCCGGACAATTTCTTATAACTGTCCTGCCTTTATTTAAGATAGCGGCTGCAATAACAGGTAATGCTTCATTTTTTGAACCCTGAATTGTAATCTCGCCTGATAGACCATAAGTCTTTCCGACTCTATAATGCATAACGACACCAACTATTCTGCCTTTATGTATTATATGCATTTACATCAACTATGTGATATCCTTTACTCAAATTTAATACGTTTAGATACAGTAAGCACAATACCTATTTCAATTAACAGACATAATATCGACGAGCCTCCATAACTCATAAACGGTAATGTAACACCTGTGTTAGGCATTGAGTTAGTAACAACGGCTATATTCATAACTGTCTGTATGGAAATATGTGCCATAACACCGACTACTAACATTGAACCGAATAAATCAGGTGCATTATTAGCAACTATCATAAATCTCCATATCATAAAGATGAACATTAATATTACCGCTATTCCACCGATAACACCTAATTCCTCACATATAACCGTAAATATCATATCATTCTGTGCTTCTGGTACATATCCAAGCTTCTGGATACCATTTCCAAGGCCTTTACCAAACAGACCGCCTGAACCAAGTGAATATAATGATTGCAATACCTGAAAGCCACCCTCATCTGCGAATTTTTCAGGATTTAACCATACTCTGATTCTTTCAAATCTGAATGGTTCAATCATTATCGCTCCAGCGACAGCAGCCACTCCGGCACCTATCATAATTACGAAATATGATATTCTAGGACATGCCACAAATAACATAACCACACCGATTCCCGCTACGATAATGGATGAACTAAGGTCCTTTGTAATAAGTGCTATAACACCTGCTGATATTCCTATGAACACCATACATAATAGAAATGTTCCGATATTCTTAAGTTTTTTCGCTTTCTTTTCTATAACAAATGCCATAAATACAATGACACCTATCTTCACTACTTCACATACCTGAATCGAGAAACCTGCAAGTGATATCCATCTTGAAGCACCATTTGCACTTACACCTATCGGAGTAAGAACCATCATAGCCATTAGAATTGAACCAAAATATGCTGCTAATGCAATTAACGGTTTCTTAAAGATATGATAGTCTAATTTAATAACTACAACCATAAGGATAACTCCGATAACTACCGCCTTAAGCTGGCTTATTAAATAGTATTTGGAATCACCAAATTCCATGGCAGCTTCATAAGAGCTTGCACTATATAACATTACAAGTCCGAAACCCACCATAAATATGGTTATGAAAAGCAGACTATAATCAAAATATTCTCCACTTCCGGTCTTTCTCTTGTTCACTTTTGTATCTCTATTAGTATTCATTCTATTTGCCAAAATAATCTCTCCTTAAAGATTGCTAACATACTCCTTAAACAATTTTCCTCTCTCTTCATAGCTCTTAAACATATCCCAGCTTGCACATGCAGGTGATAATAATACAACGTCACCAGGTACTGCTAAATCTGCTGATTTATTAACAGCCTCTTCTAAGCTGTCTACGAATACATAATCACGATATCCATGTTTATCTGCTGTTCTTGCAATCTTTTCCTTAGTTGCACCTAAGAGGACTAATTTCTTGATTTTGCCATTAAATGCATCAAACCATTCATCATATTCTGAACCTTTATCATAACCGCCTGCAATAAGTATTGTAGGACATGTCATAGCTTCTATGGCTTTAATCGAAGCATCTGTATTAGTTCCCTTAGAATCATTGTAATATATTACGCCATCTTTCTTAGTTACATATTCAATTCTATGTTCTACTGCATCAAAATCTCTGATTGTGTCTCTTATGATTTCCACTGGAACATTCATATTGACAGCTATTGCCGCTGCCGCCATTACATTTTCAATATTATGTATGCCCACAAGCTTCATATTATGTGAATTACATATTAAAGTTTCTTTTCCATCTTCTCTGTATACAATATTTTCTCCATTTAAGCATACGCCATTCTCAAGATTAGATCTGCTGCTGAAGAATACTACCTTATTCTTTAATTTCTTTGCTTCTTTTCTAAGTATTGCATCTTCATAATTTAATACACAGATTTCATCAGGATTCTGATTCTTTGTTATACTCATCTTGACATTTGTATAATTCTCCATTGTATAATGTCTGTTCAAATGGTCAGGAGTAATATTTAATACTGCTGTTATAACAGGATGGAATTCATCTATAGACTCTAACTGAAAACTGCTTATCTCAGCCACTACAACTGAATCATCCTCTGTATCCATAGCTATATTAGTATATGGTATACCAATATTTCCAACTATAAATGTACTTGCAAAGTAGTTCTCCATAATCTTTCCTGTAAGAGCTGTTGTAGTTGTCTTACCGTTAGTACCTGTTATTCCGATTACTCTTCCTTTACCAAATCTGTATGCTAATTCGATTTCGCCCCAGATTGTAACACCTTTATCTCTTACCCTGTTTACAAATGGTGCATCAATTGCTATACCCGGGCTTATAATCATTATATCTGTTGCATCTATTACTTCTTCAGGTAATTCACCGATTACCACATCAATATCTGCATTGTCTGCCTTTGCCTTTATATCCTCAACTTTTAATTTATCATTTCCGTCATAAATTGTAACTTTCTTTCCTGCTTTAACAAGAAGTTTTGCTGCTGCGATTCCGCTTATTCCTGAACCTGCAACAAGGTATCTTTCACTTTTCATATTTCCTCCATTTCAAGAATCAAGTTCTTTAATTAAATTCTATATATTTATAATTGCCATAGACAATAGTCTGAAACAAAACATCATCTATAATGCCAGATATGCAATCAGACACATAACTGCTGTTATTGTTGAAAAAACCGTTACTACTCTTGTCTCCGACCAGCCACATAATTCAAAATGATGATGAATCGGAGCCATTTTAAATATTCTTTTTCCACCTGTTATCTTAAAATATGTCACCTGTATAATTACTGACAACACTTCTATCATATATATAAATGCGATAAGTAGCAGAAATATCGGCATATTCATTACATATGCCGTAGAAGCCACAAAGCCTCCAAGCGCCAGTGAACCTGTATCTCCCATAAAAACTCTTGCAGGATATACATTAAATAGCAGAAATCCTAACAGACTTCCAACCACCGCACCTGTAATAAATTCAATTCCACTTGCCGTCATATATGCAATGACTGTGAAAAAAACTGCAATCATTATTGTAACACCTGTTGCTAATCCGTCAAGACCATCTGTAAAATTTGCACCATTAACTGTGCCTATTACCACAAACATTAACATTGGCACGAAAAGATTTCCGATATCAAGATATTTTCCATCATATATACCGCCCGTAAACGGTATAAGCATCTTAGTTCCCGCAGGCGAGAAATTCACTATATAATAAGCAAATATCGCTGCGACTATAACCTGAAGTCCCATCTTCTGCCATGCTCTTAGTCCTAACGAACGCTTCATAACTATCTTAATGTAGTCATCTAAGAAACCGATAAGTCCAAAGCCTAGTGTTACAAATAAAATCGGTACTATCTGTTTATATTCTTTTATAAAACATAATGATGTAATAACTATTGAAAACAATATAATAAGACCACCCATTGTCGGTGTTCCTGTTTTCTTTAAGTGATCCTTAGGACCCTCTTCCCTTATATTCTGCCCAAACTTTAATCTCTTAAGAAATGGTATGATAACCGGGCATAATGCCACGCTTATACCAAACGAGATTAAAACTGATAAAATCATCTTTGTCTGCATCTGTCTATACTCCATTCCACACATAACTCTAGTATAATATTAATCTATTTAATAATCAATCTTTTTTAATGTTTAAATAAGGTAAAATATTTTCGTATAATTCCTGTATTACGGGTGCTGCAATAGTTCCTCCATAATATATACCAACCGGTTCGTCAATTATACACATTGCTATAACTTCAGGATCATCTGCCGGTGCAAAACCTATAAATGATGCAATATATTTTCCTGAACCTCTTGGAAGCTTCTGTGATGTCGCTGTCTTGCCACCGATTCTGTAACCCTCTACCTGACCTTTTTTGCCACCTCCCTCTGCTACTACCTGTTCAAGGATATATTTCATCGTCTCACTTGTATCTTTATTAATTACACCCTCACTTACATTGTACTCAAATGTTTTAACAACATTATTATCACTGTCTGTTGCATACATTCCAAAATGAGGTGTTACAAGATTTCCTCCATTTATAACTGCACTGGCAGCAGTAAGTAACTGAAGTGGTGTAATCTGAAATGACTGTCCAAAGGACATTGTAGCAAGTTCAACTAAGCCTACATTTTCTAACTTATGAATAATTGTTCCCGCTTCGCCTGGCAGGTCTACTCCTGTTTTTCTAAGTAATCCAAGTCTGTTCATATAATCAAAATATCTTTCTGCACCGATTCTTAAGCCCACTTCTATGAATACCGGGTTACACGAATTCATCGTTGCCTGAACGAAATTCTCCGCCCCATGACCTGTTGTCTTATGACATCTTATTCTTCTGTCTTCTACTATCTTGAAACCCGGACAACTGAATGTACTGTTTACATCTACGACTTTCGTTTCTAATCCAGCCGTTGCAGTCACTATCTTAAATGTTGAGCCAGGTTCATATGTATCATTAATACATTGATTTCTCCACATTTTATTAAGCAGCTTCTGATATTCATCACTGTCCTTTGATACATCGGTTTCATAATTTAATTCAAATGGTGTATTCAAGTTGAATTCCGGGACATTTACCATGGCATATATTTCACCATTCTTAGGATTCATAACAATTATGGATACATATTTAGCCTGTTTCTTCTCTAATGCCTTATTAGCTGCCTGCTCGGCATATTTCTGTATATTAACATCAAGACTTGTATGAAGAGTATTTCCTGCTATGCCCTCGACTCTGCCCTCTGCTAACTCAGGCAGCTCCACTCCTTTTGCATCTGTAAATGTTAATATTTTTCCCTTTGTTCCCTCAAGATATTCTTCGTATTCCACTTCTAATCCGACTATTCCCTGATTATCCGCACCTGTGAAGCCTAACACTTTTGATGCCATAGTATCATACGGATAATAACGCTTATAATCTTCATCAACTTTTACACCATCTAAATTATAATTTCTTATTCTGTCCCCGACTTCCTTTTCCACATTTGATTTTATCTTCTCCCTTACACTTATTTTTTCAACACTTTTTCTGATTTTCTCCTCACTCATATCAAGTTCTTTAGATAATACTTCAATTACCTTTTCCTTATCTGTCACCTGACTATAAATAACAGAAACGGTGCATACTGTCTTATTCGTGGCAATAACTACACCGTTTCTGTCTACTATTTCTCCTCTCGGAGCTTTTATCTCTCTTTCCCTATCATGTAATTCGTCAGCTTTCGCCTGGTACTTTTCAGATTGAAATATCATTATGTATACAAGTCTTGACAAAACATATATTGCTAATGTAAGAAAAATACACATATATAGCACAATTTTTCTTCTGATACCTGTTCTCTTGCTATACATATAACCTCACTTTATACTCCATTTTACCGACACCTTATGTCAGAAGAATTACTTCAGGGTATTAATTGTTATTATTATAATTTATTATAAATACTTAATATTATTCCAATTACAATGACCTATAAGACACGTTTTCATAGAATTCATCTATTCTGTCGTTGTGGCTACATTATCACCAGATGGTTCGACTTCTTCAACTATCGGACTGTTATCTTCATAAGACTCATCTTCACTAGGACTCATAGGAACTGTTGGCTCAGTAGATTCCTGTGTCTCTTCCGGCTTAGTTGTCTCTGGTTCTGTAGCAGGCTCTGTAGGTTGTACCTCTTTAGTTGGAAATACATCCATATATGGAAGTGCTTCTGTCATAATTGCACTAAATAACTTACATGCATATGAACTGCTTCCCGGATTATCTACCTGTGGAGCATCAACTATTGCATAGCATACTACCTGTGGATTATCATAAGGTGCAAAACCTAAGAATGATAATAAATATGTCGTATCTGTTTTATCATGGTGCTGTGCAGTACCTGTCTTACCACCTACATCATATCCCTCAACAGCAGCAGTCTTACCTGTTCCTCCATTAACAGTATTTACTAATGCCTGTTTTAAGAAATCCGATGTGTCTTTAGTTATAGTCTGCTTAATAAGTTCTTTATCATAATTAACTACCACTCCACCATTAGAGTTAAGTATCTGTTTTACAACATGAGGCTTATAATAATATCCTCCATTAATTAATGAAGAAAAGCCTGCAACCATCTGTATCATATTAACGTTAAAGTTCTGTCCGAATGAGTTAGTAGCTAAGTCAGCGGCCTGCATATTATCTTTCGTGTATAATAATCCTTCACAACTTGCTTCACCCGGTAAATCAATTCCACTTCTCATACCAAAACCGAATATTGACTGGTATTTACAAAATGTATCAACTCCTTCAAATGCCGCTATCTGCATAAGACTATCATTACATGAATTCATAATTGCCTGTTCTACGTTAAGTGTTCCATGTCCTGAAGTTTTATGACATTTAATATAATGTCCACCTATTCTTTCTCCACCATCACATAAAAATGTCTGGTCTTTACTAATCTTTCCATCTTCTAATGCACCAGCAATTGTAAATGGCTTGATTGTAGAACCTGCTTCGTAGGTATCACTCACACAGAAGTTTCTCCAGATTTTAGAAAGATTTTCTATCTTCTGTTCATCACTCATTGCTGCGATTTCTTCGTCTGAATAAAATCCTTTCAACTCCTGAGGATTATTAAGGTCATACATATTATTGCTGTCAGCCATCGCAAGAATCTCACCTGTATTAGGGTCAGCCATTACAACCGCAACATTTGTAGGATGGTATTCTTCAACCCACTGTTTAATATATTTCTCACAGATTGTCTGTAAGTTTAAATCAATTGTTGATACTACAGTATTTCCATCTGTAGGTTCTTTTACAATCGGGTCCATTGTATTATCTTCATTTACATATCCATATTCTCTACCATTTGTGCCATTTAAGTAGTCATTATAATATTCTTCAATTCCCCAGTTACCGACATTTCCTGCCACAGTGAAACCGATTGTTCCGCTTGCAAATGTGCTGTATGGATACATTCTTTTATATTCTTCCTCGAACCACACACCTTTTATGTCAGGATTATTCTTAGTATCACTCATAAGCTTCTTAAATTCTTCTATCTGTTCATATTTAAGTTGCTTTTCTTTAACTACGTATCGGCTGTCTTTATTATCCTGTATTAACTTAGTAATCTCCTCCTTAGAATAACCAAAGCATTTAACAAGCGCATCAACTGTTGGCTCTAGATAATCTTTATTCTCAGTAAGAATTACCTTAGGATCAATTATCATATTGTATACTTTTATACTGGTAGCTAATACATTTCCATCTCTGTCCGTAATATCTCCTCGCTTATACGGAAGAGTTTTACTCGAATATGTCTGCTGTGACAATACGATTGCTTCATACTTCTCACCTGATTTAGCATATATTCGTGTAATTACTACCCCTAAACCAACCAAAGCCACCAAGACTCCAATAAATAGTCTTGCCAGCTTTGCTTTCATACTTCTTGTAAATATTCTTAATCTCTTCCCCTTATTGTTTTTCTGTCTGTTATTATATCTTTCCATTGTAACCTCCGTTATCAGAGTACATATATGTTAAATATGTACTATTTTTCCGGTACATCATTGTATTGTTTCATATACTCACTTTCAGAACTGTCATAGAATGATATCTGATTTTTACCTGCCTGTATCATTCCTAACTGTTCTCTTGCAATCTTTGATATATTTTCAATATCCATATAGCTGTTAATTGCGTAATCTAATGAATCGTTCTGTGCCTTTAATGACTCAACACTTAATTCAAGTGATGCAATATTTGCCTTCGCAGATGTAATATCATCTCTTATTGAAAGATATTTTGCGCATGCAAAAGCCATGGCAATACAACATACAGCCAAAACCATAACATAGCCCTTGCTCATTCTTAAAGCTTTTTCACGATTCTTATATATTGCTGAAGATGTATCTACTCTTTGATTGCCTATATATGTTCTTGGTGCTCTTGCAGGTAATTCCTCTACGCTCTTTTTTCTTACTGCATTTCCTTCAACATAATCACTATAACTAATATAATTCTTCTTGTAATTTCTTTCGGTAGCCATCAGTTAACTCTCTCCCTTTCGCTATATTTTCTATTCATATTTCTTTTTACATTTTTTTGTTTTATATCTGGCTTCTATAATATTCTTCTTTCGAATACTCTTAATTTTGAACTTTTTGCACGTTTGTTCTCTACTATCTCCTGTTCACTTGGAACAATCGGCTTTCGTGTAATCACTTTGCCTTTCGACTTCTTACCACATACACAGACTGGAAAATCCGGTGGGCATATACATGGGTTCTCATTATTTCTGAATCTTGTCTTAACGATTCTGTCCTCTAATGAATGGAATGTTATAATGCTAAGTCGCCCTCCGTCATCTAACAAATCAATCATTTTATCAATAGAATTATTTAAAACTTCTAATTCTTTATTGAGTTCAATTCTGATTGCCTGAAATGTCTTCTTAGCAGGATGTCCACCATTCACTCGCATTTTCATAGGTATTGCCGCTTTAATAATGTCATTAAGCTCATATGTTGTCTCTATTTCTTTCTCTTTTCTGGCATTAACTATATGCTTCGCAATATTTTTAGCAAATTTATCTTCGCCATAATATCTTATGACTCTGTATAATTCCATCTCGCTATAGTTGTTAACTATATCTTTAGCTGTCATCGGGTTTCGCACATCCATTCTCATATCTAATGGGGCGTTCTCCTTATAGCTAAATCCTCTTTCGACAGTATCAAGCTGATGTGACGAAACACCTAAATCCAGCATAATTCCATTAACTTTGCTAATGTTTAATGATTTAAGTATATTATCAATATCCACGTAATTGCTTCTTACTATTGTCACCTTGTCGCCAAACTCAGCCAGACGTAAGCCCGCTGCTTCTATTGCCTCTGCGTCCTGGTCAATTCCTATGAACCTTCCATGTTCTCCCAGTCGTTTGCACACTTCATAAGCATGTCCGCCTCCGCCAAGAGTGCCATCTATATATATGCCGTTCGGTTTAATATTTAAGCTGTCCACTGTCTCGTTAAGTAAAACCGATTTGTGTACAAATTCCAACTTTTCCTCCAATCTGTATCACTCCATTGATACACTGACTAATACACCAAAATATATTTTAGAATTCAATTCCCAAATCTGCCATTCGTTCTGCAACATCGTCCATTTCTTCATAATCAAATGTCGCTGTTTCTTCCCATTTCTCCTTGCTCCAGATTTCTATCTTCTTGCCAACTCCGGCAAAAACAACATCTTTCTCAAGTCCGGCAAATTCTCGGTGATTTCCTGGTATAAGTATTCTTCCCTGCTTGTCTAATTCTACCTGCGTTGCTGCTGATAAAAAGAAACGTACAATCTTTCTTGTATCACCTTTACCCATTGGTAATTCACTCAGTTTACTCTCGAATTTCTTCCATTCTTCGTCCGGATAAATGTATAAACATCCATCAAGTCCCTTTGTAACAATAAAATTCTCACCAAGTTCTTCTCTGAACTTAGCCGGTACAATAAGTCTTCCTTTGGCATCTATTGAATGATTATATTCACCTAAAAACACTTATCGCACCTCCTTTGCACTATTGTTACATATTCGTCCGTTCGCTATAGTGATTTTTTGGTTATCTACCACTTCGTGACACTTTTAAACCACTTGTATCCACTTTTCACCACTTATGGGTAAATTTTAACTCAAATCTATCTAAATAGCAAGTGTTTTTATGTAAAATGTACAAAAAAAGAGCCTACAAAATATGACTTTACATATCTTGTAGACACCTCTTTTTAAGCAACTATATATTGTGTTTGTGTTTCTTGCTCACTCTGTTCTATTTCTCTCACATACTCTGATGTAATTTCTCATTAACTCATTACAACCAAAGTAACAAAAAGCAACTAATTTTCTTGTATGCTCTGCTTCATATCTCTTCGTAATTTACATCTGTTTCTTATTATTATCGTTAATCCTGCGATAATAAGAACGATTGAAACTACCTGTGATATAGCAATTCCAATTCCCTTTATTACTAACTGGTCTGTTCTCAGGCTCTCAATAAAGAATCTGCCGATTCCATATCCAATCATATATATACTTGCAAGTTCTCCCTCGAATTTCTTATGCTTTCTATATAACATAATACCGATAAACAGACATAGATTCCACAGTGATTCATATAGAAATGTAGGATGTACCTGAATATATTCGATTCCATTTACCACTTTAATATGGTTTGCAACTGAATCTGATATAACTCCTCCCACTTCGTCTAATTTTATCTGCATTGCAAAAAGATTGTTCGTATATCCTCCAAATGCTTCCCTGTTAAAGAAATTACCCCATCTGCCCATTATCTGTCCTATCAGAAGTCCTAAAATAACTGTATCTAATATCTTAGGAAATGGCATTTTCTTAATTCTTGAATAGATAAATGCTGCCAGACCTCCACCAAGAATTCCACCATAAATAGCAAGTCCACCATTTCGAAGATTCAATATGGATAACAAGTCATTCTTATAATTATCCCATTCAAAAATAACATAATATAATCTTGCTCCGATAATTCCACATATTATCGTTACAATGGTAAGGTCATAATAGTTATCTACATTCTGACCTGTCCTCTTTGCTTCCTTATAAATCAGCAACATCGCAATTAACATCCCCATTGCAATAATAATTCCATAATATGCAATATCAATTCCGAATACATTTATACTTTTTCCCATATTTTTAATTTCAAAACCAAGATTTACAAATCTTATACTGACTGCACCAAGCATTTCTATTCCTCTTTCATTATCAAATTCTTTCTCTACATTATACCCTCCCACTCCTATTTTCACAACCTGATTTTAACACTTCCCATTCTATAAGCCCTCTATTTCAAAAGATTATGGACTGAATATGATATTAAGTCCATACAATTTTTATTATACCGGATACAATCAGCTTTTCTAAATAATTTGCAAAAATAGCACTACTTTTCATCAATCTTACTAATCAGGTAATCATACATATCATCTGAAAGTTCGTGTTCACTATCATTTAAGATACACTTTTTATCCTCTTTTCGCATATATAATTTACACCAGTCATTATTAAAATCAAGCACAATATTAAAGTCAGTTTTTGAGACATTAACATTCTCTTCACCACCAGTCCAATTATAATTCTTCAATTTATCAGCAATTTTAGCTTTGTTACTTCCTTTAAATTCCTTTACCTTTTTTCCATCAATATACACAGTTATTTTCTTCGAATTCTTTTCAAACATACCTGTACCCTCGCCATCTTTGGGTTTATTCCTAATTTCATTTTCTAAACCGGCAGCTATTATAGCTATAATTCCAATTAATATTATTATTCCTACTATATACTTTATCCTGTTTTTATTTACATTTTCATTTGGTTTATTCTTCATATTTTTCTCCACATTCTACATATTCTCATATAATAATTTTCTATATATAATCTAATATTATTTTACAATATATTCATATATTAAAGCAATTAGTTTCCGTTGGTTTGCGTTGGTTTTATAAAATTTATTTATGAGTTTATTAAAACTATATCTATTATTCAAATTCCCACACCAATTATAGTGCTATATTTTGACTTTTATATCGTTTTGTGTTACTATTTACAATTAGTTAAATTAAATTTCTATGGATATTTTAAATACAAACCATATGAGCAAAAGAAAGGAATTATAGAAAAATGAAACTTGGTATCGTAGGTCTTCCTAACGTAGGAAAGAGTACACTTTTTAATTCATTAACAAAAGCCGGTGCAGAATCAGCAAACTACCCATTCTGTACAATAGACCCAAATGTTGGTGTTGTAACTGTTCCGGACGACAGACTTAATAAACTTGCTGCATTATATGATTCAGATAAAATCACACCTGCAGTTATAGAATTCGTTGATATTGCCGGTCTTGTAAAAGGTGCTTCAAAAGGTGAGGGACTCGGTAACCAGTTCTTATCAAATATTCGTGAAGTTGATGCAATCGTTCATGTAGTAAGATGTTTCGAAGATACAAATGTTATCCACGTAGACGGTAGTGTAAACCCAATGCGTGATATCGAAACTATCAATTTAGAATTAGTATTTTCTGATATTGAGATACTTGAAAGAAGAATTGCTAAAACATCTAAAGGTTCAAGAAATGATAAAGCACTTGCTAAAGAACTTGATTTATTAAATAGAATCAAAGAACATCTTGAAGAGGGCAGATTAGCTAAGAGTTTTGAACCAAATGATGATGACGAAGCTGCACTTCTTGCTTCTTATAATCTTCTCACATATAAGCCTGTAATCTTCGCCGCTAATGTTGCTGAATCAGATTTAGCTGACGATGGTGCATCTAATGAAAATGTACAAAAGGTCAGAGAATTTGCTGCATCAGAGGGCTTTGAAGTATTCGTTATTTCTGCACAGATTGAACAGGAAATATCAGAATTAGATGATGATGATAAAGCAATGTTCCTTGAAGAATTAGGATTAAAAGAATCAGGTCTTGATAAATTAATTAAAGCCAGCTATAAATTATTAGGATTAATCAGTTATTTAACTGCCGGTAAACAGGAGACAAGAGCCTGGACAATCAAAGAGGGTACTAAAGCTCCAGGTGCTGCCGGTAAAATTCATAGCGACTTTGAGCGTGGTTTCATCAGAGCTGAAGTTGTTAACTACCAGGACTTACTTGACTGCGGTTCTTATTCAGGTGCTAAAGATAAAGGACTTGTAAGACTTGAGGGTAAAGATTATGTTGTTAAAGACGGAGATGTTATCCTTTTCAGATTCAATGTTTAATCATTAATTGTAAAGTCATTTATAAATATATTAATAGCAAAAAATATTTATAATCTATCAGGGTGTAAAAAAGATTATTTTTTCACCCTGAATTTTAATTGGTCAATTCAAATTTTAATTTACAATGCTAATTATATAATAAAAGCCGATACTGATGTATATCTTAATATTCAGGTATACATCATCTATCGGCTTTAACTTTTCTTATTATTTAATCATTCGATTCAATCAATATAAGTGTTCCACCATCAATATGAATCTCAGCCTGTTTCCCTACAATCTCATTGCTTACTCCACGACTTATATCCTCATCAATTTTAAAATCAAAATTTGATAAATTCCACTTCATTCCCTTTGTTGTAATTCCTGATACCACATCACTCATAGGAATCAGTGAAACGTATTTATACTCATCTTTAAATATAGTAATGTCTTTTCTTTTCGTTCCGAGTAACCTTACCCTGTTATTTCTACTTACAATAATTGCCTCCACACCATTTGCCAATGCCATCTGGAGCAGTTGAACATTTGCAAGCGTATGGTCTAATCTTGAACCTGTTCCACCTAAAATACTTATAGAGAAGCTTTCCTCTTCAATTGCTATATTTATTGCAATCTGAGTATCTGTAAAATCTTTATCAGGTTTAAAACGTTTAATCTTAACATCATTCATATTTTCATACTTAAATAGTATCAGAGGACTGATTGTGTCAAAATCACCAACTATGTAATTAGGAATTATATCAAGCATTTCCGCTATCTTTAGTCCGCCGTCTACTGCAATGACAAATGTAAATTCATTCTGCTCATAATATCTCTTAGCATAATCAATATCTATGTCACCGCCTGTTATAATCAAAGTATTTTTCATTTCTCAAATATCCCCTTAAAACCTTTCACATTTTCTTCTATATTTCCATTGAATACTGCTGAGCCTGCTACTAAGACATTAGCGCCTGCATCAATAATCATTTTTGCATTATTAAGATTGACACCGCCATCAACTTCGATATCCACATCAAGCTGTTTGTCATCTATCATTTTTCTTAGAGCCTTAATTTTATCCGTAACATTTTCAATGTACTTCTGTCCACCAAATCCCGGATTAACACTCATTAGAAGCACCATATCAACATATTCTAAAATATATTCTAATTCCGATAATGGTGTTGATGGGTTAAGCACAACACCTGCCTTACAGCCACATTCTTTTATAGCCTGTACAGTTCTGTTAAGATGTTTGCAGGCTTCAACGTGTACAGTTATCAAATCTGCACCAGCCTCTGCAAATTCTTTGATATATCTTACCGGTTCATCAATCATCAAATGTACATCAAATGTCTTATCCGTAACTTTTCTTATAGACTTAATTACCGGTAATCCAAATGATATGCTTGGCACAAAACTTCCATCCATAACATCGATATGTATGTAGTCTGCACCTGCATCTACAACTTTTTTCACATCTTCTCCTAATTTTGAGAAATCTGCTGACAAAATCGATGGTGCTAATTTAATTTCTTTACTCATATCTCTACCTCCACGTACTCTTTTTATTTTTAATTTCTTCATACATCAGAATATAATTTTCATATCTTGACTGGCTGATTTCGCCATTTTCTACCGCTTCCTTTACAAGGCAGTCAGGTTCATTCACATGAACACAACCTGCAAATCTACAGCCATTGTTATATTCGATGAATTCCCTGAAATAATTCTTAAGTTCTTCTTTCTCAAAATCATTTACATATAGAGAACTAAAGCCCGGAGTATCCATCAGATAAGTATTATCACTTACATTAAATATCTCCGTATGTCTTGTAGTATGTTTACCACGTTTAATTTTCTCACTTATTTCGCCTGTTTGCGAGTTAGCTTCCGGAATCAATGCATTTAACAGTGATGACTTGCCTACACCGGATGGACCTGCAAATGCTGTTGTCTTGCCATCTATTACTCTTAGCACTTCTTCAATTCCCATATTCTCCTTAGTTGATGTAAACATCACATGATATCCTGCTTTAACATAGATATCCCGCATTTTAAGAATCTCTTCTTCATCTACTAAATCAATCTTATTAAAGCATATAATTGTATCAATTCCGTTTTTCTCCATCATAACTAAGAATCTGTCTAAAAGATTTAAGTTAGGCATTGGATTAGCTATGGCGAAAACAACCAAAGCCTGACTGATATTAGATACAGCAGGCCTGATTAATTCGTTCTCTCTATCATAAATATTTATGATATTACCTATTCTATTTTCTTCGTCAAGAATTTCAATCTCGACATTATCACCAACTAATGGCTTTATCTTCTTATTTCTGAATACACCTTTTGCTTTACATTCATAGATTCCACTATGTACAACGTGTACATAGTAGAATCCAGCTATTCCTTTTATGATCTTTCCTTGCATATTTACCTTCATTCAGTATTATACTTAGCTTAATTAAATACTACATCACATGTATATACAACTGTACCATCTAATTTAACAGTTATAGTTGCTGACTGTGCTGTACTATCTACAGACTGATTTATTGTAGCTGTTGAAAATCCTTCATAATTACCAAGGTTCTGTGAATAATTTTCTGTCTTATTAGAACATTTAACTTCTATATCAGCTATTAATTCACCTGATGTTATATCAGCAGGAATATTAAGATTATCTCTTGATATATTCTTCTTAACCGTCTTAGCTGCCGGTGTTGTCTCACTAGGTTTTTCAGTAGGTTTTGGTCCTTTACTTACTGTATATCCAACTGAACTTCCCTTTTCAACTGTACTGTCAGCCTGAACTGTCTGGCTGATAATCTTACCATTCGCTACAGTATCACTATATTCAGATTTTGCTTCACCTGCTTCAAGGCCATTTGCTTTTAATAATGCCTTTGCCTCATCTTCTGTTCTTCCTACGAGATTAGGAACTTTTGGCTTCTCTTCAGGTCCTTTACTTATCCAGATGTTAACAGTTGTTCCCTGTGGAACCTTACTCTTAGCATCAACGTCCTGTTTAGCAACCTTTCCTTTTTCAATGCTGTCACTATACATTTCACCGACTTCTCCAAGTTTAAGTCCCTGTGCCTCTAATGATGCCTTAGCTGCATCCTGTGTTGACAGACCTACAAGATTAGGAACCAGCACCTCTGTTGAATCACTTCCTGAACTTACATAGACAGTAATATCATCACCATATTTTGCCTGTGTATATGCTGCCGGATCAGTACTTATTACTTTATCTAATTCCACACTGTTATCTGCTTTATATTCTATCTTAACCTTAAGTCCTGAATCAGTTAATATCTTCTTAGCCTCATCCTTAGTCTTGCCTACTACGTCCTGTACTTCAACGTCTTTTGAACCACGGCTTACTACAATTGTAATTGTTGTATTCTTCTCAACAACTGTATCTGCATCTTCCGATGTACTGATAACGTAGCCCTCTTTAATCTTATTATCATACTCTTCTTTAACTTTGTATCCTAATGTTGCAGCTTTAAGCTTCTCAATAGCTTCGTCCTGTGTAAGACCTACAACATTTGGTACTTTAGTATGTTTCGCATCTAATGTTGTCTCTGCTGTTGTCTTATCTTTCTTAGAAGAGCCACTGCAGCCATTTCCTGCAAATGATATAACAACAAATGCCACAATTATTACAATTACCACAGCGGTAACTATACCACCAATTGCTATAATCTTATCTAACTTTGGATTATCGTCTTCATCTAATTCATCTTCAAGATCATCTTCAACATCATCATCGTCGTCATCTTCAGGATCTAATAATTCATTATCCTTGCCTATTACAGGAATGTCTATCTCCTGTCTTTCAAAGCCTGATTCTTTTCTAATCTGTGATACTTCTTCATCAGATATCATTCGAGTAGCACCATTCTCATCTAATGTCACCATCTGAACAAAATCTTCATCCGGCGAAATTAATGATTTCTTTAAATCCGCTATCAGAGAAGACACCTTAAGATATCTTCTGTCTGGCTTCTTCTGTGTACATTTCTCAATTATCTTCTCTACACTTATAGGAAGATCAGGCACATAGATTAATGGTGATGGTAATTCATTCTGTACATGCTGTAATGCAATTGATACTGTAGAATCTCCCTCAAATGGAAGTCTTCCTGTAACCATCTCATATAAAGTAATACCAAGTGAATAAATATCACTCTTCTCATCTATAAAACCACCTTTTGCCTGTTCAGGTGAGATGTAATGTACTGAACCCATAGCATTAGAACTTATCGTATTAGTTGATGCTGCCCTTGCAATACCAAAATCTGTAACTTTTACTTTTCCCTCTTTAGAAATAATAATATTCTGTGGTTTTATATCTCTATGGATAATATGATTATTATGTGCTGCTTCAATTCCCTGTGCAACCTGAATAAGAATACTTACTGCTTCCTTAACAGGCAGCTTACCTTTTCTGTCAATATATTTCTTAAGTGTTATACCTTCTATTAACTCCATTACGATATAATAGATTCCGTCATCTTCACCAACATCAAATACATTGACAATATTAGGATGAGATAATCCTGCTGCTGACTGTGCTTCAACTCTGAATTTAGATACGAAATTCTTGTCTTCGCTGAATTCCGGTTTCAAAACCTTTATAGCAACATATCTGTTTAATTTATGACATTTTGCTTTATATACATCAGACATTCCGCCTGAACCGACTTTATCGATAATCTCATATCGATCACTGATAAACATACCTTTTCTTAACATAATTGCACCTCTTCTTAATCGGGTTCTACAAGAACAACTGAAATATTATCCTTGCCACCGTTATTATTAGCTACTTCTATAAGTTTATTAGCAATTTCTGATAGATCGTTTCCCTCGTTAATAATTATCTTCATATCTTCATCTTCTATCATATTTGATAACCCATCGGAACACATTAGAATAATATCTCCCTTTGAGTATTCAACTTCAAAGAAATCTGCTACAACCTCTGAATCAACTCCGATTGCTCTAGTAATTATATTCTTCTTCTCATGTGTTCTTGCATTCTTTCGGTCAATTTCTCCGAGATTAATCATTTCTTCTACTAAAGAATGGTCTCTTGTTATCTGCTGTATCTCATTATTTACAATATATAACCTGCTATCGCCTACATTGGCAATATACAATGACTTATCAATAAACGTTGCTACAACAAGCGTAGTTCCCATTCCTTCATAATCAATACTTTCTTTCGCTTTATCCATTAAAGCAAGATTAGCATACCTGACTGCTTCTTCTATTATAGATATAGGATTCTCAGCTTCAGAGTCCCTTACAGAATCAAGAAACTTTTCAACTGTATACCTTGATGCTAAATCTCCTGCCTTATGTCCGCCCATTCCATCTGCCACAATGAAAAGGTTAGGTAAACTCCCTACCGGCTGCATTGAACAAAAAATATAATCCTGATTTGTTTGTCTCTTAGCGCCTATATCTGTTTTTGCAAATGCTTTCAAGATAATACCTCCTTTTCTCCTGCTTCCTCTTCTATGAAACTCTTTCGAAGCTGTCCGCAGGCACCTTGTATGTCTGAACCCATTTCTCTTCTAACTGTTGCATTAATACCATTTTTTTCAAGATGTCCCTTAAATAATGCTATATTAACTTTTGTAGACCTCTTAAAATCTCTTTCTTTTATAGGATTAACAGGAATGAGATTAACATGGCAATTCATTCCTTTTATTAAATGCACAAGTTTAGCTGCTTCTTCCTTTGTATCATTAACACCTGCCACAAGACTGTATTCAAATGTAATTCTTCTTCCTGTCTTATCAAAGAAATACTGACAAGCCTCTAATACTTCTCTTATAGAATACTTATATGCTATTGGCATAAGCTGTTTTCTGGTCTCATCATCTGCTGCATGCAATGACAATGCAAGTGTTACCTGTACATTAGAATCTGCTAATTCTTTTATCTTCTCTGCCAGACCACATGATGATATTGTAATATTTCTTTGACTAATATGCAAGCCATTTTCATCAGATATAGCTTTTACAAAGGCTAAAACATTATCAAAATTGTCCATTGGCTCTCCGCTTCCCATCAGAACAATATTAGAAACTCTTTCCTTAGAGTACCTCTGAATATAATAAATCTCTTCTAACATCTCTGATGGTTTAAGGTTTCTTACAAGCCCATCTAACGTAGATGCACAGAAACGACAACCCATTCTGCAGCCTACCTGTGTAGATATACATACTGAATTACCATGCTTATATCTCATCAAAACACTTTCTATTACATTTCCATCATTTAACCTGAATAAAAATTTCTGCGTTCCATCTATTTTAGAAGTTAAAACCTGAACCATTTCTAATGATTGTATATAGAAATCATTATTTAACTTTTCTTTTAAATTTTTTGAAATATTAGTCATATCATCGAAACTTTCCACAAGTTTCTGATGAAGCCATTCATATATCTGTTTTGCTCTGAACGGCTTTTCGCCAATTGAATTAAGATATTCCTTTAATTCATCAAGGCTATATAACATAATATCCTGTTTTTCCATGGTTATGTCCATACCTTTCTTATCTTTTGATAAATTTACTTATATAAAATCCATCAAAATCTTTAGTCATAAATAACTGTAAGTAACCTTTCTTAACACTTTCTCTATTCATTTTAATGTCTAATATACCATTACCTAAGTATTCTGTAAAGTCGACGGGTTCAAGTCCCATCTCACTAATCAGCCATTCTCTTGTCTTATCATTTTCTAATCTGTTCATGGTACAGGTACTAAATATTAATATTCCACCCTTTTTAAGATATTTTACTGCATTTTTAAGAATATTCTGTGAAATTTTTGCTAATTCTTTCACACTGTCTTCTGATATATTATATTTTATATCTGTTTTCTTTCTTAACACACCCATACCAGAACATGGAACGTCAGCAATAACTATATCGGCTTTTTCATCATCTTTGTTTACATATGCTGTTGCATCCTGTTTCTCCACAGTTATATTATTAAAGCAGCATCTTTTAACATTTTCTTCTATCATCTTAACTTTATTATCCGTTAAATCTCTTGAGTAAACCATACCTGTTCCATTAAGTAAATCTGCCATATGCATACTCTTTCCACCCGGTGCGGCACACATATCAATACAGACCATATTCTCTTTAATGCCACTTATCTGACCAACTAACATAGAGCTTATATCCTGTATCTGTATATATCCTTTTCTAAATGCTTCTATGTTATCGATATTATCATATCCACTTATAATAAGTGCATTATCTGCAAACTCTGATTTTACCGTATGTATTCCCTGTTCTTCTAACATAGAAATCACTTTATCAGGCTGAGCCTTAGATGTGTTAATTCTTACAGTTACATTTTTATCATCTTCAATAAGCATACTGTCTAACATGTCAATGGTAATATCTTCACCATAATCTCTGATAAATGAACTTATTAACCATTCAGGCATAGAATATCTGACCGAATAGAAAGGTATCTTATCTTTATTAATATCCGGATATTTAATATTATCTTTATTCCTTGAAATATTTCTTAATACACCATTTACGAAACCTGACAGATTAGAAAAGCCTCGTTTCTTAGCAATCTTAACAGCTTCGTTACATACAGCACTGTCAGGAACTGACTCCATATACATAATCTGGTAAACTGACATTCTTAGAAGTTCTCTTATTAAAGGCTTCATTTTCTTAACCTTCGTCTTAGAAAACTCATCTATTATATAATCAATTGTTATCTTACGTTCAATTGTTCCCTCTGATACTCTGTTAATAAACGCCTTATCCTGCTTCTCTAAGAAATTATATTGCTCTAACTTATCTCTTAGTGCAAGATGACTTAATCTACCCTCTTCTAAAACCTGTATAAGAATCTCAATTATTATTTCACGATTATTCTTATTACCTGATTTCGTCATAGCCTTTGAATTGTTTTGTATTTTCCTGTCAGTTTTTGAATTTACATTAGTTTTTGAATTATTATGTATCTTCGTGTTTTTCTCTATTTTTGAATTACTGCCTGTTTTCACACTCTCTTTATTCATCATAAAAGAGTTACTCCTTTTTCTATTTTATAACCCAGTAAGAATGCAGAAGTCTCCATTCTCTTTTTGCCCTCTAACTGTAATTCATTAATTGCTAATGTCTTATCACCTGTTTTAACATATATACAGTTCTTATCAACATCTACAATTTCACCTACTACTCCGTCATATTCCTTATCTATTACATCTGCATCCCATATCTTTAATGTTTTACCATCTAATTTTGTATATGCACTTGGCCATGGATTAAGTCCTCTTATGAGTCTTTCTATTTCTACAGCCGGTTTATTAAAGTCAATTTTACCAAACTCTTTCTTAAGCATCTTAACGTGGCTTGCCTCTTCTTCATTCTGCTTAATCGGAGTAATAGCGCCCTTTTCGACATTTTCAAGAGTCTGGACAATTAATTTAGCACCTACTTCTGATAATTTATCAAACAGACTTCCTCCTGTTTCTTTTCTGTCTATCTCAATTTCTGATACTTCTAAAATATCACCTGTATCTATGCCCTCATTCATCTGCATAGTAGTAACTCCGGTCTTATCATCACCATTAATAATTGCCCATTGTATCGGTGCAGAGCCACGATATTTTGGTAATAGAGATGCGTGTATATTAATACAGCCATATTTAGGAATATCAAGAATCTCTTTAGATACAATCTGTCCAAATGCAACTACAACCATAACATCAGGATTAATATCTTTCAATATCTTTACAAACTCTGCATCTCTTACTTTAACCGGCTGGTATACTGTAATACCATGTTTTAATGCAGCTTCCTTAACAGGTGTAAACTGTACCTGATTGCCTCTGCCTTTCTTCTTATCAGGCTGTGTAACAACTGCCTCTACTGTATGTCCTGCTGCTATAATTGACTCTAATGCTCCTACCGAAAAGTCAGGAGTTCCCATAAATACAATTCTCATATTCTATTCTTCCTCCACCATTGTATCTTGTAAATCTCCCTCTACAAGGTCAATATACAACTTGCCATCTAAATGGTCACATTCATGACATAATGCTCTTGCTAACAGTTCAGTTCCTTCGACCTCTATTTCATTCATATCCTCATCTAAAGCAACTACTTTCGCATAATTAGGTCTTGTAACTGTACCTGCTTTACCTGGAAGGCTAAGACACCCTTCCGTTCCTGTCTGGCTGCCACTTGTCTCAACTACCTTAGGGTTAATAAGAATAATAGGACCATCTCCTATATCTATTACAACAATTCTTTTAAGGACTCCGACCTGTGGTGCTGCAAGACCTACGCCATCTGCTTCATACATTGTTTCTAGCATATCATCAATCAGATCTCTAGTTCTTTCATTCATTACCTTAACTTCTTTACATTCTTTTCTAAGAACGTCATCGCCTACTGTTCTGATATTTCTAATTGCCATTTTTATCACCTTTTCCTTTTCTCTTTATAATTATAAATTCATAATCTATAACGTTATATAATCAAATGCCATAAATCACAATAATTCTATAACTTATAATCTAATCACACTTTAATATAATCTAATATCCTGACATAGGATTATAATCAAACTGTACTGATACATCTTTATATTCAATTACCATTTCAAGATATTTCTGTATTGCATTTTTGACTCTGATTATTACATCTCCGTCTGTATGTTTAATATAGATCACATTTCTATAGACATCATTTATCTTAGAAACCATTGCTTTAGATGGTCCTAGTATCATTAAGCCGTCTATGTTGCTCTTTTCTATTCTATGTGCTATATCATTTACAACTTTTTGTGCTAACTGTTCATTTTTATCACTCACAAGTATCGCACACATATTGCAGACCGGAGGATAACCCATCAGCTTTCTGTAGCTGATTTCATTTTTGTAGAATTCCTCATAATTCTGCGACACAGCCATCTGTATACACATCTCCTCAGGATTATAAGTCTGTACCACAACTTCTCCGTCTTTATCACCTCTGCCTGCCCTGCCTGCTGCCTGGGTAAGCAATTCAAACGTTCGCTCTGATGCCATATAATCAGATGAAAATAATGATAAATCTGCTGCAATAATTCCTACTAAGCTTACATTCGGAAAATCATGTCCCTTTACAATCATCTGTGTGCCTACTAAAATATCAGCCTCTCCATTTGCAAATGCTGACAGGATATTTTCATGGTCCTTTTTACCCTTTGTAGTGTCCATATCCATTCTGAGTGTTCTTGCCATTGGAAATATTTCATTGATTCTTTCCTCGACTTGCTCAGTTCCAATTCCAAACCTGCCTATATATTTAGAAGAACATACAGGACATACCTTAGGCATCGGAATTGAATATCCACAATAATGACATCTAAGTTTGTCAACGCCGCCTCTATATTTATGAAGAGTCAGCGTAACATCACAATGTGGACATTTTATTGATTTGCCACAGGAACGACATGATACGAATGAAGAATAACCTCGTCTGTTAATAAATAAGATTATCTGTTCTTTCTTTGCTAACCTGTCCGCAATCAGTTCTTTTAACTTAATACTAAGAATATCTCTGTTGCCAAATTCTAATTCTTTTCTCAAATCTACTATGTGAACTTCCGGTAATTTCTTATTATTGGCTCTTTTATCAAGTCTGTGCAAAACATATTCGCCTGATAATGCCTTATAAAATGTATTAACTGATGGAGTTGCCGAACCTAATATTACTGTTGCATTAGCAATTCTTCCTCTTTCAATTGCCACATCTCTTGCATGATATTTAGGAACCTGGTCGCTTTTGTATGCGCCCTCATGTTCCTCATCTATAACAATAAGTCCGAGATTTCTAAACGGTGTAAACAGTGCTGACCTTGGGCCAATCATAATCTTAACTTCACCATTCTTCGCCCGTTCAAACTGGTCGAACTTTTCACCTGCCGATAATTTAGAATTAATAATCGATACCTTGTCACCAAATTTCTTATAGAATCTTTTAATCGTCTGATAAGTAAGTGCAATTTCAGGAATAAGCACAATAACTTCTTTATCTCTATTAATGACATTCTCTATAATATCCATATATACTTCTGTTTTGCCACTTCCTGTAACTCCAAATATAAGATGTGTATTATTATTGCCTGCATTTATATCAGCATTTATGCTGTCTGCAATTTCTCTCTGTCTGTCATTTAATTCGATATTATAATTCTGCTCTCCATAATCTTCTACAGGATTTCTGTAAAATGTATCACGAATTATCTCAATTATCCCTGACTTCTCAAGGTTCTTCAAAACCGCATCTGAAACCTTAAGCTTATCCGTTACAAGTTCATAAGAAAGAATGGCATTTTCAGTAAGTTCTTTAATGACTGTAGCCCTTGCCACAGTATTTTTCATTCCACTGTATTTAGCATATAAATCAAGTGCCTCTGCCTTACTAACCTTAAGCTTTATATATTTCTTCTCAAGACTTTTTACGGACTGCTTAATCGGTATAACTGTTTTCAGCGCCTTATTCATAGTCGAACCATAGCGTTCCTTAATAAACCACGCCAAAGCAATAAGCTGTGATTCTACCTTAAGACTGCCCTTTTTAATTCCGATTACAGCTTTTAACTTCTCCACATCATATAATGCAGTATCCGTTATCTCTAAGACATAACCGCTAATAACCCTGTTGCCTTTACCAAATGGTATTTCAACCTGAGAACCTATCGTTATCTTATCAGTCAGATTATCCGGTATGATATATTGAAATGTTTTATCAAGTTTTTCATGTGAAATATCCACAATAATATTAGCAAATTTCACATTCTTCTCCATTCCGCATTATCGCTTTACTTCTGTATCTCCACTGCATTTACACAATTCTTCATAAGCATTGCTATTGTCATAGGACCAACTCCACCTGGAACCGGTGTAATTGCACTTGCATGTGGAAATACATCTTCATAATCCACATCACCACATAATTTATTATTCTCATCTCTGTGGATACCAACGTCTATAACAACTGCGCCCTCTTTTACATATTCTGAATTAATAAACTGTGGTTTACCTATTGCAACAACTAAAATATCTGCTCTCTTAGCAACCTCTTTAAGATTCTTTGTATGTGAATGTGCAATTGTAACTGTTGCATTTTCTCTTAAAAGTAACATTGACATAGGCTTACCTACAATATTACTTCTGCCGATTACTACACATTCCTTACCATCTATATCTATATTACTTCTCTTTAATAATTCAATAATTCCATAAGGTGTACATGATATAAAGCCTTTTTTACCAATAGATAATGCACCGACACTCATTGGATGAAAGCCGTCAACATCTTTTTTGGCATCAATAGTTTCTATAACCTTATCTTCATCAATATGCTTAGGAAGTGGTAACTGGACTAAGATTCCGTTAACGTCCTTACGGTTGTTAAGTTCTTTAATGAGATTTAACAATTCTTCTTCAGTAGTGCTTTCCTCTAATTCATAAGATAAAGAATTAATTCCTATGTATTCACAGGCTTTCTTCTTATTTCCAACATATACGCTGCTTGCTTTATCATTGCCTACCTGAATAACTGCTAAAGTTATCTCAACGCCTTCTTCTTTATACTTAGCAACTTTCTCTTTTAATTCATCTTTTAATTCCTGGGAAATCTTTTTACCATCAATTATCTGTGCCATTATATCTTCTTACCTTCTTTCTCTAAATCTTCAAGTATCTCTTTAATAATTACTCTTTCATCAAAAGGATATCTTACACCCTCAATCTCCTGATAATCTTCATGTCCTTTTCCGAGCAAAAGAACTATATCTCCGTCCATTGCATTTTCAATGCTGTATCTGATTGCTTCTTTTCTGTCAGGTATTACAACGTATTTGCCATCAGTCTTATTAATTCCGACCTTGATATCCTCGATAATATCTAAAACATTTTCAAATCTGGAATTATCGGCTGTTATAATCGATAAATCTGCATATTTACCTGATATTTCTCCCATTTCGTATCTTCTTAATTTCGAACGGTTACCACCACAGCCAAACAAGCTTACAATACGTTTAGGATTATACTCTCTTATTGTTGTAAGAAGGCTTTCCATACTCATTGCATTATGTGCATAGTCAATTAACAATGTAAATCTATCAGAAATCTTTACTGATTCTACTCTTCCCTTAACAAATGTATTTAATAAACCAGCCTTAATATCATCACTGTTCACACCAAATATCTCTGATACCATAATAGCTGACATTGCATTATATGCTGAGAATTTACCCGGAGTATTAACTTCAAAATGCTCATTAACTACTCCATGTGCATCAAAGCCTATTCCGATAAAGCCAGGTCTTACAATGTAGTCGATATTATCAATATGCAAATCCGCATTTTCACTAAAGCCATATGTGTGCTTGTCGCATACTGCATCTTTCATCATATTTACAGCTTCTTTATCATCTATATTAAATATTCCATGCTTACATTGTCTGAATAAAAGGCTCTTACAATAGACATATTCATTATAATCAGCATGTTCATTTTCCCCGATATGGTCAGGCGAAAGATTAGTAAATACACCACAGTCAAATTCTATTCCCGCTGTTCTGTTAAGCTTTAATGCCTGTGAAGAAACTTCCATAACGCAGACATCGCAGCCCTCTTCTACCATCATATTGAAGAATTTATGAATCTCATATGATTCAGGCGTAGTGTTGTGAATCTCAAAGAATTTGTCACCCATATATACACCGGTTGTTCCGATAATACCTACCTTTAAACCATGATGCTCTAATATGGTTCTTACCATAAATGTTGTTGTTGTCTTGCCTTTTGTTCCTGTAATTCCAACTGTCTTAAGCTTCTTAGCAGGATAATCAAATATTGCTGCCGACATATATGATAAAGCTATTCTTGTATCTTTAACTTTAATAACAGTTACATCTCTTTCTGCAAGCTCCGGTAAATCTTTCATATCTTTTTCTACCACGAATACTTTACAGCCTTTATCTAATGTTCCACTAATATACTTGTGTCCATCAGTTACAGCACCGACAATACATATAAATGCATTGTCTGCATTTGCTTTTCTTGAATCATATACAACATCATTAATTGTAGTATCGACATTACCTTTTAGACATTCATAATCTAAGTTAACTAAACATTCTGATAATTTCATATGCACTCTCATTTCTGCGGTATATTTTATATTTTCCGGATAAATGATGTACCGCCAAGTCAATTATCCTTTTATATTATATTTATATATTATTATGTCGGAGGCAAAAGCCCCCGAATTTGATGCCTACGAATTGTTCCGTGCTACACACCATATTATATTTCTATTTCACCATCAAATACGTGAGTTGCTTTACCTTTCATAATTACAGTACCATCTTCATAGTAAGTATCTTTTAATTCGCCACCTCTGATATGAATATTAAGTTCTTCGCCATATTTAGCGAAACCATTTAAGACTGCTGCTACTGTTACTGCACATGTTCCTGTTCCGCAGGACATTGTCTCGCCTGTGCCTCTTTCATACACTCTCATCTTGAAGTTATGGTCATCTATTACTTCAACAAATTCAGTATTTACCTTTTCAGGGAATAACTCCTGATTCTCAAAATATGGTCCGATTTCATCTAAATTAAGTTCATCGATTCCATGTGTAAATATTACCATATGTGGATTTCCCATAGATACTGCAGTTGCTACATATGTAGCACCATTTACTGTCACTTCCTTGGCAATAAATGAATCTCCCTCTGCTTTCATAGGAATATCAGCCGGTTTTAATATTGCCTTACCCATATTAACTTCTGCATATTCTACCTTGTTATTCTCATCAACAGTTACCTTAATTGTCTTAATTCCGGAAGCTGTCTCTATAGTCATCTCTTTCTTATCTGTAAGATTATGGTCATAAGCATACTTTGCAACACATCTTATACCATTTCCACACATTTTACCCTCAGAACCGTCTGAGTTAAACATAATCATTCTTACATCTGCAACTTCAGATGGAGCTACGATTATAAGTCCGTCACTTCCAATTGCAAAATGTCTGTCACTTACCTTTATGGCTGTTTCTGATGGATTATCTAACTTCTCCGTAAAGCCATTCACATATACATAATCATTTCCTGTTCCATGCATTTTAGAAAATTTTAACTTCATAATATTCCTCATTTCTGAGCGACTTGTTGCGATGAGGCGATGAGAAATTCGCGCAGGCGATTTCTCATCTGCCATAATTGCTATTTGTTTTCGCTCCGAAACAAATAGCGGTGCGAAAAATCGACATATCAATTCGATTTTTCACACTATTCTCCATTCTGAGCGACTTGCCTAGATGAGGTGATGAGAAATTCGCGTAAGCGATTTCTCATCTGCCATAATTGCTAAATGTTTTCGTCCGAAAACATTTAGCCGTGTGAAAAATCGACATATCAATTCGATTTTTCACACTATTCTCCATTCTTTAAAATAATCCCTCAATTACACCATCGTCGTTTACATCAATATTAAACGCAGCCGGTTTCTTTGGTAATCCAGGCATTGTCATTATTGCACCTGTAATAGCAACCACGAAGCCTGCACCTGCTGATACATATACTTCTCTGACATTTACATTGAAGCCTGTTGGTCTTCCAAGTTTAGTCTGGTCATCAGATAATGAATACTGATTCTTAGCCATACATACAGGAAGATTTCCAAATCCCATATCTGTTATCTTAGCAAGTGCTTTCTTAGCTGCAGGTGAATATGTAACATCATCTGCACCGTAAATCTTTGTTGCTATTGTCTTAATCTTATCTTCAAGAGACATTTCATCAGGATATAATACTTCGAATTTGCTTTCCTTTTTCTCTAATGTTTCTATAACCTTGTTAGCTAATTCAATTCCACCGTCTCCGCCATTTTCCCATACTCTTGCTAAGGCGAATTCACATCCTCTGTCTTCACAGAATTTTTTAACAAATGAATATTCAGCTTCAGTATCAGTCACAAACGAATTAAGCGTAACAACGATAGGTACGTTGTACTGCTGTAAATTCTCAATATGCTTTTCAAGATTTACAATACCTTTTTCAAGAGCCTCTAAATTCTCATTATTAAGTTCTGCTTTAGGAACTCCACCATTATATTTTAATGCTCTTACAGTAGCTACTAATACTACTGCATCAGGTTTTAATCCTGACATTCTACACTTAATATCAAAGAATTTCTCTGCACCTAAGTCTGCGCCAAAGCCTGCTTCAGTAACAACGATATCTGCCATCTTAAGTGCTGTCTTTGTAGCTCTTACTGAATTACAGCCATGAGCAATATTTGCAAATGGTCCGCCATGCACTAATGCAGGTGTATGCTCTAATGTCTGGATAAGGTTAGGCTTGATTGCATCTTTAAGTAATGCTGCCATAGCACCTACTGCGTTTAAATCTTTGGCTGTTACAGGCTCGCCATCATAATTATATGCAACAATTATTTTTCCTAATCTTTCTTTTAAATCATTCATATCATTTGCAAGACAAAGAATTGCCATTATCTCTGAAGCAACTGTAATTACGAAATGGTCTTCTCTTACAACTCCGTCCATTTTAGAACCAAGTCCGACAACAACATTTCTTAATACTCTGTCGTTCATATCTAGACATCTCTTCCAGACAACCTGTCTTGTATCAATTCTTAACTCATTTCCCTGCTGGATATGGTTATCTAATAATGCAGCTAAAAGGTTATTAGCTGATGTAATTGCATGAAAATCTCCTGTAAAATGAAGATTCAGATCTTCCATTGGTACAACCTGTGAATATCCGCCGCCTGCTGCACCGCCTTTAATACCAAAGCATGGTCCGAGTGATGGCTCTCTAAGAGCAATAATTGATTTCTTATTTAACTTACTTAATGCCTGTCCTAAGCCAACAGTTATAGTTGTCTTTCCCTCTCCTGCAGGTGTAGGATTAATAGCTGTAACTAAAACCAGCTTACCATCTTTATTATTCTTAATTTTATCCTGATATTCATTTGATAATTTTGCCTTGTATTTACCATATAATTCTAAATCATCTTCTTCAATACCGATTTTAGCTGCTACCTCTTTAATAGGTAACATAGTTGCTTCCTGTGCAATTTCAATATCTGACTTATATTTCTTTTCCATTTTCTACCTCGTTTCCGCATATTTTCTAATATGTCTATTAACCTTTTATTTTATGTTTCTTAATCATATCATAGATAGTCGTTAATTCACAACCACTTATATTCTAATGAATATTTTCCATATGATATGTAAATATCTTTTAGTATGCATTTTCAGCCTTCCTATTGCTAATCTGTGCCTTTATGCAGACTTGCTTCAAATTGTTCAAGTGACATAAGAACTTTTCTTGGTTTAGTTCCCTCGTCAGGACCTACTATCCCAGCTTTCTCTAACTGCTCTATAATTCTTGAAGCCCTGTTATAACCTACTTTAAACATTCGCTGAATCATACTTGTAGCACCTTTATCTTTCTCGATAACAAATCTTGCTGCTTCCTCAAATAAGACATCATTGCCATCATCATCGGCTGTCTGATTATCACTATCAGGTGTAGATACCTCAGCTTTAGCAACTTCTTCATTATATTCAACATCTTTATTATTATTAATAAGATAATTAACAACAGCTTGTACTTCTCCGTCTGATACAAATGCGCCCTGTAATCTTACAGGTTTAACATAGCCCGATGGATAGAATAACATATCACCATTACCAAGTAACTTCTCACCACCATTGCAATCTATAATTGTTCTTGAGTCTGTACCTGATGAAACTAACAATGCAACTCTCGATGGTATATTAGCTTTAATAAGACCTGTTACAACATCTACAGATGGTCTCTGTGTAGCTATAATAAGATGTATTCCCGCTGCTCTTGCAAGCTGTGCAAGACGGCATATAGAACTCTCAACTTCTTTAGAAGCTACCATCATAAGGTCTGCTAACTCATCAATGATAATTACTATCTGATACATTGGTTCTAACTGTTCATCACCATCTTTATAACCCATTTGTTTAATCTTTTCATTATATCCCTTTATATCTCTTACATTATATTTTGAAAACTGTTTATATCGTTTACCCATTTCACCGACTGCCCAGTTAAGTGCTCCTGCTGCCTTCTTAGGATCAGTAACTACCGGCGATAATAAATGAGGTATACCATTATATACACCGAATTCAACTACTTTAGGATCGACAATTATCATCTTGACTTCTGATGGTTTGGCTCTGAATAAAATACTCATAATAATTGAGTTAGTAAATACCGATTTACCTGAACCTGTCGTACCTGCGATAAGCATATGTGGCATCTTCGCAATATCTGCTACCACAACTTTACCTGCTATATCCATTCCTGCTGCAAACGCTAACTTCGATGGATGTTTTGATAATTCCTCGGACTCAATTAAGTCCCTTAGAAATACCGAATCTCTTTCAGCATTAGGAACTTCTATTCCGACTGCTGCCTTGCCCGGAATCGGAGCTTCTATTCTTATATCCGCTGCCGCTAAATTAAGCTTAATATCATCTGATAAAGATGTAATCTTACTTACTTTTGTTCCTGTTTCAGGCTGTAATTCATATCTTGTAACCGATGGTCCTCTGCTCTCATTAACTACAGTTGCTTTTACACCAAATGCATTAAGAGTCTCCTGAAGCTTAGCTGCTGTCTCGCTTATTTCACCCGGACGCATGCTGTTTCTTCTCTTCTGCATCGTACCTTTTCTAAGTAAACTAAGTGGTGGCATTGAATATGGACCTGATTTATTACCCTTGCTCACTTCTTCAACAGCCTTAGGTTGCTCAGTCACTTTCTCGACATCAGGAACCGGTCTGTCTATCGGAATATCCTTAACCGGTGATGAACTCTTAATTGGAACACCCGAAAATGCTTTTCGCTTCATAACTTCTTTAGCTGCTTTACTAACTTCTATCTTCTCTTTAGGCTTAAATTCGCCATTTCTCACAGCTTCACTAAGTTCTTCATCATTATCATACGAACTAATATTTGAAGCATTATCATATGAACTAATATTTGAAGCATTATCATATGAACTAACATTTGAAGCATTATTGTATGAACTAATATTTGAACTACTATTATATGAGCCGACATTCGATGAGCTATTATAAGAAGCCGAATCATTAAATATGTTGCTATCAGCTATATCTCCACGCATTATTGAAGCTTTGGCAAAATCATCTCCATAAGAACTATATGAATTTTCTGAATCTTCTCTATTATTCTTAATAAATGCAGGCTTATAATCAGTTCTATATTGTTTCTTCTGTCCACTTTCATTATATCCATTATCAGTGCTATTGTTATTATTCTTAGCACCGGCTTTCTCTAATTCCTCTGAATCAATGTAGCCACGATATAATGAACCATTCTGTAATAATTCATGTACATTTGCATCTATGGTATTCTCATCAGTTACTTTAGAATGAAGATTTACGCCCCTGACTGTATTCTTAGCCCTCTCCATCTTATTCTGTTCTTTTCTAGCAATCCTCTCCGCACTGCTGTCTTTCATTCGTTTAAAATCTTTCCTTGCAGAGTCATACATCTGTCTGCTTCCATGCTTAACAGAATTTATCAATGACTTCTCAGAAATTATAACCATCGATACCAGTACTAAGGCGATTACTACTATAAACGCACCATATATGCCTATTGTAGAATATAATATGGCAGCAAATAATCCACCTAACATTCCACCACCATTTTTATCCATACGGCAGGCATTAAACACACTTGTAAGCCTGAAGCCGTAATCTTTACCTGCATAAACAAGTTGTAGGAATGTACACAATGTAATAAATAAAACTATTGCTGCCCCTAATTTCATCATTGCATTTCTACTGCTTACATTTGCAATAAAGAAACCAACGGCAATAAATATCAGAATCGGTACTATGTATGCAAATAAACCAAATATTCCAAACATAAAGCCGCTTATCGCATTACCAAATCTGCCAATAAGTGAGAAATTACTAAGTTCTAACAGAATTACTATTGCAAAACCTGTAATTATCTTCACATCATTTGAAATAATGCTATTGCCATCATCATACTTCTTTGATGCCGAACTATTTCTTGATGATGAGCTACTTCTTACTGGTGAACTGCTCTTTCCTGTACGGCTCCGGTTCTTACTTGCTGTATTCGGCTTTCTGCTTGCAGCACTCTTTCCGGTCGTACTCTTTCTGCCTGTACTCTTCCCGGTTGTACTCTTCTTTTTGCCTTGCGCAGCCATTCTATTCCTCTTTTCTAATCAATCTTAAAACTTCTATATAACACTATAATACTCTCATTTTTCCATATAACTTTATATAATAAAGCTTGCTACAATAGCCACTATTCCCATTATGAAACAGTAATATGAGAAATATTTCATTTTCTTATTATTAAATAATACTAATAATGTCTTGATACATACATATCCAACCACACCTGCTACAACTGCACCTATTACATAATATGTAAGCTGTGTTTTACCAATTGCATTGCCCGGTGTAAATAAATCTTTAAGGTCTAATACACAAGCACCTAATATAGCCGGAATTGACATTATAAATGAATACTTAATTGCAAATTTTCTGTCTAAACCACATAATACACCTACTGTCAGGGTAGTTCCTGAACGTGATATACCGGGTAATGTTGCTATACCCTGTGCAATACCAAGTGTTAAACTGTTCTTATATGTAGTCTCTTTAGGTGTCTTATGTCCTGCCGGTATTTCATCAACAACTGATAACATAAGACCTGTTATAAGTAAGCTGATTCCGGGAATAATAAGTGATGGATTATCCATATTAAATATCTTGCTGAATATTAGACCAATTATTCCTGTTGGGATTGTCGATACTATAATCAGCATTACGAATTTTCTATATGCCGAGCTTACTATTTTAATGTATGCTGAATTCTTCTTTGCAAATTTGTTACCAAAGAATCTGCCAATATTTCTGCAGACATCTATAATGATTCCAACACCCTCTTTTATTAACTTCCATATATCTTTCCAATAGACTATAAATACTGCCACTAATGTTCCAAGATGAAGTAAAATGTCATATGTAAGTCCCACATCTTTCAATCCAAATAACGCCTTAAAAATTGCCAGATGTCCTGAACTGCTTATAGGTAAAAACTCAGCTATTCCCTGAATAATACCAAGTATTATTGTCTCTAATAAACTCATATCTAATATCCTTTCTTTTTATAGTGCCATTTCAACAGTTTCTGAACGCTTGCTACGAAGAGACAGTAAGAAATTCGCGCCGGCGATTTCTGACCTGCCATAAAGACTAATTGCTTCATTCTGAAGCAATTAACTGTGTAAAAAATAATCGTATCAACATTATTTTTTACACTATACTTATTAAAATGGCACATTTATACATATCCCTTATTCTACTATTTTTTTTGTTTTTATTCAATGTTTATTTTTTGTTTGACTTTTCTCCCCAACATGCCTGCAATTATCACTCCATATTTTGTATATAATTCATCCTAAATATATTATTTTTTATGCCCCGACTCTCGTATTTCTATTAACTCATGTAATTTTCTCATTGCCTTATCAATCCCTCCAATCTCATCAATTATTCCCTTTTTAACTGCCTCTTCTCCAACAAGAATTGTTCCTAAGTCTTTTGTCATAATCCCTTTATTTAACATCATTCTCTCAAAATCTTCTCCTTTGACCTTACAATGTGAGGTTACAAAACCTACGATTCTATCCTGTATTAATTTAAAATATTCATATGTCTGTGGTGCACCAATAAATTGTCCATTCATTCTGACCGGGTGAATAACCATTGTTCCTGTTGGCACAATAAAAGAATAATCCGTAGAAACAGCAAGTGGTATCCCAATCGAATGACTTCCTCCTAATACCAGCGATACTGTTGGTTTACTAAGCGAAGCAACCATTTCGGCAATTGCAAGTCCGGATTCAACATCTCCTCCTACGGTATTTATTATAAGTAAAACTCCCTTATATTCTTTATCATCTTCTATCTGTGCTAATTTAGGCAATACGTGTTCGTACTTCGTAGTTTTACTGTTTGCCGGCAGAACATCATGTCCCTCAACTTCTCCGATAATTGACAAAAGATGTATCTTAACATTATCATCATTATTCTTTAACTCTAATTGTCCCGATTCAATTATCACATCATTTTCTTTCTGTTGAATTTCAAGATTTTTTTCCTTATCACTCATTATATTATAGATTACCTCTCTTTATGATTTTTAGATATAAATTAAATCTCCTAATTTTATTTTCCTTAAAAAATGCTATTTTATTCATTTATGATATTTGTATAATTTTTACCGTATCATCAGTGCTATTCATAATTTTAATCTTTTTCTCAACTTTCACTAAGAATAAAGAATGTCGCTTTCGACATTCTCCGCCTGCGGCGGGTTGCTATAGCAACATTTTCTGCTCCGCCGCAGTGCGATCCTCGCGGAGCGTTTTTTTACTTACCAGGACAATTTCAACGAAATTTCCTGGTAAGTAAAAATAATATAGAACCCCAAATTGAGGTTCTATATCTAAGCATTAACTATATTAAATTTCTACATTTATATTAATATTATTACTATCACTATTATATTTATATAAAATATTACATCTCCATATTAAGTTTTTCCACAGTTTCAATTATCTGGCCATATCTCTTAATCTTATTATCCTTATCAGATGACTGTTCAATAATAGTATTTAATTCTTTCTGGATATCTCCTAATAAATCAACTGAGAAATTCTTCTTAAGTTCTTCTATTACATCTTCGAATCTCATAACTTCGTGTTCAAGCTTCTTACAGATACCCTCTCTTACATCATAGATTGTATCTGATAATACTTTTTTGAAATTCGATTTCATTGAATTACTCTTAATTTCGCCTGAGAATTCTGATGTAATGATATCTTCGAACTGGGTAGTTGGAAATTCGATTGTAGGTATCTTTATTCCCTGCAATGTCTTTTCTACAAGTATTCTATAATATGATGCATCAAAATTTTCACCAAGAGAGTCTAAGTTCTCTATGATTATTGATAATAACTTATGCTTGAGTTCAGCAACATCTAACGATTTATTAAATGCATGCTCGATACATTCCTTACCGTCCTCTACGAAATTTCTGATATTCTCTATTGCATCATAAGCATCAATATACTGGTATTTCTCATCATAACTGTAAATTACTCTTGCACTTGTACCCCATGTCCATGGTTTAAACCATACGGCAGCGGACTCTTTTCTGATTTCATAATGAGTAGTAACGCCCTCTTTTTCGGATACCTGAAGATATTCTCTGTTATAAGCACGAATCTCACTTATAGCATTTAACTTCTGCTGTTCCACTTTCTCAATAAGATTATTAAATACTATCTCTAAGTTAGCATTCATCTTATTAATCTGGGTTGTAATCTGCTTCTTCTGTTCAGTAAGTTTCTCCTTGTCGAATTCTAACAACTGTTCTCTACGTTTAGTTGCCAGATTAGAAATTCTTACAAGTTTATCGCTAAGTTCCTCTTTAGCTACAGGAATAAATGTCTTAGCTTTCTCCTCTAACATTTTCTCTTTATCTTCAACTACTTCCTTAAATACAGCCTTAACTTCGTCCATATTTCCTATGGTTCTTAAATCTTTAGCTGTAGGTTTGTTCTTATAGCACAAGTCATCATAAACACGTTTTTCTTTTTTATCATACTCTTCAACCGGTTTCTTTGACATATTTTCAACCATTGATGAGACGAATATAGGATGTTTAAACTGCTCAATAATATCGTTATTTACATATATATTAGAATTTCTGTAATTAATAAATGCCTGTTGTGCATAGTTAGTAAGCTTCTGCTTTGTACTGTCAATTGCCTCTTTTATATTCTCACAATTCCATAAAGTGTCTCTTAATCCGTCATCAAATCTGCTGCATACTAATACTACTTTTTTAACACCTTTCTTAGGAAGCTGTGATGCCATTAAGTCAATGTCATTCTTATCAAGAAATGATGTCGATTTACTTAAGAAAAATACCACATCGCATAATTCCATAAACTGTTTTGTCTTGTCTACACGCGATAAAATCGGATCATATAATCCCGGTGTATCCACAATCGATATACCATCTAACTCCTCTTTATCCACATATATACTTACACTTTTAACAATAGGAGTATATTTTCCGTTTTCACCAACATATTCGTTAAGCGAACCCATAAGTTCATCATAAGAATCAAAATGAATAGTTTCATGACCTTTAAGTATGTAATTCTCTGGGACAATGTCTCTTTCTTCTAACATTCCCATAATCTCTTTAGCAACTACATATTCACCTGTATTAGCTTCTTCTTTAGATTTGATATTAATTAATCGCCATTCATCTTTAGTAAAATATTCTACTTCTATTCTGTTTTCATCATCATACTCTATTCTTGTAAGCGCTGCTGTCTTAGGTGTTACTGCAGTTGGCAGAATCTTCTTGCCATCAAATAATAAAGTATTTAAAAATGTTGATTTACCAACCTTAACTCTTCCTATAATACCGATATTTAATTTTCTGTCCTCTCGGAAGAAATCATTAGTTTTGGCTATAAAGTTCTTCTTAATTGATGAAATATCGAATAAGTCTATTTCATCTTCAAATTCTCGCAAATTATTATATACATTATCAACTTTCTCAGTAAATCTGCTAAATTCTATTTCATCTTCCCTTGTTCTTTCATAAAATTCCATTCCTTAATCCTCCTGCACCAGATTATCATTTCTAAACGCTCTGATAACTTTCAAATCTTCTTCAAGATCTTCAATATCTCTTGAACGATTACTTTCCTCGATGCTGATATCAATCTTAATATCAGATAATGATTTTTCAAGAATAGCTTTCTGTTTAAGAACATCTCGCTCTATTTTCTGGTTAATTTCATCTATATACTTGTTAATTTCGCCTTCAATACTTATAATTGTCTGCTCTGTAACTTCATCAATTATAGCCCTTGCTGCCTTGTCTACTTCCTTCTGTTTCTTCTTATTGCTTGAAATATTATGAATAACATCAGCAGCTACACCGACCATACCACCTATTACAGCCGCAACTGGAGTAAGTACAAGTCCGACACCTGCTAGGATAACAGGTAATGCAGTCTTAGTCACCTCATCAACAACGTTATTCTTTAAAGCCGCATTAACATTGTTAATAATTATATCATTTTCAGGGAATTCAATTGTAATCATCTCTGAAATATGTTCAACATATTTCTTCAACTTAGGCTCAAATTCAGTATTTATTCCGATTCTTACTGAACGTCTGACAACCGAATTAATCTTGTCTGTTATATCAGTTCCATTCTCTAACATTGCACTGATAGTAGGGAGAGTTGCCTCTAAATCACCCTTTATTCTTTCTCTTATAGTATTAATACATATCTTAGCCTGTCTGCTAAAGTTATTCTTCTCCTTATCTATATCTACAGAGATTTCATTCATCTTCTTCTCGACTTTTTCCTGCTCCTGTTCAAGTCTCGAAGTTGAAAGGCAGGCTTTATCTATTCTCTCAACTAAATATACTTCTGTATACATTGAAGCTGCTCTTAAAGCTTTAGAATATTTATTTACAAATATTCTGCCTGTCTGTCCCTGTATTTCTCTTAAAATGTCTTTAAGCTCATCTACATTAACTCTTCCATAAGAATCAACGCATGCAACCTTGACATCATCTCTTTCAACAATTTTACCAACTAACTTTTTTAGAAGTTTCTTACATTCATCTAATTCATCATCATCAAGTCTGCTACTCTTAGTAATAACTACATATACTGGCATATTGTAGACCTTAAGTTCCTTAAGGAAATCTGATATACTTTCTTTAAGAACCGGTTCATCTGAAGATACAACTAATAAATATGCAAGACTGTTAGGAAGATACTGGTCAATAGCTCTGTTATGTAATTCAAAACTTGTATCAAATCCCGGTAAATCAACGATATTTACCGTCTTAATTTCTTTTAAGAATTCGTTATCATATTCTATCTTAACTAAATCTGTTGTCTGAACAGTCAGACCCTTGAGTGGTAACTCTTCTATTTTACGCTCTATTACAGCATTCTTATCATATTGGTAAACCTTATTATCACCATAATAAATCTCGGTAGGAACTGCTGTCTCAGGTGTTATATCCACACTTAATAACGATTTTCCGATAATTGCATTAATCATCGAACTCTTGCCGGTACTGAAGTTACCAACAACAGGAGTATTTACTCTGTATGTATCAATACCAGACATTATATTTTCTGTCTCTGCTGTATCAATACCATATTTCTCCTGAATTTCTTTCAATTTTCTGAACTTTTCTTTGTATTCACTTACACATTCCATTTTAGAATAACCTCCTCAATCTCTATAGCTATCAGATTGACATTTTGAAAATCATAATTTCTTTGTTGATTCCCCAACGATTAATTCTCCCGCAAAAACTTTATGTACAGACTCTTCTTTATCGTCTATGGCATCAAATAATATTCTAAGTGTTTCCCTCGCAATATTCTCTACAGGCTGCCTTATTGTGGTAAGAGATGGCGTGATAAATCTGCCAAGCTCCAGACCATCATATCCTGCTACAGAATAGTCATCAGGTATACTATATCCATTTTCTAAAATAGCCCTGCAGGCTCCGATTGCAATAAGATCCGTAATTGCAAAAATTGCTGTACAATCCGCCTTCTCTTCTAACAATCTCTTCGCTGCATTATATCCACTTTGCATTGAATATCTGTCATTTCCACTCTGTAAATAATAGACTAATTTCTCGTTAAACTCAATATTATTGTCCGATAATGCCTTTTTATATCCCTCAAATCTTAATTTTCCTATACTCTCATCATCACATGTTGCAGATAATACTGCTATTTTATTATGACCTAATTTACACAAATAATCAACTATTTTATAGCTTTCTTTTACATCGTCTACTGCAACGGAAGAGTATTCCATATTCTTCATTTTATCAGCCATTCCCACCGTACTAAGTACAAATGGAACTGTCAATTTTTCTAACTTATCCTTAGAATGTGAAAAATATCCACCAAGAAATACTATGCCTTTTAGACGTTTTTCCTTTTCCAACTCTATGGCCACTTCAATTTCATCCTGATTCTCATCAACATGCTGTAGAATAAATGTATATTTTTTCTTCTCGATTTCTCTTTCTAATTCAGTAATAACCGGACTGAAAAATGGATTATTAATACCTTTAACCAGTACAGCAACATTATTAGTTTCAGAACGTTTTAAATTTCTTGCACTATTATTAGGTATATAATTATTTTCCTTAATTACGGTTAAGATTTTATTCTTGGTTTCTTCATTAATTCCAGGTTTATTGTTAATTGCTCTTGATACTGTGCTGACGCCTACTCCACATATCTTAGCAACGTCCTTAATCGTTATCGTGTCCATTTTAACCTCCATATTGCCAATAAATATGTATTTTAAAACTATCCTAATCCTATAAAATCTAATTCTATAAAGCAATATAGGTTGGATAAATAAAATCTACCCAACCTCATGATTATCTTTCGTAAACTAATGTTAACTTCTTTATTTTTTCTAATAATTCATCATCAATATCACCTTTGACTAATCTCCATTTCCAGTTAGTTCCCAGTGTAGATGGTACATTTATTCTTGCTTCACTTCCTAATCCTAAATAATCCTGAATAGGTATAATTGCAAGATTAGCAACTGTTGCAAGAGTTGCCTTTATGAAATCCCAATGAATATTCTCTTCATCCGGATTAGGTGTATTAAGATATATTTTAGAGTATTCTTTATCCTTGTCTGATATAGTCTTATACCAGCCTTTAATAGTATCATTATCATGTGTTCCGGTATATACGACACAATTCTTGTCATAGGTATGAGGAAGATAATTACTTTCTTCTCTTGAATCAAATGCAAACTGCATAATCTTCATACCCGGATAACCTGTATCCTTAACAAGCTTTACAACCGTATCTGTAAGATAGCCTAAGTCCTCAGCTATGATATTCATTTTACCAAGTGATTCTGTAAGTGCATTAAATAAATCAATGCCCGGACCTTTTTCCCAATGTCCATTCTCTGCTGTTTTATCACCATAAGGAATTGAATAATATTCATCAAAGCCTCTGAAATGGTCTATCCTTACCACATCATATAATTTAAAGCTATGTGCTACTCTCTTCTTCCACCATTCATATTTTGTCTTCTTATGATATTCCCAGTCATATAACGGATTACCCCATAACTGACCTGTAGCTGCAAATGCATCTGGTGGACAACCTGCAACAGCTTTAGGAATATTATCTTCATTAAACTGAAATAACTTAGTATCAGACCAGCAATCAGCGCCATCAAATGCTACATATATAGGAATATCTCCTATAATCTTTATGCCCGAATCATTAGCATATTTCTTAAGCTTATTCCATTGTTTAAAGAATTCATACTGAATAAAATTATAAAATTCTATGTCATCACTTAATTCTTCTTTATACTGTTCTATAGCTTCAGGTTTTCTTAACTTGATGTCTTCGTCCCAGTCCGTCCACATTTCACCTTCGTAAGAATCCTTAATAGCCATATATAAAGAATAATCTTCTAACCACTCAGAATTGTCTTTAACAAATTCTTTGTAATCTTCAGTATCTACGTCAAAATTTTCAAATGCCGACCATAATAATCCAAATCTTGATTCATAAACTTTACCATAATCAACATTTCTCTCATCATCGCCAAAATCGCACTCATCACATTCTTTCTTCGATAATAATCCCTCTTCTATTAATTCTTCTAAATCAATAAAATATGGATTACCTGCAAATGTTGAAAATGACTGATAAGGTGAGTCTCCAAAACTGGTAGGTCCTAAAGGTAATATCTGCCAATATGACTGATGGGCTTTCACAAGCCCATCAATAAAATCATATGCTTCTTTTGAAAAACAACCTATACCGTATTTTGATGGGAGACTCGTTATTGGCATTAAAATACCACTTGCTCTCATACTCATAACACGCTCCTAACCCTTTACAGCACCAGCAGCAACACCTTTGATAATGTGCTTCTGACATACTAAGTAAAATAATACAATAGGTATAATTGCTACAACTAACATAGCCATTAACCAACCTAACTGATATGTACCATGTGAACCTGTACATGCATCAATTGCGATTGGGATTGTCTTAATCTCTGTAGGCAATACAAGTTTTGGTAAGAGGTAATCGTTCCAAACCCACATTGTCTCAAGAATAGCTATTGTAACCATTGTTGGTTTTAACATTGGCATTACAACTCTAAAGAATGTCTGTAATGGGTTACAACCATCTATCATAGCAGCTTCTTCAACGTCATATGGAATTGCTTTAACAAATCCACTGAACATAAATACACACATTCCGGAACCAAATCCAACATACAGAATAATAAGACCATACTGTGTATTTAAGCCTAACATTGATGCAAAGCTTGCCATTGTATACATAACCATCTGGAATGGTACTATCATCGAGAATACAAAACCATAATATATTACTGATGTTGCTTTTGATTTAACTCTTGTAAGATACCATGCTGTCATCGATGTAAGTAATACAATTACTACAACTGCCACTACCGTAATAACTACTGATACTTTAATTGCATCAATCATTTTAACAGCTTTAGCACCCTCTACATAGTTCTTAAAACCGTTCCATGATTTCTTAGAAAGTAATTCGAATGCATTTCCTTTACCCTGCATTAAGAATGCTTTCTTCTTAAAAGAGTTCATAATAACAGTTGCAATAGGCATCATAAATACTAAAGCCAATACTGTTAAGAAAATAAATGTAACTGTATCTACGATAATTTTTCTTAATTTAATTCCCATTATGACTCAACCTCCTTAGATCTTGTTAATCTAAGCTGAGCAAATGTTATACATGCTACAATAAGGAAGAATATAACAGCTTTCGCCTGCCCTCGCCCTTCAGCATATGAACTTGCTCCGTAGAATGTTTTATAAATGTCCATTGCAAGAAGACTAGTCTTGCTTGAGTTACCATTTAATGCATAGTTCTGATCGTACAACTTAAACGAATTTGACAATGTTAAGAATAAACAAATTGTTACCGATGGCATTACCAAAGGTATTGTTATCTTATATAGTATCTGAAATGGCGTTGCGCCATCAATTTTCGCGGCCTCTATTACATCCTCAGGTATATTCTGAATACCTGCGATATAAATTATCATCATATATCCCATTAACTGCCAGCACATAACTATCAACAGCCCCCAGAATCCATAATCCTTTACAGAATATGTAAATGGGTGATGGAAAACTTTTCTTGTTATTGTATCAAGTGTTTCTTTCCAGATATAACCTAAAACAATACCACCAATAAGGTTTGGCATAAAGAATATTGTTCTAAAGAAGTTAGTTCCCGGAATCTTTTTTGTAAGTAATAATGCTAATGCAAATGCACCTACGTTAATTAAAATTACTGAAAGTATTGTAAATTTTGTAGTTCTAAGCAATGCTTCTATAAATGACTTATCTTCCGTAAATATAGTCATGTAGTTCTTAATACCTACCCATTCAGCATCTCTAATTGTATTAAACTTGCAGAAGGACAGATATATACCCATTACAAATGGAATTACAAATGCTATTACAAAAGCGATTAACGTTGGAAGGACAAATATTGGAAAATACTTTTTCAATGATTTATTATTCATGATATCTCTCCTAGCTCTTTTTTCTGAAAAAAATAGTGAGAAAAGGCTAATAGAACCTCTCTCACCTCTTGAATTGCTTTTATTAATTATCCCCACACCACATACATGATGTGGGGATATATGTTGGTTAATTTTTAATTCAATATAACCGGATTAGTCGTTAGCTGCTGCTTTCTCTGAAGCCCATTTATCTTTAGCCTGTGAAACAACATCTTTCCAATCCATTCCGCCTTCAGCGTATGATAATAAGTTCTCGCCTAAAGCATCTTTCCAATCCTGTGAAGGAGTTGTAACTGTCACCCAAGTAACTGTTGTTGTGTCTGAGTTGTTAACATCATCTAATGCAAGTTTAACAAGTGGGTTAGCATCTGCTGCTTTAGAGTTATCAAATCCTGTGAAAGGAGCAACACCATAGTTCTCTGATACGAACTTCATACCTGTTTCTGAAGAGTATAACCACTCTAAGAAGTATTCTGAAGCTGCTTTATCATCTGCTGATGCCTGGCTGTTTACACATACGAAGTTCTCTGTACCTGTACAAAGACCCTGTTTTTCTTCACCTTCAGCACCTGTGTAAATTGGCATATAGTAAAGGTCATCTGCTTTAACTACTGAACCGTCAACATTAATCTGACCCCAAGCCCATGTACCATTCTGTGCGATAGCTGCTTTACCTGTTGCGAACTCTAACATAGAGTCATCAACTGTACCTGTAGAAGCTTCTTTCTGTGATACTGTAGAGTCTGTCATGTATAAATCAAGGATTGCTTTATACTGATCTGCAAATGAGAAATCAATTTTTTTCTTATCACTTGCATTATCTTTCTGATATTCATAGTAAAGTGGTAAGTCGAATAAGTGGTTTGTAATTCTCCAGTTATTGCTTGAGTTTAATGCGATTTCTGAGAATACGCCATCGATTCCAAGATCAGCTTTATGAGCCTGCATATCATCTGCAACTTTCTTTAATTTCTCAAATGAGTTGATATCTTCAATCTTTGTGCATCCTGTATCAGCTATTCCGCTTAATGCGAAGTATTTTTCAAAGATTGCTTTGTTACAGATAAGACCATATGTTTCCATCATAAGTGGAATACCATATACTCCGTCTGATGTTGAAATTGTGCTATCTTTATCAGATAACATATCATAGAATTTTGTTCCTGATAAATCTTCACAATAATCTTTCCATGTGTTGTATCCTGATGGACCATTGATTGTGAATAATGTTGGAGCATCTTCTTTCTCCATTTCAACTTTAAGAGTTGATTCATACTGGTTCTCAGCTGCTGTTACGACCTTAGCTTTTACTCCAGTTTCTTTTGTGAAGGCTGCCATAAGTTCATCATATGCATCTGCGATTTCTGGTTTGAAGTTTAAGAAATAAACTGAACCATTATCTTTGTTTCCTTCTGTTGATGTGTTGTTGTTCTTGTTATCGTCCTTCTTAGCATCTTTTGTGTCATCTTTAGAGCCACAACCTACTAATGCTGTTGCTGCCATTGCTACACAGAGGGCAACGCTTAATAATTTCTTTCTCATTTAGTTCTACCTCTCCTTCTTTAATGAGTAATTTTTAGTGACCAGACTGTTACCTTGTAATCTCTTACAATATCGTACGGTAACGTTTCCAATAACTATGTATGAATAATACCATATCTATTCAATTTTTGCAAGAAAATTTAGCAAAGCCAGTACATAATTGTGCAATTTTAACAACTATATACTGGCTTTATTGTGCAACTTTAACCTATTTTTAATATAATTTTCAACATAATATTTTCTAAATATTGTTTATTTTGTATAATTCGTACAATTTTAATATTTTCCGGCAATTTCTTCAAAACTTATCCTGCCACCAAACAAATCTAACGAGCTTCCAATAGTAAAATCTAGCCTGCCATCGGAATATTCATTAAGTATTTCTATATCCTCTAATGACTTTACACCACCTGCGTAGGTAATTGGGATTTCGTCAAAACGTCCTAATATTTTAACAAGTTCCCTTTCTACTCCATTATTCTTGCCCTCAACATCTACTGCATGAATAAGAAATTCATCACAGTATCCCGCTAATTTATGCATAAGTTCTTCATTTACGATTTCATCAGTAAATTTCTGCCATCTGTCTGTAACAATATAATACATATCGTTCTTTTTTCTGCAACTCAGGTCAAGAACTAATCTTTCTTTACCAACTGTCTTATATATTCTTTCAAGATTATTATAATTAAGTCTGCCGTCTGAAAATACATACGAAGTGACTATTACATGACTTGCTCCGGCATCAAGAAATTCCTTTGCATTATCCGCATTAATTCCTCCGCCTATCTGCATACCGCCCTTATACGCATTAAGAGCTGATAATGCCTGCGCTTTGGTAGCTTCATAATATTCAGAATCTTTATGGTTAAGTAAGATAATATGTCCTCCCGAAAGATTATGGGCTTTATATAAATCAGCATAATAATCAGCATTTTTTTCGGATATAAAATTCTCCTTAGCGCTGTCGCCTTCATCTTTAATCGTTGAACCAACTACCTGTTTAACTTTGCCATTATGTATATCAATGCATGGTCTGAACTTCATATTTTTCTTCTCCTTTTCGTCGGTATTTCTAACATCTGATATTTTATGATATCAGGCGCAAAAAGTCAAAAGTCTTTCAAACTTGCACAACAAGACTTTTGACTCCAACATCATTTTATACAGAAATTAGTGTTGCATTTGATATCCTGTTATATATGATTAAGGTGCCAAAAAAGACTTTTAACACCCTGCTCTCTATATATAATATCAGTTATTTAACGCCTGTTCAATATCTGCAATGATATCATTTACATTTTCTATACCGACAGATAATCTGATTAAGTCAGGCTGAACTCCTGCTTCTATCAACTGTTCTTCAGTAAGCTGTCTGTGTGTATGGCTTGCCGGATGAAGCACTGAAGTTCTCGCATCTGCTACGTGTGTAACTATCGCAATCATCTTTAACTTATCCATAAATTCTATCGATGCATCACGTCCGCCCTTTAAGCCGAATGAGATAACGCCACAGCTTCCGTTTGGCATATATTTTTGGGCAAGTTCATAATATTTATTATCTTTAAGTCCACTGTAATTTACCCATGCTATTTTATCATTAGCTGCAAGATATTCAGCTACTTTCTGAGCATTTTCACAATGTCTCTGTACTCTTAAATGAAGTGTTTCAAGTCCTACATTAAGTAAAAATGCATTCTGAGGTGATGGTATCGAACCTAAATCTCTCATAAGCTGTACAGTTGCTTTAGTTATGTATGCACCTTTACCAAATTTCTGTGTGTAGATAATTCCATGATATGATGCATCAGGAGTTGTAAGTCCAGGAAACTTGTCAGCATGTGCGTCCCAGTCAAAATTACCGCTGTCTACGATACATCCACCTACTGCCATAGCGTGTCCGTCCATATATTTTGTTGTAGAATGAGTAACGATGTCGGCACCCCATTCAAAAGGTCGGCAGTTAATAGGTGTAGCAAATGTATTATCTATAATAAGAGGAACTCCATGTGAATGTGCAATCTTAGCAAATTTCTCGATATCAAGAACTACAAGTGATGGATTAGAAAGTGTTTCTGCAAATAATCCCTTTGTATTAGGTTTAAATGCTTTAGAAATCTCTTCTTCAGATGCATCCGGATCAATAAATGTAAAATCTATGCCCATTTTCTTCATAGTTACTGCAAAAAGGTTAAATGTTCCACCGTAGATAGGTGCTGAACTTACTATATGGTCGCCTTCCTTGCAAATATTTAAAATCGCATAGAAGTTAGCTGCCTGACCTGATGATGTAAGCATTGCACCTACGCCACCCTCTAATTCTGCAATCTTAGAAGCAACCGCATCATTTGTAGGGTTCTGAAGTCTTGTGTAGAAATATCCTGAATCCTCTAAATCAAATAATCTTCCCATCTGGTCACTTGTATCATACTTAAATGTTGTACTCTGGTATATAGGTAATACTCTTGGTTCACCTTTCTTTGGTTTCCAGCCTCCCTGTATACATATCGTTTCTAAATTTCTTTTTTCCATAACTTCTGCCTTCTTTCTTATAATAATTTGATTTATATTTTAATAACACATAAAATTCCTAAAATTTAATTTTTTAAAGATTTAATTTCTTAAAAGTCTGATTTCCTAAGGATTAATTTCCCTAAAAATCTGTTTATCTAAAGATTACTTTTCTTAATCATATTTCCTAGAACTTTCATAGGAATTTCCGTATAGTCAAAGTAGGAGGGATAATTCCCTCCTACTTTGATAGATTTGCTTACATTTGTAGTATTCTGTTTTTATTAAATTTTACTTAGCATTTGAATCTTCTATTCAAAACATCAAAACATTTAATGTCGAATCGATTCTTCACTATTAGATATATGTTGATATATGAATTCTATTTATTCAACGTCTTTAATACTGAAGCTGATTCTTCCCATCTTGTCTTTGCCAAGGCATACAACCTTAACTACATCGCCAAGTGTAAGAACATCTTCAACTCTGTTAATTCTTTCTTTAGACACTTTAGAAATGTGAACCATTCCCTCTTTGCCAGGCGCAAATTCAAGGAATGCGCCAAATTCTTTAATGCTGATGACTTTACCCTCGTATATCTTGCCTTCTTCAAATTCACTGGCAATTAACTGAATCATCTTAACAGCTTCGTCCATTCCCGCTTTATCAACACCACATACTGAAACATCGCCGTCATCCGTGATATCAATCTTAACGCCTGTACGTTCAATAATAGTATTGATAACTTTTCCACGCTGACCTACTACATCACCAATCTTAGCAGGATCAATCTTTATCTGTACAATCTTAGGTGCGAATTCGCCAACTTCTTTTCTTGGTTCAGATATAGCTTTCTTCATACAATTATCCATAATGAACAATCTTGCTTCTCTACATCTTGCAATTGCGCCCTCAACGATATTTCTTGTTAAACCATGAATCTTGATATCCATCTGAATTGCAGTAATACCATCTGTTGTACCTGTTACCTTAAAGTCCATATCTCCGAAGAAATCTTCAAGTCCCTGAATATCTGTTAATAATACGAAATCATCATCTGTTTCGCCTGTAACAAGACCACATGATATACCGGCAACCATTTTCTTAATTGGTACGCCTGCTGCCATAAGTGACATACATGATGCACATGTTGAAGCCATTGATGTAGATCCATTTGATTCAAATGTCTCTGAAACTGTTCTTATAGCATATGGGAATTCCTGTACTGATGGAAGAACCGGAATTAATGCTCTTTCAGCTAAAGCACCATGTCCAATTTCACGACGTCCCGGACCTCTTGAAACCTTTGTCTCACCTACTGAATAAGCAGGGAAATTATAATGATGCATATATCTCTTAGAAACTTCATTTTCATCAAGACCATCTATCTTCTGTGCTTCTGATAATGGTGCAAGTGTACAAACATTACAAATCTGAGTCTGACCTCTTGTAAACATTGCACTACCATGAACTCTAGGTATTAAATCAACTTCTGCTGCAAGAGGACGAATCTGTGTAATTTCACGACCGTCAGGACGTTTATGATCTTTTAAAATCATCTTTCTTACAGTCTTCTTCTGATATTGATATAATGCTTCTCCGATTAATCCAAGCCATTCTTCATTATCAGCAAATGCTTCTTCTAATTTTTCTCTTATTACTCTTATATTTTCTTCTCTTACCTGTTTCTCATCTGTAAATACGGCAACTTCCATTTCTTCAGGAGTTACTATCTCTTTAATTGCTGCAAATAATTCATCAGGTATTGCACAACTTGTATATTCGTGTTTCTTCTTACCTACTTCTGCAACAATTTCATTTATAAATGCAATGATTTTCTGGTTTTCTTCATGAGCTAAATATATAGCTTCAATCATCTTTGCTTCAGGTATCTCATTTGCACCTGCCTCAATCATAATAACCTTTTCACTTGTAGATGCAACAGTAAGGTTTAAATCACTGTTCTTCCACTGTTCCTGTGATGGATTAAGAATAAATTCTCCGTCTATCATACCAACCTGTGTTGTAGAACAAGGTCCGTCAAATGGAATATCTGAAATAGATGTTGCGATTGATGAACCGAGCATAGCTACTAATTCAGGACGGCACTCAGGATCAACTGACATAACCATATTATTAAGAGTTACGTCATTTCTATAATCCTTAGGGAATAATGGTCTCATTGGTCGGTCAATAACTCTTGATGTAAGGATTGCATTTTCTGATGCTTTACCTTCTCTCTTATTAAAACCTCCAGGTATCTTACCTACTGAATATAACTTTTCTTCATATTCCACACTAAGTGGGAAGAAATCTATTCCATCTCTTGGTTTCTCTGATGCTGTTGCTGTTGATAATACTGTTGTATCTCCATATTGCATAAATGCAGCTCCATTTGCCTGTGCTGCCACTTTACCGATTGTAACTTTTAAAGTCTTACCGGCAATATCCATAGTAAATATCTTCATTTCTTTACCTTGCAGTTTGCTTCTGCCTTCCTTTCATTATTTTAATTTCTCCATTTTTGAATCTTACGTTACCCTTTATTATAAAAGGCCTTCGCCGAAAACACTGAAAAACTCATAATTCTATCTGACGTAAAATCTATAATAATTATAAGCTTTTCAGTGGTCTCGGATTTGCAATGCCTTTTCTATCGGATAACCGCAAATATCTAATTTCAAAAAATGGGGCGGTTTTGGCCGCCCCGAATATGCATAATACCTTTCAGATACTAGATATTGATTATTTTCTGATACCTAATTTCTCGATTAATGCACGATATCCTTCAAGATCAGTTTTCTTTAAGTATGCAAGAAGTCCTCTTCTCTGACCTACTAATTTAAGAAGTCCTCTTCTTGAATGATGATCTTTCTGATGAACTTTTAAATGCTCTGTTAACTCTCTGATTCTTTCTGTTAAAATAGCAATCTGTACCTCTGGAGATCCTGTATCACCAGGCTGTCTTCCATAAGCTGCAATAAGTTCTGCTTTCTTTTCCTTTGAAATCATGATAATTCCTCCTAATTTTTAATCGCTATACGCTTAGTAACAGGTCGGAGTGTCCTATAACCAAGAGTACGCTAAACTTTTGGCATAAACCTTATATATTATAACATAGCCATCTGGCTTTGTCTATAATTAAATTAACTATTACGACTTTGTATTGATATTAATAAATTTAATTAATGATTCTTGTAGCACATACAGGTGTTGTATAGAAGGCATTTCCAATTATTATACCTGTTCTCTCTGTGCTGGCGTGAATAATCTGACCATTTCCGATGTATATTGCAACATGTCCAATTGAACCGCCATGGCTATAGAATAATAAATCGCCCGGCTGAATCTCTGAAAGTGATACTCTTGTTCCATTATTAGCCTGCTCTCTTGAAGTTCTGCTAAGACCATATCCAAAATGTTCAAATATTCTCATTGTAAATCCTGAACAGTCAGTACCATTAGTAAGACTTGTTCCACCATAAACATATGGATTGCCTAAGAACTGTTTTGCATATTCTATCAAGTCAACTGCTGTGTTAGATATTCCATCACCATATGATAACTCTTCTATTGTTACACCCTTAGGCAATGTCTGATAAACATCGACATATTCAGCACTTACATATCCAAATTTATTGTCTATATTAACTTTTACCCAGCCATCTAATAATTCTACAGCTTCTAATTCTTCATCATATGCAACTCTTGTCAGAATTGTACAATCTGTGTTAGGCTCTTCTCTTACCATAAGCATATCAGCTTTAACCTTTGCAACCGTTGCTAAGCAGCCTGCTGCTCTTTCATTTGCCTCTTCACCTGTTAGAATATATTCAGCACTTACATATCCTTCAACACTTCCTGACGAAATCTTATACCAGCCATCAAGTGTCTCAAGTATCTCACAACCTGCATTCATAGGAAGCTTACCAAGAACTTTTCCGTCTAAATCAGGTGTCTCTCTTACATTTAAGTAATTTGAAACATTTGCTACACCTAATACATTATATCCTGCTACAATTGAACTAACCTGCTGTAGCTGTTCTTCCTGTGCAGCCTCTTCTGCTGCTTTATCAGTAGCTTCTGATTCTTTAGTGTCCTCGGCATCTTCTGCCGGTAACATACTAAGAACTGTATCTACCGCTTTAATGCTTACCTTACTTTCATTAGCAAGCGTATCTATATAATAATTATTAAGAATTGAAGCTATACCACTTGACAATTCAATATCAGCATTTTTTTCTTCAGCTTTATTACTTTTAGCACTATTCTCATTATTTACTAATAATTTAGCAATTCCTGCTGATGGAATGGTTACTTCTGCTGAAATATTGCTATCAGCTTTTGCCTTATTACTCTTAGCATCTGCCTGCATATGTATTCCGGTTATCATAAAACCGGCTAATGCCACTCCTGTAACTCCATATGCTATATTCTTTCTATATTTCATGATATCGTCCTTTTTCACTTGTATACCTCTCTGATTATTTGTCTTTGTATACTTAATTATTATTACATTTGCTTAATTTGCCCAATTGTTATTTGTTCAATTGTTACAAAAATGTTACATTTGTTACGGACTTATTATATCACAAAACCATTATATGTCAACTTTTGTTTGTTTTTGTATTCTGTAAGTACTCAGTCTGAGTTAATAATCCTTCTTAGCAATTATAAGATATGAAATTACAAGACATAAAACCGTAAGACCTCCCGCTGCCAGATATACCTGTGTAATATCAAGATTAACAATCATATCTTTTAATTTATTAAACCACTCTCTATTCTTAATCCATAATCCAAATCTTGCAAGCATTGAGTCATTATTATTCTCTTCCATTAAATTATGTATCTGTACAGGCATCATACATGCTACAAGATAAACTATCCATATTATAATATATACTTTTCCTTTATACCTTACAGCTAATGTTGATAATAGCATCATCAGTGCTATTACAAAGCACATTAATAATAAAATAGAACCGATATTTATATACTTATCTGCATGCTCATTTATAAGGTATCTTTCTTCACCTGCTTTATTATATATTTGCTTTTGAACTATGTATGAAATTACTGAGAAGCCTGCTAATATCAGGTACTTTACAATTTCAAAAATCAATTCTGCAAAGTAGAAAGATTTTCTGGTTCCACCCATCTGTATATATATTTTAAAATCATTTGCCATTCCCATCGGTGTGAAAAAAAATTCAAAAAAGCATGTAATTAATATAGTCATTATTGTCGAAATCTGCTGGCTATCACTTTCTCCATTGACTAGCTGTATGGTTAAACCCATAAAGAAACCTGCTGCCATACATAATAAAAATATCAGTAGATTTCTGTAATTCATCTTAAATAATTTAACAGTCATAATTCTCTCCATTCTGCAGGTATTTCATTTTCATTGCCTGCTATTCAAAGTTATCGCATATGATAAATGTGGTAACATTATTTCTTTTCTTCTATTCTCTATTTCTGTACGAAAATTAATACATTATTATTTTCGTATTTTTATTGACTTTTGTTTTGCTAATCATTAGGATAATAATTATTATATTATTAAGGAGATTTCACTAATGCAAAACAATTTTTATACGCCTACCGAGGTAGTGAAAAATAATATTAACGGACAGATTACTAAAGCAAATCTTCCGCTTTTCAAAATGATTATGTTAGGTATTTTCGCAGGTGCTTTCATCGCACTTGGCGGTGCTGCGAGTAATGTAGCAGTTCATAACATAAGCAATGTCGGACTTGCAAGAACCTTAGCCGGAGCCGTATTCCCTGTTGGATTAATGCTTGTTATATTAGTCGGTGGTGAATTATTTACCGGAAACTGTATGTTAATTATGGCATATATGAATAAGAAAATCAGCGGTTTATCAGTAGTAAGAAACCTTGTAGTTGTCTACTTAAGCAACCTTTTAGGTGCATTGATAATCGATGTATTGCTTTTCTATTCAGGTCAGTTTGATTACTCAAATGGTGGTCTTGGTGCATATACCATAAAAGTTGCAGTTGGCAAAACTAATATTAAGCCTTTAGCAGGTTTCACAAGCGGTATCCTCTGTAACATCTTAGTATGCCTTGCAATACTTATGGCTTCAGCCGCTAAAGATGTAACAGGTAAAATACTTTCCGTATTCTTCCCTATTATGGCTTTCGTTATCTGCGGTTTCGAGCATTGCGTTGCAAATATGTTCTATATTCCAGCCGGAATGTTAGCAGCTACTAATTCTGATTACGTAAATAAAGCACAGGAATTATATGGTTTGACTTCTTCACAATGTGATGCTTTATTATCACCAAAAAGCCTTGTATGCTTTAGCTACGTTACAATAGGAAACATAATCGGTGGTATGATTTTTATCGGTGTTGCAATGTATGTAATCCATAAAAATGATTTAAAAGCAGACTAATAAACGTTAAAATATATTCTAAAATATATGATATATAATATCTAAAACATATATTTATAAAACGTACAAAACATTTAATATATCTTTATCTACGAGTCAGGTAAGTATTTACTTTGAACCCTCTTTCGAAAATCAGGTCATAATATGGTTTTAAAGGTTCATCACTTACCTGACTCTTATTTTATATTTATCAGGCTCTTATCTCATATTTATAAATCATTTTCCATTCAAAATAATTAATTATCGCATAGATGATAATGCTTCCGGCAAAAATGCTTAAGCATACAATTGGCATTTGCAGATATTTTCTGATTAATGATGTTTGGAAAACTCCTGCACCACATAATCCTCCAACGAAACCACCAAGCATACAGCTTATAATATAGCCTTTCATTCCATATTTATTAATTATTAATGATAGTATTTCGCCTACCGCCAAAATTAAAATACACATTATAAACGAACCAATAGCTCTTGTAAGTTCCATTTTATCAAATATCACATATACAATCATATCTACTATATTTACTATACATATAAGACCCAATGCCACAATATTTTTACCTCTGAAAAGGTTTCTTCTTGTACTTCCAAATGCTATATATACTCTTAAATAGCAAGTCACAAATGAAATTGCATATGTAAGCATAACAAATACATTAAAATATAATGTATATAACGTTCCTATTCTCGACATTTCAGAATAAGACGGAGCACCTAATAAGATAAAAAATATTATCAAAAATGCAAATATCAAAAAACCACCAAGCAGATTTTTTAATGCCTGTTTTGTAATTCCTTTAATCTCTGTCATCGTCTATTCCCCCTTGCCACATAATGCTACGAATAGATTTTGCAAATTAACAGACTGTACGCTTACATCAGCATTTGCATTTATTCGTTCACCCGGTTTTGCTAAAACTGTTACGCCCTTGCTTCTTCCAATATTTTCTCTATGATGTACTTCCATACCCTCCACTAACTTATCTACTTCTTCGGCTTTTCCACTTATATGAAATGCTCTGTCTAAAAGCTCTACCGTATTCTCTTTAAGAATTACCTGACCATTTTTCATAATGATTACTTCCTCGAAAATATCTGCTGCCTCCTCTATGATATGTGTAGATATTACAAATGTTCTGCCTGTCTTATCATATTCATCTAATAAAATACGGTAAAACTGGTCTCTTGCTACAACATCAAGCCCGGCAACCGGTTCGTCAAGAAATGTAAACTCAGCCTTACTTGCTAATGCAACAATTATAGTAACCATTGACATCATACCTTTAGATAACTTGCAAATCTGTTTCTTTACATTTAATTCGAATTCTTTAATAAGTTCATCTGCCATTTCAAAGTCCCAATTTGGATAAAATATTGAAGCAATTCTCAGATACTCCTTAACTTTCATATTATTGTTGCCCATTGCTGCCATAGGGTTTAATTCTCTTGAGAAACAGATTTTATTAATAACATCTTTATTTTCCCATACCTTTTCGCCATCTAAAGTGACAACTCCCTCCGATGCCATACTTTGTCCTGTCATTATTGATAAAAGCGTTGTCTTTCCCACTCCGTTTCTGCCAATCAGACCATAAATCTTTCCTTTTTCTATATCAAGATTTATACCTTTAAGCACTTCTTTATTTCCATACTTTTTATATATTCCTTTACATGATAACATTTCACTCATACTTTTCTCCATTCCGCAGACTTTAATGTCTGCTCCATTCCTTAGGCAATTTTCTTTAATCTTCTTTCTTAATCATATCTATAAGTTCTTCTTTGCTGATACCAATACTTGATGCCTCTAACAAAAGCTTTTTTATATAATTATCATAAAATTCTTCTTTTCTTTTTGCCATTATCATCTCTTTGGCTCCTTTCACAACAAACATTCCAATACCACGTTTTTTATATAGGATTCCTCTATCTACAAGAATATTAATTCCTTTTGCAGCCGTTGCCGGGTTAATTGCATAGAGTTTCGCAAGTTCATTGGTACTTGGTGCTTTCTCTTCCTCTAACAAAATGTCCCGCAATATATCCCGCTCAATCATTTCTGCAATCTGTATGTAGATTGATTTCTCCTGAGTTAATATCTCGTTCATTTTCTCCTCCTTTCCGGCTTTGATACTTCAAAAGTAATAATTTATATGTATTTTGCAATCACTTATATGGTTCATTACTTATGTAACTAACCATATCACTAAGCAACTTATCTGTCAAGCATTTTTGAAATTGAAATACAATTGAAATACAAAACAAAAACCTCCCTTGCAGACGTTAAGTAAATTTAATTTCACTTATTTGCCTGCAAGAGAGGTCATATTTTACGCATAATATTTAATTTTTATTTAACCGCTAAAGCAAATTTGATATATAAATAATTATTTTATTTCCATACTTCTTCAGCTATTTCTTTAACTAATTTAAGTTTTGCCCACTGCTGTTCTTCTGTTAATTTATTACCTATTTCGCATGATGCAAAACCACACTGAGGACTAAGGTATAATCTGTCAAGAGGTATGTATTTTGCAGCTTCATTAATTCTTTTAATAACTGTTTCCTTATCTTCTAATACAGGAGATTTTGTTGTAATTAAACCTAAAACTACCTTTTTATCACCTGTAACTTTTGAAAGTGATTCAAAACCACCTGAACGTTCATCATCAAACTCTAAATAATATGCATTTACATTTTCCTTTGCAAATAATGTTTCTGCAACGCTGTCATATGCTCCACTGCTTGCATATGTAGAATGGAAATTTCCTCTGCATACGTGTGTATTAATTGTCATATCTTCTGGTTTGTCTTCAATTGCAAGGTTGTTGATATCTACAAGCTGTTTCTTTATTTTCTCTAATCCCTCGCTGTCTGTTCCAAAGAACTGGCATGCATTTTCATCAACTAACATACCCCATGAGCAGTCATCTAACTGAAGATTTCTGCATCCTGCTGCATATGCATCTTTGATGAATTTCTTGTATCCATTAGCAATATCTATAGCAATTTCATCTGTTGTATTATAATATTTCTTAGAATTATCCCATGCAAAAGGCATAATCATCTGTTCTAAGAACTGTGCAGGTGCAGGTATTGTAAGTTTTGCAACTGTATTCTCATCTTCAAACTGTTTGATGAATTTAAAATGCTCAATAAAAGGATGTTCATCAAGTGAAACTTTTCCTGTAAGATAAGTATCATCAATCATTGCTGCTTCGCCATGGAATGGTAAGCCTGTCTCTGTTTTCTGATGACCAACACCGTTAAAGCCCCACATAAAATCTAAATGCCATGTTGCTCTTCTGAATTCACCATCAGTAATTACTTTATATCCTAATTCTTTCTGTTTGCTGACAAGTTTAGTTATACATTCATCTTCTACTTTTGTTAAATCTTCCCTTGTAATTTTACCATTTTCAAAATCTTCTCTTGCTTTCTTTAAAACCTCTGGTCTTAAAAAGCTTCCTACATAATCGTATCTGAATGGTGTGTTTAATTTACTCATATCTTATCTCCAATCTGTTAATATTTTATAGTTTTCGTGATTATAATTTCTAAAATATATATTATAAAAATCACATATTTCTATATATCTCTATATAGCTGACTATATAACTTTTTATACATCTATCTATATAATTTTTATAATATCCAGAATTACTAATCAATTTATGGTTCACATATTAACATATTTACAAGAATTGGAAAAATACAAAAAATTTAAGGTTTGTTATAGTTTTAGGCTATATCAAGCTTATATTTCAGATAAAATATATAGTGTGATATGTACAATGTATGCGATTGAAATTTATATACTTTACACTTATTCTTATGATATAATGTTTGAAAAAGAGTCCCAGAGAACTTGTTCCCTCTTAACTAATGGCAAAATTTTGAGTGCTGAAACTACAATATAATAAATCCAAGAAAGTTGAAGATAGTTTGCTCTTAACAAATGTCAAAATTACTTAATGATGAAATAACATTATGGAAATTTAGAATAAAATTAGATTTTAAAGGAGATTTAACAATGGCATTTTCACTATATTATGAAGCAAAAAGAAAAAGTCCTTTGACAGAACAGGAAAAAGCAATTATCAAAGAAATCTCAGAGAAGTATTGCTCTGAGATTCCTTTTAAGCAGAAAGTTGAAGATTTCTGTATATATGATGATTCTGAATACAAAGATGATATTATTTTCAGTGGTGCTACAAAACTCCCCGGAAATAGTCCTGAAATACTGTTCAATGTTGCAAACTACTATTTAGAATGTCTTACTGAAATAACTCATAACTCAACAAATGCTAAATGGAGTGTGACATTTGATGATGTTGAGTTGATTTTCGACTTAAATAATGGGTGGAGATTTCCAACTGATGAGGAATATAAGGAACAAAACTAATTTTATTTTTTAGAATCTAATTATTCATAAATGAATAACTCAAACTTCGCACTTGAAAAAATGCCTGTGCACCTTGAAAATTCAATAAAAACTGGCAATAAAATAGCATGAAACCATCTGGTTTGGTATAATTGAGTTGTCCAAAAAGAATTAAAACCGGAGG